>Ga0272445_1001914_pt1 | contig 15129 bp, 13 predicted proteins | sample YNPCB0031_FD_194404 | JGI IMG/M metagenome (GOLD analysis project Ga0272445, IMG submission 194404) | Hot spring sediment microbial communities from Yellowstone National Park, WY, United States - YNP-CB-003-1 | ecosystem: Environmental > Aquatic > Thermal springs > Hot (42-90C) > Sediment... | reverse complement strand
CTCTCACCCCCATCGAACTTTGGCCACCTTATCGCCTTGGCCCGCCTGTAGAGCCACCTCCCCACCTTGTACGCGACGTAGAGGGCCAGCGGTATCAGGAGCCAAGGGCATAAGGCCGCTAGCAACAGCACCAGCAATATCAGCAGCACGGTCCTGAGGCTTACGATCCCCCTCCTCTTGGGGTCTCCTCTGAGGCCCCTCACCACGACCTCACCGAGCCGACGGATGCCGAAGACGGCTAAAAGTCGTGAGGGCGCAGATGCGCGCCCGAGCGCGCTTGAGGCATCAATGCAGGGGCGCGCACCCCTGCCCGCACTCGCGCCGAGCGGATGCCTCGGCCGGCTTGCAAAGCTTAAAGGGCCCTTTGAAGAGTTGTCTCATGTGACGGGGCTCGAAGAGAAGGCCAGGGCCTTGGCGGAGGTGGCCGAGGAGGTCGCGAGGTGCAGGAAGTGCAGGCTCTGGTCCTCGAGGACAAACCCGGTCCCCGGCCACGGCAACCAAGATGCGGACGTCATGTTCATAGGGGAGGCCCCGGGGTACAACGAGGACTTGGAGGGCAAGCCCTTCGTCGGGGCCGCTGGCAAGTTCTTGGACCAGCTCCTGGGCATCGCCGGGCTCAGGAGGGGCGAGGTCTTCATAACCAACGTCTTGAAGTGCAGGCCTCCGGGGAACAGGGATCCGTTGCCGGACGAGGTCGAGGCCTGCAGCCCCTACCTCGACAGGCAGATATCGATAATAAGGCCCAAGCTGGTCGTCTGCCTCGGCAGGCACTCGGCGAGCTACGTGCTCTCGAGGAGCGGGGTGAGGGTGCGCTCCAGGTCTGGGGGCACCAGCATATCGGCTGTCAGGGGGCAGGTGTTCAAAGCGCACTTCGAGGGGCTCGCCTTCTTGGTAATGCCGACGTACCACCCGGCGGCTGGGCTCTACAACCCGAGGCTGAAGGAGATATTGATGGAGGACTTCGCTTCCATAGGGAGGGTCGTCAAGGGCATAAGGGAGGGCTCTATATCAATTTAGCTTGTAGCTTATAACGCGACTGGTCCCGGGATGATGAGGAAGGGATGAGGAGGTCCTCGTGCTCGGAATCCGCGGGACTGACCTCCAAGAAAGCGCCATTGATCTTCGTAGCAGGCGGCGGGACCTTCGGGTCCAAGGCCTTGAGCGACGTGCGCAAGTCGATGAAGGGCGCGAGGGTCTTGGTGGCCGACGTCGATGAGAGGTGCCCTGCGAGGGGGCTGGTCGAGGCCGTCGTTCGAGAGGAGGAGCTGAGCGTTGAGGCGCTCGAGGCCGTCGGGTCGATGCTGGTGGTAGGCGACGCGGCCAAGGTGCTGAGCAAGGTGTTGCGCATGGGCTTCAGGCCCGAGGTGGTCGTCCCGGCCATCCCGAGGCACTTCGCGGCCGACTTCTTGAGGCTGGAGCTCGAGGGGCGCGGTCGTAGAGTGTCGCCAGCGCCCTTCGCCTTGGAGGAGGCCCTAAGGTCGTTCCCCAAGGACTTGGTGCTCAGCGTCAGCGCCGAGAGCGCCGTCTTCACGTCAAGCTACATGCCTCCTCAGTCTAAGTGTGTAGTCCCGTGCGCTCAGCCGAACATCTGCCCCGTGACCGGGAGGTTCAAGCCCAAGCCCATGTTCGAGCTCATCAAGGGCGCGCTACGCTCGGCCGACGCGGCCTTGGTGTTGGAGAGCTGGAGGATAGGCGAGTTCAGCGGCGGCTTCGACTTCGACGAGCTGTGGAGCTTCGTCAGGGAGGTGGAGGCGAGGTCGGCAAGTGAGGATCTCGTGGTGGCGATAGCGACCGCCTGTAAGTGCCACGGCGTGGTGAACTTCTTTAAGTCATGCAGTTGAAAGACGCTAACGCTTATCATTTCTCAAAATTATTCACTCGTTTAAATTGACGGGGTCGCGATGCACTTTTGATTTTCATAATCGCTCGCATCATTTACCCGCACTTGTTTTATGAAGTCCAAAGCTTATAAGATCTGTGTGAAGTAATGCTAGTGTTGCAGGGCTCTTGAAGCCTGTGAGGTCTTGAGGCTGATGAAACCCTCGTGAACTCCGATTGCCCGAGGAAGGTGGATGCGCTCCTAGGCGACTGGGAGTGAACAGCTCTCGCGGGGCGGTCGGGGAGGTGCAGCCGTTGAGAGGCAGACGGTGGGGAGCTCGAAACTGAACATGAAAGGCGATGAACTACCATCTGCTGAGGGACGGTCGTGCTCCTTGCGGTGCTAACGGGAGAACGTGCAAGGCGCTTTTTAATTACGAAGCGAGGGGGAGAAAGTTTTAAAAATCCTGACCTTAGACCTCTCCCGAGGAGCGATGATCCGATGACTAGTGCCGAGTCCTTGGTCGTGAGGAAAACGATTACATCGGAGGAGCTAGAAAAGGAACTACCTCATGAGCTTAAGGTGGCCGGGATCGAGAAATGCATCCAATGCGGCACTTGCACGGGCTCCTGTCCCTCGGGTAGGAGGACGGCCTACAGGACTAGGGTTGTCATCAGGAAGGCCCTACTGGGGTTGAGGGAAGATCTGCTGAAGAGCCAAGACCTCTGGCTCTGTACGACGTGTTACACGTGTTATGAGCGGTGTCCTAGGAAGATAAGCATCGTGGAGGCGATCATAGCCCTCAGGAACATGGCCGCGGCGCGGGGCTTCATGCTCTCCAGACACAAGGAGATATCAAAGTACTTGATAGACTTCGGGCACCTAGTACCCATAAACGATCCCAACAGGAAGCGCAGGGCCGAGCTAGGGCTATCGGAAGTGCCTCCGACGGTCCACTCCTACCCTGAGGCCCTCGGAGAGGTCAGGAAGCTCCTCGAGATCACCGGCTTCACCAAGCTCGTGAGGTGATGACATGCCTGAGCTGAAGTACGCCTTCTTCCTCGGCTGCATAATGCCCAATAGGTACCCCGGTCTTGAGGCCTCCATTCGAAGGGTCTTCGAGAGGCTGGGCATAGAGCTCGTGGACATAAAGGGTGCATCCTGCTGTCCTGCTCCAGGGGTCGTGAGAGGCTTCAAGTTCGACACTTGGCTGGCCTTGGGGTCTAGGAACTTAGCGCTGGCCGAGGAGATGGGCCTCGACATAGTCACCGGGTGCAACGGTTGTTACGGCACCCTCAGAGACATATGGTACGAGTACCGCGAGAATAAGGAGGTCGCGGAGAAGATCGATCGCTACTTATCTCAGGTAGGCAGGTCGTTTAAGGGCAAGATAAAGCCCAAGCACGTCCTCGAGGTCCTCTACTTCGATGTGGGTTTGGAGAAGCTGAAGGAGTTCATTAAGAGGCCCCTCAAGGACGTGAGGGTCGCAGTTCACTACGGGTGCCACTTATTGAAGCCTAGCGATAAGAGGCCTTGGAAGGAGGCCAAGGAGTCCACGGAGAGGCCTAAGTTCTTCGACGAGCTCGTCGAGATAACAGGGGCCAAGAGCATCCATTGGAAGGACAAGTTCATGTGCTGCGGCGCTGGCGGCGGAGTCAGGTCTGGCGTCCTCGACGTGGCCTTGGACATGACGAGGGAGAAGGTCGAGAACGCGCAGGCCGCTGGGGCCGACTGCATAGTCAACGCTTGCTCGTTCTGTCACCTACAGTTTGACACCGGCCAGACCGAGATAAGCAAGAGGCTCGGGAAGACCTATGCCATGCCGATAGTCTACTACACGCAACTCCTGGGCCTGGCCATGGGCTTCAGCCCTCGAGAGCTCGGCTTGCACCAGAACTACGTGAGCGTCGAGCCCTTCTTAAAGAAGATCGGAGGTGAGTGACGTGGCGTCAGCGAAGCTAGAGGTGAGCAAAGAGAGCGCGAAGGAGGAGAAGGCGCCGCTCAGGGCGTTCGCGTCCTACAGGTCTTCCTTGAGAAAGGTCTTCTACATCGACATCGAGAAGTGCATAGGTTGCAAGGCCTGCGAGGCCGCGTGCGCCAGGGTCCACGGCGGCAGCCCTCGAATGTACATCCAAACTGTGGAGGAGTACAACGTACCCATGCACTGCCAGCACTGCGAGGTCCCCGCTTGCGTCGAGGCCTGCCCCGAGAAGGCGATAGACGTCACGCCCGAGGGGTTTACCATAATAAACGAGGCCAAGTGCGTGGCCTGTAGGGCATGCGTGGTGGCCTGTCCCTTCGGCATGCCCAAGCTGGAGCCCGAGAAAAGAGTCGTGGTCAAGTGCGACATGTGCATCGACAGGATAAGGCAAGGGCTGGAGCCCGCCTGCGTGGCCACGTGCACGGCGGAGGCCTTGAAGTTCATAACTTGCATAGGCTGCAACATATGCGTCGTATCCTGTCCATTCGCCAAGAGGGGTGTTTAGGGAGTGGCGATGACTTCGACCAAGGTCGAGGAGTTCAGGAAGATCCTCTCCGAGTTCGCCAAGAGGGGGTTGGTGCCACCCCAAGCCGTAGTCGAGGTCCCGGAGCTACTGCGGGGCTTCGGCAAGCCCACGTACGATGCGGAGAAGTGCATCGGGTGCGCTTCTTGCACGGTACAATGCTTGGGAGGGGCGCTGAGGCTCGTCGAGACGGAGAACAGGAGGCTGGTGTGCATGGACTACTGGAAGTGCATAGCCTGCGAGGAGTGCGCCGTTAAATGCCCCAAGGAGGCGGTAAAGGTGGAGAAAGTCTTCGATCTGAAGGCTTTCCTGAGTGAAGAGCCCTTGGTATTGGTAGATGTTGAGCTCAAGAGGTGCGTGATATGTGGGAGGCCCGTCTCGTCGACCAAGCAGATCGACGAGGTGCGCGAGCTCGTGAGGCCGCTCCCAATTTCTCAGGCTCATATCGAGAGGATTGGGCTTTTGTGTGAGAACTGCAAGAAGCTCGTTTCTGCTAAGATATTGTTGAGGAGCAGGGGGGTTAGAATTGGATAAGGTGCGCACGGTCTGCCCGTTTTGCTGTCTTGGCTGTGGGTTGCAGTTGCTAGTGGACGAGGGTAAGGTCGTAGGCGTCGAGTACCTGAAGGAGGCTCCGAACGAGGGGGCTCTCTGCTCGAGAGGGAACACGTGCTTTGAGCTGGTTCAACACCCAGACAGGATTGCAACCCCGCTGATTAGGGCGGGAGAGGCGTTCAGGGAGGCCAGCTGGGACGAGGTCCTAAGGCTGTTGTCTCAGAAGTTATTGGAGATGAGGTCCAAGTACGGCTCGAGGTCCATCGGCGTCGTAGCCTCGGCGAGGATGTCGAATGAGGACTGTTACCTAACTCAAAAGTTCGCCAGAGAGGTCTTGGGGACGCCCAACATCGACAACCCGGCCAGGCTGACGCACGCGGCGACGTTAAGCCTGCTGATCAGGGGGCTCGGATATCCTTGGGCGACTTGCACGTTGGACTTCGTCGAGAGCTCCGACTTGGTCTTCATAGTCGGCGCTAATCCCTTCGACGTTAACCCCGTCTTGGCCAGGAGAATCCTGAGGGCTAGAGATAGCGGGGCTACTGTAGTGGTGGTGGACCCCAGGCGCACGAAGACCACGTGGAAATCGGACATCCACCTTCAGGTCAAGCCAGGGCGCGACTACGAGCTGCTCCTGTCCATGTTGAATGTGATAGCGACCTCGAAGATGGCCAGGGAGGAGGCCTGGAAGGTCGAGGGCTTCGAAGAAGCTGTCAAACTTTCCGAAGGTTTCGCGCCCGAGAAGGTCGCGGAAGTCACGGGCGTTGAGGCGAGGCTGATAAGAGAGGCTGCCCTCAGGCTCGCGCTCTCCAAGAGGCCTGTCGTGATATACTCCCACGGGGTAACCCAGCAACCAAAGGCGTTAAGCGCCCTCAAGGCCCTCTTGGCCCTCAGTGCAGCCGTAGGGGTGTTCTCTAACGGAGGGCTCATCCCGCTGTCGGATCAAAACAACGTGCAGGGGTCCTGCGACGTGGGCTGCCTAGCAGACTTCGGCCCGGGCTACGCGCCTGTCGAGGGCGGCCTGACTCTAGCCGAAATGATCGAGGCCGTGGCTCGAGGCGATATCAAAGCGCTCATGGTAGTTGGCTTTGACTTAGTTGCCTCGATGCCCGATAGAAAGTTCGTTGAGGAGGCTTTAAGGAATTTGGAGATGCTCGCGGTCATAGACCTCTTCCACACCGAGACTACGAAGCTGGCCCACGTCGTATTGCCAGCTTGCTCTTGGGCTGAGTACGACGGCACTTACACGAACGTAGAGGGACGAGTCCAAAGGGCATTTAAAGCTGTGGAGCCTGTGGGCAGGGCCAAGCCCGTATGGATGATAATCTCAGACTTGGCAAAGTACATGGGCTCAAGCGGCTTCAACTACTCGGGCTGGTTTGACGTCTTCAGGGAGCTAACGGAGAGGGTGAGCCAGTACTCAGATCTAACGGTAGATGGCGTGTCCAAGGTTGGAGGTCAGGTGGTCAAGAAGGGAGGGGGCCTCAAGATATCGCTGGAGGGCCTAGAACCGAGGACTTGGGAGGAGACGCAGCGCGGCTATTTATTGATAGCTGGGAGGGGCCTACACCACCTTGGCACGGGCGAGCTGACCAGAAGGCTCAGCTTCGCCTCTAGGGAGGTGCCCGAGCCCTATATCGAGATTTGCCGGGACGACGCGGCGAAGATGGGCCTGGTGGAGGGAGACGTGGTAGAGGTCAAGGGGCCCAAGGGGGACTTGAAGGTCAGGGTCAAGATAGTGCCTAAGGGCATGAGTGGCGTAGTCTTCATGCCGATACACTTCCCCACGTGCAACCCTCTATCCATAATGAAGTACGAAATCTTTGAAGGCGTAAGAGCTCCTCTCCCCAAACACTCTGTGGTGGAGCTCTCAAAAGCGGTGGGGTGAGCTCATACGGTGGAAGGCTCGCAAAAAGGCGCCAGGGTGGGGGTCTTCATATGCCACTGCGGCAAGAACATAGCCGCGACCGTTGACGTGGAAGAGGTCAGGAAGTACGCCGAGACCCTACCCAACGTCGTCGTTGCCAAAGACTATTTATTCATGTGCTCTGAAGCTGGCCAAAAGCTTATCAAGGACTCCATAAAGGAGCACGGGCTTAATAGAGTGGTCGTCGCGGCCTGTTCTCCTAAGCTCCATGAAGTGACCTTTCGCCGCTGTTTAGAGGAGGCAGGTCTGAACAAGTTCTTCCTCGAGATGGCGAACATAAGGGAGCAGTGCTCGTGGGCCCACATCCACGAACCTGAAAAGGCGACGGAGAAGGCCAAGGCCTTAGTGAGAGCCGCCGTCGCAAGGGTCCAAGAGCACGAGGAGATCGGGACCATAAGGGAGGACGTCACCAAAAAGGTCCTTGTCATAGGCGGTGGAGTGGCTGGTATCGAGGCCGCTCTAAACTTGGCGAGCCCTCGCCAAGGCAAGTCGAGATCCGTCTTGGTAATAGGCGGCGGGATAGGCGGGATACAAGCGGCGCTGGACCTGGCCGACATGGGTTACAAAGTGTACCTCGTTGAAAGGAGGCCTGTAATAGGAGGGAACATGGCTAGGGTCTACAAGACCTTCCCGACGGACGATTGCGCCATGTGCATATTATCGCCCAAGATGAACGACGTCGCTGCTCACAAGAACATAGAGCTCATCACGAATGCCGAGGTCGTGGCGGTCGAGGGGGAGCCCGGCCGCTTTAGGGTCAAGATAAAGGTACACCCAAGATACATAGATTTGTCGAAGTGCACTGGGTGTGGGACCTGCTCTGAGAAGTGCCCTGGGAGGGCCCCCGACGACTGGAACCTATTCGGCACACGAAAGGCCATATACATACCCTACCCCCAAGGCGTTCCTAGGAAGTACGCCATAGACCCGAATGCTTGCTTGTACTTGACAAAGGGCATATGCAGAGTTTGCGAGAAAGTCTGCCCCGCTAAAGCCATAAACTTCGAGGACAAGGGCGGGGAGAGGGAGGTCGAGGTCGGGGCCATCATAGTCGCGACGGGCTTTGAAGAGTGGAGCCCAGAGCCCTTGGCCCAGTACGGCTATGGTAGGTACAAGAACGTCATTACCCTCATGCAGTTCACGAGGATGTTCGACGTCACAGGGCCTACTGGGGGAAAGGTTGTAAGGCTAAGTGATGGAAAGCCCGCCAATAGGATACTGATAGTCAATTGCGTGGGCTCGAGGGACGAGAGGTACATCCCCTACTGCTCCGTCGTGTGCTGCATGGCTGGCATAAAGAACGCTAGGATCCTCAAGTTCGAGCAGAATCCCGAGGCCGAGATCTACATATCCTACATAGACATCAGGGCTGCTGGGAAGGGCTACGAAGAGTACTACAAGTTAGCCCAAGAGATGGGCGTGAAGTTCATCAGGGGCAGGGTCGCCGAGGTCTACGAAGACGAGAGCACCAAAGACATAATCGCTAGGCTTGAGGACACGGCCACGGGCACGGTAATGGAGCTCCGCGTGGACCTCCTCGTCCTGGCCTGCCCCATAGTCCCCTCTCCAGGGACCAAGCAGATGGCGAAGCTACTGAACCTCGAGACCGACGAGTTCGGCTTCATAAAGCCCAAGCACTATAAGCTGGCCCCGGTGGACACGTCGAGGCCCGGCGTTTTCGCTTGCGGCTGTGCGACAGGGCCTAAGGACATCCCCGACACAGTAGCAACCGCAAGCGCAGCGGCCTTAAGGGCTGCCATGTTCCTCGAAGGCGAGCCCTTCGAGGTGTACCTCGTCGAGAGAGACCCGTACCTAGGCGGGATGACCTTTAAGCTTGCGAGGACCTTCCTTGTCGACGAGCCGCTCCCGGACATGATCGCGCCGCTCTTCAAGGCAGTCTCCGAGAACCCCAAGGTCCACGTGCTGTTGAACTCGGAAGTCGAAGAGGTAAAGGGCCATGTAGGCAACTTCGTGGTCAAGGTAAGGCAAAAGCCGCGATACGTGGACGTGAGCAAGTGCAATGGGTGCGGCAAGTGCGTCGAAGTGTGCCCAGTTCAGGTAGAAGACGACTGGAACTTGGGCTTGACCAAGAGGACAGCCATTTTCAGGCCCCATCCCGACGCCTACCCGCTAGCGTATGCGATAGACGCCGACGCCTGCAAGTTCGCCTCCTGCGCGAAGTGCGTCGAGATCTGTCCAACTAAGGCCATAAACCTAAACGAGGAACCCAAGGAGATGGAGCTGAAAGTCGGCTCAATAATCGTCGCGAGCGGACTGAGCGAGTTTAAGCCCGAGGCCATCGCACAATACGGGTACGGAGTACACAAAGACGTCATCACTCAATTGCAGTTGGCGAGGATGTTGGATCCGAAAGGCCCCACTCAGGGCAGGGTCGTCAGGCCATCGACTGGAGAGGCCCCCAAGACGATAGTCATGATCCAGTGCGCGGGCTCGAGGGACGAGAGGTACAACCCCTACTGCTCGAGGATATGTTGTGCGATAGCGTTGAAGGCCGCTAAGATGATCAGACAACAAATTCCAGACTGCGACGTCTACATATGCTACATAGACATGAGGGCCTTCGGCTTCTTGGAGCTATACTACAAAGACGTGCAATCCATGGGCGTGAACTTCATTAGGGGCAAGGTCGCTGAGGTGGTGAGCGAGAACGGGAAGTTGAAGGTCAGGGTCGAGGAGACGTCTCTCGGGGAACCCATGGAGATAACGGCCGACTTGGTCGTCCTGTCAGCGGCCCTCGTGCCAGTCGAGGGCATGGCGGATCTCGCAAAGGTCCTCGGCATAGACGTAGGTCCCGACGGCTTCCTGAAGGAGGTGCATGTGAAGCTAAGACCCGTTGACTCCAAAGTGGCCGGAATATTCATCGCTGGCGGCGCGCAAGGGCCTAAGGACATAACTGACACGGTCTCTCAGGCCATAGCGGCCGCATCCAAGTCGGCCATACCGATGAGCCGGGGCTTCATAGAGGTGGAGCTAGTCAAAGCGAAGGTCGACGAGAACCTCTGCGTGGGCTGTGGGCATTGCGAGAAGCTCTGCCCATACAAGGCCATAGAGATCATCCAAGTAGCTCCGGGCCGGAGGGTCGCTAAGGTCCACGAGGTGGAGTGCGAGGGATGCGGCATATGCGCTGCTACTTGCAGGGTCGGAGCCATTCAGCTGAGGCACTTCAAGGACAACCAAATCTTGGCGCAACTAGCTGGGCTGCTGGGTGGTGTTGGCGCGTGAGCGAGCATGGGTTCGAGCCAGTGATAGTTGCCTTCTGCTGTGAGCACTGCGCCTACGCAGCCGCCGACCTCGCTGGGACGTCGAGGATGCAATACCCCCCGAACATTAGGATCGTGAGGCTCCCGTGCACTGGCAAGGCCGACATGCTCTACATACTGAAGGCCTTTCAGCTTGGCGCTGATGGGGTGATGGTTTGCGGCTGCCTTAAAGGGGGTTGCCACTTCACCGACGGCAACTTGAAGTGCGAGGCTAGGGTGCAGTTCTTGAAGAGGATACTCGATCTACTGGGCTTCGGCGGGGACAGGCTGGACATGTTCTTCATGTCCTCGGCAATGGCCGGGGAATTCGTGAAGGTCGCTCACGAATTCACGGAGAGGATTAGGAGGCTAGGTCCGAACCCCCTCTTCAAGAGGGGGGCCTCGAGAAGGGAAGGGGAAAGGTGAGGGCAGGGGTGAGGGGCCCTGGATAAAGTCCCTTCAAGTCTGCAGGAGCTCTTGGAGGTTATAGACAGAGAACTCGCGCCGTTAAGCAAGGACGTGAGAAGCGATAGGAGGGTCTACGTCAAGATAAGGAGGGAGGACGTGAGAAAAATGGCTCAATTCATGTACAAGCTCTTCGAGCCCCTGAGGGGCAGGCTATCGACAGTCTCAGCCGTGGACTGCAGGAGCCACTTCGAGGTCCTCTACCACTTCACCCTCAGCCAGCTGGGGCTCGTCCTGACCTTCAGGTGCGAGGTGCCTAGGCACGAGCCCGTCGTCGACTCCATATCGGACATAATTTACGGAGCTAGCTTCATAGAGAGGGAGATCCACGACCTCTTCGGCATAGTCTTCAGAGGCCATCCAAATCTCGAAAGGCTCATCCTGCCAGACGATTGGCCCGAAGGGGTCTACCCCCTCAGGAGGTACGGTTGATGTCGAGGGATAGGGAGGTCGTAGAAATACCTCTAGGGCCGTATCACCCGGCCTTCAAGGAGCCAGAGATGTTCAAGCTCTACGTCGACGGAGAGGAGATAGTCGACGTGAAGATAAGGATAGGCTACCAGCACAGGGGCATCGAGTACTTGGCCCAGAGGATGACGATCCAGCAAGTGGTCTTCCTCGTCGAGAGAATCTGCGGCATATGCTCCACGTCGCACCAGAATTGTTATTGCCAAGCAATAGAGGACGCGATGAAGATCGAGGTGCCCGACAGAGCCAGGTACATTAGGACCCTGATAGGCGAGCTCGAGAGGATCCACAGCCACCTGCTCTGGGCTGGCGTCGCGCTACACCTCATAGGTTACGACACGCTCTTCATGTACTTCTGGAGGTACCGCGAGCCCGTGTGCGAGCTCTTCGAAGAGCTGACGGGCAATAGACAGCACTACGCCATGATATGCCCAGGCGGCGTCAGGAGGGACATAGACTTAAAGAAGATGAGGCCGAAGATATTGAAGGTCATGAAGGAGATCAAGGAGCCAGTGGCGAAACTGGCGGACGCCGTCGCCGGGGACAAGCTCGTTAGGGCCAGGATGAGCGGTGTCGGGGTGCTGACGAGGCAAGACGCGATCAGGTACTGCACTGTCGGCCCGACAGCTAGGGGCTCTGGGCTCAGGATAGACGTCAGGGCCGACGAGCCGTATGCGGCCTACAAAGAGCTGGGCGTTGACGTCAAGGTGATGACTGAGGGGGACGTGCTGGCCAAGACGCTAGTTAGGGTGCAGGAGATCATGGAGTCCATAGGAATAATCGAGAGGTGCGTGGACGCTATGCCCAACGGCCCCATACAGGCCGAGATAAAGGAATACCCGGTTGCCGAGGGCATAGGCAAGTACGAGGCCCCGAGGGGCGAGGTCATACATTACGTCAAGCTCAATGGCACGACAGTACCGGAGAGGGTCAAGGTGAGGGCCCCGACTTACGCCAACCTGCCATCTCTGGTCCCGCAACTCATCGGCTACTCCATAGCCGACGCCCCGATAATCCTCGGGTCCATAGACCCCTGCTTCTGTTGCACGGAGAGGGTTTCCATAGTCGACGTTAGAGAGGGCAGGACCGTTGTCCTCACGATGAGCGAGTTCAACGAATTTGGCAGGAAGAGGAAGAACCCGTTGAAGGTGAGATGAATATGGCAAATGAGCTCCTGGCTATAGGGGTAGGCGTGTTGTACGTGATATTCATGGGCTTTGTTGTGGCTCCCAACGTCGGCCTATTCTTCACTTGGATTCACAGGAAGCTCGGTGCTCGGATGCAGTGGCGCGTAGGCCCTCCGATCTACCAGCCCTGGGCCGACTTCGTAAAGTTAATGTCCAAGGAGACCTTAGTTCCCGCAACGGCGCATAGGACGGTGTTCCTCCTAGCGCCGCCCATCGCTTTGTTCTCGGCAGTGCTGGCGTTCTTGATAATGCCGTTCGTGATTCGCTCGCCGCTGGAGTTCACGGGCGACGTTATCGTGGTCCTATACTTGATGATAATGCCAGCAATAGCCGCCATGATAGGCGGCTCGGCGTCGGGGAACCCCTACGCCGCTGTCGGGGTCCAGAGGGAGATGACCCTCGTGTTCTCGTACGAGTTTCCATTCATCACGGCGGTCCTAGTACCGGTGTTGAAGGCGGGTAGCCTGCGCTTCGCGGATATAGTTAGCTACCAGATGGAACGCGGACCCTTCTTGTTATCCGTCTCCGGCGCCATAGCGTTCGCCGTTTCGATTATGGTCATGCAGGCGAAGCTGGCGTTCCCTCCCTTCGACATACCCGAGGCGAAGACCGAGATAATCGCCGGGCCCTACACCGAGTACTCGGGGGCCTCGCTGGCGCTGTTCAAGCTGGCTCACGCGACCATGCTGTTCGTACTCCCCTGCTTCGTGGCAAACATGTTCTTGGGGGGCCTTGCGATCAGATTCAACGACCCGGTAGCGGCTACAATAGATGTCGTGTTGATAATAGTGAAGCTCTTGGCGCTCGTCATGGTGATGGCGCTCATTAGGTTCTTCTATCCGAGGGCCAGGCCCGATCAGGCATTTGGCATGTTCTGGAAAGCGGCCACCACTTGGGCCGCCATAGCCTTGACCTTGAGCGTCATCTCGGTCATGGTGGGGTTACCGTACTTGTAGGAGGTGTTGTGTGGAGATGGCCGGTCTAATTACGTGGGCTCGCGTGAAGAGCCCCTGGCTGTTCCACTTCAACTCGGGCTCGTGCAACAACTGCGACATCGAGCTAGTGGACGCCCTAACCCCTAGGTTCGACGTCGAGAGGTTCGGGGTGCTCCTCGAGGGCAGTCCGAGGCACGCCGACGTGCTGGTCGTGACGGGGATAGTCAACAGGCAGGCGGCGCCGAGGCTCAAGAGGGTCTACGAACAAATGCCGAACCCCAAGGTGGTCATAGCCCTCGGCACCTGTGCGACGTCGGGGGGCATATTCGCCGAGAGCTACAATGAGGCGGGCCCCGTTGACAAAGTCATACCGGTCGACGTCTACATACCCGGCTGTCCTCCGAGGCCCCAGGCGATAATAGACGGCGTCGTGAAGGCCCTCGCGAAGCTCCAAGCCCTTAAGAGTGGGAAGAGGTGATAGGGATGGACTTTTCCGCGATAATGCTGGTGATGGTGCTAGTACCTGGCGTAGCGGGCCTCATAACCCTCGGGCTTGGCAGGGCTAGGGCCGTCGCCGGAGCCGTGTCCTCTATCTCAAGCCTGATAGCCCTGTTAATGGCAGGCGTGCTCGTGTACGAGCTGAACGCCCGCGGCATAACTCGCGAGGTCCTGTGGCACTTGGACGTGGCCGGGATGACGTGGGAGTTCGAGCTCACGAGGCTAAACGCCCTCAGCATATTCTTCATAGCGTTGCTGGGCTTCCTGATAGCGCTCTACTCGACGAGGTACATCGCCAAGTACGATGGCAAGGGGTACTACCACACGCTTATACTCTGGAGCATGAGCGCCGCGATAGTCGCCTTGACGTCGGAGAACTGGATACCCTTCCTCGCGTTCTGGGAAGTCTGCAACTTAACGCTGTTCTTCTTAGTCAGGGCCGGAGGGAGCGAAGCCAAGATGCCCGCGTACAGGACGCTCATCCTCTTGGCGTCGTGCGACCTCCTCATGGCCGTCGGGGTCGCCTTGGCCGTGTCCCAAACTCATAGCCTTGTGATCTCGAGGCTCACAGGCCTTAGCCCTTACCTCACGGGCTTGATATTCGCCCTAATGCTCATAAGCGCTCTCGCCAAGGCCGGGGGCATACCGTTCCACACGTGGATACCCGACATAGCCCCGAGCTCTCCAGCGAGCACGCTAGCGCTCTTCCCAGGGGCCTACGACAAACTGCTAGGAATATTCAAGCTCGTCGTCATCTGCCACTTCCTCATATCCTTCGCCCCCTCGCTTAGTGCTACGGTGACCATCATAGGCATGATCACCATGCTCTTCGCCGTCCTCATGGCCATGGTGCAACACGACATCTACAAGCTGTTGAGCTACCACGCCATAAGCCAAGTCGGCTACATGATAACTGGCATAGGCATCGGGACGTCACTTGCCATCGCTGGCGGGCTATTCCACATGGTGAACAACGTGGTGTTCAAGAGCTGCCTCTTCCTGACGGCCGGAGCCGCCCTCTACGTCACCGGCACTAAGCACGTCGAGAGGCTGGGCGGGCTGGCCAAGAAGATGCCAGTCACGTTCACTTGCGCCCTGATAGCCGCGTTGGCGATATCCGGGGTACCGCCATTAAATGGCTTCGCGAGCAAGTGGATGATATATCAAGCCGCCTTCGAGGCCACGAGCATAAGCCCCATCAACGCCGTCGCCGGCATAGTCGCCGTCCTAGCCAGCGCCTTAACGCTGGCCTCCTTCGTAAAGTACCTGCACAGCGTGTTCCTAGGGCCTCTGCCCAAGGGATATGAGAGCGTTAAAGAGGTGCCGCTGAGCATGAGGGTCCCGATGATCGTGCTCGCCGCGCTATGCGTATTATTCGGGCTGTTCCCGCAGATCCCGCTCAACTACCTGATATTGCCAACCCTCAACAACATATACGTGGCTTATGGCGTGCCCATGTCGTTGCCGTCGAGCTGGATATACTTGACCCCGTCGGCTTGGGCCACTTGGAGCCC
>Ga0272445_1001913_pt1 | contig 15130 bp, 12 predicted proteins | sample YNPCB0031_FD_194404 | JGI IMG/M metagenome (GOLD analysis project Ga0272445, IMG submission 194404) | Hot spring sediment microbial communities from Yellowstone National Park, WY, United States - YNP-CB-003-1 | ecosystem: Environmental > Aquatic > Thermal springs > Hot (42-90C) > Sediment... | reverse complement strand
CCGAAGGGGGTAGACGCGGAGTACGTGCGCTCGCTCGCCGAGCCCCTGGAGGGAGAGTTCGCAGCCTCCCTGCTCGACAAGACGCGGGAGCGCGGCTTCGCGGCCGCCTTCACGCTCTACCTGAGGGAGGGGGTAAGCGTGAGCAACGCCGCTGTGCTCGCGGACAGGGGGAAAGTGCTCGCCGTCTACAGGAAAATTCACCTCTTCGACGCCTTCGGCTACAGGGAGTCGAGCGTCTTCAAGCCCGGCTCCGAGCCTGCCGTGGCGAGGCTAGAGAACTTCACGGTTGGCTTGGCGGTGTGCTTCGACCTACGCTTCCCCGAGCTCTTCAGGGCGATGGCGCGGGCTGGTGTGGACCTCTTCCTCATCCCCTCCGCCTGGTACAGGGGCCCCTACAAGGTCGAGCAGTGGAGGGGGTTGACCTCGGCCCGCGCCCACGAGAACCTGGCCTACCTGGTGGCGGCGGACCAGGCTGGCGACCGCTTTATAGGGCACAGTGTTGTCGTCAACCCGTGGGGCCACGCGCTGGTCGACCTCGGGGAGGGGGAGAGGGCGCTGACCGCCGAGCTCGACCCGTCCGAGGTGAGGGAGGCGAGGGAGGCGGTGAGGGGTCTCGAGCTGGCGAGGTGGGACCTCTACACCCGCTGGTACGCGAGAGGTGGATCTCCGTGAGGGCGCTCGCGCTCCTGCTCCTGCTGGCGCTGCTGCCGGCCGCTTGCGCGGCCCCCCAGCTGGCGTTCGTCATGTACGGGCAGGAGCTGTGCCCGGCCTGCGCCAAGCAGAAGGCGGAGCTGGAGGTGTTGAGATCGGAGGGGTACGCGGTCGTCTACGTCGAGGTGAACGCTTCGACGGCCCCGGAGTTCTACAGGTTGTACCAGCTGCTCGCGGGCGGTGAGCCCGTCGTGCCGCTCACGCTGATCTGCAGCGGAGGCAAGCTCGTGGCAGCGGCGGTGGGCGTCCACAGGGCGGGCGAGCTGCTTGACCTCGCCGCCAAAGCCGGCGGCGAGAGCGCGGTACTAGTGAGCGCGGAGGGCGCCGTCAAGCGCGTCACGGACGAGAATGCAGTGAGGGAAGCCCAACGCATCGTCGAAGCGAGGCTAGCCGGAGCTTCGCCGGCGGTGACTCAGCAGCCTCTATCGGTCGGCGAGGTGCTACCCCTGCTGCTCGCGCTGGCGGTCAGCGACAGCGTCAAGCCGTGCACGTTCATCGTCTTCGCGACCACGCTCCTCGTGGTGACAGCGCTGAGCGGCAAGCGTGGCCAGCTTGCCTCCTCGCTCGCGTTCGTTGCGGCCGTCTACGCGTGCTACTACGCGCTGGGAGCGGGGCTCGTGGCTGCCGCCTCGGCCTTGCCGCCGCTGTTCATGAAAGCTTTCGCGGCGCTCGGGCTGGTGTTCGGCCTCTACCTCGCGGCCGCCAACGCGCGGGGCAAGTTCAAGTCGCTCGTCCCCGGCTTGGTCATGAGGAGGCTGATGGGCGCTGCCGAGACCGCGCCCGCCAAGCTTCCCGCCTGGCTTGGGGCGGCCGCCGTGGGCGCGCTTTGCGCCCTCCTGCTCACCCCGTGCGGCGGAGGTCCTCTGCTTGTGTCTGCGGCTCTGTTGTCCAGGCTGCCTCAACAGGAGATGCGCTACCTGCTGCTCGCGCTGTACAACCTCGTGTACGTGGCGCCACTGCTGGCTATCGCGGCTGCAGCCAGCGCAGCATCGGCTTTCACCGGCCAGATCGGCGAGAAGAAGCTGGCTTACGCGCAAGCTTTGGCAGGCGCGCTGCTGGCGGCCACGTGCCTCTACCTTCTCGTGGCCTACTAGCGGTTACCTCTAAAAGCTACGCAAACTTTTTGAGCGGAAAAAGCCAACCGGGCTACCTCGTGGGTAAGGACAAGCGCAACGTTGAGCGCGCGCTGATCGTCAGGCAGTCGCTAGCGTCACTCGCGGACAACCTTTCGGCGCCGTACATTGGCTACTACTTCGCATCCTTGAGCGGCTCGGGCGCGCTACAAGGGATCCTGCAGATGTCAGTGAACTCGCTGCCCACGGTTACGCAGGTGCTAGCCGGCCCATGGCTGGACCGAACCGGCCGCCATGTCCGGCTCCTGCTAACGGCTTCAATCGTATCCTCGATCCTATGGCTTCTCGTCCCTTTGACGCTCAATCCGCTGCTGCTTGTCGCGATGATCACGGCTAGAGCGATCGTTGTCGGCGTCTCGGGTTTAGCTCTCACAGCTCTTGTAGGGGAGCTGTTTCCGGGCGACGAGCGCGGCAGGGTGCTCAGCTACCTGAACGCCGCAGCCCAGCTTTCAGCGCTGCCCGTCTTCGCTGCTATGTTCTTCGCGAACCCCAGCTTGGAGACCATGAAGCTGGTGTTCACGGCGTCGGGCGTTGTCAGCCTAGCGGCGTCGACAACATGGTTCGCCCTTCTCGGTGTCGAGCGGCGGAGACGCGGGAACGGAGTCACGCTGACCTCGAGCCTGTTGGTTCTGCGTAACAGGGTTTTCGCCAGGTTCGCAATCGCCAACTCAATCTACAACTTCGCGATGGCTATCGCTTGGCCGCTATTCCCGCTGGCCCAGAGGTACGTCCTGAACATGAGCGTCGCCGACCTCGCCCTGCTTAACCTACTCTCCACCTCTTCAACGATGGTTTCGCAGTACGCTCTAGCCAAGCGCATCAACGGGCGGAGCCTGAAAAAGCTCGTGATCGTCAGCAGAGCCGGACTGGTCATGTTCCCTACCGTCTACGCGCTAGCTCACGATCCCCTCCCCATCTTCGCGTGGCAGCTGCTCTCGGGCCCCTTCGTCGCGATAGGCATGGTCGCGATACCGCTCTACGCCATGGAGGTCTCCGACCCCGAACTGAAAGCCAGCTACCTCTCTACGCTCAACCTGCTCCAGGGAATCTCGGCGTCGCTGGGCTCCGCGCTCGGAGGCTTCTACACCGACCGGCTGGTGAGGAGCGCGGGATGGGAGGAAGTGAGGTACGGTTTAGCTCTCTCCGCCACGCTACGGGTAGCGGCCCTCATCCCCCTGCTCACAATATCCGACATTAAAGTCCCCAAGGGAACGAAAGAAAAACAACCCGGCTAAATCGCGCTTCTCGGGTTGCATCCAGCATTACCGTGTGGAAACTGTAATTGTTTGAGCTGGTTGAAAGTTTTGTTTTTCGTCGGTGTTGTTTTATACCTATAGTGTAGAGGATGTATTGCCGGGTGGGGGAGGCTGGGCGTAAAGCTGTTTGCCCCCTCTCTCGGAAACCGGCTAGCTTCCGGGCGAAGGCTCGGGAGCAAACCGGAAACCGAGAGAGAACGCAAACAGCAAAACGCTCAACCACCCTCACCCGGCCGCCTTTTCACTTACTGTTTCCCCGATATTAGTTATTTCTCTTTTTACTCCGAAATCTTTTCCAGCTTAAAACTGCAGCAATGGTTATCGCTAGGTAAGCTATAGGCTCGCAGGTTAAAAGTGCACGAGATGCACTGAGGGCCTCTTCGTCACCTATAGTTGCCCAGCGCTCGGCTAATCTCTGAGCGATCAGAGATATCGGGCAGTAGTAGCGGGTTCTGCTCTTAGCGAGCTCATAGGTTTCGACGAACCCAGCCACAATTTCCCATTTTCCGGAGATAACAGCTGCCTCGATCGCCGTCTTCAGATTTGGGGCATCGTTGAGCTCGGCATGGACCGCAAGTGCGCGGCGGTAAAGCTCTTCAGGCACAGCGAATGCTGAGACTAGCGTTTCGTTAACTTGCCCCATGTACTCGGCTCTCACACGAAGGAGGTAGCTTCCGGGTTTGCTAGCGTTGAAGTACGGGCGCCCGTCGATCTCAACCCTTGCTGAAGGAGAAGAGCCGTTAGCTAAGAAGGCTGTGAACGTGATTAAGCCGGTTGGGACTACGAAGCCGCCGTGCAACAGCCCCAGTGAGCGCTTCGGCATAACCGATAAAACGTCCCAACGGATCTCTGAGCTGGTTGTGAGGTTAAGGAAGGATGCGCGCAAGAGTAGTGTGCAGGGTCTGGCAAAAGACAACTTAAAGCTGGAATTAGCCTCTGCTTGGAAGTTCGCGAGCTCGCAGCCGGTAACAGTGATGTTCACTGGGAGCTTAAGCGGGGGGTCCGCGCATAGCGTGACTTTCACGTCGGCTGTCCTGTTGAGAAGCACGAAGGGGGGAGCGGCGAGCTCTAAACCGCGCGCCGAAACATAGGCTACGCTTGCCGAAGCGGAAGCGAACCACGCGCGTGCTGTCACATTGTAGAGCGCCGGTCGGGGCGGCTGCACCTCCAGCTCGTAAATCGCTTCCCTTCCATATCCCTTAGAGAGCTTCACAAGTCCAATGACTTCGCCATTTAGAAGGAGGTCCGCGCTAGCGTCGACTCTAGCTAAGGTGCGGAGGACCAGCGCCAGCTTGAGTGGGGTTTGTGAGGAAGCGACACGTGGAGCTACCAGTTCTAAGGAAGTGGAGGGCATGGGCAGGGTGAAGGTCTCGAAGCCCGTGTCGAGCACCAGCTCGGAGCTGGGGGGCAGCTTCTTCTCTACTACTAGCGTAGCGTTAACAACTTCGCGACCGAAAACAACGTACCTGGAGGACCCCCTTATGTCAACCTCTACCTTCACCGTGCTTCCATCATCTGTCAGGAGCCAATCGATTACCCTAGCGTCGATCTCTGGTAGAGGTATAGGAACCTCGAGCACAGCACCGGACTTCTCCGCGAGAACTACAGCTGCTCCGAATCCGTACGACACGTTAAAAAGCGCTCTCAGCACTGCGAAGCCGCCGCAGCGTAATGAAGCTACGCCGAGGTGCGTCCCGTTGATCGAGACTGGCACCCTGTACGAGGTCTGATAGGCGGGGCATGCGCTACTCGTGCTTACGGTTGCGTTAACTGCAAGCAGAAGCCAAGATGGGGCAACGAGCAGCGGCCTAGCGGAAAGGTTGACGAGAGGCGGGGGCGGCGAGACGCTCGCGCGACCGACATAGTAGGTGGACAGCTTGAACCAGGCCTCACCTGAGAGACCTGGCACGTGGGCGGTGAGGGGGATCCCGGGCGGGTCAGCTAAGGCGGTAGCTGTAGTCACGTTAGTTTCTGCATCGTAGCTCACCTCCACCACCGTCAGTTTTGCGGGGACTATTCTGAAGGGCAAGTTGACCGAGCTTGCACCGAGATTCAGTCGTAGCTCGCCGCTTGCGGCCTCCACTTGCCCCGCAACGCTGAACTTTAGGCTAAAACGGCTTTCACCAGGCGGCGCTATGACCTCGAGGGGGGCGGCTTGGAGGAAGGGCGGCGCTATCGCGTTGGCTTGTAGCTTTATCGCCACGTCGCCCGCATTCCTGACACAGGCGACCAGCTCGCCGAGCCCGCTACTGGAGAGGTATAGTGGGGTAGCGGTCTCGAGTTCCGCTGAGGGATATGCGATTCTGACCTTAACGTAGGCGGTCTCGTCTAAGTAGCGCACAGAGATCGTGTACACGCCCCACCCGTTTACGCTGAGCGTGGTGTGCGCGTATCCTGACGAGGCTTCTACGACCGTTCCGTTGATGTACACTGTTCCTTCGACTGGTTGACCGGCGAGGAGGAGCCGTAATGCGACTTCGAGCTGCCCGTGCTCGGGGTCGAATACCCCGCTAGCGACCGACACCTCGAAGAGGGGCGTGTAGGATAGGGATATGGTACCGCTGACTGTGTTGAGAGCGGAGTTGACGAGCACGAGGTATAACGATGTGTTCTCAGCTTTGAACGGCTTATTGAGCAACAGGTTGCTACTCAGCCCGCTGGGGGCTGTTATAAGGATGGGTCCAGGTGCTGGGATGAGGATCTTGTAGTAGACAGCGCTGAGTCCTTCTAGACTCACGTCGGTGCTCCACGAGCCTTTCGGCAGGTAGATGTCGATGAACGAGGGTGAGTGGAGGTTCCCGCATACCGCCAAACCGCGCGCTAAAGCGATCAGAAATTTGGTGTAGGCTTGATTCACCCAATCTGAAAGGGTAGACGCTCCTGAGAGCGAGTTGGAGAGCGTTTCGCGCGGAGCAGCGTAGCCGCTCTTTACAACCCAATAGTAGAACGCGGAGAGAGCATAGCTCTGAGCAGAGGTTCCCGAGAAAGAGTATGGGCTGTAGCCGTAGAGCTTGTACGAGAAATAGTGCGGTTCCCAGCCGCAAACGCCGGAGAGAGCGCTAGCTAACCCTTCGGCAGACCCCTCCACGTACCAAGGGTAAGATAAGATTACAGTCTCGTACTTGTAGTAAGCGGCCTGGGCGATATGGGCAACCTCATGGTAGGCTACGTGCTTGAGCTGCTGCTCGTCTAACCCTTTAGTTATGTTCACCCAAGCGATGCAAGCTCCCTTCACGAGACCTTTCTCAACGGTGAACTGTTGTTTCACAAAACCGCCTTCACCGCCAGCGAGCTGAACCACATTAACCACGTATTGAGATCCCGAGCATGGTGGCGCAAGCGCCACTCCAAAGCTTTCGTAAGCGGAGTACGCCTCTTCTAGCGCGCTCGCGACACTGCTCGCGTACTCAACGCCAGCTCCGGCATAGTCATAGACCTCGAACAGGCGCGAAACGTAAACAGGTTGAGAATCCACACTTGCGAAAATTACCGAAGAAAAAAGCAGTAGCAGTAAAATTTCGTACTTCCGGAGCATCCGAGAAATAGCATTCCGAAGAGGGGGGCTAAGAACCTCTCGTTTGAGCTCTATACGCTGCGAACTCGAGGCGCTCCCACTCGACCTTCCTTACAACATCGAGGCTGGACAGCTTCTCCACCACACCCTCCACGCCTACCGAGGATTTGGAGAAGTCGGCGATCGCTACCCATTCAGCGAGTTCGCCCCTCTTGATAGTTCTCGACTGGGTGATGAGGAGGTCGACGCCGGCTGCAGCTAGCGTGTTGACGACTCTAGAGAGAGCTCCCACAACATCGCTCATAAGCACGGTCAGCTTTACGACTTCCGATTTCTCGTCCGCTAGGGGGACTAGCCGGACCTCGTGCTTTTCAAGATCTGCGATCACCATGAACTTCATGCCCTCGCGGATGTTTAACACGGATCGAACCCTCGCCGGGATGAAGATCCTGCCCTTGGAGTCCATGACCGCGAACTCGTAGAGCTGCGAGCTCACGTGGCTTACCGCCTCGGGTAAGGTTTAAAACCTCACTCCCACAAAGGTGGGACTGATGGCGGGTCTCAAGTACTTGTTGCTGGGCTTGATCGTAGGGCTCGCGCTGGGGGTTGTGGTAGCGCGCTTCGCGGGCGCCGCGCTGCCGGGCTCCCGAGGCGGGGGGAAGTTCGCTCAAGCGCCGAAGCCGGGGGAGAAGCCGAAAGTGGTGGTGGGGCTGGACGCGCAGTACCCACCCTTCACCCAGATGCTGCCCAACGGCTCGATCGTCGGCTTCGACGTGGACGTGATGAGGAGAGTCGGCGAAGCTTGCGGGTTCGAGCCCGTGTTCAAGCCGTGGGATTGGAGCACGATCGTCAACGCGCTCGCCTCGGGCGACATCGACGTGATAGCGTCGGGGATGACGATCACAGCAGCCAGGTCGGAAAAGGTCTGGTTCTCGATCCCCTACTACATGTACACCCACTACTTGGTCGCCAGAGCTGGGATTGATGGAAACTCTGAGGAGCTGCTTCAGAAAGGGCTGAAGGTTGCAGTGCAGACGGGCTCGACGGGGGACATGCTAGCCGAAAAGCTGAAGCAGGAGGGCTACCCGATCGTTAAGCTAGGTTACGAGTCCTACCCAGCAGCGCTCAAAGCTGTGGTCGACGGGGTTGCTGACGCGGGGATCTTCGACTCGGCGTTCCTCGAGCCCTACCTGAGGCAGCACCCGGAGCTCGCTTCCAGCGTCCGTGTCGCCGGAAGGGTTGGACCCGTAAAGGCGTACGGGATCGCCACCAGGCCCGAGGACAAGTGGCTGAGGGATTGCATCAACAGGGAGCTCGAGAGACTGATGGAGAGCCCGGAGTGGGAGGTTCTCCTGAAGAAGTGGGGTTTGGGCTGAGGTGAGCTATGTGCAGGACCTGCTGCCTTACATCGCGCTGATCTTCGCCGGACTCCAGTACAACCTGGTGATCGCTGTGTCGGCTTTCCTGGCGGGCATGGCTGTGGCTGTTGCATCGCTCGCGATATCTCTGTCCTCTCCACCAGCCGCGAAGCTCGTAGCAGCGGTATCCCGCGCGGTCAGAGGAGTGCCTCCGCTCGTCCTTTTGGCCGCCACGTACTGGCTGATCTTCCCAGCTCTAGGCCTACCTTCCGATGCTCTGCTAGCATGCATCACAGCCTTCACGCTCAGGACATGGGCTTTCCAGCTGCAGATACTGCGCGCTAGCGCGGCAGCGGTCGAAAAGGGTCAACTCGAAGCTGCGCTATCGCTCGGCTTGGGGGAGCGGGAGGCGGCGTTTTACGTCGTGCTCCCTCAGAGCTTGCGCGCGGCTCTCCCAGCCCTCTTCAACGAGCTCTCCTCGCTCCTGAAGGAGTCGACGCTCGGACTCGCACTGGGGGTCCTCGACGCCCTGGCGAGAGCTAGGTTGGTCAGCATCGCTGCCGGCTACTCGCTCGTTTGGATACTGGCAGCGGGTCTACTCGTCTACGCTGTGTCGTGGGCGGCGCTGCGCTTCTCCAGGCTCCTGCACAGGAGGCTAGCAGTACCCGGCTCGCTGGGCGCGGGGGTGGTTGAGCTGTGGAGGTAGTGCTCGAGGCAGCCGACCTCGTCAAGGAGTTCGGCAGTCTTAAGGTGCTAGACGGGGCTTCGATCTCTCTGCGTAAAGGCGAAGTGAAAATGCTCGTCGGACCCAATGGCTCTGGGAAGACAACCCTTCTCAAGTGCTTGAACCTTCTGCTCCGCCCCGACAGCGGCTCGATTTACCTTGAGGGAGTGGAGGTAACCGCTCCTGGCGTGGATGCGAAGCTTGTCAGGCAGCGCGTCGCTCTGGTCTTCCAGGAAAGCTACCTTTTCAGCCACATGACCGCTTTCGAGAACGTGCTCTTCGGCCCCTACAAGGTGAAGAAGCTGGCGCGCTCGGAGGCGGAGAAGCTGGCCGTAAACGCGCTTGAAGAGGTGGGGTTGGACAGAGGCTCCTGGACCCTTTACCCGGCGCAGCTGAGCGGTGGGCAGAGGCAGCGCGTCGCTATAGCCAGGGCGCTGGCGATGGGGCCGTCAGTGATCCTGTACGATGAGCCCACATCAAGCTTGGACCCTGTGGGAGCGGAAGAAGTGGTCGCAACCATAGTCGAGCTAGCTCGAAACAGTGTGACTAGCCTCGTTGTCACCCACGATGTTGGCCTCTTGGCGGCTCTCGACGCTGAAGTGTACCTCATGTCTAAGGGAAGAGTGGTGGTACGCGGGCGGCTGGAAGAGCTCCCCGCTCTGGCGGAAAAAGCGGGCGACCCGGAGGCGGCGCGCTTCGCCCGGGCCCTAAGCCTACGCCTCGAGAAGGTGAGGAAAGCGGTGGTCGCATGCCGGTGGACGAGCTGTTAAGCCTACTGGCCGAGGGATTTCTAAACACTCTGGCGCTAACGGCGATCTCCCTGCCGCCAGCCGCAGCTCTGGGCTTGCTCCTGGGGATCTACCGGGCGTGCTCTTCGGGGTGGGCGCGCGCCGTTTTAGACGCTATCACCGACGCGCTGCGGGGGATCCCCCTGCTCGCGTTGCTCTACGCCTTTACCTACGGCCTTCCGGAGCTCGGCCTGCCCCTCCAGCCGCAGGCCGCCTCAGCCATAGCGCTGACCCTCTGCTCCTCGGCTTATCTTTCCGAGTACGTGAGGGCTGGAGTGCTTTCATCGGCTGAAGGCGAGATCCTCGCCGCCCAGAGCCTCGGCGCAAGCAGGCTGCAGGTGGTGAGGTACGTGGTGATGCCGCACCTGCTGAGAACCGCGCTTCCCGCGATCGCGAACGAAGCTGTTTACCTGCTGCAAGCCACGACGCTGGCTGGGTTGGTCGGGGTGTACGAGCTGCTTTCTGCCGCTAGAACGTACAACTCGAAGTACTTCGACTTCTGGACGCCGGCCGCGGCGCTCGTGGCAATCTACGCCGCCCTCTCGGTAGCTGTCGAAAAAGCTGTTTCAGCATCGGGCTCGCTGGGGCGCCGTTGGCTCAAGCTGCGCTAGCCGCCAGGCGCCTCGCTGGCTCCAACCGTGTGAACGCGCTGGACTACGCCGTTCTCGATCGTTATCACGGTCGAGCCGGGCGGCTCCTCCACCTCGACGTGCGTCACCAGGAATATCTGGTCGAAGAAGCGGGTGAGCTCGCTAGCAAGCAGCTCGACGATCCTCCCCCTCCTCTCCTCGTCGGAGGAGCCGAGCGGCTCGTCGAGAAAGAGGAACCGCGGGTACGCGCCCTTCGCCGCCGGCAGGAGCGATAGGGCGAAGGCGATCCTCATCGCCAGCAGGAACTGGTCGTTCGTGCCGCCGCTGTAGATGTCGCGGCGAAGCCACCTGCCAGCTTCCGCATCGTACACTTCGACGTCGTAGGTGTCTGGGTTGAGGCGGACCGCCTTGTACCTGCCTCCCGTCACGTGGGAGACGACCCAGCTCATGTTGCTTTCAACGCTGGGGGCGAAAGCCGCCCTCACTTTGGCCGAAGCGCTTTTCAGCGCCTCGACCGCCGCCCTCCTCGCAGCAACCTCCATCTCCAGCTCCTTCGCTCGGCTTTCGAGCTCACTCAGCTTAACCTTGAGCGTGGGCAGCTCTTCGAGCATCTTCTCGGTGTCCGCTATGGCCTTTGAAAGCTCGTTGATCTTTGAAACAGCCTTCGCGAGCTCGCCTGAAACCTCGGCGTAGAGCTGAGCGTACCTGCTCCTCAGGGAGACAACGTCGTCGAGCCTATCCTCGGATACGGGGAGCTCGAGCCCCTCGATCTTTAACGGAGGCTCCGGCACCTCGACGCTCGCGTACTCGACTTCAAACTTCCTAACCTCCTCCTCCAGGTTTCGAATATCTCCGCGTAGCTCGACGGAACCGCGCTCGAGCTCTTCGGCCCTGCGCTCGTAACCCTCGATCTCCGCTCGCAACCTCGAAATCCTCTGCCTAGACTCGCTGGAGAGCTTCAAAGCCTCCTCGTACACGGCGCGCGCCTTCTCAGCAGCTTCAGAGAGTAGTTTCACGCACGCTTCCGGGTTTTCGGAGCACTCGCTTCCAACCGCTCCGCTCAGCTGGGAGAGCAGAAGCTTCAACCGCTCCAGAAGCTCGTCCCTCCTGGCTTTAAGGGCTTCCAGCTCCTCCCTATCCCTCTCGAGCCCCGCCAGCCCCGCTTCGATTCGAGAAAGCTCGGTTCGAGTGCGGGCTTCCTCCGACCTCAGCTCCTCGACAAGCCTAGAACGCTGAAGCGCTCCGAGAGCGAGAGCTGCTGCCGCGACCGTAAAGCCGAGCAGCGACCAAAGGTCGGTTAGGGGAATCAGGGCGATCGACGCGAGAGCTGCGATGAGTGCCGCAGCCACGCTCCAGCGCGGTAGACGCTTTGGAGCCCGATCGGCCAACTCTCTCAACCTTCTATCCAGCCTATCCTTCTCAGCCAGCAGTTTCTGAAAAGCTTCAAGCCTGTTCTCGAGGTGCGAAATCCGCTGCTGCAGGTTCTCCAGATCACTCGCAGCGTCCTTGTAGCTTTTCCATAGCTCGTTAGCTTTAGAACTCACCTCCAGCAGCCTCCTCCACCGCGCTTCAGCTTCGCCCAGCCTCCCCTCCAGCTCCATGATCGAAGCTTCGAGCTTTGCGAGCTCGCCCCGCTTCTCCAGTAGAATTCCACCGGTTTCGTGAAGGTCGCGCTCGAGCTTCGCGAGATCCTCCTTCGCCTGCTCCAGCTTAGCTCGCGCCTCTTCAAGCCGCCTTCTAGCTTCCGCTTTCCGCCTCAGCGCGGCTTCAAGCTGCTCGAGGTACCTGAAGGCTCTTTCGACCCTCAGCTTCCTCGACTCCAACTCCGGAACACGCCTCTTCACCCCTTCAAGCTCGCTCCTCCAGGCTTCAAGCTTCCCAGCGAGCTCCTCGAGATGCTTCACCCGCTTACTCGTCGCGTCGAGCTCTCCTTTAACGAGCTCAAGCTCCTGCTGCAGCCTCCGCCTCTCCTCGTCCAGCTTGTCGGCCGCCTTGTTGTAGCTTTCGAAGCCCATGAGCATGTTAACCACCCTGTCCCTCTCAGCCTTCCCCATCTCCACGATCCTCTCGAGATCCTTCTGGGCGATGATGTTCGTCGCCAGCATCTCCTGCCACGAGACCCTCAGCAGCCTCTGCACAGCCTCGTTCACCTTGGCAACCCCGACGGCGAGGAGCCTCTCGCTCCCGTCGACGATCTCGACAAGCCGCGCATCGACTTGCCTCCCCCCACCCTTTTCCCTTTCGACGACCCTTTCAACCCTGTACCTTCTTCCGTCGACCTCAAAAACAACCTCGACAAAAGCCCTGTTCGCCCTGTGGTTCACCACGTCCTCCAGCCTCGCGTTACCTCTAAGCGCGCTAAGCAATCGGTGGTCTCCGTAGAGCCCGAAGAGCACCGCCTCAAGCAGAGTGGATTTGCCGGCCTCGTTCCGTCCGCGGACGACAACGAGACCCTTCGGGAGCGGAAGGGGGTCGGAGATGTTGAGCCTGCGGAAGTTTACCGCTTTCAAGCTCACGAGCACTACCAAGCTCCCACCTCTTCCAAAGCCCTCACACCGAGCTCGAGAGCCTTCTCCAAGGCCCGCCGATCCTCCTCGAGGAGCGCGCTCTTAGCCCTAGCAGCAACCTCCTCCCTGAAAGCTTCAATCGGGCTTTTAACCTGAACTTGCAGCTGCTGCGGAGCCTCTACAGTGCAACGGAGTCCGGAATCGTCGACTACAACGTGGAAATAGCGCCCCTCCAGGTGCTTAAGTAGCTCCGCCCTGCTGTACCTGGTCACCTTCCGGATCGGTAGGAGACCGGAGACCACCAGCCTCAGCAGCAGCTGGGGTTGCGAGGGCGGGAGGAGGGAGAGCACGTGCTTAACGGGATCGTCAACGCTAGGCGGGACCTCGACCGTGACAGTCTTCAGCGGGCGGGAAGGAGTTTCAACGAACTCCAGCTTGGGTTTGCCGCCGTGCGGTATCTCGACCCAGAGGAAGCCTTTAGCAGCGTCGCTTTCTTCGAGGAAACTCCTCCGCTCCGTGCTGCCTGGGTACGCGGCTACAGCGCCGCTCAGGTCGATGACCGCTCGAGAGTGAACGTGGCCTAAAGCCACGTAGGAGAAACCTCTAGGCACGTCCTCTCGAGAGATCGAAGGCGCCTTCCACGCGGGCGGCGCTTCAACGCCGGCGAGGTTGTAGTGGAGCAAAGCGATGTTCACGTCCCCTTCAACCGGGAGCTTAGCCTTAGCGTACCGAAGAGGGTTGTCCTCGGGAGGTACGGCAGGGTTGAAGGAGAGACCGGCTACCGCCACGTCCAATCCTTCCACCTTCACGTGCTCGACCTCCGGCCGCTCGGGTGAGGAGAGGAAGCGCGCGTAGCCGGACGCTTCCAGCTCGTGCAGCGGCGACATCCCCTCCTCCACGCTCCTCGGCATATCGTGGTTGCCGGCGATCGCCACCACTTGAACACCCTCACCGTGAAGCCTCCGGAAAGCCCTGATAACTTGCGTTCTAACCGGGTTCCGCGGGTTGACCGAGTCGAAGAGGTCGCCAGCCACGAGGAAGAGGTGGGGTTTACGCTCCAGCGCGAACTCGACAGCTCGACGGAAGGCCCTGAGGAAGTCCTCCCTCCGCTCCATCGCCCTAGCCCCTAAGTAGGACAGCTTCGGATCGAGGTGGTTGTCGGCTGTATGCAAAAGCTTAACCACCACCACGCCCAGCGAGGGAGCCGGCGGCTCTTAACACTGACGCTTGAGCACAACGCGAGAGCTGAGATCCCTGAGCCACTGCTAACCTTACCCACGCTCTCCTAGAAGCAATCTTTAGAAATTCCATAGTCAAACCCCGTTCTCTCCGATATTCCTCTTTCCGCCTAACGCGCGGAGAGAAGGCTCGCCCGACTGTCAGCTTTCGGGCTCGCTAGATGTCACGCTCCGCCAGGAACTCGATTGGCAACCGCTTTAGCAGCTCCTCCCTCTCGAGCATCTCCCGCTCTCGCTTTAGGAAAAGGGCTTTGCAGCCAAGCTCTTCTGCAGCGGCTATCACGTAGCAGTCGACGAGCGCAAGCTTGAGCAGCTTCTTGAGCTCGCCCGCCCTCAAGGCGGAGTTCTCGCTGAGCGCGACGACCCTGCACCTCGACCTCACCCACTCCACCAGCGTGGCGGCCTCCTCGTTCGGTCGCTCGACGCCCGCCAGCTCGTAGAGCCTCGACGCGGCGTAGAGCACTTCGCTGAGGGTGGGTAACGTGACAAAGAGCCTCACCTTGCCCCTGGCCGCCTCGCTGAACAGCCGCTCCACCTTCACTTTGTAGGGCGAAGATCCGATGATCCTCTCCAGGATGACGCTCGAGTCAACCACGTAGGAGGCCATGCAGCTTCCTCGCCTCCGCCTCGCCCTCCTCCCGCAGGATCTCCTCGACGAGCTTCGGGTCGACGTCCACCTCCTTCAGCTTCAGCGGCTTCAGCACCACCGCGCCCGGGCTGGCTTCGGCGACGACCTCGCTTTCCTCCTCGATGCCGGCCGCCTCGCGGAGCGCCTTCGGCAGGACGATCACACCCTTCCTCCTCACCTTCAGGACAACCCTCAAAGCTGGGTTCACCAGCAGCCTAAAGTATAACCTCCGTTATAAGTTTAACTCGATTGAAGAGTAGCTTGAGAGCAAGCGCCATTTGCGCTCGCACCTTCCTTACGAACCCCAAAGGGGCTCATTTCGATAAATTCTCCAAGTGTTAGGGAAAATATCTTCGCGCAGCGGTTTTCTTGGTGAAGGAAAGGGATTTAAACGCGTTCTAGAGCGCCCCGCTTCTTCAAAACGCCCATTATGGAGCTTGTACCTGGAGAGCGCTTCGACCTTCCCGGCGCCGAGGCCATCGTGATTTCGGGCCATAATATGCGCGAACGACATTTGCGGATGGAAGCGCGGGAGCTAGGCTAGACTTCGGAGAAGAGGCTCTCGGATGAGTACACGCGCGGAGCGAGCCGCAGCTCATCCCTCGCCTTCCTCAGCTCCTCGACTAGATCGATGTCCGCCCCGCCCTCCCTCGTGACCCTCCTCCTCACCTTGACGATCACCG
>Ga0272445_1001911_pt1 | contig 15151 bp, 5 predicted proteins | sample YNPCB0031_FD_194404 | JGI IMG/M metagenome (GOLD analysis project Ga0272445, IMG submission 194404) | Hot spring sediment microbial communities from Yellowstone National Park, WY, United States - YNP-CB-003-1 | ecosystem: Environmental > Aquatic > Thermal springs > Hot (42-90C) > Sediment... | reverse complement strand
TCAAAACCCATAAGATTAAAGACGTAGTTTAAAGCAGTCATCAAAACATCTACATCATGTGCTTTGACATTCCGCCTACGAAGCATAAAGAAGAAATAAATAGGGAACTAAAAATAATGGTTGGACATGCCCCGCAAAGCAAAAAAATTTTTAAGGCTCTACTCCCCTTTAGTATTTTGGGGAGTGTGTTTAATAAATGAGAAAAATGCTTGTTACTGCGTTGATTCTAGCGATAACAATTATTTCAACATCGATGTTGGTTCAATCCTCTGAAAATGTTGTTAAGGTTGGGGAAACGCAGTTTGCGCAGCCGATTGATAAACTTGTAGCAGCTTATCCTTCACTTAGGGCAGCTATAAATTTGGCAGCTGTTAGGGAGCATATGGTGTTCCTCTCAAGTTTAGGTACAAGAGCTGTAGGTTATGAGGGAAATTGGAGGGCAGCTCAATATATTTACAACAAGTTTGTAGAGTATGGTCTAAAGGACGTCAGCTACTATAATTTTACTGTTGTGGACGCAATCAGCTATGGTGCAAATGTAACAATACTGGAATCAGGGCTGGTTATTAATTTGCATCCATTATGGCCTAACATGGTGTGTCCATCGACGACCCCGCCGGAAGGAATAAGTGGTAAAATTATTTATGCGAGAAGCGGCTACCTTGAAGATTTCGAAGTTGGGGCGAAAGAAGCTAATGCTGATGTTAATGGGAGCATTATTCTCCTAGACTGGTACACTGGCAATAGGTGGCTAACAGCCGCTAAGCTGGGTGCTAAAGCAGTAATATTTGTTCCCCCAAAGATTCTCGGATGGGGAACTATTGGAGCATGGCATGAGAAATTCCTGCCGGATTCACCATTCCTCTTCCCAAGATTCTATGTTGAGGAGGAAGGTGCGAAAATACTTTTACAGAATATTGGTAAAGAAGTTCGCTTAGTTTCCTCCCAGAAATGGAGAAACGTTGTTTCATGGAACATTATAGGTTATGTTCCTGGAAAAAATCCGGATAGAATAATTATGATATCATCCTACTATGATTCAAAGTCTATAGCTCCAACAGCCTCGCCTGGAGCTGAAGAGTCAATAGGCGTATCTATTCTACTTGAGATGGCTAGGTTCTTCGCTAAGCCAGAAAATAAGCCTGAGAACACTCTAATGTTCGTCGCCTTCAGTGGGCATCATAATGATCTTTGGGGGGCAACAATACTCTCAAAGGATCTATTTAGCATCTACACGTGGCAGAATAATCCAGACAGATTTAAAGAGGGTTTAAAGATTAAAGCGAACATTAATATAGATATATCGGCTGGTAGCCAAACATTGTACTTTGTTGCTGAGGGAAACGAGCTAATGTATTTTGGAGGAGATACGCTATGGCTGGGCGTGTATGGAAACATGAGGCAATATATTGATAGGATCCTTGAAAGAATCCATAATGATAAACCTTTTGGAAGAACTTATCCGAAGACTTACTTCTTTGGAAAGTATGCTGAATATGAGCAGTATCTACGCTCAGATATTGACCACGTCGCCGATGGTAGAATGCTTGCTTGGAGAGACTTCATATATGATCATGAGCCATTTTGGGCTAATTATGTGCCAGCGCTCACGATAACAACAGCGTATGATCCAAGACCCCAATATGGTGAACCATTCGATACAATGGGGTGGGTTGACAGCAGAGCTAATGCGTGGGATAATATAGCAGCCCAATACGAGCAAATACTTCCAATAATTTATGTGGTTGCAAACGAAGAAAATATTGATGCTTTCTATAAGGGCTGGCAAATGGATAGAAGAGATAATCCTCCGCTTAGATACGCGTATTTTGGGACGATAGCGGGTAGGGTTGGAGAATATGTTTTAGAAAAAGCCTACTATGTTCCGGTTCCACACGCCCTAGTTTACTTGAGAGTTGCGATTTCAAATACGCGGACAGGCTACTATTATAGGAGACTTTTCACCTTTGCTGATGAAAATGGAAAGTTTGAGGTTTTCCCAATAGTGTCTAGATATTGGGCTCCGAAGGTTATATCAGCCTGGGTTATAGATGAAGAGACTGGGAGGATAATATATGCTCCAGACTTCGGAAGATATAAGTATATGCCGTACGTATTGCCGGGAGACCTGCCAAGCTATCCGGTCAGCGATTTCGGTTGGTTTGCAGTCTTCAGGGCATCCTCATTAGTCATATTTGATATAGTGGATCCAGACACCTTAACGTTATATAAGCCTGAGGTTGGCGGTTTCCAGATGCCTGCAATATCAGTACTTAAGTCTGACACGAAGGTTGAACCGGACCGCTTTAGCGGGATTGGAGGAGAATGGTCGACTGGAAGCATAGTGGTTCTCTTTGTTCCTCCAAATATGGATGTTGAGGTGACATGGCTCTTCCCGCCTAGCAGATATCCATATGCCATACTTAATAATGCGGATGAGCAGAATCCTATGGGTAAAGGCTATGTTCTTAAACCTGGAGAGCAGAAAGTTTTCCCGTACACAGCTATGAGATATACTGAATGTATTTATTGGGCGCTTACAGAAAGAATAAAGATTCTTGAGAGGATTGAGCCTAGTGTTTACGCGTCAGCGAGCTATAAGAGATATGTGGATGCGAAGAATTACATTAATGAAGCCTACCAAGCTATAAAGAACCGAGATTACTCTAGGGCATACGCTTTAATCTATAGAGCATGGTATAATCTCCGAAGAGCATACTTTGAAGTTAGGCCGAAAATTGAGGATTCAATATCTGTCGTGCCAATATTAGCGGTCTTCCTCTTACCGTTCGTGTTTTTATTTGAGAAACTGGTCTTTGCAGCTTCAGGGATTAAGCGGCTAATTTCCTTCGTGGGCACATTCGCTTTCATAATGGTTGCCTTCTATCTTATACATCCAGGTTTCCAATTGGCGGCAAGCCCGATAACAATCGTCATTGGATTCTCAACATTAATATTGTGTCTGCCAATTTTAGTGATCGTCATAAGCTATGTGGGAGCGTACATGTCTGAGCTCAGGTTAGAGCGTCTAGGTCGGCATGAAGTTAAGGTGAGCCGAATAAGTGAGATAGATCACGCTTTTATGACTGGCATAGAGAATATGCGTCGTATGAGACTGCGCACAACCCTCACATTAATATCTATAATACTTATGATTTCAGGCATAGTTAACGTTGCGTCTATCACGTCTGAGAAGGTTATGGCGGAAACCTTCTCGGCTGGAGGCGTTGCTAACTATCAGGGCATCTACATACATAGGTATTTGTGGGGTCAGGGAAGTGTTGAGCTGGGGGATGAAGTGCTTCAAACTCTAAAAGAGCTTTATGGAAACGAGGCTATAATAGCTCCGAGAGCATGGAGGTACTCAGCTTTCTATTCCTCGCTGTCAGCTTACCCGCAAAGGGTTGGCTTCATGATTAAGCACGGAGAAAACATGATCACAGCCATGGTGCTATGGGGCTTAACCTCAGAGGAGAAATATCTCTTGAGAACCAGTTTCTGGCTGAGAGCTGGAAGATGGTTTGAGCCCGGCGACGTGAAAGCTCTCATAATAAATGAGTATCAAGCGAAGATTCTGGGTATAAATGAGAGCGATGTAGATGCAGGGCCTGTTCCAGTAATATTTGAGGGAATGCCATATTACGTTATTGGAATAGTGGATAGAGACGTGGTTGGGCGGGTTATAGAGATGGATGGGGAAGGTGTGACGCCGCTTAAATTTGACTTAGATTATAATCCATATAATATTCACGTTGACATGAATTATGTTTTCATACTGCCATTTGAGGAAGTTAGAAGGCTCGGCGGATCCATAGCTAGCGTAAGTCTCATGTTTAAGGATGATGAATCAACCCTTAAATCAGCTTCATTAATTGCTCAAATGCTTCCGCAGTACCTCACATACTTCACTAAGAGAGACCCTGAAACAAAAGAGCTTAAGTGCTTTATGATGAGCGAGAGAATGGCTTACACTGTTAGGGGCTTTGAATTTCAGTCTATTCCATTAGTGCTGGTTGTGCTGGCAATATTCAACATAGTTATGGGGTCAATATATGAGCGTAGACGTGAAATATCAATATATAATGTTGTAGGTTTATCACCGCTCCACATATCCATAATGTTCATTGCTGAAGCAATAAATTACGCGGTGGTAGGCGGCATAATAGGGTATTTAATGGCTATGTCTGCATCAAATCTTATTAGTATGGTTGCACCGTGGTTAGCGCTGCCAAGGAATTATTCGAGCTCATGGGTTATGATTGCCTTAGCAATGTCTATGGCAGCGGTTGTCATAGCCTCATTATATCCATCTTTCGTTGCAAGTCGGCTGGTTACTCCAAGCCTGGAGAGGGCTTGGAGGATTACAACTAAACCGAGCGGTGATATATGGGAGATACCGCTACCATTCTACGCTAAGGAAGATGAGGCGAAGGGAATAATTGAATACATGATCGAGTATATGAATGCGCATGGCGCGGCTGAAGCCCCAGACTTCTCTGTTTCAGAAATGACTGTGAGTAGTGGGGAAATTGAGGGAAGGCGCTATGTGTCTATTAACGCCTTAGTCAGGCTGGCTCCATACGAGGCGGGAATATCCGAGAGAATACAGTTCCGTGTCACTGAGGCTACTCCTGGAAGATGGGAAAGCAGTATGATAGCTCAGCGTGTAACTGGACCAACAGATAGGTGGATGCGTTTACACCGAACACTTGTAGATCACTTTAGGAAGCAGCTTCTTTTATGGGGCAGCATAACACCGTCCGAAAGACAAAAATACATAGAAGCAGCTAAAAAGAAATACTCTTAAAGAGGGGATGAGAGAAGTGTTGGCGCCAAAGTATGAGTCTGGTCTAACAAGAACAACTATTTTAGCAATACTTTACGCAATAGTTGTTTTTATTCCAGCGCTAATATATTTGACTCTGATGACTGGTGGAGTTGGGGGGATTCCAGTAGCATGGTTCACACTACTGTTATGGGTTGAGATCGCCAGGCTTTCTGGGAGGAAAGTTAGTAAGCAGGAGGCATGCATGATTCTAATATTGACGGGTGCAGAAATGGTGTATCCACTAGGCCACGTATATAACGCTTGGTATAGGGAGTGTCCGATAGCTAGAATGTTCGGTATCTCAGAGTATGTGCCAAACTGGGTTGCTCCAGACCCCCGCTTTCGAATCATGGAGCTAAGAACATTCTTTCATCAAGCGTGGATATGGGATCCAGTCACGAATAAGCCGGGGCCAATAACGATAAGCATTCTATCAACAGTATTCTTCGGTCTTCTCTCATTCGGCTTAGCCTTATGGTCTCGTGAAATATTTCTGGAAGCTGAAAGACTACCATTTCCAATGGAGCAGCTGAGCAGCGTAACAATAGTTACATTAACTGGTGAAAGGAAGAAGCCACTTTACTTTCTAGCGGTATCCGCCGTTATAGGATTCGCGTGGGGCTTTATAGTTTACGCCCTTCCATTTTTAACGCAGGCTACATCTGGGAGAAGTGTAACTCTAGTTCCAGTGCCATGGTACGACTTTAGCGATATAGTTCAAAGGTTCGCGCCGGGCGCAATTCTAGGTTTTTCGACAGATATAAGTCCAATCGCAAGCGGTCTAATTCTTCCACTGCCAACAATAATTGGTGTCGCTATAGGATCTTTTGCAACATGGTTCTTCGGGAACTGGTTGATCAACATGAATTGGGAGGCATGGGGTTTACCGGATGCTAACCCAGATGTGCCAGGGGTTCAGTCTTGGTGGGAGCCCGGCATGAACATACAGTTAATGTGGCAGCGTTCAATACTATACTTCTGGATGAGCACCCTTGTAGGCGTCGCGTTAGCTGTGGGTTTAGCTCCAATTATGCGTAGACCAAAAGTCATATATAAATCGCTTGTCTCAGCGTTTAAACCGGCTTCTGGAGAAAAGAGGTTTACTGATCCAATATCATTCACAAAGGTTACGCTGCCAATGATCTTAGTTGGGTTGATAGGGGGAGTTGCCTTATTCATATATTTGGTTCCAGACTTCGTTGCTTTCGCGCCCTGGTACATTCCAGTGATGGTTACGATGCCATTTATAACAACGCTTATTGGTGCAAGGATGAGGGGTGAAACTGGAGTTGTCTATACGCCAGAGGGGTCAATAATGAACCTGCTTTACTATGCATCTGGATATAAAGGGGTAGATGTTTGGTTTGCTCCAGACATATTGGGTGCGTCTGGACATGGAAGACTTCAATGGTTTAAGATAGCTGAGCTAACTGAGACAAAGTCTTCTGACTTAATATTGGCGTACTGGCTTCTACTGCCAGTAGCGTTGCTTGTAGGGTACCTTTACGTTCAGTTATTCTGGTGGCTTGCGCCAATACCATCTGGCAGATATCCTGGAGCAGCCATATACTGGGATATTAGCGCCACGATGAGAAGCTTATGGATTAAGGGTCGGGAGGTTCCTGGATTATTCGCGATAGACAGGCTTTTCGCAGCCTTTATAATTGGCTCAGCCTTAAGTGTCGCTTTTGACTATTTGCATTCTCCAATATCGTTTGTGGCGATAGGCTCTGGAATGAACACTCTAACTCCAGTTGTGCTTCCATGGCTGATAGGCGGCTTAATCGCACATATCTTCAGAAGGAGAATGGGGGACAAATGGTGGGACGAATATAAAATGGTTCTCGCAGGCGGACTAGTAGTTGGGGAAGGTTTAGCAGTAACGTTAGCAGTCTCCTTCTCGCTAATAGCCGTGTCAATATGGGGCTTACCATACTAAACTTAAATATCCCCTTTATTTTTAATATGGTCTTGTGGTTAACTCTCTGTATTGTTTCTCTACCAGTTCAGGTTTGCTATCGTGTTGCATACGTTATTTTAGCTGATCTCTTTGCTATTTTTTATCTTATAGGGTTCGTAAAAAGAGCCGGGCAGATAAATTAATTAGAGTCGCAAAAAATATTTTTAGAGGATTTTTCGTAACATTTTCCTCTATTCATAGGGCCCTAAATATTAAATAGAGGGAAGAATTAAAGAGTTAAATTGAGGATGCTGGTGGTGACCGCTTGTTTAGTCGCTTAAAAACTAAAGTAATAGCTGCCTTCTTATCTTTAATAATGCTTACCTCTTTTGCCGTAATATTACTTGGATACTATAGTGTCCCACCAAGCCTCTTGCCGGATTCACGGATAGTCCGCTTAGAATGGGAGAACCTGGACGTAGTGATTCTACATTTTAGGCAGTACGGATACTTTGAGAATTATATTCGAAAGATAGTGGTTGAGGGAGTCTCCTACAAAATCTATAATTCAACCCACTTGGTAAGTGACCGTGGAGACTACTTAAAATATTTGGCTACTGGAAAGGTTTCAGTTGCAGAAAGACTCCTTTATGGAGTAACGTTTATTATATATGGAAGAGAGGAGCCCTTAGATGGACACATAATTTTCTGGGGAAAAATTTTGTTGGAGCATGATTCTCCCCCAAAAACAGTTACTGTAAGCTTAGAGAGGGCAGTTTTATTTTTCCCCAGCGTTCACTTACCCTTTGAAGTTAACGTTGAGTACATTCAAAACTTAAGTTTAGGCGAGCACCCCCACATTTTCTATTCAAAAGAGGAGGTGCCAGCCCTTAGAAGTATGATTTGTAATGAAAAGAGTAACCCAATGAACGTATCATTCCCAAAAATATTCTCTTATCTTAAGGAGATGGCTGATTCCTTTCTCACAGAAAGCTACTTCTCAGTTTATAGTGGAGCAATGTACATTTATTTGCCTCCAAATCAGCCTCGTAGGCACCCAGATAACTTCCCATACTGGACTGGTATAAGCCGTGAGCTTCAAGCTAGATTAGAAACTCTATCACTAATATATTTAATCACGGGTGAAAAACGCTACGCTGAGAGAGCTAAAAGCTTCATGTTGTATATTTCAACATGGAACCAGTGGACTGACCCAGACTATAAATGCGCTGGCCCGAGAACATGCCTAGATATAGGCCACATATCCATGGGTATGGCTATAGCTTACGATTGGATCTACGATTCCCTAGACGCTGCGGAAAAATTCATTATAAGAGAAGCCTTAATTTCGAAGGGAATTATACCAGCTTACACTGAGGCTTTAGAGGAGAATTCTTGGCTTCAGAACCCAATGATATGGCCTAATGGGTATGCTATTGTCATTTCTGGTTTGGGTATGGCTTCCCTCACTCTTTTAGGTGAGGATCCCAGGGCTGAAACTTGGCTTAATACTGCGATAAATTACATTGTTAGGTGGATGGATAAAATGGGGGCTGATGGAGGATACACTGAGGGACATACCTATGCATCCTACGCAACAGACTTTACATCTCGCTTCCTATACGCCCTCCTTAAATATAGAGGCGTAAACTTATTTAATCATCCCTACATGAAAAATATTCCATATTTTGTGATATACTCCGCTGCGCCAGATGGGAAATCTATAGTGAACTTTGAGGATTCATCTCTTGACGCAATTTATTCATGGAAGGAAACAATGGCTATGGCTGCTTCTCTAAACAATAATAGGTATGCTCAATGGTTTCTAAACTTGACTGGAGTATACAATAGAATTATACGCTCACATACATATAATGGTATATATCACTTTATTGGCTTTAATCCAAATATTGAACCCCTCAACCCAGAAGGCTCCCTGCCAACCTCAAGGCTCTTTGCAAGCATAGGGTGGGCAATATTTAGAACTGGATGGAAGAGTACCGATGTTCTTTTCGCATTCAAATGTGGACCATGGGGGAGCCATCACCACTTAGATGCTGCTGACTTCATCCTCAATTATCAGGGAGTGTGGTTTGCCGCTGCCCCAGGCTACAGACTTTCAACTTCAACAGAGGCTCATAACACGCTTCTAATCGACGGGAAAGGTCAGGTTTCAGGCGACTGCCAACTAACAGGCTTCTTTAACTCAAGTTTCATAGATTATGTTTGTGGAGACGCCTCCAGGGCTTATCCCATTGAAGGTTTATCGTTTGTAAGGCGGGTGATCTTCATAAAACCCAACCTCTTCCTAATATTCGATGAGGTTAAGGCTTCGAAAAGTATTTCAATATCATGGATCATGCATTCAGAAACAGGCTCCTCCATTGATATTTCAGGCTCTAAATGCATAATTAAGCGGAATGAGAGAACGATGATTGTAAATGTTGCCTCCCCACAAAGATTCTCTTCTAGCCGTGGAAGCACCGAAGATTTACCATACATAAGATTCGATATTGAACCCTCAAATAACATCATATTTCTGGCGTCTTTAAATCCAACATCAAAAAAGGAGGAGGAATCCTCCATCAGCTCCCTCTTTTACGGAGATTACACTCAAATAGATTTCACTTCCCTGGAAGGCAGTGGATTAGCCGTCATCTCTAAAAAGATAGGTTACATGCTTACGTTACAGAATATATCTTCTGACGCTTCAATATTTGGATTAATTAGGGGAAAGAAAAATGAGATTAAATATTTTATTTTAAATGGTTCACTGCTGCTGGGAGAGGGTACAAGTACCGTGATCAGGTTCAGTAAGAGAGGTTTCGGCGCCGTGAAAATAAGTGTTTCAGAGGTTTCATGTGAAATCCACTTAAATGAAACTAATGATGTCAGCATTTATTCACCGAGGAAGCCGCTGTCAGTATATGAGGTTGGAGGCGCAGAGATCCTATACAAGTATGATGATGCTCAAAAAACTGTCACCGTCACATTAAAACCAGGATACCATGTGATCACCATTAAACTCTGAAAACATAAGATTTCTCAAAATAGTTGCATCCAGTAGCATGCTGAAAAATTATATAGAGAAATACTGGGGATGTGGCAACTTAACATATAAAGCCTTTATATATCAAGTTGCCAGATTCAAAACTGGAATACTAATTTTGCTTCAAAAATCCTTTAATTAATATTTCTTTAGCTTTGTAACTTAATTTTTCAGTATTAATTTTTAGCTGCATATTTATAATTGTGTCTGCTTAGGGTTCGTATGGGCTTGAATCGAGCGTGGGCATGCGCTCCCTAACCCATGAGTAGTCTATTGGTGGAAGCTTTGAAACAAGCCTATGAAGAGCCCTAGTAAACCCTTCACTCCACCCATATGATATGGAGAACCACCAGGAAAACAATATATGTAATCCTAAATGGGCGCCCAACCATCATCGTTCATAACGCTAAGCTCGTAATTATTAATGGAGTCTGAGATAAGCCGAGGCTCACTATCCCTAATAAGCCTCCCAACAATCTTCCAACCCATAAAAGAAAGCCAAATAGGGAAAAATTAAGCCACAAAGCAAAAAAATGGGGTTATGAATGTTACCAGCGTCTTTTTGGCGCTTTTACTTGTCTTGCAAATTCCTTAACTACCTCATACTGGAATGTTCCTGGACTTGGAGTTGTAAAGACCCAGCATATACCCGCCTGCTCATAGGCTATTCTCATAGCCTTCTCAAGATACTCTCTTATAGGCCTGTTGAGCGGCCAGGATGAGTGAGCTGTGAAATATATGCATGGAATAGCTATTTTCCCAGTCTTTAAATAATCGTTTATTTCTAAAGGTAGCGTATTTGGGTAAATGCCGCAGTCTGGATAGAGGAAGGAGCTATGCTGGTATCCCCAGAGGAGAGCGTCAATATACGCGAGATATCCATTTTTAACAAATTTGTCGAGGCTTTCATGATAAACACATACGCCGAAGAATAGGTTTGGATTTATCTCCTTCGTCCTTTCATAGATCCGCCTCGTGTAGTCGATTGTGAAGAAAGATAAGTTGCCATCAAAATCGTCAATCATCCATAGAGTTAGGTTTGGATGCTGGAGAGAAATCTCCGCTATAGCCTCCGCCCATTTAAGGTAGTCTAAGCCGAAAGGTGGGTATCCTGGGAGAGCCTCAGATGGGGGAACAAGATAAACCCACACTTCTATACCCCTAACCCTCGCCTCCTTACAGAATTCCCCTAGAGCGGCGAGCTCCTTCTCTGAATGTGAATGGATAAGGTAGGTGTAGCAGTTCGCGCCGAGATCTTCCACCACAGATAAAGTGCCTTCTATATCAGGCGTATCGTCCGGCTTATACCTCATCCCCCCATAAGCTGAGATTATCCCCCTATAGAATGGGTTAGTTTTAGATCTCTCCTCCTTTATTCTCATATTCTCCTGTTTTATTGGCTCTATATTCTTAACCTGCAGAATCCTTCTCAACCCGGTTTTCTCATCTATTCCTATCTCTACAAGATAGGAGCCTTCTGCTTGAGGTGGTGTTGAAACTGAAGTAACTTTAACCTTCTCTTTCTCCTTAAAGCTTAATGTGCTTTTTGAGCTGTAGATAACGTTTCCATCCTTATCCTTCAGGTAGACGCGAATTGTTTGCTCTAGGGGGTGTGGAACTGGTTTACTGGAGGTTATTGTTAAACGCACATCTATTGGCTCTCCAACATTATATAAGCTGGCAGATGTTCCCCCAATGTAGAAGGATAAGGGTATTTCCTGAAGTAAAGGCTTTAAAGTTGGCTTTTTTATTCCGCTCCTTACATTCTGATATCTGCTTAATATTTCATCCTCTGATATTGCGCGGGCGTAGACTCTCACTTCATCAATTAACCCTATAAACGGCCACCTTGGCCATCTCCCGGCTCCAGTGCTTCCCACCTTCACTGGAGCTAGATTTTCGCCAACTATTCCCCCTTTACTCTTTGCCTCAGCCTCCCTCCTCCCATCAACATATAGACGTATTTTCTCTCCCTCCCTAACAGCCACAATGTGATGCCATTGTCCATCAGCTATATTCGGCCCCTTAACTCTAACATGTTCTCCCCCACCATAATACTCGGCGAAGTTTACAGCTTCCTCAAAGTAGCCGAGTACCCATGCTGACTCCATCCTCCAGCCTGACCACTTGGAGACATATGCCTGAGGAGTTTTCGCTTCATGCTTCACCCATGCTTCAATAGAGTAATCGCTGGGGAAAACGAAGCAGAGTTCTAAACCTCCACCACAAATCAATGAGCTTCTTCCATTAAATGAGAGGGCTTTTCCAGATACTCCGTCGGTCCACTCCGCCCCCATTATTTGAGCATTATTTTCGTTTCCAGAGTAATCGTAAGCTACCTGCCCGCTTCCCTCATCAAAGCTCCAATAAGCAATTAGCATTCTTTCTCTCCCACTCAATACTTGTTCAGACATTCCTGTTCTCCCCAATTTTTCCTCAAGTTCTCTAAATATAAATTGTTTTCGGAGGTCGCATGGACGTGACAACTTAAAGTATAAGAGGTTGCTGTATGGAGAATACCCTTACGGCCAAAAGCATGGAGACCGTAACTAAAGAGCTAGCGGCAAAAGCAAACATACTGAGAAACCTACAAAAATAATTAAATGCAGCCAGCTGAAAAATGGGGAAAATTAAGCCATAAAGTTAGGGCTTTACATGTTAAGTTGTCAGTTCTCCTACATTTAAAGAAGATTAATCCCAGTTAGCGACAGTGTATCTTACTCCGCCGATGAGAAATCTCTTATCAATTAATTTATCTATCTCGTAGGGGCTATATCCGTAAACTTGTTGAAATTCAATCTCTATCTGCCTCTCTAAATCTGTTTCTTCTTTTAAAGGTAATTCCACCCATATATTTCCTCTCCTTGCGCTCTCTCTTATAGCGAAGAGAACTTCTATGTCGCGGAGAGCGTTCTCCCCTCCATAAATTGGCTGCTTATTTTCTGTAACCGCCTCATACATTCCAAGTAGAAGCATCATTCTGGCTACTTCATCTCCGTCAGCTGCGCGATAAGCCTTGTATGGGCTCTCAAAAACCACCATTGGATCTGTTTCCACGCGAATATGATCAAAAACTTTCTCTCCATTTATGGTCTTATACCCCTCAATAAAGGGGTAATTCTTAAACTCTCTATAAGAACCAATATAAAGGTTATCGCCAATAATTTGGCCATCAGTACCCTCAATATCCCATCGCGCTGAAAACCTAGTTCTAGGCGGACTATAGAAGATACATGTAACACCACCCTCAAACTCTATTAATCCAATATCCCATCGGTCAGTCCCTCGAATATCTCCCATGGCAGGATCTCTCTCCTTAAACGGCGGTACCCTAATTACCTGGCTGTATCCAAGTACACGCTTGACGGGTTTCCTAATTAGCATTCTAATGGCATTTATGCCGTGGTAATCAGCCTTATTAGTATAAGAGAGTCTCGCATGAGTGATTTCACCGATGAGACCGCTATCTATAATTTTACGCTTTAACTGCTCCTTCGGCCAAAGCCAAACTTGCTCGCATACCTCCAATTTAACGTTGTTCTCTTCGGCGGTTTTAATCATGAATTTGGCGAGAGATAAAGTTGGCGCGATAGGTATTTCTGTTAAAACGTGGATGCCTCGTTTAGCCGCTGCACATGCCACTGCCACATTAGAGTCGGGCGGAGCCCCATTAAGTATGACGTCAGCATCTTCTTTATCTAGCATCTCCGATAACCTTGTGTAAGCTTTCACACCCCACTTTTCAGCGCTCATCTTAGCCCTCTCATGAGAAACATCGCATACTGCGCAGAAATTATAGAAACCTGCCCTCGAAAGTTTAGTTAAGGTGGACATCCAGCTTTGCCCACGTCCTAAACCTGCACCAACCATTGCAATGCGCAGCGTCCTCATTTCTAACACCATCCTGCATTGACGGTATTCGCTTCTTTCATAACGCACTCAACCATTATTTAAGTTCTTTATTTATTTCTTTTTTACGGTTATAACTGAAAACCTTGTTGTTCACGGCTGGGATTGTGAGAAGGTTTTTTAAGCTTGTCCACCATCAAGAGTGTTTGGTTGTTCTCTTGCAGAAGGTTGTTCAGGTTTGTGTTGTTGGTAAGGTTTTTAAGCCGGATAGGTTGAAGGTTTCAGCTCTGAACAAGGCTCTCCTAGAAGGGTATAGAAGTAAAATATTTAACGAAGGAAGAGATAGGGAACACGTCTAGGGCATGTTATAGGTATGTTGCTTAAGTTAAAGGGATGGAGTTTGGATGCCCGAAGTGTGGGCTAATCTACGGTAGGGATTTGAACGCATGCATTAATATGGCCCACATCTTAACGAGGGGTGTGGGATGGGGGAGTTGTGAGCCCCTAAACCAGTAGGTGAGGGGGTAGGTGTAAAGCCTACTTTAAACGCTGGAAGCCTCGACCCTCAGGGCTGGGTAGCTCACATGGAGAGATCTGGACGCAACGCATTAGCAAAGAAAATTATGTTTGGGCGGGGTTCGGGAGCAGTTTCAGTCTATCGTAAAGCTTATTGATTGTTATGGCATCATGCATAGTGAAGGTAAGCCCGAATGCCCCCTTGGGAGGCGGTATGTGGGGTTGGAATGCTAGATAAATGTTGGGGTCTTCAATCATTCACCGGGAAGACTCTTCCATGACGACCGGAAGGGGTGAATAATGCGAGGGAGGAATGAAAGTTAACACTAAACAAGAAGGGGCTCTTCACTTTTGGAAGTGCGGAAGAAATTTTTTGTGGGCTTCAATGTAATCCTCAAGCAATTTTTTAGCCACGCTTAATGTTGGAACCATCGGGTCAAGTGCTAGTGCTTGTAGTGCAATCTTTCTATCACCTGTTAATGCCGCTTCAACTGTTAGCTCCTGCTGCGCTATCCTCTGCTGCAATATAGCTTCAATACCTTTCGGCAGTCTTCCAACACTTATACCCTTAAAGCCGAATGGTCCAACTAAGGCGGGAATTTCCACTACAGCCTCTTCTGGAAGCCCTTTTATACATCCATCATTTGGTATGTTGACGCCCTCAAAAAATTGAACTCTACCACTAGTAATTATTTCCATAAGCTCATAGACGAAGGAATGCTCAGTTACACCCATCCTTTTTTCAATGAGTTCCTTTATGGGTCTCTTTCCTTCAGCCCAGCCTGAAACCATGCTCCAAACCATGTCCCGCCACTCTCTCCTGTAAATTGTGTCTCCAGGGAAAAGCTTAAGTCCATAATTTGCACCATAACCTGTCTCTGATCTTAGGAAGTATGGGAAAAACTCAGATATATGATGGTCTCCTTGAACTGGATATAAACCGAATGTCTCCATAAGTTCAACAGAAACATATGCGTGAAATGGGCGGCCATATTTCAGCGCTTCATCC
>Ga0272445_1001910_pt1 | contig 15155 bp, 13 predicted proteins | sample YNPCB0031_FD_194404 | JGI IMG/M metagenome (GOLD analysis project Ga0272445, IMG submission 194404) | Hot spring sediment microbial communities from Yellowstone National Park, WY, United States - YNP-CB-003-1 | ecosystem: Environmental > Aquatic > Thermal springs > Hot (42-90C) > Sediment... | reverse complement strand
TTTATAACATACCACATCCTTTGTTTCGGGATAGACAAGGACATAATACTCCACTCCCTCTTTCTGGTATATCTCAAATTTAAGACCTTCATCAATCATAATAGAACTCTTTGAGACTATTTCAAAGATTATCCTTGGGGTTTTAGTTAGCCTTTCCATGGGTTCATCACAAAACACTACAATATCAGGTCTTAAAACAGTATCCTCTGATATAATCCAGTCGAGGTCAATAGCTACATGGCAATTAAGGCAGTTCTCGGTTATAAAAGTATCAATCTGTGAAGTTATTTTTATTATAGTTCTCTGGTGCCAGAAATCAGGAGATGCGAGGGCATAGGGTATTCCTTCTACGAGCTCCCAGTCACCCTGCCATTTTTTATAATCCTCAAAAGTATAATGAGGCCTGTATTTGAGGGCAAGACTCATAAAAAATTATAGCACATCACACCTGTCCAAAATAAAGTTTTAATGGGCATAAGGCTGAAGTAAGGATTAGGGTGTAGGGGTTAGGGATTAGGGGTTAGTCTACTCCCTAATCCCTAAATCCTGACGCCTATTTGAGGCCTTATGCCTATTTTAAAAGCCCCTTCCGATTTGTTTTGGACAGCAGTGATAGCACATAAAAGAGATAGATACCTACTTTTTACCACTCTTCAGCCTGTTTAATAATTTCAAGACGAGCTGGGCATCCTGCCAGGTGAGCTTTTTGTCTTTTGGGTTTCTCAATAGATAGGCGGGATGGAAGGTGGGAACAACAGGAATCTTTTGATAATAATAGACCTTACCTCTCCAGAGACTTATCCCTTCCTTTTTCTTCTGCTGATTAAAAAAGAGGAGGGACCTTGTAGCTACTCCACCGAGGGTCATAATAACAGAGGGTTTTATGACCTCGATCTGCCTGTGAAGAAAGGGAATGCAGGTTTTTATCTCATCCTCTTCAGGTTCTCTATTCATAGGAGGTCTGCACTTCACAACATTCGTGATATAAAGAGACTCCCTTTTAAATCCCATCTTTTCAATAAGCCTTGTAAGGAGCTGTCCTGCATCACCAACAAAGGGTCTGCCTTGTTTGTCTTCCTCTTCACCTGGTGCCTCACCAATAAACATTAAAGGGGTGTCAGGGTCTCCCTCGCCAAATACGATATTTGTCCTCTGGAGGGAGAGCTTGCACCTTTTACAGTCACCTATTTCTTCTCTTAATTCATTAAGAAGGATGTTTTTGGGATTAAGAGATGATTGGTGGCGAAAGTAACAGTTGAGGTCAAATCTCGGGATATATTCAAACCCAAGCTCCTGAAGAAACCTTGCTCCTTTAATCAAGGTGTCAATGTAGTTATATTGGTGGCGAAAGTAACAGTTGCGAAGGTAATTGTTGTTATTCATGGTTCCTGACCTATTGTTCCTCCCCAGCTCAATTTTGTCCTCAATATCTCAAAGTAATTTCTTTCAGGTGGTATAACAAGGGAGGTCTTGAATGGAGCCTTTGTAATTATTACAGAATCTCCCTTTACTAGATTAAATCCGACCTGGCCGTCAAGGGTAAGGAAGACATCCTGACTTTCTGATTTAAGCCTTACCTCTATCCTTGAGCTCCCTGGAAGCACTATAGGCCTGTTAGTAAGGGTATGGGGACAGATTGGTGTGAGAACCATACATTCAAGGGTAGGATATATAATTGGCCCACCAGCTGATAGATTATAAGCTGTAGAACCCGTAGGTGTTGAGACTATAAGGCCATCTGCCTTGAAGAGTGTCACAAAATGGCCATCTATTAGAGTTTCAAGGTCAATAATCCTCGCAAGGGCACCTTTATTTATCACTACATCATTAAGGACATGATGGGTCCCTATTATCTTTTCACCTCTTAAAACCTCTGACCTGAGCATGAGCCTCTTTTCAATAAAGAATTCTCCCTTTATAATCCTTTCAATAGATTCCTTTAATTCTCTTCTCGAGACATCTGTTAGAAATCCAAGAGTCCCGAGGTTTACTCCAAGGATTGGCACTTCTCTCCTTCCAACAAGACGGGCAACACTCAGAAGGGTGCCATCACCTCCAAGGACTATAATAAGCTCAGACTTCTCTGGAATCTCCTTAACTGGTAAGCCCTGAAGCCCTACTTTTTCAGCGGTCTCGCTATCAAGATAAAAATTAATGTCTAAGGATTTTATGACACTGAGTAGTTCCTTTAAAATCTCAATGGGTTCAGGCCTTCCTTTTTTGGATATTATCCCGATGGACCTTATCGAGCCCTTCAATGGATATCTCTCTTTCATCTTTCTCCTTTATTTTAATATACACCTTTATGGCACCTTCTGGTACCTCCTGAAGTTTCTCTGCCCATTCAATAGCAGTTACACCCTTTTCCATGTATTCCCATATCCAGTCCTCTTCTTTAATATTTTCAATCCTGTAGAGGTCGATATGATGGAATATAAGTTCCTTACCATCCTGAGCTTTTGTTTTAAATTCTCTGCCAATAACAAAACTTGCACTTCCTATCTCCCTTTCCTCAAGGCCAAGGGCCTCTGCAATGCCTTTGACAAATACGGTCTTTCCTGCTCCAAGGTCACCAAACAGACAGACCAGAGCCCTGCCTTCTTTCTTTAATATTGTACCAAGGCTCTTGCCGATTTCAAAGGTCTCTTTTTCTGATTTGCTTAAGATAACAACCCTTTCTTCTGGCATAGTGATATTGTAACAGTTTAAAGGGGTTAGGGATTAGGGGTTAGGGGTTAGGGATTAGGGGTTAGGGATTAGGGATTAGTCTACTCCCTACTCCCTACCCCCTACTCCCTAAAGCCTTAATACCTTAAAGTGGTTTTTGAGATTTTAAGGGTAATAAATTGAATTTCCATAAAAAAATACTTGACAAATTGCTTATTTTTTGGTAAGGATAAATTATGCCAATAAAATTTGGTCTCGGTAAGAGACGGGTTCTTGGTCTTGACATAGGATCGAGTCTTATTAAGGCAGTGGAGCTCAAAGAACACAAGACAGGTTATGAGCTCCAGTTCTTTGATTCCTACCCACTCCCTCATGATGTAATAGTTGATGGGGCTATTATGGATTCCATCAGACTTTCTGAAACCCTCAAAGAATTCTTTTCCCAGAAAAAGATAAAAACCAGAGATGTTGCTATTTCTCTGGCAGGTCATTCATCTGTTATGGTTAAAAGGATACCCCTTCCTGAGATGTCAGAAGAGGAATTAAGTGAGTCAATAAGATTTGAGGCAGAACAGTATGTCCCTTTCCCCATTGATGAGGTGAATCTCGATTTCCAGATCCTTGGGCCAATGCCAGAAGCAGGTCAGATGGATGTAATTATTGTTGCGGCAAAGAAGGATGTGATGAATGAATATATTAGTGTTTTAAAAGATGCTGGTCTTAATCCTGTTGTTGTTGATGTAGCAGCCTTTGCATTGAGTAATATGTATGAACTGAATTATGAGATTGAGCCTAATAAGGTAGTTGCCCTCTTTAATATAGGTGCAAGCACTCTGAATATGTGTATTGTTAAGAGTGGACTTCCTGTGCTTGCAAGGGATAGTTCTGCTGGCAGTAATATAGTTACCGAGGCCCTTCAGAGGGAATTTCACCTCACTTATGAGGATGCAGAAATTCTTAAGAAAGGTGGACAGATCCCATCTGTAAATTTTACGGACGCAGAGCCTGTTATCATTAATGCCTTTGAAGAGATCATTCAGGAAATTGTAAGGTCAATTAATTTTTATAGAGATCAGGGTGGAGAAGAGGTTCACGAAATTATCCTCAGTGGCGGAGCTGCCCTCTTGAAGGGTTTCAGCCAGGCCCTTTCAGACAGGCTTGGTCTTGAGGTAAGGATAGCAGAGCCCTTCAGGAATATCAGGATACCAAAGAAGTTCGATCCTCTTATGATTGATGAAATAGGCCCTCTGGCTGCTATCGCTGTTGGCCTTGCTATAAGGAGGCCAGACGATAGATGATAAGGATAAATCTTCTCCCGACAGCCAAAAAGAGAAAGAAGAAACCCAAGCCAATACCAGCCTTTGTGATTGTTGGTGTAATGTTAAGCCTTTTTGTAGCCATTGGTGTGGCCTACGGGATGTTCTTTCTTAAGTCGAGGATATCAGCCCTCGAGGCAGAGAAGAAGAATAATGAAAAAGAGATATCAGAACTAAATAAGAAATTAAAGGATGTAGAGAATTTTGAAAAACTCAATCAATCCTTCAAAGAGAGGAAGGAGATAATAGAAAAACTCAGGAAGGACCAGTCCTTTCCAGTGAAGATTCTTAATGAGATTGGCAGGACCCTTCCACCTGGTGTATGGCTTACAAACATGAGTTCAGGAGGGGATGGGATTACTGTTGAGGGTTACGGCTTTACAAATGATGATGTTGTGACCTATGTTGATAATCTTAAGAAATCTCAGCTATTTACAGATGTCTATCTCCATGAGACAAAACTCAGCAACATAGAGAAGGTTTCAGTATATCAGTTTAAGATATCTTTTAAGGTGAGGGGATAAAAAGTGGCAAAAAAGATTGACCTTAATGCCCTTCCAAAGCCAGCCAGACTGGCTATTATGATAGGATTACCTTTAATAATAGCTATTGTTTCGTTTTTTTTGCTTATAAATCCGAAGTTAAAATTGATGAGCCAACTCGAAGCTGAAATAAATAAACAGAGGATTGAGATAGCGGACAAAAAGGCAAAGGCAGAAAGGCTTGAAATCCTTATAAAAGAAAACGAACTTCTTAAAAAGAGGCTTGCAGAACTCCTTGAACAGCTTCCTGAAGAGAAAGAGGTATCGAGCCTTTTGAGGGAGGTCTCGCTGTTCGGTCAGAATGCTGGCCTTGAGATAACCCTCTGGAAGCCTGCTGAAAAAAAGACCCATCCGAGTAATATTGTCTATGAGATACCGGTAACAATTGAGGCTGTGGGAACCTTTAAGAATTTTGGGAGCTTTCTTAACAGGGTTGCCTTTATGAAGAGGATTGTTAATGTACCTGATATGAAACTCACCTTTCAGAAACAGAAGGAAGAGGCTGAGCTCAAGATTGCCTTTCATGTAGTAACCTATTCTGCAATCCCTGAGGGGGAGGCCCAGAAAGGACCTCAGAAACCAGGGGCAAAAAAATGAGGTTGATTGCCATTACATTAAGTCTTGCCCTTGTATTAATTACAGCGCCTGCCTGTAAGAAGAAGGCAACTACTACGCCTCCAAAGGCCCAGAAGGTTCAGAAGGAGGAGGTAAAGCCAGAAGAAGAGAAGACCGTAGAGGAGGTCATTGCCTTTATTCCTCCAGAGAGAGATCCCTTTTCATCACTCGTTCTTAAGGCGAGGCAGGAAGAGGCAAAGAGGCCAAAGGGTATGCATCCCCTTGAGAGTTATTCAGTAGATGAATTTAAATTAATAGCTATTGTCTGGAACAGTGCTGAAAGGTATGCAATGGTTACAACGCCCGATGGGAAGTCCTATACTATAAAGGAAGGGATGACCATTGGAATTCATAATGGCAAGGTACTGAAGATAGAGCCAAAGGTTGTACTTATAAGAGAGTTTATTAAGGATTACAAGGGAGTGGTAAAACCCAGGGATTATACCCTGAAACTCCGGGAGGAGGAATAGAATGAATAGAAGACTTAGCCTTATCTTGAGCATTTTAATAAGCTCCCTGCTTTTCTGGCCAGGTTGTGCAACAAAGGGTCAGGTGAAGCCCGTAGAAGAGCCACCTGCAATAAAGGCACTCAATATAAATGACTACAGCCTGAGCATAGAGGTGAGCAGGCCTTTTACTTATACCATTTACAGGTCAGGTGACGACCCCTTCAGGGTCATAGCAGAGCTTTACGATGTATTACCCGGAATTCTTACTCCTTCTGAAAAGGTCATTTCAGATAAAAAGGGTATCTCTGAGGTGATTCCTACTGTTATGGAGGGAAGAGGCCTGAAGCTCGATATACTCCTTCAGGCACCATTAAAAGAAGAGGCAGAATTCAAAGACAATGTCCTTGTTGTCAGGTTTGTTGAAGAAGGGCAACCATTACCTTCAGCACAGAAGGTTGCCGAGACCCCAACTCCTGTTTCTGAACCAGAAAAGGTAGAGATACTGCCTGTTGAGGAGAAGGCAGATGTGGCAGTTACCCCTCCAGCTATAGCTCCTGAAGAAGGGCAGAAGGAGGCACCTGCACCATTGGAGGTAGAGAAAAAGGAAGAGGGCAAACCAGTCCTTCCCCAACTGTTACTTACGCCACAAACAGCAAAGACTGTTGAGGATATAAGGCTTTCAAAAAAGAATGGTATTGTTGAGGTAGAGATTCTGGCAGACGGAGAACTCAAACCCAATGTCTTTCCCCTTGACAAAAGGATTGTTATAGATATTCCTGGTGCTGTATCCAGGGCAAAGGCACCAGAGCCTGTTACACCTATTAAGGCTATAAGGATTGGAAAACATCCTGACAAGACAAGGATAGTCCTTGACCTTGCTGGAAAGACCTCCTATGAGGTGAATGCAAGGGATAACAGGATGGTTGTTTCTCTACTTTCTGCACCAGAGCAGGTGGCGAAGGTGGCAAAGGCAGAGGCGGCCGAGGAGGCAAGACCTGAGACCAGGGGAGAGGGCCCTCAAGAGAAAAAAGAGGAGATAAAGGTTCCTGAGGCACCAAAGGCGGAGGTGAAACCAATATTTGAGGAGATTCCTCCTCAAGGTACGAAATACAAGGGCAAAAAGATATCCCTTGATTTTCAGGATGCAGACCTTACAGCCATTCTCAGGCTCATAGGAGATGTGAGTGGATACAATGTGGTGATTCATCCTGATGTAAAGGGAAAGATTACCCTTAAACTTCTAAATGTCCCCTGGGATCAGGCCCTTGAACTTATTCTCAAGACCCACGGCCTTGACGCAGTCACAGAAGGCAATGTCATGAGGATAGCACCTCACAGTGTCCTTGCTAAGGAGTATGAAGAAAAGGCAAAGGCAGTAGAGGCTGGACTTAAAGCAGAGCCCCTTGTCACAAGGGTTTACAGTGTGAATTTTGCAGACCCAAAGGATGTGGAAAAGTTCTTAAAGGACTCAAAGGCCCTTTCACCAAGAGGCAGTATAAGCATAGATGCAAGGACAAATTCTTTAATAATAAAGGATGTGGAGTCTGCCTTTTTAGAGATAGAGAAACTCCTCAAGACTGTGGACAGGCCAACACCTCAGGTTTTAATAGATGCAAGGATAGTAGAGGTAAATAGCAGTTTTGTGAAAGAACTTGGTATCCAGTGGGGTATAAACTGGTTATCACCAAATACCCTTTTAAGAATTGGTGGTCCAACAGGTATGCCTGGTGGATCTGGATTTACAGGAACAAATTATATGGTAAATCTTCCAGCAGCGGTGAGTGCGGGAAGTGGTGGTGCCATAGGTCTGGGATACATGAATGCCCAGAGGACCTTAAGCCTTGACCTCCAGCTTTCAGCCCTTGAGGCAACTGGTAAGGGGAAGGTGGTATCAAATCCAAGGATTGTTACCCTCGACAATCAGGAGGCTGTAATCAGACAGGGAAAGCAGATCCCTGTCCAGACAGTCTCAGCAGAAGGTACCCAGACAACGACCCTTAATGCTGTCCTTGAGCTGAAGGTAAAGCCCCACATAACCCCTGATGGCTCAATACAGATGAAGCTTGACACAAAAAAGGATGAGCCCGACTTTACAAGGCTCGTTGGAGGAATACCCACAATAGACACAAAACAGGCAACAACAGATGTCCTTATAAAGGATGGAGAGACCCTTGTCATAGGTGGTATATTCAAGAAGTCAGAACAGGCCTCTGAGGGCGGAGTTCCTCTTTTGAGCAAGATTCCCATTCTGGGCTGGCTCTTTAAAAAAGAGAGGACCTCTGAGGATACAAATGAGCTCATGATATTCATAACACCGAGGATAATAAAATAACTCCTTTTGAGGTGAAGAGGAGGTTTTTATGGATTGGGAGAGTTTAGCAGAGAAGCTTAGAGACATGATTCTTGGAGAGATAAAGGAGGAGTTCAGGGATTTTAAGGCCTCTGTAACTGGTGAGCTGAGTGGGTTCAGGCTTGCCATAGAAGCCATGAATGGAAGGATGAGCGGGATAGAGGCAAGGATGAATGGAATAGAGACGAAGATGAATGGAATAGAGGCAAGGATGAATGGAATAGAGACGAAGATGAATGGGATAGAGGCAAGGATGAACGGAATAGAGACGAAGATGAATGGGATAGAGGCAAGGATGAATGGAATAGAGACGAAGATGAATGGGATAGAGGCAAGGATGAATGGAATAGAGACGAAGATGAACGGGATAGAGGCAAGGATGAATGGAATAGAGACGAAGATGGATGGAATAGAGACAAGAATGAATGGAATAGAGCTGAGGATAAATGCCTTAGAGGAGAGGCAGGGAGGTTTTGAAAAAAGATTGGATGACCTCAGGATTGAACTCAAGGCTGAAATTGCCCAGAACACAATGAGAATTGATGAGACAAATAAAAGGATTGACGTCTTATATCGGGAGGTTATGGAGCTTACCAAAAGGGTTAACTCTTTACATGGTGAAGTTATGGAGATGAGAGTTGAAGTAAGAGAAGCCCTTTCAACAAAGGAGGTGGTTAAGGACCTCCTTTTGAGGATTGAAAGGCTCGAAACCAGGGTGGGTGCATAATGAAGGCTCATCCTGAAACGAGAGGTCTTTTAGAAAACCCTGAGAAAGTCATTCAAGGAGGAGATTTTATGAAAAGTCCCATATTATTGTTAATTCTTTTCTTTTTCTTCATCCTGTCTGCCTGTGGGTCTGACTGTGGAGATGTAAGTGCTCCACCTGATGCCACAATAGAGATACAGCCTGCAAGCGTGACTTACAAATTGAGTGGAGATACATGCTCCCGTTTTTCAATTATAGTTAAGAACAAAGATGGTATTGGCATGAGCTGTGTAAAAGTTTATGTCTCGGGATCTATGGCTGCCCCAAGAGACCCTGCCAGATATTATTTTTATAAAAATTCTGAATGCAGTGGGCAGTATGTAAACTCCTCTTTTAGCATTAAGACTGAAGACTATGGAGCCGCCTTTATTTCAATATTGATTCCAGCACAGGTTAATGGAGCTCCTAATATCTTTAAAGATACCATTGAAGTGAGGTCAGGAACGCTTTATACCTCTGCTTCTGTAGAGGTACAATAGAGTAAAGGAATCCTGAGGAGGTGTAGTATGAGGGCTTTTAAGACCATTAGATTAGCAGGACTGGTGCTCCTGCTTCTGAGCCTTGTTACATGCTCAGGGGATTTCTCTGGTGGAGGTAGCCCTGGATTAAGGATACAGGCACTGGTGTTCCCTACAGATATACAATTGACTACAGACACTGCAGACCAGTCAAATCCTGCTATTGCCTATGACCCCGTGAATAACAGATACCTTATTGTCTGGGAGGATGATAGGAATTTTAACAGCAATGCTACAGATATTTACGGTAGATTATGCGATGCCACTGATCTAAATAGCGGAAATTGTAGTGGTACTGAATTTGCTATTTCAAGTACTAATGCTATGGAGAAAGAGCCAGCAGTTGCCTTTGACAGATTTAACCAGAAATACCTTGTGGTCTGGACTGATGGTACAAATAAAAAGATTAGAGGCAGATATATTAATCCTGACGGATCTTTTGATGGAACTGCCTTTGACCTTATAACCACAGGAACTCCTTCTCAGCCTTCTCTTGTTTTTAATGAGGTAACCAAGAAGTTCAATCTTGCATGGAGGGAAGACAATAATACTTTTGATACAAGTAATTCCATCAACCTTTTGGGTTCAAAATGTTCTAATACATATCAACTTACCTATATCCCTCAACCTTATGCAGACAATTATGCAGTAGTCTCTCGTGAAATAGACAATTCTTCCACTCCAATCACTTTCTCAGATTTTGCATGGATAAGTCCTCCTTCTGATAATGGCAATGATGCTATTACTGCTTCGTGGTATGTGCATCGTCAGGAGACATCGCCAGCTGTATTCTATGACCCTGTATCTGGAGATACTTATGTTGCCTGGGCAGGTAAGAAGGCTACTATTTCTGTAAATGTGAAATATAGTTGTCCTTCTGGTCAGACTCCTCCATGTACTTGTACTTATCAGGAAACCTGGAGCGAGTCAAATGTAGATTCTTATCAGAAGGTTTATGTAAGAAAAAGAACCACAAGTATTGTTTATGACTTAACATTTTCTGCTTCAGACTCCTTTTCTCCTTCAGTAGCAATAGACCCTAATACCAGGAGGGCCCTTCTTGTATGGGAAGAGCAGACCCAAAATAATGGAAAGGACATCAAAGGCGAGATTATTGGCCTTTCAAACTGGCAGGCTTATCAGGCTGTGACTGTCTCATCAGCACCTTCTGACCAGACAAGGCCCAGAGTTAGTTTTGATAATGTTAACCAGAGATACATGGTAGTCTGGGAAGATGCAAGAAATGGCAGTAGTGATATTCCTAATATAGATATCTATGGTCAGTTTATTGACCCACAAGGTCAACCTTCTGGTAGCAATTTCCCTGTAACTACTTATGAGAAAAACCAGCTCCTTCCAGCCCTTGCCTTTGGCGACACTGATTTTAGATATTTCTTTATTATCTGGAAAGATGGAAGAATTCCTGGCAATGCGGACATATACGGAAATCTCTGGCAGTATTCTGTAGCACCTCAGCTTGAGATTACTGATGAGAACAACAATCCCCTTCCAGCAGATACCATTGATTTCGGTTTAGTGATGACCGGTCAATCAGTCAGTAGGGTCTTCAGGATATGGAATAAAGGCAATGGCCGGTTGACAATAACAGGTCATCAAGACCCAGCTTCACCTTTTAATATATCTACTACCTGGCCCACTACTATAAATCCAGGCACCTATTATGATATGACTGTAACATTTTCACCTACCCAAAAGGGTTCTTTTAATAGCACTATAATTATTAATTCTGATGGAGGAAACAAGACCATCTATCTCTCAGGAAATAGTGTAGAACCCGATATTGATGTTTCACCAGCAAGCCTTGATTTTGGGACAGTTGATGTAGGCCTTTCAAAGACATTATCCCTAACTATATCCAACACAGGCAATGCAGACCTTACTGTGAGTTCCATAACCACAGAAACACCCTTTACAATAAGTGAAAGCCCCTTTACCTTACAGCCAGGCAGTTCTAAAACCATCACTGTAAAATTTACTCCCCAGAGTGGAGGTTCTTTTACCAAACAGCTTGTGATTATTTCTAATGACCCTGACGAAGGCTCTTTGACAGTAAATTTAACTGGCACAGGTAACGCAGTAGTAAACATTACGACCACAAGTCTACGAGCTGGCACAGTAGGTGAATCTTACAGTGAGACATTAGATGCAACAGGAGGCAGGCGACCTTATACCTGGAGCATAGCAGAGGGATTACCAAGTGGGCTTACTCTTGCACCTCAAACAGGTGTTATATCTGGGACACCGAGTGCGATAGGGGAATATAATTTTACAGTGAAGGTAACAGATGCTGATGGAAGGGTAGCGACGAAGGGATTAAGTATAACGGTCTATAATCCGATAACGATAACGACAACAGGGCTTAAGCCGTGGACGAAGGATGTAGGAGGCTATAGTGAGACATTACAGGCGAGTGGAGGGGATGGCAATTACACCTGGAGTATAGTGAGCGGGAATTTACCGAATGGATTAAGTCTGAGTGGCAACCAAATAACTTGGAAGATAACTGGGACGCCCACGCTTGTAGGAGACTATACCTTTACATTAAGGGTGACAGATGGTACAGGAGCATATCAGGAGAAGGAATACACCATAAGGATAAACGCACCTCTCCAGATAACGACAGATAGCCTGCTGGACGGGACGCAAGGTGTAGCCTATAGTTTAAGGATAAACTATACAGGAGGGACAGCTCCATATACATGGAATGCAACGGGATTACCAGGTGGTTTAGTTATAGATGGAGTGACAGGAGTAATAAGCGGGGTACCGACACAAGCAGGTCAATCTACAGTCACGATAACATTACAAGATGCAACTGGTGCTTCAGTACAAAAGAGCTATACATTAAAAATCTATAACCCTCCAGATATTGACATTTCTCCTAATACTTTCAGTTTTGGAGATGTTGGGATTGGGCTTTCAAAAGACATAGTAGTCACCATGAAAAATACAGGAGAAGCACCCCTTACTGTTAATACCCTTCAACTGAATGGTTCAGGATTTGTGCTTCTTAATGCACCCCAGACACCATTTACTCTGAACCAGAATGCATCTCAGATATTTACCATACGTTTTCAGCCATCTGCAAATGTCAATTATTCAGGTATCCTGACAATCACAAGTAATGATCCTGACGAAGGAAACCTTACCTATACCCTTACTGGCAAAGGTGTGAATCCACCAGATATAGATGTCACGCCATCTTTAGTAGATTTTGGGACAGTAGTAGCTGGTCAATCAAAGGACATTACAGTAACAATTAAAAACAACATCACGAATGGAGCAGACCTTGTGATTAGTAATATAACTGTTTCTGGAAATGGCTATACATTACCCACGCCACCAAGTTATCCTATAACCCTATCTGCTGGCTCGACATACCAGATTACTATAAGATTCACTCCACCTACTTCTGGTCAATTCAGTGGGTCTTTAACTATCTCATCAAATGACCCTGATGAGGGAAGTTTTAAAGTGGATTTAAAGGGAAATGGTTCAGTGCCTCCTGATATTAGTGTATCACCAGCAAGCCTTGATTTTGGAGATGTCTTGTTGAATCAGAGTAAGACCCTTACACTTACAATAAGTAACATCGGAGGTTCTGCCCTTCAGATAACAAATATTCAAATTACAGGGCCTGGCTTTTCCTTTAAGACTCAGCCTCAGGTGCCTGTGACAATTCAGCCTGGAGGGAATCCTGTTAGTATTGAAGTCTTGTTTATCCCGGTGAACGCCCAGAACTATACTGGTCAGATTACTATTACGAGTAATGATCCCGATTCTCCTACAACAACTATTCAGCTTACAGGAAGAGGAATAAGTGCACCAAATATTGAGGTTACCCCAGCGAGTCTTGATTTTGGAAAGGTCCAGATTAATACAACTTCTGATAAGACTATTACAATTAAGAATACAGGTACAGAGGTTCTCAATATATCAGAGGAGACTATCTCGGGTAGTCAGGCCTTTACCATTGTGTCGCAGAGTTTTAACCAGATCCCAGCAGGAGAGGCCCGAAATGTGACTGTGAGATTTTCACCTACAGGCGAGCTTCCTTATGCTGGAAATCTAATAATCAGCTCTAATGACCCTGATACACCATCCATACAGGTACCTCTTACAGGTGAAGGAACTTCTCAGGCAGGTCCAGGAGGAGGTGGGGGAGGTGAGAATATATCCTCGAAAGGTGGAGGTTGCTCCATAGGTGGAGCTATGAATAAACCTTCACAAGTCGCTAATATGGTTGTTCTACTTCTACCCCTTATCTTTGTGGGTCTAAGGAGATTTGTGAAAGGTATTGGTGGAAGATAACAGTTGTGGCAATTAAACCAGAGGGCTGGGGCTTTAAATATCCCTTTTGCTACCAAAAGTGCCCCAGCCCTGTTTTTTCTGCTTATCTAATAGTCTGGTTATTCACCCTCTTTTTTCACTTTTTCTATACTAATCTGAGGGGGATAGTCCTTCCTTTTTTGCTTTTGATAATACCTTTAAGTATAAGAGGAGATATACACCTTAGATTTAGATTTAAAGACCTTTTAGCAGGGATTTTTGTGAGTATCACCGTCCTTGTTCCTTTAGGATTCTCAATAATTGCTTTTGCTAACAGCCTGACTTTTTATAAGACCTTTCGCCAGCTCTTCCTTTCGCCACCAGTTGGATGGGATATAATTATCTACCAGCTCTTTGGTGTTGCCTTTCCAGAGGAGGTCTTTTTCAGAGGTTTTATTCAGGAGTCCCTGGGCAGGAGTATTTCTTCTATTGTTTATACAAGCCTTCTCTTTAGCCTCTGCCACTTACCATCTGTAATAGCTGGTAGTAGTCCTGTGGTGCTTTTAACCTTTTTCCCATCTCTCATAATGGGTGCCCTTTACTACTGGACCTCGAATATCCTTCCTTCTGTAGTCTTCCATTTCCTTTCGAATATCTTTTTCATATCCCTGATCCAGCTCATGCCAGAATAATGGTTAATTCTGCAATTCTTGAAAATCCACTTCTTCAGGATAACCATAAACCTCTATACCAGCTGATTCAGCTAATTCCTTTGCTGAGCTATCAACCATGGGAGAAATTAAGAGCTTACGAGTAACAGGTCTGCCTTCTTTCTTTGTGTAGAACTCCAGCTTTCTTATAAAGGTTGCTACATCTCCCTTGCTAATTGATGACTTAATCTCAGCTACTATAACTTCACCGTTCTTCACTATGAGGTCAAGCTCGATCTGGTCTGGCCTTCCGAAGACGAGACCTTCTTCATCTTTGGCATGGTATCTTTGAACCTTCACAGGAAAGCTTTCTTCAAGGATAGCCTTTATGGCATCCCTGAAAGACCTTTCAGCACGGAATCCCCATCGAGCACCAAGGGCCCCAATAGAGGTATCGTGCTTTCTGTGAAGAAGTTTTATCTCAGCAAGGATCTCATTTATGACCTTCTGATTTTCCTCCCATTTCTTCTGGTTTTCCTCCCATTTTTTATTCCATTCCTCCTCCATTTTTTCGAGTCTTTTTTGATTTTCTTCCCATCTCCTCTGGTTTTCCTCCCATTTCTTCTGGTTCTCATTCCACCATCTTCTCATTTCCTCCCATTTCTTTTCGCCTTCTACCCTTAGTTTTTCTATCTCTTTAAGGAGGGTTTCAAAACGGTCTTCTGTCTTTTTTTTGTCAGCAAATCTCTCCTGAGCAAGCTGGAGGATAAATTCCCTTGTCTTTGGGTCCTTCCTTATGAGCCCTGGCAACTCTGTAAGGATAATCTCTTTAATCTCTTTTTTTGTAAGGGTCTTCTGCATAAAAAAATAATCGCATATTTAAAACTAAAATGTCAATTAATCCTGTGAATCTTCAGGAAGTTTGTCTTTCCTTCTCTGAAGGAAGGTGGAAGGCTTCCTGTTATTACTATGGTATCACTATTCCTTGCAAG
>Ga0272445_1001907_pt1 | contig 15177 bp, 13 predicted proteins | sample YNPCB0031_FD_194404 | JGI IMG/M metagenome (GOLD analysis project Ga0272445, IMG submission 194404) | Hot spring sediment microbial communities from Yellowstone National Park, WY, United States - YNP-CB-003-1 | ecosystem: Environmental > Aquatic > Thermal springs > Hot (42-90C) > Sediment... | reverse complement strand
AAATAATTGATAAAATAAAAACTGGGCAAGTATCCTACTAAACATGGAAAAACCTAGTCTAAAGAAGATCTTTTTCATTCTGCGCATGCAGCAATCATGCAGTCCTTTAGAGTTGAGAATACAACTTTAACCTTGTTCGTTAATGGCGCATAATAAGCTGTTTTCGCCGAGTTTGTCATTAAAGTATCTATGCCAAGATCCCTCAACCATGTGACAACAGCACATGTATCACATATAACTTGTCCACCTGAAGCTTCAATGACCCTTACGTAATCTGACGCCTTTTTGCGAATAAATCTTGATGTACAAACCCACAATTTTACATCACTCTTAACCTTCCTCCCCTTAATGAGGCTTGCAATTGTCTTGATTTCATTTAAGGAGCAATGCGGGCATCCTATGAAAACTAGGTCTGGCTTTTCCAGAGCAGATGAAAGATTCTCGTAAACATTTTGGATATCCCTATTCTCTACAGTTATTATTTCGTGCGCTTCAACTGTCTCAGGTTTTCCCAGATAAAACATTGGAACTGAGCCGCTTGTAGCCATCGCAGCGCCCATCTGCTTTAGGAAATCTTCATCTCTGCTTGATAAGCCAGAAATTAATGGGATTCTGTTGCCTAGGATCTTACCTAGATATATGCCTAAAGCGCCATAATCAGCCTCACTTCTAATGGCAGCTTCAACCTTAACTAAAGCTGAAAATCGGCGGTTCTCCGGCATATGTAATCCGTAATTGGGAGTTTTGCCAATTAAGGCTGATGCAAGAGCGCTCGGTCCACCCTCACGATTCGTCCACGCATTAAATATGGAATTAGCGTAGATTACTGCTGACGATTCAGCCCACGATAGATGCGTTCCGCTTTTAGGCGGCTCAATATAGTATGGTGTACATGTTAAAGAATCCTCTATACCCATCTCCTTATAGAGGTCTACTATCGCCTTTTGCTTTCCGATAAGTTCTGCTGGAAGAAGTGTGAAAATTGGATTACTATAATCTATACCAGATGGATTCGTTGTCGCCTTAACCTTGACTCTTCCACCAGATTCCAGCAGCGCCCTAAGAAACTCTATCGGTGCATCATTAATGGTTTTGTAGGATACCCCGGAAATATGAGCTGACCCGATTGGTATGAGACGTTCAGCCCCGTAAAGATCTCCTAATTTAACAAGTATCCTCATTGAGATTTGATAAGCCCAACCTAATTCACCATCATAAATCTTCTCCTCCTCTTTAGTTAAGTACATTTCCTCCCTCACTTCCTAAAGATTCTTATAATCCCGCTTCCACCATCAACTTCAACAACTTCACCGGTATTTATTTTTGTAATATCTATTTCATCAACCATTGGTATATTTGCAATAATGGCTCCGACAACAACAACCGAATCCGCTACCGAGTTTACTATTGCCCTAGGGGCTAAACCTCTCCTGGCAAGAGAATATAAAACAAAGCTGCCGACTGTTGAACCATGCCCGCTGGGGAAACATAAAATTGAGTCTTTAATGCTTTTGCCGTAAAGATCGTGCTCCCTTTCAATAACTACCCCCGTTTCCGGATCAACGCCGCCTAAAAAGCTGATGGGTTTTGTTGAAACTAATGCTGTTCCTTTAGCTATGCCGGGAACTATCGGTCGACCCTTAAGTAGAACCTCCAACTTACCCTCCCACCCTTCAGCTAATAGGAGATCCTCATAGAGAATGGTAGTTCGCCGAATAATTTTTCAGAAGCCTCTTGAACCTTCCTCAAATACTCCTCTTCAGTGTAAACTCTCAGAATATTCATAAATCCCTTAAGCAGGTCAAATATGCCTGAGACATCACTTAGCCTGCTGGAGATCTTTCTTCCATTCCTAGTCTTCTGAAAGACGGGTATCTCCATCGGCTCAAGTGGGAAAGCGTGGTGATATGGAACTGAAGGAAGTGTTGGAACATCAATTATGACGCTTTGAGGATCCACCCCAGCTTCCTCAGCTATCTGATCCCTTATGCGATTCCTTATGCCTTCAACATTAAAAATGGTTGATACTATTTTATCTCTAATATAAAATGGTGGCGGGTCATATGCGCATTTTATCAGTTTACGCCTCTCTAACCTCTCAATTATCTCTCTAGACTTCTCATTTTCCTTCAATTTTGTCCATAAAGTGTAATCATTTAGACTCAAATATTCTTCAGGAGTTTTAAAATCCACCAATCCTAATTCATCTTTAGCGCGCTCCATAGCTATAGCTAACATTATTTGAACGGCTCTTCCAACTCTATGAAAGTATATGCTTTTAAATGATTCTATGCGCGCCAATATAAATGATTCTAGGGCTGATAAGGCACCTACGTCTACTGAGAGGTTTCCATCAATAACATCTAAGGTACGCACTAGGCGGATTACATCTACGAAGCCATATTCGGCGCCAGTGTGATAGGTATCTCTGACAACAAAGTCTAGCTTATCGGCGTCCACAGCGCTTCTAATCACTTGATCCATAAAAGCCATTTTAGGCCTATTTAAGCGTCCAATAGCGAGAGACCCTATAACGTTTGGGTCATATCCTAAACTGCTTATTACGTCTTTCAGCTCCGACTTAGTGATTATCCAAAACGTCATATCTTCATGGGTCTTACCGAGAAATTTTGTGAGGATATGTTCAAAAATATGCGAGAATGGACCATGCCCAACATCGTGGAGAAGAGCGGCTATCCTTATCATTTGGGCTTCATCCTCAGTTAAAATTTGGGATAATTGAGGGTTCTCAACTATTAATCCTGCAAGATGCATAACCCCAATTGAATGTTCAAACCTTGTATGGTTAGCTCCAGGATAAACATATTCCGCGCCAGCCAGCTGCCTTATTCTACGTAACCTCTGAAATGGAAATGAATCTATAATCTCCTTCTCAACCTCGGTTATGTAAACGTAGCCGTAGATCGGATCCTTAATTTCACCCCAATACTTGCGCTTAGACATAAGCCCTCAATCCATTCCCAAAATAATGCATATTATGCTTTCTAACTAATTAATTTCTTTATTCTTTAAAGAGAAATGTTTATTGTTAAGTAAAGAAATTAATAGATTGGAAGATTTGGGAAATGGAGGCAGATAAAGTTTTTGAGAGAAATTTCCTTTCGGGGCGTACGCAGAGGAGACGCTTTATCCTACGATTTAAATATGTATTTTTAGGCTTAATTACTCTTATCTCCTTGATAAATAGCATGCTGGGTTCGGTTCTCGCTGAGGACACTGCAATAAGTTTTAATGCTGAAGTTTTGACTGGTGACACTTTAGCAGTCTTCATATGGCCGCCAGTAGACAATTTATCGGTTGATTGTAAACCATTAAAGTCAGGAGATTTCAGGATTCTAGTTTCATCTAGGGAAGCATGGTATAGGGGGAGCCAGGAAATCCCATTGATATCGCTAGTATATGTTCAGCCAAGATCAGGGGGAACTTATGTCATTCAAATATTCTTCAGTTCAAATAGTAGATGGAATGGCACCTTGGGGGTCTATACTAGTGAAAGCGAGTTTTATAAGGGGATTGGATCTGCAAGTCTCACATCTCAAGGTTATTTTGTGACTCTTCACACAATTAATATTTCGCCTAGAGATAATCAAACATTAAGTTATAAGATTAACATAAATTTGAAGGCTCATAATACCGCCTCCTCAAACATACTCTTCATAAATTTTCCCACCCCAATGAATATGGCGCTATTTGTTCTGATAAGCGTTGCAATAGCATATGTTAACGCTTTTTTCATACTTGATTCATTTTTTAAGAGTAAAACAGAGGGAACATCAAAGATACGCTGGGTGCTAGTCGCGTTATTAGTCCTTGTAAGCGTTTACGTCCTATATCAAATATATGGTCTAGTTTCAGGTGGTGAAATATAATGCATTATGATGATAATAAGGAAGATGAGTTTACGGGACAATGGTGGTATAATAAACCAAGGTTAAGAAAGATTTTTTCACCATTACTTTATTTGACCTCATGGCAGTATAGGTTATGGAGATTTTTGCAGAAGCCGCCTGAAAAGAGAAAGGCTGAAGTTGAAAAGAAGGCTAAGGCAATAAGGAAGAGAATGGATTTTCCGAGGGTTGTGAGAGCTGACCTTGTGGGGAGAGATGAAGAGTTTGAAAGGGTTCTTTTAAGCGCGTATTACCACATTTTCCGGGATCCAGAGGTTCGAAAAAATAGTCCGGTTCCACCGCCAAAAGTTTTCATATTGAAGGGTAGTTCAGGTAGTGGGAAGACGTTTTTTGCTGAAGCATGTCAGAGGGAGATTTTTGAGAGTGGCCTAAAATATGGCTTAATAGTTCATTATGCTTCGTTAAGGCCTGAAGAAGTTTACACAATGTGGTATGGTAGAAGCGCGCAGCAGCTCAGCGCCTTCTTCGAAGCTGCTTTTCAGAGGCCTAGCGTAATATTGATTGATGAGTTTCAAGCTTTCGGTAGTCGCTTTACATCCTCAACTGAGGTTGGTATGGAGGAGAAGAGGGTTCAGACAGTTTTCCTAGAGAAGATCGATGACCTCCAGAAGAAGAATTATAGATGCATCTTGCTCATTTCCACAAATGAGTATGAGACCATCACCGAGACTCTTAGGCGAAGAGGTATTGTAGGTACGATAGATCTTGATAGTGGAATTAGTAAGCCTATGCTCATTGAAATAGCTAGAAGAAACTGTCAGAAATATGATCTAAATCATTTAGATCCTATGGAGATAATTGAGGTTCTTGAGGATACTTTGAGGAGTGTTGGCGGTACGAAATTAACTCCAGCAGACATATGTAATGCATTTGACATCGTTATAAGTGAGAAGTATAAGCCGGTTCAACGCAAACTCATAGATAGGATATTGTTGAGGACTGAGGATGACGCGCAGATTAAAGTTATCAGAAAAAATATAAGCTTAAGTGATTTTAGGGCTGCAGCCCGTAAACTAAAAAGTTACACGTCTGCTGAAAAGACAGAAGCCGCTAAGAGGGCGACTATTAGGATATCTCCAAAAGAGAGATATAGTGATGTTGGCGGCCTCCATGGAATAAAGGAGGAGATAATTAAGGAGATATCGCTAGCCTTAGACGCCGACTTGGCGGTTAAGGCTGGATATCAACCTCCGAAGGGTTTCATATTTTATGGTCCGCCTGGAACAGGCAAAACCCTGTTAGCTAAAGCCATAGCTGGAGAGAACAACGTCTGGTTTTATAACATTAATGGTCCATCTATACTGCAGGGACATTATGGTGACCCTGAAAAAACCATACGTGATATTTTTGAGGATGCCCGTAAAAATGCACCTGCCATAATATTTTTTGATGAGATTGACGCTATCGCTCCAAGGAGGGGAACGCATGATCCAGTGATTGATAGAGTTGTATCTCAACTACTTACTGAGATGGATGGTTTTACGCCGCTTACAAACGTCGTTGTTATTGGTGCGACTAATCGCATTGAAGTTTTGGATCCAGCATTATTAGAGCGATTTACAAGACACTTTGAGTTTACTTATCCTAAGAATAAGGAGGAGAAACTTGAGATAATAGAGATTCACCTAAGGCGATATAAGCATCATTTAGAGAAAGGTTTAACGTCCAGTGATATACTGAAAATTTTTGAGAAGAAGATTCTTAGTCCAAGAAAGATTGCGGATACTATTGATGATGCAAATCGTCTTAGAACAAAGGAGCTTGAAGCATGCTATAGGCTTGTTCAAGCAATAAAGTATAAGCCTGAAAAAGTTGAGGAAATAAAGAAACTCTATGAAAATGATTTAGAAAGATTATTTGCGGTGCTTAGGGTTAATCCTGAGGATCCGGATTTGCTGAAAATACTTGAGAAAGTTGAGCCAGACAATTATCCGCTGAAACTGTATCATTTCGAGAAAGCTCTTGAAAAAACCTATGATGAGACAGTTGAGGAAGCTCAGAAAATGATGCTTGAAACTGTGAGGATACGGAAGCCTGAGGTTGGCAAAAGCTATGGGCTTATAGCTTTAGGAGAGCGTGGAGAAATGGGCGGTTTTGTAGGAGTAGTAGAGATTGTTGTTAATCCTAAGGGGTCTGGTAAAGTTCACGTTGTTGGAAGCGAGGTTGGCGAAAGTATACTTGCAAGCGCATATGATGCGTTCATATACATAAATTCGATATCGGACTGGAAATTCAAAGACTACGATGTATATATTGAGATAGTGACACCAGCTAAAGGCATGGAGAAGCAGATAATCGGCCCTGGAATAATGAGGTCTCCAGTTTCAGGCCCATCTGCCGGCCTTGCGATAGCCGTAGCTATGATCTCAGCTTTCACTGGAGTTGAAGTTGACCCAACTGTTGTTATGACTGGTGCAATAACAGCGCTAGGTGAAGTTTGGCCTGTTGGTGGACTCGATTATCGTGGGATGGGTAAGATTGAAGCCGCATTATCTGATCAATATGCTCGAATACTTATCCTACCGAAATATAATTACGAGAGATTAAAGAGTTTCGAAACTGAGAAATTGCTTCTGGAAAGAGGCATAAAAATGATTCCTGTTCAAACATTTTTAGAGGCTGCTTCAGTTGCTCTTCTCAATTTTGATAAAGTTAAGGAATTTCTTCTAAAAACTAACAATGCTCAGACATCTCTCCAGCAAATTAATTAAAAGTTGCTTTATGGCTTGATTTTAGTTGATTTTTGAATTTCCCTATCTTTTCTAATTCTACCTTTTTCCATAGTCTCCTCGCGATATAAACTTTATCTTTTCAGTTGGAACTAAAATTTTATCCAATTGAATAAGGAAAAGCTAATCAAACAATAATTAAATCACCTGAGAATCATAACGTACCACCTAAAATCATAGTAATGTGAATTCGTAGATAAGCCGAAGAAGCCCCCGGCTCACGAAAGGCTTTAAACTGTAAAGAAATAGTTAGGTTGGTTGCGAATAAAATTGTTTTAAAATTTCTAAGGAGTTTAAATATTTCTTGAATATTTCATCGTAAATTCTTTTTCTATTTAAGTTTGGACTAAATACTTTTTCTTCGGAGAAAAATCTTTTCTTAGCCTCTTCTATCGAATTGTAATAGTTGATTCCGACAAACGCTATTAATGCGGCTCCTATCGTTGCTGCTTCACTTTGCGCTGGAGCAATTACGGGTAGTCCTGTTGCGTCAGCCCTCATTTGGTTCCATACATTATTTCTTGAACCTCCTCCAACAACGCGAATGCAATTAACCTTTCCAATTTCTACTGACTCTACTAGTAGGCGAAGAGCTTCCCTCGTTTGAAATGTTAAGCCCTCAAAGACTGCGCGGATTATTTGGCTGCGGGATGAATGGAGCGTTAAACCAAGTATCGTTCCTGGAGTATTATACTTTCTTAGTGGTCCGCTTTCAGTTACAAAGCTTGGTATGAAGATTATTCCGTTTGAGCCAGGCGGCACATTTTCAATCTCCCTAATTATGGCTTCATACTTTTTCTCGCCAACATCTCTAAAGAAGTTTTGGATAACCCACTCTACTACCGCTGATGCTATCATAAGGAATTGCGGGTTCCATAATTTTGCTTCCACGTCAGCCTCAATAATTAAGCCTTCCTCAAATCCCTTTTTAGTTGGCTTAAATGAGTCAACTCTAACCCCTAAGATCTCCCATGTCCCACTTGAGAGGACAGGTTCATTGGGTTTAGCGCCTGAGCCAAGTATAGCGAATTGTGTATCGTGGCCGCCTATTGCCACTGGTGTCCCTGGGGTTAAGCCGCTCTCCTTTGCAGCTTTCTCACTCACATATCCCAGTATTTCACCAGGTTTCCTCCATTCTGGAAAAAAGCTGGCGTCGAGATCAGCAAGGTTAAGCATCTCTGCTGACCAATCTCTTTTTTCAAGATCCATAGCCATCATTGTTGATGCTGAGGTAGGTTCTATGTGAAATTCACCTGTCAACTTATGAGCGATTAACCCTGGCATCATGAGCCATGTATAGGCACTATTTAATGCTTCTGGCTTCTCCCTTCTTAACCACATTAACTTGAATAGTGTGTTAAATGGAATTATCTGATATCCAGTAATTCTATATATTTCCCAAGCGCTTATTCGCTCAGTAATTTTCTCGGCTAATTCCTTAGTTCTGGGGCATTGCCAAGAAATAGGTGGATAAGTTAATTTGCCATCGCGCTTAATAGGTGCTCCATCAGCTCCCCATGTAATTATTGTAACTGCCCTAATACTTTTCGGATTAATCCTCTCCAAAACCTTACGGGTGTTCTCACATATTTTACGCCAGATCTCGTCAAGATCCCAAATTAACCAACCGGGTTTACCATCTGGCTGCTGCCGTGGACTATTAGGGAGACTTGAAAACGCTTGAATAGTGCCCGTAGAGTCAACTGCAACAGCTCTAATATTTGTTGAGCCGCAGTCGAAGACTAAAACGAGATCTTCATCAATATGAGTCATTGCAGATCCGGCTCGCTGAAAATGATGTTACTAGTAGATGGATAAATATTTGCTGAAATCTTAAGGCATATAATTATCTTCCTCTCTTTTTCTAACCATTTCAAGTAGGGCTCTATAGTATTCTCCACTCTCAATTTTTTGATATATATTCAGTAGGGCTTCGTAAACGCCCTCAAAATATTCTTTATCTTCATTACTGATTTCCCTCTCTCCAATCAACGTAACTCTCCTCTTTATTCCTAAACCAGCATCCTTTATTGACTGATAAAGTATTCCATGACCAACAGAAGTTAACTGCAGGTATACGTCGACTGATAAATTAATTAGGTCATCACCGACACTTCTGAGTTTTATTAAGTCCCAAGAAATCATTCCGTCTTTGTTCTTGTCCAGTATCTCCCTTAACCTTGTCTGTATTATATTAAGTGCTGGTAAAATTCTTTCCATGATGGTCCCCATCCATCATAATTATACTCCTAAAATATATTAAAAATTATGCTTACATAATAAATAAAATAAGCAGCAAAACAGTTTTATGTGAGATGAAGAATTTGATTGATGTTTCACTGAGGAGGGGAAAGAGTTTGTCTCGCAAACAGCGAACAGTGACATGTCCTAAATGTGGTTTCGAATTCAGCGTTCTGTATGCTAGAGCGTTTTCATGCCAGAGCTGTAGTAGAATGCTTTCCTCCTTAAGTTGCGAGTATATTAAATGCCCAAAGTGCGGCTTTGAATTTCAGAGTCCAGAAAGCGCCGCTAGAACTATCGAGATGTTGAGGAAGTGGGGATCTGAGGAAAATCTTAGCGGATTTTAGAGAACGGAGCTACTTTGCCTGGATTTTCCTTTGATTTTTAGAGTCTTAAGTTTCTCTTCAAGTCTACGATTTCTCTCTTCCGCCTCTGTGAATAGGCTTTCCCATCCTCTACTTTTAATTATATTGGATATTCTTTCAATTTCCTTTGGTAATTTTTCTATTGCTGAGTAAAGCGCCTTATTGAAGCATTCATCATCAGATACAAGGCTTAAGGCTTCCTCGGGACAGAATTCGATGCATTTTGGCGCTCCATTACATAAGTCGCATGCGATAACGACGCCTTTATCCGGATCAAGCATTATTCCACCGTAAGGGCATGCTTGTATGCATAAAACGCAACCATCGCATTTTTTTTCATCTATAATTAGGATGCCACCTCTCTCAGATTGCTTAATTGCGTTATGTGGGCAAGCCCTTACGCAAGGAGCCCTATCGCAGAATCGACATGCAACTGCAAGATTAAATAATGGGTTCAAATGTATTACCCTTATCCTGGATTTTATTGGGTTTGGTTCACCCTCCTTTTCTAAAGCGCACACAAACTCGCAAATACTGCAACCTATACATTTACTTGGATCTACAGATATGAAGTTTCTAGTGGTGAAGCCTAGTTTCTCCATCATTTAAACCCCGCTTTCCGCTAAACTGTATCTATTCCTTCTTTACAACGCTTAAATTTAAGTTTCTCTATACTTTTGGTAGACTTGGCAGCTTAACCATATAAAGTTCTTTGAACGAAGAGGAAGGATGCTTACGCCTTTTCTAAGTGCTGTTCACTATTTTTTCTCTTCAAAATTTCTATGCGAATTTTCTCATCACCTTTTATATTCACGTTTTTTAATGATGAAACCATTCCCAAAACTGTTTTTCGCACAAACTCGGATACGAACGGTTGAAGAGGAATTTCATTTCCGTCAACAATTATTTTAGCGTTCAACGTGTTTTTAGTCCTCAACACAATACAGTCCTCAATTTTTGCTAGTCCGTCACATACTTCTTTCGCTAAATCCTCACATTTTTCCCTGCCACATTTCCCGCAATCTAATTTTGGGAGGGAATTTAATATTTCAAGAACTTTAATTCTCTTTTTAATGAAATCTAATGTTCTTTTAATTAAAATGTCGTGATCTCTCTCTAAATATAGTATTTGCTCACTTAAATGGTGAAGTGAGCAGAATGCTATTAAATCATTTCCAACATGCTTCTCAAATTCCTTATACTCATCCATGTTCCTTACACATATGATTTTTCCTATGCTTCTATCCTCTAAAACAACTGATGAAAAGCCCTCTAAAATAATGAGGTTGACGCCTAGATTAGTGATAAATTTAAGAATTTCCTCTAGAGTTTTCTCCATCGATTTAATTATTATGCTTATTTCTCTACTGGAAAAAGCGGTAACCGGATTAGCGCCAGCCGCTAAATGCCTCCAAGTATCACTTCCCTCTCTATCAATGGAGAAGTCTTCATGCCTAATATGCTTAACAGTTGCCACCGAGAATCCCTCTCTAATCAACTCAGGTATTAGGCGTTCAATAACAGTGGTTTTTCCAGAATTCTTTCGTCCGATAACCGCCAATAGGGTGCAATTTAAGTGCAAATCTGATGCGCCCCAATCATGCTATATTAAATGGTAAAATCTAATTGCCAATATTTATTCTATCCCTTCTCAGCGTAATATGCACACAGCGGTTTATAACTGAAAAACCTACAGTTCATGGTGAGAATTGTGGGAATTTTTAAGCCTTAATAGGTCCCTAAGGATACTTAGAGAAGAACGTTTAAATGTCTAGAATGCAAATATGATTGGAATATTACATTAATGTAACCTGTGGGGTGATGGGTCCTGTGGGATACTGGAGCCATACGGATAAGGTTGGTGTTGCGGAGCCCCAGCTTAGCTGGGAAAGCCCCTTTTGGAATAGCTCGCAAAGGTAAAGTTTAAAGCATCCATATATTCAATGAATATTGAGGCTTACTTGTTGGCTAAGAAACCCATAACTTACGCTGAAAGACTTGAAATTTCTTATAGTACTGAGCGTTGGAAGACTCTAGCTGAATTAAGGTCTAAAGCTATGAGGATTATGCAAATTCTCGAAAATAATAATATGCCTTGTATTGTGCATGGAAGTATAGCTCGTGGTGACGTGTCGCCGAAAAGCGATATAGACGTTTTTATCCCAGAAATATATCCATCATTTATGATCGAGAACTCTCTTAGAATAGCTGGGTTACCGGTTAATAGGCGCATACTGGTTCAAGCCACTCCATCCTACGCGATAAAAGGTTATATTGAAATTGATGAGCGAACATGTATATCATTTCCTCTCACAAAAATGAGGAATGTTGAGAGGGGGTTCTATCGGTTTGGTGGGGAAGCAACATTAAACATGCTTAAGAAGAACGTTAGAGTTCCAGGTGTGGATAAAAGATTGATGTTAATTGAGCCAACCGAGAGCGGGCATATTGAGAGTAGTGTAATTGGGCAGGAGGAGAGGGTTGCTAAACTTCTTGGAATATCCGTTGAGACCGTGCTTAACAGAGTTCGCGTATTGCTGCGCCGGGGCAATATTGGAAGGACAGGCCTATTTATTGAGGAAGAGTTACCGCCTAACGAGAGCTTTGAATCCCTACTGAAGAAGCTTGCGGATACAAACCCTGCTGTGAGGAGAAGATTAAAGGAAACGGAGAATTAGCCCAAGAGATCACGCAAGTAAATCTTCATTGGGCCGATTTTTCCACCATAATTTCCGGCAGATATCCTAACCACTCCGGGCACCTTAATAGCTGCCTTTATTCCCTCCGCCATAGCCATTTTAACGTTATCCAGGCTGAGCCCATTTATAACTATTTCATAAATGCTACTTACACCCTCAGGGACCTTGCTATCTACTATAATGTCTCTTAATTTTGGGCAATAATAATGATTTGTTGACGCTGGGATTTTATACTTCAATGAGCCGACTTTTGATCCTGAGCGGCATACTCCTCCAGGAAATGGGAGTATCACGCCGCTTACATTATTGCGTATAGTTTCAACAGCAGCTTCTGCTGCTGAGAGTCCAGACTTCATATTCTTAGCCATTATGAAGAAGTTTCCGCCGGCAACACCCTTCTTAATGCCGAAGGTATTTTCAACGATAAATTCGCCCTCCATAACTGGTACACGCCAAACTTTCCGACCATACATTTCGTCAAACTTTTGGAATCCGTCTCCAAAAAATCTTAAGCTCCTTCCAACCTTAAGCTTTCTAATAGCATCATTAAGCGCATCGAATGCGGCTGTCGTGGGGCATGTCATCACACATTGCCCTATACGAGCTATCATCTGCTTCTTTAAGTCGCTTCTTGTACGGTGATATATCTGTATTAGGGCGCCGGGACGCCCATCAGGCGTCTCATTTGCTGGAACTAAGCGTTCTATCCCAGCTTCAGCTGGAGAAGCTATTATCGATGATGCAAAACCAGTTGCAGCTGAAGCTGCCGTTAAAGCCCACTTCTCATTCTCAGCGGTTATGAGAACTCTGCCAACCCACATCTCAAACATTTCTGCAAATGTGTCCTCAACCTCAACATTATAGTAATTTAAGAGGCTCAATTAAACTCACGCTCCCAAAATTTTTACTTAAATTTAATAATGAAACATATATTTTAAGCTGTTTCAGTAATTACAATAATTTTTTAAGTTAAAAAAGGTCCCTCTTATTAGAGAAAGAATTGAGGGGTTGCAAAAAATGGAGCTAACATTAATTACTGGCAGAACTATGGAGCAGGGATGCACTAAAGAGCACGCCAAAATTTCTGATGAATACATGATGAGTGTTGCTATTTGTGAAATGAATGCTGAAGATATGAAAAGGCTGGGTATAAGGGATGGCGGTAACGTGAAAATCAGCACTGAGGTCGGCTCAATAGTTGTTAAGGCTGTAAAGTCCAGAAGAATAAGAACTCCTGGAATAGTGTTTATCCCATTTGGTCCTTGGGTGAATGCTATTCTGCCATCTGATACTGAAGGGACTGGCATGCCGTTGCTTAAAGGTTTTAAGGTTAAGGTTGAGCCGACGGACGATTTAGCTCTAACAATAAAAGATCTTTTACTTAAAATTTATGGGAAGAAATAATGTGGCGGGTGATTTGGGATGCATCTAGTTTCTGGCGTTACCTGTCCATTCTGTGGATGCTGCTGTGATGATGTAGAGGTTATAGTTGAGGATAATAAAGTGTTTGATGTCAGAAATGCATGCGCTCTAGGCGCCTCAAAGTTTATGGGCTATAATAGGCATAGGAATACTAAGCCGCTCATTAGGAAGAACGGTGAACTGGTTGAAGCATCCCTAGAGGAGGCTATAGAACGGTGTGCTGAAATACTTGCTAATGCCCAATATCCACTTCTCTATGGTTGGAGTAATACTAGCTGCGAGGCTATTAGAGTTGGTTTGGAGATGGCTGAGGAGGTTGGCGGCGTAATAGATAACACTACTACTGCCTGTCACGGGCCCTCAATATTAGCTATTCAAGATGTTGGGATACCGGGATGCACGCTTGGGCAGATAAGGCATAGGGCGGATTTAATCATATATTGGGGGTGCAATCCATGGAGCGCTCACCCACGCCACATAGAGCGTTACACAGCATTATCTGAGGGAAGATTTCAAAGGGCTATATGGAAGCGTTATTTATCACGCTTAATCCTAGAATCAGCTAGAAAAAAGCGCTATAGAGCTGCCAGCCTAATCTTTAAAGGTGGAGCAGCTACACTTCCAGCTGAGAGAGAAGAAAAGTGGATTTTGCCTCCGCCAGGAGAAAGAAAAATGGTTGTTATAGATGTTCAAAGAACTAGAACCGCTGATCTAGCGGATATATTTATCAAGGTTAAGCCAGGCGGAGACTATGATGTTCTTCAGGCCTTGAGAGCCCTAATCCGCGATGAGGAGCTCGATGTCGATGAAGTTGCCGGGATCCCGGTGGAGAAACTTGAGGAGTTAGCAGATTTAATGGTTAATGCAAGGTTCGGCGTGCTATTCTTCGGTTTGGGCTTGACTATGAGTGTTGGTAAGCTTAGGAATGTTGAGGCTGCGATAAAACTTACGAGGGACTTAAACATGTACACGAAGTTTCTCATTATGCCCATGAGGGGACACTTTAATGTAACTGGTGCAAATGTTGTTTTTACTTGGCAAACTGGTTACCCATATGCAGTTGACTTCTCGCATGGATACCCGAGATATAATCCTGGTGAAACATCCGCTATTGACATTCTTTCTAGAGGTGATGCTGATGCTGCACTTGTTATAGCATCAGATCCAGTTTCAAGTTTTCCGAGAAGGGCCGTTGAGAATTTAGTTAATAACCCGCTTATAGTTATTGACCCCTCTCTATCACCAACGGCGTTAATGGCGGATGTAGTAATACCATCAGCGTTTGTTGGAATTGAAGCTGAGGGAACAACCTATCGAATGGATCATGTTCCACTACCGCTTAAGAAAGTTGTTGATCCCCCTCAAGGAATCTTAACTGATGAGGAAATTTTACAAAGAATATTGAGGAAGATTAGAGAAATTAAGAATAAATCTTCGTCCAGCTAAGTTTATGGGTAAGCCTGAAACCTATTATTTTTGGAGTATCAGGTATGCCGCAAGTAGCTTATGTTGCAGAAATACTTCTAGGGAAACATGCTGGCAAAGAAGTAACCGTTAGAGGTTGGCTTCATAATAAGCGCTCAAGCGGCGGAATACACTTCTTCATAATTAGGGATGGAACTGGAGTAATCCAGTGCACAATTAAGAAGGATAAAGTTAGTGAAGAGATGTTTGAGACAGCTAAGAAAATAACTCTCGAGTCAACTCTCGAATTAACTGGGATTGTTAAGGAAGATCAGAGGGCTCCAGGTGGATATGAGATACAGGTGGCGGGGTTAAAAGTTTTCCATAA
>Ga0272445_1001904_pt1 | contig 15209 bp, 15 predicted proteins | sample YNPCB0031_FD_194404 | JGI IMG/M metagenome (GOLD analysis project Ga0272445, IMG submission 194404) | Hot spring sediment microbial communities from Yellowstone National Park, WY, United States - YNP-CB-003-1 | ecosystem: Environmental > Aquatic > Thermal springs > Hot (42-90C) > Sediment... | reverse complement strand
ATAGATGTATTTTCCAGAGTATTGAGGCCTAATGGAGAGCCTATACCAAGGCTATTAGCAGCAGGCGAAGTGGGTGGAGGAGTTCATGGTAGAAACAGGTTAATGGGCAACTCGCTAGCAGGCATATTAGTATTTGGTAGAAGGGCCGGGATAACAGCGGCGAAAACAGTAAAAGAGACGTCAACAAGACCTAAACTCTCACTAAAACACCTAGAAAAATATATTGAGGAGTTGAAATCTATAGGCGTACCGAGAGAGAGGCGTTCACCAATTCTACTACCAGATTATAGAGGAGAAAAAGTCTTACTAAGATCTCTCAGAATATTTTAACACGTTTTTATTTAACATGAACTTTTCAACGTAATTTTAATAGGGGCTTACTTATTGATTAACGCCTCTTCAGAGCTCATTAATGTAGCGAGAACTAGTAAACACGTAAAAGTGTTTACGTTAAGTGGAATACGGGAATATCCGGTACTACGCAGTATTAAGTGTGAAAAATCCTATGTTATCTTATCTTTACACCACTACGAAGGTGTTCCATGTTATCCTCTAATAGTTGAATGTGGAGAGAATATATTTAAATATACTATACTAGAAAACCTCGACAAGATCATTATTACTCCTAGGTACTTTGTAGAGAGTATTGGAGAGGAAGCTATTATAGTTAAAAGAGTAGATGGGGTGCTATTTAAGATCATAGATCCCATGCTCTCATATATATTAACACACATCAATGGAAAACACATTAGCTTCCACGAATTACTCGAAGACTTAATAGCAGTAGAATCCATGAAAACTAATACCGAGTATACTGAGGATCTCGTTGAAACCTTAACAATAATGCTCGGTATAGCACTAGGCTTCTTAGCTTACGAAGCCGAGCTTATAGAATTAACCCTATCTTCACCAGAAAATAAAACTTCAATATAAAGTTTTGAGAGAAACCTATTCTAAGATCCATGTATTACATAGGAGAATTAAGAGATCTAAATCTTAACGGTAACTTTGTTGTAGAAGAGATTAGAAAGGATAAGTTAGCAGAAAACATAAGAACTATAATGATAAGATACTTGGATAAAAAAGCTAAGAAAACTACACAAAATAGAAGAAGTAAGAATGATCATGATATAGCCCGAAAACTAGTAAGTAACCATGGCTATTTACAAGTTAATTCTAGATCGGCCATAAGCTTTAGTGGAGTCAGGTATTACAAACTCCTAGTATTTACTGGAATCTATGTGGTAGTGTTTCTTTAAGAATATTTATATCTATCCTAGATGATGCTGTGAGAAAGAGCTCTATTAGTGGATTTACTTCAGCCTCAATTAGGTGTCCTGCGTATGTGGTGGGAGTTCTTTTACTGCTGTCTATAGTTCCTAGAGTAACATGTATATGTGCATGGTATTTTTTCCCAGTCCAAAGCACTGAACCCGTTATTGATGTGACTTCTATAGCACTTCCGCTTGGAGCAAAGATTTCAATTATATCGTAGCCTTGAGGCTCCTTGAAAAAGCCTATTTTAGCCCATTTAAATCCTCCTAAACCGTAAAAGGTGAGAAATCCGGCTTTTAAATCCTCTGCGAGTTTAATTAGAGAGTCTGGGAGTCTCTCGCCTGGATCAAGTTTAATTATGTAAAGTTCTCCATTAATAATCTTACTCAACTTCACTACTAAACACCTCAGTCGAGTTAATGAAGCTATGTCTATCTAAATAAACTTTTCTTTTTATTAATGTGGGTTGAGAGGAGATAATCTCTGGTGTCTTTGTGAGTTCTATTATTGCTGTTGATGTTGGTGGTACATTTACAGACTTTGTAGCTTTAGATGAGCGAGGAGAAATTAAGACTTTAAAATTACTTTCAACGCCGAGAAGCCCGGAGAAAGCTGTTATTGAAGGTCTAGAGAAATTTAGTTTTAGAGAAGTGGTACATGCTTCTACAATTGGGACAAATGCTCTACTAGGTCAAATAGGTCTTGAAAGGCCGAGAGTAGCTCTTTTTACAACTAGGGGTTTTAGGGATATTATTGAAATTGGGAGGCAAAATAGACCTAGACTCTATGACTTATATTTCGAGAAACCAAGGCCACTAGTACCTAGGGAGTTAAGATTTGAAATAGATGAGAGAACACTACACACTGGTGAAGTAGTTAAGAGACCTGATTTAGAAGAGGTGAGAAAACTCGCTGAAAAGGCTGTTTCAATGGGGGTTATTAGTGTTGCTGTTTCATTTTTACACTCCTATGCTAATCCTGAGAACGAGGTTATCGTCGGCGAGGTCTTAAAAGAGAAGTTTAAATATGTGACGTTGTCTCATGAAATCGCATGGGAGCCTAGAGAATACGAGAGAACCAGTACAGCTGTTGTAAACGCTGTTTTAATGCCTATTGTGAGTAATTATCTTGAAGAAATCGGCAAATATGTAGAGAATCGTGGTGCTAGTATCTACACAATGACGAGTTCAGGTGGGCTTGTAACAGTAGAAGAGGCTGTTAAGAGACCTGTCCAACTCGTGGAATCCGGCCCTGCTGGTGGCGTCGTAGCAGTAGCAGAATTAGCTAGACTACTAGGTCTTAGGAGAGTTATTTCTCTAGATATGGGTGGTACTACAGCTAAGGCAGCCACGGTAGTAGATTATGAGGTACAATTGACAACGGAGTACGAGGTTGGTGGAGAAGTGCATTATGGGAGAGTTGTGAAGGGTTCGGGTTATCCTGTTAGATATCCATTTGTAGACCTCTCAGAGGTCTCAGCTGGTGGTGGTACAATTATTTGGCGAGATGAAGCCGGGGCTCTTAGAGTAGGACCTCTCAGCGCTGGCGCTGATCCTGGCCCTGTATGTTATAATAGGGGTGGTGTTCAGCCAACTATTACAGATGCTAACTTAGTTCTTGGCAGGATACCAACGAGTCTCCTAGGAGGCACTATGTTACTTGACGAGAGAAAGGCTTTAGAAGCGTTGAGGAAACTTGGAGATCCCTACGATGTCGCCAACATAGCTATTGATATGATAAATCTCGTAATGGCGAGGGGTATTAGGCTAGTAACTATTGAGCGAGGTCTTGACCCCAGAGACTTTGTACTAATAGCTTTTGGCGGCGCTGGGCCTCAACACGCAGTTCTACTAGCTGAAGAACTAGGAATTGAGAGGGTAATTATTCCACCACTACCAGGGGTTTTTACAGCACTCGGCATGTTAATGGCTGATTTCAAGTTTGAGGCTAGGAGAGCTTATCCAAGAGACGTGGAAGAGGCGTTTAATGAACTTGAAAATAAACTTGCAAATCTTAAACCCGACTATTATATTAGATATGCTGATGTGAGGTATAAGGGTCAAGGATGGGAATTAATAATTCCGGTGGGTAAGCCGGCGACAATAGAATCTATTAAGAGTATTTTCGAGGAGAGACATATAGCTACATATGGCTTTAAACTTCCAAGAGAAGTAGAAATAGTAGTTGTGAGAGTATTTGCTGTTAAAAAGAGAATTAAGCCTATTTTAAGAGATCCCCTGCTAGAAGGCTCTCCTGAAGTCTCAGAAAAAGATGTCTTTTTTGACGGCTGGATAAAAGTGCCTGTGTTCAAGAGGGATCAATTGCCACTCGGTTACAGGATTAATGGTCCAGCTATAATAATTGAAGATTATTCTACTACGATTATTCCTCCACGATGGCAAGCAGTAGTTGGAAAATTCGGTGTTTTAGAGGTGAGAAAGTGAGTTGGGAGATTGTCTATAAGGCTACTGAGTACATTGCTGAGGAGATTGGTGTAGCTTTAAAGAAATCTGCTTTTTCACCAAATATTAGAGAGAGAATGGATTTTAGTGTAGCAGTCGTAGACTCAGAGGGTAGAATTATAGCTCAAGCTGAACATATACCAGTACATTTAGGCTCTTTCTATATTGGTGTAAAGAACCTCATAGAATACCTCTCAGAGGAGAATATAGACCTTGCGAGAGGCGATATAGTTATTACTAATGACCCCTATATAGCTGGAACACACCTTAACGATGTAATGGCTCTTTCACCAGTATACTATGAGAATAGGCTTGTAGCCTATATTACTACTAAAGCTCACTACGTAGATGTTGGTGGACCTGCACCAGCATCATTAAATCCACATTCAAAAACACTCTACGATGAGGGCCTAATAATACCACCAGTGAAACTCGTAAAGAGAGGTGAATTAGACAAAGAGATCTTGGGTATTATACTCTCAAATTTCAAAACACAAGATTATGCTTTAGGAGATATTAATGCTCAAATAGCGGCTCAACGTATTGGTGAAGTACGAGTAAGAGAGCTCTTTAACAAGTATCATAGTGTTCTCGAAGCATGGGATAGGGCTATTGAACATGGACGTAGACTAGTAGAGCTCGAATATGAGAAGTGGCCGCGAGGGGTGTATGAGGCAGAAGACTACCTTGACTGGAGAGATGAGATCTATAGGATTAGAGTTAAACTAGAGATCTCAGGTAACATTATACTAGTGGATTTTGAGGGTACTAGTAGGCAAGTTGAAGAACCCGTAAACGCTGTTCTAGGAGTAACTTTTGCAGCTACATCTTTTAGTATAAGGTGTATGTTGAATAAAGAAGTACCAACTAATCACGGCTTCTACTCTACTATAATTGTAAAAGCCCCTTTAGGCACACTAGTTAACCCTTTAAAACCAGCGCCTGTAGGTGCAGGTAACCTTGAAACTTCAAATAGAATTGTAGATGTAGTTTTTCTAGCTCTCTCAAAAGCTCTGCCTGGTAGAGTACCTGCGGCAGCATCTGGCACTATGATGAACTTGATGATTGGAGGTGTTTACAATAATAGATATTGGTCTTATTACGAAACTATTGGTGGAGGCACAGGCGCAAGACCCTTTAAGAATGGTGTTTCAGGAGTCCACGTGAATATGACAAATACTCTCAACACGCCTATTGAAATAGCTGAGAGAGAGTTTCCAATATTATTCACAGCTTATAGGATTAGAGAGGGGAGTGGTGGTCGAGGGAGATTTAGAGGCGGTGATGGTATTGTGAGATCAATGAAGGTATTAGCGCCAGCAACACTCTCTATTATAGCATCGAGGTTTAAGACAAGGCCATGGGGACTTGAAGGCGGAGAACCCGGCTTACCTGCAAGAGTTTATGTTAAGAGAGTTAAGGGCTATATTGAGGAGATATGTTCTCAAACCATAGATTTAAAACCCGGTGATGAGGTTGTTGTTGAGACGCCTGGTGGAGGTGGCTATGGTGCTTTAAAGTAATAGTTTTAAGACCTAGAGTTTAGAGAATAAAAAACTTAGTATTAATTTAGTAGTTTAATGCTCGTCCTAAATCCTCTAATATATCGTTTACGTCTTCAAGCCCTACTGATAATCTAACTAAATTCTCTGTTATTCCAAGTTTTTGTCTATATTCTGGTTCAATAAACTGTGAACCAGCCTTAATCGGTATTACTATGAGGGATTCTGTACCTCCTAAACTAGGAGCCCTCTTAATTACCTTAAGCCTCTTTACAAAATTAATAACATCACTGTAAGAGCCCTTTATCTTAAAACTAACTACTCCGCCAAAGAGTGGTTTTTCAAATATTTTCCTCGCCACATTATAATAAGGACTTTTTGAAAGCCCTGGGTATAATACTTCTTCTATTTTTGAGTGTTCAGCTAAATACTCAGCTACTGCCATAGCATTATTACTGTGTTTTTCAAATCTAACTTCGAGAGTTTTAATCCCCCTCAAAACCATGTAGGCTTCAAAAGGCTGTAAAATCCCTCCTAGTAATCTACGCCACTCCCACAATTCAACAACGTTTTTCCTATACCCAGCTATAACTCCACCAACTACGTCATTATGTCCTCCAAAATACTTTGTCATGCTGTGAACTACGAGTTTAGCTTTATACTTTATAGGTTTTAAAATCACAGGCGTTGTAAATGTGTTATCAACTACTAGGGTTTTTTCATCGAGATCTAGGCTTTTAGAGAGATATTCAAGGTCTATTACTTTATTTGTTGGATTTGTCATTGATTCAATAAAGACCATTGAAGTATTCTTATCTACAGCCTCAATAATGGCCTCCGCTGATGGCCACACTTTCACTACTCTAATATTCATTTTTGAGACTAGGTGATTAAGGAGTACAAATACAGAACTATAGAGCTCCATTGGCACCACTACTTTATCGCCTGGTCTTAGATAGTAGAGGAATAGTGTTGAAATAGCAGACATACCACTATTAAATACAAGTGCATCCTCTGCTCCTTCTAGTTTACTAATAATCCTCTCAAGAGCCCTAGTGGTAGGGTTTTCTTCTCTACCATACTTTAAATTAGTACCTCTATCTGTAAACTTAGCTAATCCAAGCTCTTGATCCACATACTCGTAGACAACGCTAACATATATTGGGGGGACATGAGATCCATAGATATCCTCGTATTCATGCCCATGAATAGCTATTGTAGAAAAACCCTTCATAACTCTACACCAAGCATACTCAGTCCTGGAACTGTTTTAAATAAACTAAATAGACCTTTAAAACAACTAATGCGTATTAGTAGAGTTTTTAAGCTCATCTATATTCTAAAGGTATGTTAAGGTGTTTAACACTGGTGATGATATGCTCCCTATGTGGCGGGTAAAAGAAGAGCTGTAGTGAAAGCACCTGCATCAATAGCTAATTTTGGCCCTGGTTTTGACATAGTTGCAGCTGCTATTGAAGGCTTTTATGACATCGTCGAGGTCTCTCTGAACCCCGGGGTCGGTAGGGTGTTTGTTAAATCTTACGGGTTTAATGTACCATCAGGCGAGGGAAATGTTGCATATCACGTAGCTAAGAATTTCCTTGACAAATTCTCAGTGAGGGAGTATGATGTTTATGTGACTGTGAAGAAGGGTATACCGCCATCACGTGGTCTTGGGAGTTCTGGCGCTACAAGTATTGCTACTGCACAAGCTCTTAACACTCTACTAAATACTAACCTAGATGAGAAGGAGTTATTATATTTAGCAGGTATAGGTGAAGCGTTCACAGCAGGCTCTCCTCACTATGATAATGTATCTGCAAGTTTACTTGGAGGATTTGTAATACTAGATTTAACAAGAGGTATAATACTCAGACATATTCCTAGAAAGAAAATTCCTATAGCCCTCATAATCCCGGAGACAATACAAGTAGTTTATAAGAAAACAGCTTACGCACGATCTCTACTGCCAAGTCAAATAAACCTTGATACACACGTAAAACAATCTTCATCACTAGCAAAACTCATTTACGGTATTTTAACAGAAGACCTAAAGGTGTTAGGTGAAGCTGCTTCAACTGATTATATAGTAGAGCCTTCGCGGGCTAAAATGATACCATTTTATAATGACATTAAAAAGATCGCTTTAGATGAAGGTGCTTATGGCGTTAATATTAGTGGTGCAGGCCCATCAGTATTTATACTACACGAAGATGTAGAGAAACTAGTAGAGATAGGAGAGAAGATTAAAAATCATCTCTTCAAGCTTGGGGTAAAAGTAAATGTTCATATTTCTTTTATTTCACAAAAAGGTGCAGAGTTAATAGAGGTAGAATAGACCACTAAAGAAAAGCAGAAATTATTTTTATTCTTCTATTAATCTATATTCATTTGCAGTGGAGACTAATTAACTGTGAATACTCTTAACCATCTCCATAACTAGCTCGTAGGCTTTTTTCAACAACTCCTGATCTAAATCGTGCACTAGATGTAGTGGTGGATAGCCTGCTTTAATATTTCTCCATTTCAAAAGCTCTCTTACAGCTTCTTGCATTTCTGGGGTAAGTTTGCTGAGTACTTTGCGCAATTGGTCTAATTGATATTGAAGCTTAAGAGCTCTGCTATAATTACCCTCTTTAACAGCCTTATAGAGAGCTACTGTTACCTCTGGTACTAGGTTTGAAATTCCAGATATATTGGCTGGGGCTTTAATTATAAACGTGTAAAATAGGAGATTATCACCAGCACCCGCTATGAAATATTTTCCTCCGAATCTATTAACATATTCTAGTAGCTGAGATATATCTCTACTAGTATCTTTAATTCCTACAACATTCTTAACGCGGTCAACTATAAACTGGAAATCGTCTGGTGTAATATTATAGCCTTGACGTTCAGGAATATTGTAAATTAGAATATTAAGATCTATCTTAGAGGCTATGTAATCGTAGTAGTCAATAAGACCCCTCCTAGAAGGCTTATGGTATATTGGGCCAATTACGCTGACTTCTCTATAGCCGAGATCCCGGGCTTTTAAACCTAATTCTATGACAACATCATGTGAGGCGCTACCAATATGTGGTAGCAAATACATATTTGAAGGAGCATATTCTAGTGACTTTTCAAAAACTTTTAATCTCAAAGCGCGTGGAAGTACTAGGCCCTCACCATAAGTCCCAGTTAAATAGAGTCCTACAACACCACTCCTATATTGAAACTCTATAAGCTCCTTTAAACAATCATTACAGAGCTCTCCATTCTTATCTAAAGGCGTAATAAGAGCTGTTATTATTCCCTCAGGCTTCATATAATCACCACTTCTTACATTGAATACTGTGGAAGTAAATAAATGTAAAATATGTAAAACACATATACTAATATAAAGAGCGTTAAGATGATGTACATGTTTCAAGTAAACTAATAATTTTACTCTTTAAGTCTTCAATGTCAACTCCGAGAACAATAGTACTAGAGATCTCTTTAAAAGCTTCTTCAATACACACTCTACTACTACATTTCCTAAGCTTACTCTCTAATTCCCCGATAGACTCTTCAGGATATGCGAAGAAATCCCCTGAAATAGTTAAATCTAAGATTTCACATTTATCGCCGAGAATTATATCTAATTTCACTGTCTTTACGTAACGTAGCACTAGTGATGTCGACTTCACGAGATCACCTCTTAAACACCCATTCAAAACTCTTATATTTACTTACAAGTTCACTTGCTACTCTAAGCTCTCTCTCAGAGAGCTCGTCATAGTAAATCTCAGCGCTAAGAGTTTTTGAAAAACCCTCTACAAGATACTCTACAAGGACGTTGACGTCGACTTCGCCAATGATATCTCTAAGCGTTATAACTCTATCTCTAATACTCTTTACACCCTTACTCTCAAGTTTCTCTCGAGGCGCTATGAGGGCTTTCTCTAGAATATTGAGATCTGTAGCATACATTAATGTGCCATGTTGTAGTAAAAATCCAGCTCTACGTGTTTGTGCACTACCAGAAATCTTCTTACCATGAACTACAATATCATTTATGGGTATAAAATCTGCAGAAACACCAAGCTTCCTGAGAGCATAGACAAGGCTATTACATATAACCCTATAGCTCTCTAAGACATCTGTTAAAACACCCCTGATAGATAAGACTATACTATATGTTAACTCGCCACTAGTATCGTGGTAAACTGAACCACCACCCGTGATCCTCCTAGTATATTGTATACCGTTCTCATCTAGAAACTCTAAGTTAACAGCCTCCCTAATCTTCTGAAAATAACCTATTGTAACAGCACTAGGCTTAAACCTATATATTCTCAAAGTATCATCAATTTCACCGCGAGATCTCAGCGTTAATAATGCCTCATCAATAGCCATTTGCCAATAAACATCACGCCCCTCAAGATCTAATACAACTCTTAACTTCAAAAACCACACCGAGACTGTAGAAATATAGATGACTATAACAGTTATTTAACTCTAAGATATATTATGAGCTATGTGAAATATATGTAGGCTGAGCATATTGTTTTTAGTAAGGGCATCTATTGGAACATTGGCAGTATTAGGCCTCATAGACTTAAAAATCCTAGAGACACCTACAACTGCATATTTCCTTCAATACTCACCTAGTGGTTGTAGTGCTAATTGTGCTTATTGTCTACAATCACGTAGATTTGCTCATAGTAGTAGTGATAGGTTAGGTAGAGTTATATGGCCTCTTATTGACTTAGAAACTATTAAGAAGGCTTGGAGAAAAAGTTTTACTCGCATATGTTTTCAAACAGTGATTAAACGTGATTTCGCTAGTGAGGCATTAAAAATAATAGAGAATATTAGGTCTTTTGAACCCAATATTCCAATTTCACTGGCAATTACACCAGTACCAAGAATACTCCTAGAAAGTGTGGTAAAGTGGGGTGTGGATGTCATTGGAGTGGGACTAGATACAGCCACGTTACAGCTTTTTAATGAGTGGAATAAGCCATATAGCTGGGATTTATATTGGAGATTTATTGAGAGAGCTGTAGAGGTCTATGGTAGAGGTAATGTATATGTTCACTTAATAGTGGGTTTAGGAGAGTCTTTTAAAGAGCTAGTAGATGTTATGAGGAAGATCTATAGACTTGGTGGTAGAATAGCCCTCTTCAATTACATTAATGAGCGTGGTGTTTCACCAGTAAATATCAAGTACTATAGACTTGTACAATTAGCGAGATTTCTGCTAGAAAACGGATTAGACCCAGATCTCTACATTGACTATGAGCACTACATAGTTAAAGGAGAAATACCATTAGATAATATATTAGAGGCCTTTTATACAAGTGGATGTCCAGGTTGTAATAGGCCATTTTATAGTGAGAGCCCTAGGGGGCCTTTATATAATATTCCATCAAGGCACCTACTAGGAATATACTATGAGAAGCTTAGAGAGGAGCTTTTAAGTATTGGTGTCTCTTTGTGAAACCCACATATTTTACCCCAAGATCTAGGTATAAGGTAATATCACTTACAGGGTTTTGGTGTGCACTAAACTGTAAGTTTTGTAATAAAAGGTACTTAGTAAACATGGTGCATACAACACCCTCTAACTTTATAGACACTGTGAGAGAGCTCTATGTTAATGGTGTAAGAGGAGTGTTATTGAGTGGTGGTTTTAGAAGTAATGGGACATTGCCGATAGAGCCTTATATAGATAAATTACGTGTAGTTAAAAGAGAACTAGGTATAATTACTAGTGCTCATCTAGGTCTAATTACTAATGAAGAACTACTACATAGTTTAAGAGGGCTTATAGATACTGTAGATTTCGAATTTACATTAAGCTCATTTATAGTTAACTATGTAAGAGGCTTTACTTTTAGCCCTGAGAAATACGTGGATGTTCTATCCAAGATCGTTGATAGTGGATTACACATAGTACCACATATTTACGCGTGGCATCCTGAGATCAGAAAAGATGTTCTCAGAGAAGAATTAAAAATTATAAGTGATTTTGGAATTAAAGAAATAGTACTCCTAGTTTATATAGACCCCTTTAAAACCCATGAGCACACTAAACTAGCCAGCATAGTAGTAGATAATATTAAATATGTGAGGAACACATATCCTGGAAGACTCTACATGGGGTGTATGAGGCCTGGTTATATTAAGCCACTAATAGATCCAGTACTTGTAGAGAAAGAGCTTGTTGATAGAATAGTAAACCCCTACTACAAGGTCTTAAGAGAACAGCCTGGGGATATTTACGATGCATGTTGCTCAATACAATTAATTGACTCATTACGCGAATTATTCCTCGTGAGTAAGGTTTCTAATAGAAATAGCTAAATGTGCCTCATCTACTACTTAGATTAATAAAATAAATATCTACTATACTTAGATTAACATGAATTAACCAATATCTTTGAAAATAATAAGAGAATACTTAATTAATGGCTTTTTGTAAAGTATGTGTTTTCGAGGAAATAATTGAATAATCAGAGCCGGCATGGTTCTTCACAGATCAGATTATCGGGCCTTCATCACCTTATATAATGCTAATACTTTTAGCTCTTATAGAGTTCAATTAATTCTTCTCACCGGCCTATCTAGATCTCTACTTCACTGATTATGTCTTCACCCATTGGTATATCTACAACTAATTTAGCTTTAATTTTTCCTTCGGCGTAGCCTAGTAGGCTATCGCTTATTAGTTGCTCTATGTCTCTTAGACAAGTAGTACAACCTTCAAGCGTGAAAACTATTTTTCTTTCTTCTAATATCCTAGTTTTTCCAGAAATCTCCTTATTAGGTTCATAATTCTCAACTATAGTAAGACACTTCTTCTTAGCTAAATCAACTTCGCCACATACCTCGAGTCTCACAGATCTAGCTCTTGGTTTACTAGTATAATCCTCTATAATCCTGTATACACCGCTCTTCTCATCAAAGACTACTTTAGGTATACGAGTTACCCTGTAAATCCAGTTTACTTTTCCAGTAAATCCGCCACTATTAGTCATGACCTCTCCTACTACTTCACCACTATATTCACTCTTAATGTTTAATTCAACGCGCTTTACAGGTATTTTTGAGGGATCTAGGCAAAGACCTACGATACCACTATAGGGTTCTTTAATTACCCTAAATCCTGGTGCATTTATGTGGAGCCAGGGGCCTTGAAAAATAGACTTAGAAGAAGCAGCGTAAAATCCACTATTACATAGCTCATCTAAAATTATAGTATCAGTTGTGATCTTTTTAACAGGATTTATATTTATCTTTAACTCAAAGTATTTTCCACGCTTGTAGTAGTCTAATATAACTTGACCAAGCTCTAATTCAAGAATACTTGGAAGCACTATTCTATCTCTCTCAATTCTAATATTAGATTTGAAATCTCCTAGTTTACTATGTTTAATTATTGTTAAGACAAAAAATATGAGTATAAATATCGCTAATATAAAAACACCTACCACGATGCCTACATCACTATTAATCCTAACAGTAATATAATAATCTATAAACATATCGCCACCGATTATTGTTCCTTACGAATACAATTTAATCTTTAGCTAAAACATTTCTCTAAAGATTACATTGAGATATAAAAAGTTAACTAATACTTATTTTGATTGTTTTTGAGTAATATGTATTCTTAAATGCTTTAAACTACTAGATCTATATGAACTGTTTCCGTAAATAAGGCTGTTATAGAACTGACGATAAGTTTAAATAGCTGTAATCAGTTGTAAATACTTAGTACATTGTGTTGAGTGAGCGGTATTTAACGACTAGGGAGTTTGCCGAAATTGTTGGTGTGTCTAGGAGTACTGTGATTAGCTGGATTAAGAGTGGTAGGATCGTTGCTTATAGTGTTAATGGTAGGTGGAGGATTCCCTATAGCGAGGTTGAGAGACTTCTTAAGGGTGTTCAGAGGGTTAAGCGTGTAGCTATATATGCTAGAGTCTCTTCGAACACTCAGAAGAATGATTTAGAGAGACAGGTTGATGTATTAAAGCTTTGGGTCTCCAAGAACTTTCCAAACGCTGAATACATTGTTGTCACGGATATTGCTAGCTGGTTGAATGAGGATAGGAGGGGGCTGAGGAAGCTTATCGAGATGGCTAAGAGGAGAGAGATACGAGCAGTAGTGATTACATACAGAGATAGATTAACTGGGTTTGGGTTCGAGTACCTCAAGACACTTTTCAACATTCTCGGTGTAGATGTTTACGTAATGTTCCAGGAGGAGCCGAAGAACTGTGTGCAGGAGCTTGTAGAGGACTTCATAGAGATAGTTACTTCATTCGCATCTAGGATCTACGGTAGGAGGTCTAAGAGGTACAAGGAGGTGGTGAGTTGCATTGGAGAAGCTGTTAAAGACTCTGACTAGAACTGTTGTTCTAGAGTGCTACGCAAATAAGTATGCTAGGAGGGTTCTTAGGGAGATAGAGAGTGCTTATAGGGAGATGCTTGTGGAGATGGTTGAGTACGCTGTTGAGCACAAGGCGTCACAGAGCACTTTGCATAAAGTCTTCTACGAGAAGTTTAGGGAGAGATATCCTTGGCTCCCGACCAGGGTGATTAAGGGTGCTTATAGAGATGCTGTTAGGAGGGCGAAGTCATTTAGAGAGCGTAAGAAGAAGGGCAAGGTGTACAAGGATAAACCAGAGGTTAGGAGAGTAACAATAACATACTCAGACTCACAGGATTGGAGGCTTGAGGGCGGGGTCATAAAGAGTAGGACTCATAGAGGCTGGGCTGAGCTCCACTACAGAAACCACAGACAGCTACACAGATACCCCTACGGCGGCTGGAGACTAACTAGCGAGTTGAGGTTCAAGATTCTAGGTAGGAAGATAGTTGTGTACTTAACATTTACTAAAGAGCTTGAGGTTAGCTATGACCCTAGGAATATTGTTGCTGTAGATGTTAATGAAAATAACGTTGCTATTGCTCTCTTTAAGGGTGGTGTTCTTGCAGATGTCTATAGGGTTGAGACGGGTCTTGGAAGAATCGTTATTGCCTACTCTGAGAGGAGGAAGAGTATAATACGAGGCAATTCAACTAAGGTCAGGGAGGTTAGGAAGACGCTGAGGAGGCTTCGTGAGAAAGAGAGAAAGCTAGATGTATTGAGGAAGACAGCTAAGTTCATAGAGAAACTTACTGTTGAGAACAGAGCTGTAGTAGTGGTTGGTAATATTAATGAGAAAGCTAAGGAGAAGATGGAGGAGGATGCTAACAGTAAATTAAGGCATAGGATTCATCAGTGGAGTGTTAAGAAATTAATTGAGCTTCTTGATGAGAACCCCATACACGTCGTCAAAGTCTCTGAGAGGGGGACATCATCTAGAGACCCATTCACAGGCAAGAGGATTAAAAAGTTCGAGCCTCTAGTGATCCGCTCTGCGGTGAAGGGGCTCAAGAGAGTAAAGGTAATGAAAATAGTTCTTAGAGTAGCAAGGATAAGTGGAATAGTCCTTGAGAGAGATGTTGTAGGGGCAATAAACATTGGGTTAAAGTACCTAAACTCAGATGGGAGCCCCGTGGCGTTGGGCTCGACCGGGGCCCATGAGGTGTGGATGAAGCTAGTGATTCCACATCGAGGCCCAACCCCACAACGCCTAACCCCGCAAACCTGTTTAAAACTGTCTACGGCTATTCACAAATATTGAAAGCGGGGAAACGCGTGTTATTTACAAGTAATAAGGGTCTAGCGAGGTCGGTTTCATCATTCTCCATGAAATCAGATGCGGGACTCCTATTTTATTCTTCACACCCTATTAGTAAATAGTGAAATAAGGGAGTATTAAGTTAAAATCATAAAATTCTATCTGTGGACTATTACGTGTAGTTTAGTGAAAGTACTCATAAACTATTTTGAGTTAACTAATACTTTTATAAGGGTTTTAGTATAGAATAGATATGTGAGTATACTAGTGGTGTATAACGAGAGGTTTTGTTCTAATGAGGAAAACTAAGA
>Ga0272445_1001903_pt1 | contig 15216 bp, 21 predicted proteins | sample YNPCB0031_FD_194404 | JGI IMG/M metagenome (GOLD analysis project Ga0272445, IMG submission 194404) | Hot spring sediment microbial communities from Yellowstone National Park, WY, United States - YNP-CB-003-1 | ecosystem: Environmental > Aquatic > Thermal springs > Hot (42-90C) > Sediment... | reverse complement strand
TCCCATAGCCTATTTTGTCCCTCCCATAGTCTGTTCTGTCCCTCCCACAGTTTCGTCTGTTCCTCTCTGATAATCTTTATCTCCTCCCATATCTTCGTTATCTCCATCCATATTTTCGTCTGTTCCTCTCTGAGCCTAACCTGCTCCTCAGCTAATGTGTCAAGTTTCTTCAGTATCTCTGATAGGCCGAGGTAGCCTGCGACAGCGTAACGGAACTCCACATCTTTATCTAAGAGTCCCAGAATCTTCTTTTTCAAGGTTTCCATTGTAAATCAAGGATTTAATTGAATAATAAAATATTTAAACCTTTAAGGAGCCGCCTTTAACCCCGTCTCTAGGGCTCCACTCTTTAGCTTCTTATCGGATGTGGTTAATGCTAAGTTATGTGGAGCGCTGTGGCGAGAATTATATAATCGATCGTTTACTTCATTTATGCTTTTCCCATCTTTTTCAGCATTTCTAGCGCGTCAATTTTAATTGTGCCCTTCAGATGCAGCAGTTCTCCTTCAACCTTAGCGAACGAGATATTGACGTCGACGATATATGGATGTGAGGTTAACGCGAATTTAATTATGGTCGGCAGCATAGTCCAAAATAAGATTAGGATTAGAAGCGTCTTTCCCTTCAAAACTCTAATCCCCCCATCTCTTAGGGGAAAACTTATGGCTATAAATGGGGAAAGTTATTATAAAAGTTTTACCCTGAAGGGGGAAACTTTATATTAATAGCCGACTCGCAATTCATCCATGGTTAAAACTTCATCATTTATAGCCGTTAACCTCATATCCCTCGCATATCCCATAGATTCTCAGCGAGCTCAGCGTTTACAAAACTTCTAGTGGCGCCTATATCAAAAATGGCTTTAAACCTTTTTGCCCTGAACTGCTAAGCTTATTTTGCTTAACACTGTTCTAGCCGGCGTACACCTTCGGCGTGATATCAGCGTCGCGGTAGGTCTTACATATTTTTGGGTTCAAGATGTGTCTGGATAGCCTTTTTTCTTGGATGAAACCATTGCTGAACTCTAAGGGCTGGGAAGATCATAAGCAGAAACATATTTGGAGGGTTGAGGTAGGTCAGGGCGTACGTAAGCATAGGTTTAACGTTGACGCCTACGTATGGCAACTAAGGGGGCGATCGCCATAATTGGATTGGGCTTTTTCCGCCTTTCCGGATGAACGATTTAAGGGTTGATGAGCACAGCTGACATCTACGACAGCCTATTGGGCAAGCTTATCGTCCATTTCCAGAAGAAAAGATAGACCATGTTACAGATACGTTTAAGCGGCAGGCTATAATTGGTCATATGGAAAAATCTATATATGGTCTTTTGTTCTTTTCTTTTTCGGTGCTTATCCTTGAAGGTTCAGGTTGATAAGGGGGTTGAGCGCAGGTTTAGGGAGTTAGCTATGCGGAGGTTTGGGTTTGGCAAGGGTTCCCTCAGCAGGGCGTCTAATGAGGCTTTTTTGATGTGGATTTCCAATGTTGAGGAGGCTTCAGGGTTTAGCGGCGACCCGGTTGAGGCTATCGATGGGTTGCTGGCCAACGTTAAAATTGACTCTGTTAAATTGCAGCATAAAGTTGGGAAGATTTGGGCCTCACAGCCTACTACCTGAAGATCATCGTTAGGCGGCTCCATGAATAAATTCTTGGACAAGCCTATATATGCAAAAGTCAAAAATAGGAATAATCTGTTCTGAGTTTCCTGAAAATATTTTGAGAAAGACTTTAAGGCTTCAGCCGAACTTTCCAGTAGCATTTTAGCCTCGTTAGCGGTTGACTCTCTCCGCGGCTAAAGCCGGGAGATTCCTGCTTCTAGGGCGTTCATTGGTTGGTTGTTCATTGCCCTTTTAGGCTTCCACTTCATCCTGGAACTAAAGCTCTAGGCTTTCTTGTCGGATTTTCTGTAACTCTTCGGTTATGTTTTTTCCTGAAAGCCCTCAAGGCTGGTTTGTCAGCGGGTCTTTTATGGTTAGGTGGAAGTTTTTCCATGTTATCCTTTTTATGGTTAGAAGTTCTTGGTCGTGAGTGTAGAGTACGGGAATTTTGTTTGTTATGTAGTTGGCTATTATCAAGGCGTCTCTTCCGCCTATTTTATGCTGGGCTGCAATATTTAATGCTACGGTGCAGGTTTTCTTTGTTTGATTGTAGAACTCGATGTATGGGTGTTTCAGTAGCATTTTCAGCCTCTTCTGGGCTTCGCCTGGAACCCATTTTTGGCCGTAAACAAGCGTGTGATAGGTTTCTTGGATGATGGTTGGGTTTAACGCTAAACGGTTTTCTGTGGAGAGGTTGAACAATAGATCCTTAAGTTTTTCATGCTCAGGGTATGCTGGATCCAGCGCGTAGCATAGGATGTTGGTGTCAAGCCCAATTATCATGTTATTGCTGGCTCCATATGGACTTCATCTTCTGCGGCGTCCAGTTTTCAGGCTTCCCCATCCTTGGGGGTTCAGAGGACATGACTTTGCGGAATTCCTCGAAGAAGTCTGTGGATTTTCCAGGCAGTATTAAATAGCCCTCGCTAGTTTTCCTGATGGTGACTACGTCGCCAACCTGCTCCCTTACCTCTGGGGGCAAACGGATCCTACCCTTCGAATCCAGTTTTAACGTGGCTTCCATTTTCCCACCATTATAAGTGGGCAATCAAGGATTTAAACCTTCTCAAAGCGGGCTGCAAAAACTTTTCATTATGATAAAGGCGATTTTATATGCCTGTTTAGGCGTTAAAAGAATGATGTTCAATTCGCCCAATGAAAACCCTGTTTTCCCGCCGTGTTGCCATCACCTTAAATGGTGCAGCCGCACAATTTAACCTTTTCTTAGCCACCAGGCGTCCTCATTCGCACGCGAATAGATAGGATGCGATTTTACGTAACTCTTCGGTTATGCCTTCTCCTGAATCTCGGCGGCAAGCATACAAGTCAATCGGCATCTTTATGTTCTTAGAATGCTTTAATGTTTTAGTTTGATGGCTCGAATAGTATATTCTTTCACAACTAGCAGGCTGTTTTCCGCTGGAATTTGTGAGGTTAGTGTTCGCCATATTCTATCAGCTATTTGCTGGGGAGATTTTGGCGCAAATCTTAGCAGGATTAAGCCTTTGACCTTCACCTTTTCCCTGACCACCAGCTCGCCGAAGTCCTTATCAAAAGTTACGAGTATCCTATCTTCTCTGTTAGCTAGATTCAGCACCTCTCTATCATTCAAGCCAGGTGAAAACTCTATTACGGAAGTTATGTCCACGCCATTTCTTTTTAAGGCTCTAACGCCTCGATGGGCACGTTTTCATCGGCCAAAAGCTTGGTCAAGGTAGCGGATAAACCTTCTCTTCTTTCAGAACTTCAGTTGCATATTTTAAGGCAGCCCTCACGTCCTCCTTCTTCAGCTGCGGGTAATTCCTCAATATGTCCTCAAGAGTCCAGCCGTTGGCAAGCAGCTCCAAGATGAATTCGACAGCTATTCTCGTACCCTTTATGATCGGCTTCCCCACAAGAACGCTAGGGTCAACCGTTATCCTGCTTCTCCAGTCCTCTTCCATTCCCGCATCACCTACCCTATAAATTGACTCAAGCTGAATATAATTCTTTGCGGAAGTTCTCTATTAGTTCCTTTCCGCAGACAAATTCGTATAAATCATCAAGGAAACTCCTGACTTTAGTGGGCGATGAATGGATCTTCGTATTTTAGGATTAGTGTGGCGATTGGTTTTAAGATTTTGATTTTGCTGAATATCTGCTTGAGGTTTTCTAGGTCCTGTTTATCTATGCATTTCACGATGGGTGTTAGGGTTAAGCATATAATGAAGTATGCGGCTGCGCCCATCAATAGGTTTAGTATGCTTAATGATGACAGGTTTAGGATGGCGACTGCGGATATGGCGGACAATGCCGAAGTTAAATATATTCTTATTTGCCCCTGTAAGTTTATTTTTACTCTGAACCTTTTATGGGCTAGGATGAGCGCGTAAAACGTTGATGCCAAGTTGGAGATCAAATGGGCGGTTATCAGTCCTAGAACGCCGTATACCCACGTTAAGGCTGGAGCAGCTGCAACGAACACGGATAAGTAAACAATTGAGGTTTTAAATGTCAGTTTAGTTTCTCCAGCGCCGTTGAAGAGGTTGTCGGTCACAGCGTAGCCTAAACCTGTGAGGAGAAATAGCGTGGAATAAGCTGCCAGATAAAGCGGCGCCTGCAGATATCCTGCGCCGTAAACTACGCGTACTAGGTCTTGTGAAAGAATAATTACTGCCATGCTTATGGGCAAAATCAATAGCGACACATATTTCACTGAAAGGTTGAAAAACCCGTTGAGCTCCAAGCTCTCAAGTTTCAGCTTCGAAAAAGCTGGGAATAGAGCATGCTACTCTTTTTACAATATTAATTCAGATAGTCTCTAATGTGAACTTTTATCGCGTTTCCCTCCTCCCTCCCGATTATTTTAGTGTTTTCCCCATGAGGCTTTCCTCCAACCTGTCGACTCCCTCGATGGTTGCGTTTTCCAATATTACTGAGTAATAGATTCATAAAACTTGACAAGAGCATTCCATAACCAAGTTGCCGCTATTTTAGGGTTCTCTTTTCACTTATGGTTTTCACTATTTCATCCACTACGTCTATAACGTTTTTCTCCCCAATCAAAAATTTAATATCTACAGCAATTCTGATGAAGATCCGCTAAGCAGAGCCGCTGAACTAAAAAAGGCTAGGCATCTAGAGGACGGCAGCATCCGAATGAGGGGCAGCATTCTTCCGGGTTGGAAACAAGATGTTAAATGACAGATTACCACGCGACGTTGCCGGCTTCATCCTCCTTAGGCGTTAGCCCACATTTCTCCGCCGAAACGCTCAAAGGGGAACAAAGCGCTTAAGAATTAGAATTCGCAATATTAAAGTGCAGTAGAGCGTCATGCAAGGTGCCTAATTTGCAATGCGACGTTTGCGGACGTGAAATAATCGGAGAGCCGAAAAGGGTCATAATTGAAGGGGCGAAGATGACCGTATGCAGCGAATGCGCAAAGCTAGGCTCAGGATTCTGGAGCCCTGAGCAGCCGAAAATAGGGCAACGCGTGATATTGAAGAGAACAGCTAAGCCCATGGTGATTAAACCAACCGAAGCCCGGAGTAATGGCGCCTCAGGCAGCGCCTCAGCATCTCCCCTGGAGGAGGTTGAGGTTGTTGAGGGCTTCGGCTCCCTAATTAAGCAAGCCAGGGAGAGAAGGGGGTTAACACCTGAGGATTTAGGCAGGAGAATTGGGGAGAAAGAATCCGTCGTAAAAAAGGTTGAGAGTGGAAAAATTGTTCCGGACATAAGGCTTGCGGTTAAGCTTGAGCATGCGCTTAAAATCAAGCTGCTTAAGAAGGCATCTGAACCTAAAATTGAAGAAACAGCCTTGATGGGGAAGCCGCGTAAGGAACCAACGCTTGGGGAAATAGTTCATTTAAGGGGAGCTAAAGGGAGGAGTCTCGGAGACGAGGGCGATAATAGTTCAACGTAGAGATCCGTTTGAAAAATCCAGCCTGGATGAGCTCAGAAGCCTAGCTGAAGCCGCTGGATACGAAGTTGTAGGCGTAATTGAGCAGGTTAGGCATCCCCACCCGCGATACCACATAGGAACCGGCAAAGCTAAAGAACTCGCTAGGATGGCTTCAGATCTTAAAGCTGAAAAAATTATTTTCGGCAACGATCTTAAGGTTGTTCAAATATATAATCTTGCAAAGCTAACCGGCGTAGAAGTCATAGACCGGATGCAGCTCATACTTGAAATCTTCGTTAGAAGAGCCTCAACGAGGGAGGCTAAGCTCCAGATTGAATTGGCGAGGCTGAGATATGAATTAGCCCACGCCAAAGAGAAGGTTAGGCTGGCTAAAATGGGGGAGCAGCCAGGCTTCCAAGGGCTGGGAAAATATGAGGTTGACGTCTACTATGAGGCTGTTAAGAGGCAGATTCACACAATACAGGAGAAGCTCAGAGAAATAAGGAGAATGAGAAGCATCCATCGAAGCAGGAGGGCTGAGCTGGGTTTTCCAACAGTATCCCTCGCCGGATACACAAACTCGGGTAAAAGCACGCTGTTTAACAACCTGACGAATGAAAATGTCCCCGTTGACGCAGGGGTCTTCACAACATTATCAACCGCAACCAGAGCGATTGAGATTTACGGGGAGAAGTTCCTGATAACGGACACTGTTGGCTTCATAGATCGCCTTCCGGTGATGCTTATAGAAGCCTTCCACTCAACCCTTGAGGAGACAATCCTCTCAGACCTAATACTTCTAGTTGTCGATGTAAGCGAACCCATCGATGATGTCTCAAGAAAGCTCTCAGCATCGCTGGACATAATTGGGGAGATAGGCGCAGCCGGCATACCGATGATAGTTGCGCTGAACAAGATCGACCTTGTCCCCCCAGAAGAGCTGAAGGGGAAAATTGAATATTTAAGCAGAATCTACAGGCTGAAATTTATTCCAATATCAGCCCTCTACGGAGTAAACCTCGATGCGCTTAAGGAAGAAATATTCGGAGCCCTTGGGAGATACATAGATTCATCATTCATCTTACCAATAAGCCAAGAGTCACTGTCCATCCTATCATGGATTTTCGAGAACGCTAAAGTGCATAAAGCCGCATACTCCAACGACTCCATAAGCGTCTCCCTCAGCATACCGCCCCATATGCTGGGGAAAATCAAGGATAGAGTTGAGAAGATGGGTGGAAAATTTGGGTGAAGAAGGCGGATGGAAGGTTTTCATACTTAGGCTCGGACATAGACCTGACAGGGACAAGCGGATCACAACTCATGTTTTCCTAGCGGCCAGAGCTTTCGGAGCGCATGGAGCATTCTACAGCGGACTGAGGGATGAAAAAGCTGAGAGAAGCATAGAGAAGGCTGTTGAATCATGGGGAGGAAAATTCAGGGTTGAATTCGTTGAAAACTGGCTGGATAAGATTAAAGATTGGCGGAGAAACGGGGGCGAAGTCATACATTTAACAATGTATGGTATGCCTCTGAACGAGGTTATACAGGAAATAAGGGAGTCAAAGAAGGATAAGCTCCTAATCGTCGGCGGAGTGAAGGTTCCGAGAATAGTCTATGAGCTTGCAGACTGGAACGTTTCAGTAACATCCCAGCCTCACTCTGAGGTCAGCGCGTTAAGCGTCTTCCTACATGAACTATACATGGGGAGGGAGCTCAACAGAATTTTTGAGGATGCGAAGATCAGGGTTGTTCCGCAGCCTAGAGGGAAGAAGATCGTGAAGGTTAGCGTTAAAAATCCGGATTGAAGCCGAAATATTTATTTAACGTGTAAAATATCCGATTAATTTAAGTTTCATAAATTCAATATTATATAGTAATATGCTGCTGAGAGCGATCCCCATGCCGATAGTGACCGATGAAATGCTGATCAAAGTTGCCAGGATCATCGGCGGCGAGGAAGCCGCTAAAATAGTTGAAGTTCTCAACCAATCGGATGAAATGACTGAGGAGGAAATCGTCGCCAAAACAGGCGTTAAACTGAACGATGTCCGCAGAATACTCTATAGGCTTCATGAACACTCCATAGTCAGCCTAAGAAGAATCAGAGACAAAGACACTGGATGGTTCATATTCTACTGGAAGGCTCAGAAGGACCAGGTTGAAGGGTTCATAATAAGCCAGAAGAAGCGTATACTTGAAAAGCTCGAGACGAGGCTTGAGCATGAAAAGAACCATGTCTTCTACTACTGCTACACCCCGGGATGTAAACGCGTAACCTTCGAGGAGGCAACAGAGTACCTCTTCAGATGCCCAAAATGCGGCAAGCCTCTAACATACTTCGATAACAATAAGGTGATAGATGCCCTCTTAAAGAAAATCGAGCGGATTAAAGTGAGATAAATGGGTAAGCCCCTGCCATCGCCGGAGGAAGCCGTTAAAATACTCCGCGAAGCCGGATGCTCAGATGATGTGATAAAACACTGCGAAGCAGTTGCAAGGCTCGCTGTTCAGATAGCCAAGCGATGCCTAAAAAACGGCGTAAACGTTAATGTTCAGCTTATCCGAATAGGTGCGCTTCTGCACGATATAGGCAGATCTAAAACTCATAAGGTCCATCATGCTGTTGTCGGCGCTGAAATAGCCAGATCTTTAGGTCTGCCTAAGCCGGTGATCTCAATCATAGAGCGTCATGTCGGAGGCGGAATATCCAGCGATGAAGCCTCAAAGCTCGGTTGGCCTAGCGGAAGCTATATGCCTGAAACTCTTGAGGAGAAAATAGTGTCATACGCCGACAAGCTAATTGAGGGGACAAGGATAGTCCCAATTGAGGAGACAATTAAAAAGTTTAGGATGGAGCTAGGCGAGGATCACCCGGCGATAGAGAGAATAAGGCGCCTTCAAAATGAGATATCAGCCCTTTGCAATCTCAAAAATAGCCCGAATGAAAGAATAGGAAATTCCCCAAATCTTCCAAAATTGCCTTAAACGTTTCATTCCACGCCATCTATTCAGCCTAAAGGCTTAAATGCTACATGATGCTTTCATGCTATTGCTATGGAATCAGTAACCCCATATGAAAGGATCCTCGCTGTTTTTGAGGGGAAGGGTTGCGATAGGGTTCCATGGAACATTAGGCATGAATTCTGGTATCACTACAATCTTGCCAGGGGAACTTTACCCGCGAAATATAGAGGCATGCGCCTGATCGATGTCTGCCTAGAGTGGGATGCCAGCTGGAGATGCTACTCCGGATACTTCACCGAAAGCTTCGTTAAGGTTTCATATGCCGGCGACGTTGAAGTTAAGACCTCCGTCAGCGGCAGAACCGTCACAACCGAAATTAAGACGCCTAAGGGAACATTAAGGCAAGCGTCAATGAAAGATGATCTTGAATTAACATCTAGGATCATAGAGTTTCCAGTTAAAAGCCTTGAGGATCTTAAACCCCTAGGGTATATGCTTGAGAATCTAAAGGTTAAGTTTGATTGGGAAACCTACAATAGGATGGAGCGGGAAATTAAGGGTCAGGGGATTGTCTCATACTTCTTCCCCAGATCGCCCTATCAAAGCCTCATACTTGAATATGCCGGCTTAGAGAGAACGATGCGTTTCCTACTTAAATATAGGCGGGAGATCGAAGGTTTCATGGAGGTTATTAAGGCTTCAAACAACATTTTCTATGAGGTTATGGCGGAAACACCAATTAAAATCTTCAATCTAGGTGAGAACATAGACGTCAGGATGACCCCGCCGAGATTCTTCGAAAGGTACTGTTTACCATACTATCAAGATAGAGCCGGCTACCTGCACAGGAAGGGGAAATATGTGCATATACATGTGGATGGATACGCTAAGCCTCTGCTGCCGCTGCTGAGGGAGTCAGGCTTAGATGGGGTTGAGGCATTAACAGTTAAGCCCGTTGGCGACATAACCCTTGAAGACATTAAGAGAGATTTAGGCGATGAAATCGTAATATTGGATGGGATACCATACATATACTTTATACCTGAAGCCGTAAGCCTAAACGATTTTGACATGTTTGTGAGGAAGATAATATCAATGTTCCGGAACAATCTGGTGCTAGGCATATCGGATGAGCTTCCCCCGCCCGCAGATGAAACAAGGGTTAGTAGGGTCTCTAAGATAATAAATGATTTTGAGAAAACCTAAAATATTAATTAGCATCTTAGAGATAGATTCTTTAGAGAGGAACGGAGAATATGGCTGAGTTAGGAATAAGATCCAGAATGCTCGTCAAGGACATAATGACCAGCCCAGTCATAACCGTTAGGGAGGACTCAACAGCCGACGAAGCTGCAAGGCTGATGAGGGACAACGACATCGGCTGCGTAATCGTAACAACGAAGGATGATAAGCCAATAGGCATAATAACCGAGAGGGACATCGTGGTGAGAGTTGTTGCTGAAAACACTCAGCCCAGCAAGGCGGCGGTGAAGGAGATCATGAGTGCCCCCCTCATAACGATAGATGCCGACAGGACGATAAGCGAAGCCGCTAGGGAAATGAACCGACAAAACATTAGAAGGCTGGCGGTCATGCATAGAGGCAGACTCGTTGGCATAATCTCCAGTAAGGATATACTTTCAGTAACCCCGGAGCTGATAGAAATAATCCAGGAGAGAACGAAGATAACAGCCGAAGGCGAAGCTGAGGAGGAGCTGCCTTTAACCGGTTACTGTGACAACTGCGGAAGCTGGTCGGATGGGCTCAGAGAGGTCGATGGGAGCTATCTCTGCGAAAACTGCTATATTGAAAGAAGCGGAGCGGAGTATTAACAATAAATATTAATATTCCCCCTTAGGGGATTTATGGGCAGAGGTAGACGGATACTTGCCTGTTGATTTAGTTCTGAAAAACGCGAAAATCTACGCCTTTAACAGAATAATTGAGGCCGGCTTAGCTGTTGAGGATGGAAAAATCTTTAAGATAGCTAAGGAAGCGAATCTCCCAAGGTCATCTGAGAAAATAGATTTAAACGGTCTCCTCGTACTACCCGGAGTAATAGATGTGCATGTCCACTTAAGGGATCAGGAATTATCCTATAAAGAGGATTTTCTATCCGGAACCTCAGCGGCCGCCAGCGGAGGCGTAACACTCGTTATGGATATGCCCAATAATAAGCCGGTCACGATGGATTCCGCAGCGTTAAGGGAGCGGATGAACCTAGCTTCTAGGAAAATTGTTGTTAACACAGCCTTTTACTCAGCCTTCCCAGCAAACATTGAAGAGATCAAAAGGATAGTGGATGAAGGGGCTAAAGCCTTCAAAATTTTCTTTTCGCATAGGGTTGGCGGCTTAGATCCGGATGACGATGTAGCTGTGGCTGAAGCATTTAGGGAAGCCTCAAAGCTTAATGTTCCAGTAGCGGTGCACGCTGAAGACGGCGCGCTTCTCAGAGAGAACATTAGGAGGCTGAGGTTAAATGGGCGGGATGACCTAGACGCCTATTTAGAGGCGCATTCCCAGGAGGTTGAGGTCAATGGGGTGAGGAGGGCCGTGGATCTTGCGGCTAAATCCGGCGCCCACATACATATATGCCACCTAAGCACCTCTGAGGGGCTGAAAATAATATTGAACGCTAAGAGGAGCCGCCTGCCGGTTTCATGCGAGGTTACACCGAACCATCTTTTTCTCTCAACTCGCCACATGAGGGAGATCGGCAGCATAGCCCTGACAAATCCGCCCCTTAGATTGGAAAGCGACGTCTCCAATCTGCAATCAGCCTTAGAGAAGGGGCTGATAGATGCTGTCGCATCGGATCATGCGCCGCATGCACTTAAGGAGAAGGAGAGTTCATCCGTATGGGATATCTCAGCGGGCATAGCTGGGATTGAAACGATGCTTCCGCTTCTATTAACGCATGTCAACAGAGGATACTTGCCAATATCAACTTTGGTTAAGGTGACTGCTGAGAATCCGGCTGAAATCTTCGGATTTGAGGATAGAGGCTGCATAGCGGAAGGTAAATGCGCAGATCTAGTTGCTGTGGATCTCAAGAGGGAGTGGCTCATAGATCCATCTGAATTCCACTCAAAAGCGAAGTTCTCGCCTTTCGAGGGCTGGCGAGTGAAGGGTAAACCGGTTAAAACCTTCGTTAATGGGCTCCTAGTTATGGATGACGGTGAAATCGTGGCTAAACCCGGAGTTGGCAGAATCATTAAATAATAGGGGATGCTTGAGCGAATGGAGTTCATAGTTGACGGCATGCTTGGGAAGCTAGCTAGATGGCTTAGAATGTTAGGGTATGACACGAAATACTCCAGCAGCATGAGCGACGATGAGATTCTAAAGGCAGCGTCAGAGGAGGGACGGGTCATATTAACCCGCGACTACGAATTCTTTAAGAGGGCTAATATCCACGGGGTTAAAGCCGTCTTTGTTGAGGGGGAGACAAACGCTGAAAAACTAGCCGATCTATCAAAGCAGCTCAATATTAGATTGGAAATAAACATAGATGAATCCCGATGTCCAAAATGCAACTCGAAAATAGCGCTAGTCCAGAAGGAAAAAGTGAAGGGTAAAGTTCCTGAGTCAACCTACAGGTTCCATGATGAATTCTGGGAATGCCTCAGCTGCGGCCAAATCTATTGGAAGGGAAGCCACTGGAAGAAGATAAACAACACTTTGAAGCGCGCTGAACAGATTAAATCCGCTAACTAAGAAATTTCAACCATTCCCCTATCGACAATTTTTATTTCGCCAATCCTTCGATATCTTAAGACCATGTTTAAATTAATTATTGCCTCGAAAGCGTTTGATGAAGCCAGCAGCGGGCATATCAGAACATCTTCGCATTGCTTAACGCTGAATATGACGTCCGCAACCAGAGAATAATTGATCCTGCTGCCCCTACCATATTTTTCAATCAGCCTCCTGTAGATCATCTCCACATGGGGGCAGCTTTTATATAGACGCTCTATTGGGCAAGCGTAATACTTAAAGCCCTGAATAATCTCGCTACTACGGAGGCTCTTTTTGCAGAGGTCAAGCGTAACTTTTCTCCTAATTTTTTCCTCATCTATTTTATGGTTAACATAGTTGAAGAGCATCCTGCTCAGAGATGAGGAGCCCCTGTCAAACAGTAGCTCCTCCCTAACAATCTGATTCGAATGCGGACCATACTCGCCTATCCATAGACCGTAGCGTTCGCCGCTTCTAACAGAGCGAATCATGAAGCCCCATGATCTCTGAGGGGTCCTCTCAAGAAGCCATTCGGCATCATCCAGTAGGCTGCTGTAACCCTTGAAATCTTGAAAGAAAAAGACTCCGTAATCCCTATCAAACAGGACTATTGCCCCGCCGAGCCTTAAGCTCTCCTGAAGCAATTTAAACCCCAAAAGGAAACGCTGAAGCGCTATATAAATTTTTAGCATCTCCAACTTGGGAGATTAATGTTTTTAGTAAAGTTTATATTTAATTAATGTTTTTAGTGTTGCATTAAATATGTGGATTCATCATTTATGAATAAAGCCTGGAATTTAAAAAATTTAAATGCATCATTCAAACAGGTTGGGGGTAATTAGTTGACCATGCTGGTTGCTGAAGATTATGTATCCTCAAATGCTGACGTGAAGAAGAAAATCCTGATAGGTCCCCCTAAACTAACACGTTTCGAAAAGGCAAGAATATGCGGTGCCAGAGCGTTACAGATCGCAATGGGGGCGCCAATACTAATAGAGGTTAATGAAAACCTTAAAAACCCAATAGATATAGCGCTTGAGGAGCTAAGACGGGGAATTCTACCAATGACGATTAGAAGAACGCTTCCAGACGGCGTAACATACCAGGATATACCATTAAAATGGCTCCTATAACCCAACGCTTTACATACTTTAACGGCATATCTGGGAGGCAACCGTCTTCCTAAAAAGCTTAACCCGATCCATGTGGCAGCACATGCTTCCTCAGCTCCCTCATTAGCCCCTTGGGCTTTCAGCTCTTGCCTTTGCTTCACGAACCGTGCACTCCAGAACATTCAGCATCTTATCGAAGTTTTTAGCGGTGCTGTTCATCATCGGGATGTGTACGCCGCTATCCTAGTCCACATCTGCAACGTAGAAGGCTGCGCACCGCATGCTGCGCTTGTAAACCGCCCTTTCAGGCTCAACCATCCCAATTTCAATCTCCCACATCCCTCCGAAATCTATGACGCTGCTAACAGGCAGACACATTTCTATCATGGAAATCTTACGCATAATTGTTTCCCAATCCTTTCTCCAGTTCACATTTTTATAATCAGATCTGAAAGATGGCGTAAGCATACGGCTTAAGCAGGCGTTTTCCTCCCTTCTCAGTCTCAAAGAGAAATCACCTAAAACAATTTCCATCTATGGAGAGTTCTCCGAATATCAAGATTAATTTTTGGTGAATAAACCTATTTAAGTAGCATTAAGTTAGTGGATTGCCAGCTTCCCCGGCTTCGCGCGGCCGAAGACCGCACTAAAACCGGAGACGGAGCGCGGTTTAACTTCCAAGCTCCCGGCGGGTTAATGAAGATGCCTCCCCTGCTTTCGGAATGGGTTTGGGTGGTTCCCGCGCCCTCTGGCCGGCAATCCAAAAATTTTAGTTTCACGCTTATTTTTAACCTTTTCGTTTTAGCAATAGATGCGTAAGTCTCTTTATTTAACAGAACGCCATTAAGCAAACAATATATTATTAATTACATTACGTTAAAGTTTAATGTGGAGGTTAATCTTAGTGGTGATTACGTTTGAGCTTTGAAGAAACCGAGACTATCAGGGAAAGGGCAGGGGATTTCTTGCGGAATGCTAGGGATCTCTTTGATAAAGGCGTCTATGACCCTTGCTGCCTTCAACATAGAGCAGTACTGCCAACTCATATTAAAATATAAACTCCTAGTTAAAACAGGCACTTACCCGAGGACACATTCTATTTTAAGACTCATCAGAGAGCTATCCAAAATCACCAGGGAAGTGGAGACTCTGCTAAACGACATAGTTATGCTTACAAAAATAGAGGACGCATATATAGGGTCAAGATACTTGCCAAGAAGATACGAGAGAGCTGAGGTTGAAGCAATGTTAAGGTTCGTCGAAGAAAGATTCAGGAGCGTGGTTGAAAACGCATGGCTCATTCAGCATATATGTTGACGAGGGTATGAAAAATCTGAGGCATCTAAAAAATTATAGGGGGATAGCCAAGAGGGTTAAAGAAATAGTTGCCGAGGAAGGTTTAAACGCAAAAATCTACGTTTTCGGATCCGTCGTTGAAGGTAGATATACGGCGGCAAGCGACATAGACATACTTATAGTTATGGAAAACATGGACGGGGAGAAAGCGGCGGAGCTCAAGGCGAAAATATATGGGCGCATCGACGCACCGATAGAAATACATGCGGTGGACGAAAACGGGTATAAAGGTTCATAGATGTATGTGAGGAAATATAGCAGCCCATATGCCCCCTTGCTTCCACTCCTCCAATTTTTGAATGAGCAGCATTGTTGATCAAAAATTGCAGATACTATTAAAACCTTCAGCACGACTTTGATTAATGGAAAAAGATAAGGTATATAAGTATGAAAAGTTTCCTAAAATTTTTAGGGGCTGTAGTCTAGCAGCAGCTTCACATGATGTGAGCTGCTAGAAAGGTATGACGACTGTAAGCGGCTTAAGCCGCCGCCGTTAGGGGCTCCAGAACCAGAAAATATGGGTTTGCGGACCTTTAAAAAGGGGATGAAGAAGGTCTGGAGCGT
>Ga0272445_1001901_pt1 | contig 15219 bp, 17 predicted proteins | sample YNPCB0031_FD_194404 | JGI IMG/M metagenome (GOLD analysis project Ga0272445, IMG submission 194404) | Hot spring sediment microbial communities from Yellowstone National Park, WY, United States - YNP-CB-003-1 | ecosystem: Environmental > Aquatic > Thermal springs > Hot (42-90C) > Sediment... | reverse complement strand
AGAGAATACTAAGAGGTGGGAAGAGGCTTACAAGAGATTTGAGGTAATAGAGAAAACTCTATTAGAACACAGTATGTTGTTGAGAAACTTGGAGAAGAGGGTTTCTAGAGTAGAACTTGAAGTTGGCACTCTCTCAGAGATCACACTGACAAGGTATATCTGGGATGATTTAAGAGAAGAACTTAGCCTACGAGGTGAAGAGGTCATTGCGAGAGTGAGGAATGCTAAGGTGAATGGGTATGAGGTAGATCTACTCGTTGAGACAAATAAAAACATCTACATTGTCGAGGTAAAAGTCAAACCAACAAGAAAACACATAGATAATCTCTTAAAGAAGATTAAAGCTATACAAGAAAAGTATAAAAAACCAGTAATACCAATATTAGCAGGCACAATGATAGGAAACGACGTAGAGAGATATGCAGAAAGCAGGAACATCAAGATATACAAATACTAATCGCCAACACCGCTTTTACTCAATACTAAGTTTAACCCCTCAATAGTGCTCTAATCATATTTACCTCTTCTCACTCTTTCTAAGCTTCTGCTCCCATCTAAATCTCCATAATCCTCTCCCAAAAGATTCAACTGCTATTTCGAGTTCTTCTGCTAACATATCGCTTATTAAAGATTCATCGGCAATGGGAGATATAATGATGTCTGTTAAAACATCTTTAGACTCTACATCTTCTGTTACAATTTTAACTAGTGCTTTCCTCGGATAAAACCACGCTCGCAATGGTCCACCAGCTGTCTCTAAGATTACTTCACGTGCTTCTTCAGGAGGCCATAGGTTTAAAGCCTTAGCAGTATCTATTGGTATTATGAGTTGTGGTGTTGGAGCTTCAAATCCACTATTTAATAATGCAATAACATCAACAACTCTATCACTAACCCTTATTCTCAGCTTTAATCTTACCGCCAAATCTTACACCCTTAATCCTTCCAACTCTAGCTATAAAAACATATTTTATCCTGCCAACAAACACCCTGCGTGTTTCAACGCTCAATACAACCTCCCTAAACTATATCTTCCTCAAAGGTAATATAATAGCATAGTTATTCAGACATAACACACCTCTACATTATTTACATATCGTAGTGTAATTATCTACTCCAAGTTTTACCTCTCTAATTCTCCTTGATTAATTGCTGAATTATGTTTACTATTGGAAAAACAATATTTATTAAGCTCTATATTCATTTACTGCCTGGTGTAAAATCACGGATTTAGAGGATTTTGAACCCTACATAGTATTTACTAGCGATAAGTTCTTTAGTGAGTTAAGGAAGAAACATGGATTAGGGGTTTTTAGTAGAAAGGTTTTTCTAAAAATTCTCAGAGATCTTGGCTTTCAATTCGAAGAGATGGATAGAGATCGTGTGAAAACGGTTCTTGACGAGTTAAGTATGAGTGCTAAGGTGAAAACAGCTGATATTGTTAAAGCTATTGCATTAGCACTCTTTACTCCAACCACAATCTTTTTCGCTATTGCTAAGAAAGTCTACTATGTAGATGGAGTTAAATCAAATAATGACTTTATAATACTTCACCTAACACTCGAAATACCAAGAGCTTTTAGAACAACACTATTCTACCATTTATTCATAACAATACCAATAAGCAAAAAAGGATATAAAGACACGATTAATTTATACAAAAAACTACGTAGTAAAGTATCAATAGAACCACTAACCATTGATGACTGGGAGAATTTAAAAACTATTAGAGAGAAAAATGCAGAAGTATTAAAAGTAAGAGGACTACTAGAAAATCTATGGCAAACAATACTAGCTTAAAAAGGATTTTTTCTTTTAATCATCCCCTCGACTACTACGTCTTATGATTTAATGCAATATGAAATTATAGTGAGAAGACAATTTACATGCATAGAACTTCTCTTAATGATTATGAAGGGAAAAATTGAATAAGGTTTACATAATTAATTACTTAGTTATCAAAGATTTATAAATTAGTTATAGCAGAGAATTCCGAGGGAGAGGCCTATGAGTGTAGGGAGTAGTGATATTGAGCCTATACCTAGGAGTAGTAGGCCTATGAGTGCTTGGGATCTATTAGCTATTTGGTTTGGTGCTGGTATATCTATTGCAGAGTTCTGGGCTGGTGCAATCCTCGTTCCCGGTGTTTCATTATTTACAGCATTAATCATGATTATTATAGGTCATGTTATTGGTAATGCGTTAATGGGTCTCGTAGCTATTGAGGGTTATAGAGTTGGAGTTCCTACAATGGTTCTTACAAGGAGGCCTCTAGGTGTTAAAGGCTCTTACTTAGCTTCAGTATTAAATTACCTCCAGTTAATTGGGTGGACTGCTGTAATGAATATTGTTGGTGCTAGAGCAATAGATACAGTACTCGTATTACTCGGTTATCCCTCAAATTTAAAATTATGGATTATTATCTTTGGATTATTAAACACAATATGGGCTCTTGTAGGACCTGAGAAGTGGAAGTGGCTTGAAAAAATCTCTGCAATACTACTCTTAATCCTAATTACATGGCTAACTATAGTGACTATTAACACTATTGAGGAGTTTGACTGGGGTCGTGGTACCGGTGAATTACCTCCACTATTAGCATTAGACCTAGTAGTAGCAATGCCAGTATCATGGCTACCACTAGTAGCAGATTACTCAAGACTTAGTAGGAGTGGAGCTTTCTGGGGCACATTTATAGGCTATTTCATCTCGAGTAGTCTATTCTACTTTATAGGTGGTTATTCAAACGCATATTTAGGTCTAAGTGACCCAATATCAATTATAGCAACCTATGGCCTCGGAATACCAGCAATGATCATAATAATACTCTCAACAACAACTACAACTTTCCTCGATATATATTCAGCAGCTATAACATACAAGAATATTAAGCCAAAAGAACCCCTAAATCGACAAATATTAATTGTTGGAATCGCAGGAACAATGTTAGCTTTAATATTCCCAATGGAGGAGTATGAGTGGTTTTTATTACTAATAGGTGGTGCTTTCATACCGCTCGCAGCCATAATGATCACAGATTACTACCTAATTGCAAAAGGTAATTATAACTTAGAAGAATTAATAGGAGGTAAAATAACCTCGATTAGAACTAGCGGTGTAATAGCCTGGGCCTTAGGCTTCACCATGTACATGGCAATCTCAATTTATGCTTCATGGCTAGGGTCTACAATACCATCAATGATAGCAACCAGTATATTATACTATACACTAGTAAAACTCATTAAACACTAATAACACATAGCAAAGCATTTTAAGAAAAAAAGTCTCGTGATCATGCAACAATATTATCTAGGTCTTCTTCACATATACTCTAAGCGATCTCACTTCTCTAAAAACCTATGAGCATTATAACTCGAGAAGAATTACTCAATGTGGTCTTAAATAAAATTCTCTAGCTCTATATGGAGTAAACATTAGGCTTATGTTAAATATCTTAAATTCAATAAAAATGCATTAATTAATATTTCATTAACTCCTCTATATCAGCAATATATCTCTTTACTTTCTCTACTTCATTCTTTAACATTTCAATATCTATAATTCTATTGTAAAAAGCCGTCTCATGTAGATATCTCTCTTGCCCCATATCTATCTCTTAAACTAAGCTCTTCAATCCTGGGATCTATGTTTTCAAGCCTCTCAAGGAGCTTTCTCTTCTCTCGATAACTAGCTGAGACAATGTCAAGGTAGTAGGGAATTAAAGCATTTATAGCATTCCACATTTTCTCAATTGCATCACATATCTTAAATTGATCACTACTCCTCAAAACCCTCTTCGAGTTCTTCAACACCTCTCTTAAAGAAACTCTTAGCATCCTCCAAGAAAACCCTCATCTTCACAGACTTCTCAATACCCTACCTCCCTGTAAGCATATCCTAATTGTAAATGTCGTTATTTAATCATTTAATAGTTCATGCTAGATAAATATAGATATAACTAAGTCAGCGGCTATTATGTCTTCCACAATAAATCCTATGTAGAGTTCCACGTAATTCATAGAACACATTGACTTCCACCATCACAAGATCTTAGAAGAGACACTAGTATGTTAAATTTATGTTAAATCATAGCATCCTGGTACAGTGAGAGTTGTACTCTAAGCAAGAATCTAACAGCCACAGTAGTGATTTTAGCTTATCTTCCCCGGTTTTTACTATTAAGTATTATTTATAGGGGCTTCTATAGGTAATATTTAAAAACCTCAGATGAGATAGTATTACGAGTAAAGGGGATCCTAGTGGGCGAGGAGGAAGTAGTCTTTGTTCGTAGAGCCTCCGGCCTGGTTAGAGAGTTAACTTGGTTTGATATTGCAATATGGAGTTTAGCTACTCCAGCAGCATCTGGAATGACATATTATGCTGTTAAAATGGTGGGTAGTCCTGATACTTATGGTGGAAATATAGCATTAGCGTTCTTCTTAGCAGGTCTTGTATTCTTGCCTCTAATTATAGTTTTCTACTATGTCTCTGCATCATACCCGAGATCAAGTAGTATATATGTTGTAACTTCACGTATATTACACCCAATACTAGGATATTTACCAACCTGGCTCTATATAGTTGTAGCATGTGGACTTGTTTGCGGCTTCATGATGTTCATTGGGTTAAAAGCTCTAAATGGACCACTAGTAGTTGCAGGATTATCTACAGGGAATAAGGCCCTCATAGACCTTGCAAATGCTGCAGTAGATCCCAAAAATATGTTCATAGTTTCAATAATACTCGTAATCGTACTTTGGGCATTAAACCTTGGAGGTATAAAAGTAATTAAGTGGGTTATGAGGATAGCTACTCTCATACCATTAGTAGTGACTATATCGACATTAATAGTTATAGCTATTCAGCCACCTGGTAGTGGTGTAACATTCTTTAATAACGTTTATGGTAGCGGTGTTGCAGAGAAAATTATGGAGGCTGCTTTAAAAGAAGATGTAGCTACGAGCTATGGTATAGAGGCATTGACTCCTACAAGTCTATGGCTTGGAACATATGGAATGTTATTGTGGACTCTATGGGCTTGGACAGGACTTGAAATTACAACATTTGTAGCTAGTGAGGTTAAAGATCCTTCTAAAAGCTATTTGAGAGGATTAATAATAGGATATTTACTTGTAATGGCTCTCTACGTCTTCAATGGATTTATACTGCCTTATGTCTTTAACTACGATTTCTTAGCAGCATATTCTTATTTAAAATATAATCATCCCGAGGTATTAGATCAAATCCTTGGTGGAAAACCCGCACCCGACGCCTCTGTCCCATTCTACTTGTCACTAATATATCCAAACCCTGTAGTGGCTATGTTAATAGGTCTAGCATACTTCCTCTGGTATCTTAATACAGCTATTCCATGCTGGGTTGCAGCTATTAGAGGATTCTTTGCCTTTAGTTTTGATAGAGTACACCCCGAGAAGCTCGCCGAGGTCTCTCCAAGGTTTGCTGCACCAACATGGGCTAATCACGTTACAGCTATTCTAGGATTTCTCGGTGTCATATTAACCTACTTCGAACACATGGGTTCAACGATGGCGGCTGTAATAATCTCACTATTCGACTTCGCCACTTTCATTCTAGTATGGCCATTAGGGTTAGCAATAGCTCTACTTCCATGGTTAAAGCCAGAGTTCTTTGAGAGGACAGTCTTTAGATCTAAGATCGGCGCTACAATACTTGGAATAATAGTGTTTGGTGTTGGATGGTGGCTTATGTTATACACAGCCTACTATGACCCATTACTACAAATACTTAACGCAACAATAGTCACAATAGCAGTAATAGTATATGCCGTAATGATTGCACGTAATAGAGCTAGGGGAATAGACCCATTAAAGATATATGGACAAATACCTCCTGCCTAAATTTTTTAAACTATTTTTTAAATATTTCTCCTCGCGGGTAATATCTATGGTAACGAGGATATTCTTTGCAGTTGACGTACACGGTTCTACACTAGTTTGGAGAAAGTGGATAAGAGCTGCAGAGGAGTTTAAAGCAAATGCTCTCATATTAGCTGGAGACTTAACTGGTAAAGTACTCGTCCCTATAATTAAGAGGAGTGATGGAACATGGACTGCGAGGTATTTTGGAAGTAGGTGGGTGTTGAAGAGTGAAAATGAAGTTAAATCATTTGAGGAGAGACTTGAAGGTGCTGGCGCATATTATGTAAGAGTTAATGAGAGAGAATTAGAGGAGTTAAAGAATAATCCTGAAAAAGTTAATAAATTAATAATAGAGAAAATGACTGAGAGACTTGATAAATGGCTGAGTTTACTCGTTGAAAAAATAAATACAAAAGAAATTACAACAATTGTTATGCCAGGTAATGACGATGAACTCGTGATCGATGATGTAATTAAGAGATATAGTGATAGAGGTGTTATATATCCTCTAGAGAAGATTATTGAAATAGGTGGAGTTGAAATTGTATCTTCACCCTACGTTAATCCAACACCATGGAAAACCCCTAGAGAAATGGATGAAAAAGATCTAGAGAAACACTTAGAGAAACTTATTAGTAAGTTAAAAGACCCTAGAAAATCTATTTTCAACTTCCACCCGCCACCATATGATACTAAATTAGACTTAGCACCTAAGTTAACCAAAGATCTTAAAGTAGTAACTATCGCTGGAGTTCCTCAATATGAACATGTTGGATCTAAGGCTGTGAGAAAAATGCATGAGAAATATCAACCAATAATTGGGCTTCACGGACATATTCATGAGTCAAGTGGATTTGACTATATAGGTAAAACAGTCGTTGTAAATCCTGGAAGTGAGTATAGTGAAGGCGTATTAAGAGGATATATTGTTGAGTTAGACGGACCTAAACTCATAAACTACTATAAGGTGGAGGGTTAAGATTGCATAGAGTAACCCTGCCCCCTGAGGAGTTTGTTAAAGAGACTATTGAAATTGTTAAAAAAGCTCAGGAAAAAGGAATTATAATCCGAATTCTCGGGGCATTAGCTGTATATATTCATAGTTCTCACGATAATGAGGCTCTTGAACTCTTTAACAAATTGAAAAGGCTAGAGGGGGGATTGATTTTCACAGATCTAGATTTAATAGCATATAGTAAACAGAGAAAAGAAATAATGGATTTCTTTGAGAAAACTCTAGGTTTTAAATGTGACCCATATGTAAAAGCATTATTTGGAGGGAGGAGACTTATATATTATCACCCTAAAAACTTATACCACGTCGATATATTCTTCGACAAACTTGAATTCAGCCACGACATATACTTCGGCGAAAAACCAGGAGCTGGTAGCCTAGAACTAGATTTCCCAACTATAAGTCTAGCACACATAGTACTCGAAAAACTCCAAATACACAAAATAAATTGGAAAGACCTAGTAGACTTAGCAGTATTATTCAAAGCACATAAATTATGTGGAGAAATAGGCGAAAAGAATAAGGAATGCATCGATGAAGAAGTAATAGCATCCATCCTCTGTGATGACTGGGGCTTTTGGTATGATGCAGTAAATAATCTCAATAAATTAAAACAAATACTAGATAACGCTGTTAAAGAAGGGAAAATAAATAGCGAAATAGCAAACATTATTCAAACAAGAATAGATAAACTCCTCAACTACATAGATTCTAAGCCAAAAACTAAAAACTGGATTAAGAGAAGTAAGATTGGAACTTCAAAACCATGGTACAGAGAAGTTGAAGAACTCGAAAGATAATGTTTTTTAATATAAACACCTCTACACGATTTTATTGCAATAGTTAAAAACCAGTATTTTACTTAATGATGTATTTAAGTATTTATATGGGGAATCGTGTAGAGAGTTAAAGTTCATTAAAGTGCAATATAGTATTAATTAATGAAGTTTTGGTGTATTAATTGCAGAGAGTAAAAATATCTTTTGCTAAGGGTTTAGAAATAGAGTTTATAGATAGAGAGAGGGCTATTAAGCAGGTTTATGAGATTGGGGTTCAGCTCTCATATGAGTTCATACAACTTGATGTGTTTTTCATTGCTTCATCCCGGTTCCCCTGCATCCCGCTCGGGTTCTCATTGGGCTTGGGGGCGTTCAGGGCCACCCCAGAGACCCCACATCTTGAGTGCTTAGATACATATTTCTTGTAGAGGTTTATTGTTGCTATAACGTCTCTATCGCCTGTGAAGCCGCATTTCCTACATCTCAGCACTCTGTTCTCATTTTCAATTAACTTACTACCACACCTAGGGCACTTTGAAGATGTGCCCTTAGGATTAATCTTAATTACTTCGAGATCCCTCTCTCTAGTCTCGTACTCTATACAGAATTGTATTCTACGGTAGAACCACAGTCCGAGTTTCTTATTGAACCTCTTACCCCTCTTATTGTTTTCCCTCAACTTCTCCAAGTCTTCGAGAATAATTGCTGAGCGATACCTAATTGCTAGCTCCGCTACCAAGTCTCCTACTTTATGAGAGTAATCCCACGAGATGTTCCTCGTCCTCTCGCCATGCCTCTCGACGACTCTCCTAACACCCCTGATAAACCTCCACGAGCTCGAATACTTCTTCTGAATCCTCTCAATCCAAATTCTACGAGTCAAGATCTTCCTGTACGGTGTCTTAAATCTCTTCAACTTAACTAATCTACCATCAAGAGTAAGTATTGCTAGCGTTATATTGTCAAAGTTTAAGTCAATAGCCATAACAGTTCTAGGCTTCACGGGTTTAATAGCTCTCCTAAAGTACACTGAGACCCAGAATTCTCCATCCTCGTACTTTACTACTATCTCGTAGTTACTCCAACCCCTAAACTTCTCAACTCTATCCCTTGAAGTTACAAGTTTTAATTTAACCTCATGGTCACTGTGTAACTTAAGTGTTAGAGTCATGTTGTCTAAGTCTAATCTATAGTCATACTTGTCTATTCTAGCACTTAGTTTTCTGAGTACTGGTTTTCTACCACCATTACTCCTGGCCGAATCCACTAAACTATTAGCATAAATGTATATCTCCTTGGCGTGGTGTGCTCTAAAACCCGTAGAGACTACGTTGCTGTAGAATAGCCTGTGTAATTTCCTCCTAGAGAGCTTTTTATTGATACTCCAGATTCTATCTACGACTATTTGGACTGCATCACGGTATAGCCTCAGAAACTCTAGGAGTTTATCACAGCTACCCTCGGGGAGAGCCCTCGCCTTCAAGGCTTCAACAACTACGGGCTCTTCACCCCTCACAGAGTAGCTCACCAACATGCCTATATACGTGCAAGGCTTATAAATGTTTTGTCATTATTCAGTACTGGTGACAACTAATGGCTAGATTCATTTATGCTGAGTGTTCTGTAATAAAGTTTAGGAAGAACGCTGTTGTACTCTACCCATTAATAGAATATCAAGACGAAATAAAACCACTACATGGAAAGAGAGTACACGTAATAATTATAGCGAAAAAGTGACATCAAGATATATAAACCCATATAAAACCCAAAACAGCAATCAAAGGCTTAAATAAAGCGGAACTCTATGTAAAAGAACTCTTAGGATTAATAGAATATCCTCCTGAAAGCTATGAAAGTATAGTTGTAATTGTGGCTACAAGTGAGGGTATAACGAGGACTAAAATTGGTAGACATAGATGGGCTTGGTTAAGAGCTATGTAGAATATTAGTAGAGAGGGTTTTAAAGAATTATATGAGAAACTTCCAGGTCTTAAACCAATATTTAAAGATATTTGGAGATTTACTGGTGGTAACCCAGATATACTCTCACAATTTTACCAGTATAATTGGGGCGTAGAAAGCGTTATTAAAAACATTATTAAATCTAAAAAACTCTACTCTTTTATACACTCTCTTAGCAATGAGGAGAAAGAATGGCTTATTAGAGCTGTAGAAGATCCTGATACACTCTTTACGAGAGAGAAAATATCTCTGCTAAATAAGCTAGTAGAATTAAACCTCATAGTAGATGATATTACTCTAAGAGATCCCTTCCTCTGGATTGATATTCCCCCATCAGAGAGAGATCTAGAACTTGGTATAGGTAAATATGTAGCTTGGCAAACACCACTACATAGAGAAGCCGTGAAAAGAACTTTTACAACATTAAAACCATAGTTTAACAGATTAATTCACTCATTGAACTCGTAAACCCGCAAAGACCTCTTAATCATAAATATTCCATTCTAAGGTAAGAAGTCCCTAAAGTAACACTCCATTAGGGTTTATACGTAGTTTACACCTGTGTGATCTCTGGCGAAATATCTATAGACTAATTCCTATTAGACTATGAACGAGTACATATATCTTTTATGCTTAACACGAGAGATCATTAGCTATAATGATACATATGTATTTATTAGTTAAGAAAGAAGAGATCACACCTGGACATGTTAAAGTTAGAGATTGCTTTGGGACCAAGAACTTCCATCTATTTCGCTGCTAGCTTTAGAGTATGCGTAGTAAATAATTATTTTATTCTTATTCCAGTTTAAGGGTTTCCTTGAGATTGAATGTTAAGGTTTCTTTAATTTCTCCGATTATAATTTCTACGTTAACTATAGGGTTTTTAATAGCTATAGGTGATAGACTTATCTTTACCACTTGTATTTCTCCAGGTCTTATAACCAATAACTCTCTACTTAAATAAAATTGGGCTTTTTTACCATTAATATAGACTTCTAATGGTGGTGTACATGCTACATCACATAGGTATAATGGTGCATCGCCTGTATTTTTCACCCAGATATATAGAGATAAAAGCTTTAACTCACTAGCAGATTTCTCAACATCACACTCCAATAACTCTGCCAAGATTGAAGCCCCATTAACATTTATCATCTTACTATAGACCTCTCGATCATTGTAAAACACCTTGAGAACATATGTTCTAGGCTCAGTAATAGTTATATATGGTTTTAGACCAGTAAGTGATAGAGAGATCCTTGTAGCCCCCTCTATTGGCATTTTCATATCTATAAGTCCTCCTCCCTCATCAAAAAGCTTAAAGACAAAACCATATTTATTTGCAGTAAAATCTATAATAATCGATGGATAACCATTAGAGTCATCTATATATAAACCCTTAACTTCTAGTTTAATTGAGCTTGCTTGACGCGATCCACGTAGGAATAACGTGGTAATAAAGATAACTAGAATTCCAGCTACCACAATAATGTAGAACAATTTACGAGCCACATCAACCCCCAGAAGTATTACATACAACATCTAATTAATTTCTTTCTAAATACATATACATGTCCTTAATACATCATACATCTCCAACTAGAATTTCCCAAGATATGTAAAAGCGTCAATAAAAGCATAAATAGTAAAGTTACAGGTTTATTCTCACTTAGAGCTAAGGGTTAAAGAGGGGTTTTACCTAGTTCCCCTCACACCTGTGTTATAATATCACGATGTAAGTAATAGTTGCATAGAGGTGTTAAAATAGGTGTCTAATAAGAGAACTATACTACTATTTATTATAGGTTTAACTTTAACAACTTTATCGTTTCCAATCTCTTTTATATATTTGATGTTTCCAGTATCTTCATTTATTTCTATAGTTATCAGCTATATAATGGATGTTATTGCACTTATTATTGGAATTTACTTATTATCAAGGAGTGGTAGAGAAACTTTATCCTTAGCTTTAGGCATATTACTCATCTTCTACTCGGTTAGCGCTATCTGTGTAACAATACTTACACAATATATGCTTAAATAAGTAGTGTTTAAAAACTTTGAACACTTAGAGACATGTAAAAATAAACATGGTTAAGACTCTATATTGAAAGGTATTTCAAGTAGTTGTTTTGAAGCTCTAAATCTTGGTTTTTCAAGTTTTATTTTACCAATACACCTAGTACTTTTTACATGTTGTTTATTACAAGCATTTATATTCCATATGCTGCCATCAGTATCGTAAATTACTACTATTGATAGTTCTCGTATTTCTCCCGGTATGGGGAAAAGATCGTATATAATGTTCCCATATATTCTCTCTGCTTCTCCTCGCGGAAGTATTTTAACCTCTATTTTTAAATCTTCTTCTACTTTCTTATTAGCAAGTTCTTCAATAGCTTTTACTTCTTCAGGTGTAGGCTTTCTATTAAACTTCACTGTGAGTCTACCGTGTTTACCACTCACATATGTACTAGCAGTCCATAAGGCTTCTTCACCTAAAACCCTTACAACAGCTCCTTTTACAACGTGGAGAGCTGTGTGAGTTTTCACTTCATCAGGGTATTCTTCAATACACTCTCTCATAATATTACACCTGTATATTTAATTAGAAATATGTGCTCTAAATTAATATTCCCCTATTCTCTTTAAGGTAAGCAGTGTCTATGTGTGCTTTAAGCAAAGAAACTAGTAATATCTTTGAGGAGTTCTGTGAAATCGAGTTCACTAGCCCTATGGCATGCTACGAAGTGTTCTTTACTATATTCGAGTAACTCAGGCTCTTTTAATTTACACATTTCTATGGCATATGGGCATCTAGGGTGAAATCTACAGCCTTTAGGCGGGTTTAATGGACTTGGAGGTTCACCTGTGATTTCAATACGTCTTCTACTCTTTAATTTTGGATCTGGTATTGGTATTGATGAGAGTAGTGAGAGTGTATATGGGTGTTTTGTATTAGTAAATACTCCTCGCGTAGTTGAATATTCAACGACTTTACCGGCATACATTACCATAATGTAGTCACTAATATGTCTAGCTGTGAGTAAGTCGTGTGTTATAAATATATATGTCAACTCGTGTTTACTCTGAAGATCTAGTAGTAAATTTAATATTTGTGCTTGAACTGATACATCAAGCGATGATGTAGGCTCATCTAGTACTACTAAGAGAGGCTTGAGTATTATAGCTCTCGCAATAGCCACTCTCTGTTGTTGACCACCTGATAACTCATGAGGATATCTCATTAAATGCTCCTCACTTAAACCAACCTCCTCTAGAGTTTTAACAATTACCTCACTACGAGTCTTCTCATCATAATTTGTATGTATTTTCAAAGGCCTTTCAAGAATCTCTTTAACCCTCATTCTAGGATTTAAAGAGGAATATGGGTCTTGAAAAACTATCCCAGTAGACCTCCTAAACCACTTAAGCTCATCTCTACTAAGGTGCATTATATCACGACCATTAAATAAAATCATGCCTGAAGTCGGCTCAATTAACCTTAAAATAGTTAATCCAAGAGTAGTCTTACCAGAACCAGATTCACCTACAACTCCAAGTGTAGTTCCCTTATTAACACTAAAAGAAACCCCATCAACAGCGCGAATATATTGTGGTTTACTAAAAATACCCTTTTTAAATTCAAAATATTTTTTCAAATCTTTAACCTCTAAAATCCTCGTAGAAACTCACCTCACATAATTATGACAAGCAACTAGGTGTTCTCTAGAAACCTCAATTAATCCCGGCTCCTCACTAGTACACCTGCTAGTAGCGTAGAGACATCTAGGGTGAAATCTACAACCACCTGGTGGATTTATGAGACTTGGAGGAGCTCCTGGTATTTGACTAAGCCTTGATTTCGACTTCCTCCTAGCAATTACACACTCTATTAAACCCTTAGTATAGGGGTGAAGTGGTGATTCAAAGATATCTATTACATTACCTACTTCAACTAGTTTTCCAGCATACATTACACCAACTCTATCACACATTTCCGCTACTATACCAAAATTATGTGTTATTAATAGTAATGTGAGACCATATTCTTCTTTAAGCTCACGTATAAGTCTAAGTACTTGGGCTTGTATAGTGACATCTAGAGCTGTTGTAGGTTCATCAGCTATTAGTAAGCTCGGCTTACAAGACGTCATCATAGCTATCATAGACCTCTGCTTCATACCACCACTAAATGCATGTGGATAATCCTTAGACCTCAAATGGGGGTCGGGAATGCCAACTCTACTTAACTGTTTAATTGCAGAGATTAATGCTTCTCTCCACGGTGTTTTAAAGTGTGCTACTAATGGCTCTCCTACTTGAAGACCTATTCTGAGAACTGGGTTTAAAGAACTCATGGGGTTTTGAAATACTACTGCTATATCTCTCCCTCTAATCTCTTCTAGCTCACTATCACTCAGCTTCAATAGATCTATGTTTTTAAACATAATACTACCACTTAAAATTCTAGCATTTGGAGGTAGTAGTCTAGGTATTGCTAATGCTAAAGTACTCTTACCACACCCAGTTTCACCAATTAGGCAAAAGCTTTCTCCTTCATAAATCTCTAGATCTACACTATCAACTGCTTTAACATAGCCTCTAATAGTCTCATAGTATACTCTAAGATCTTTTATACTGAGTAGTGTTCTCGGCAAAAGATCACCCGTATCTCAACTTAGGATCTAAGACTTCTCTAAGAGCATCACCTAGCAGATTAAAACTAAGTGCAGTTAGAGTTATAAATAATCCTGGAAACACACAGCACCAAGGTGCTTTAAATATATAATCTCTCCCCTCACTGAGCATAAGACCCCAATCTGGAGTTGGTGGTTGAGCACCAAAACCTAGAAAACTAAGTGCAGTAGTGTAGAGTATTGCTGAAGGTATTGTGAGTGTAGCTAAAACTATTATTGGGGGTAGTGTATTAGGTAAAATATATCTAAGCATTATACTAAAACTAGATTCTCCAATAGCTCTAGCAGCAATTATAAACTCTCTACTAACTATTGACAAAGTCTTAGCTCTCACTACTCTAGTGTAAGGTGCCCAACTAACTACTGCAACAGCTACGACAACATTAGTTAATCCAGGTCCAAGTATAGTAACTATTGCAAGAGCAAGTACTATTGGCGGAAAAGCCCAGATCAAGTCAGTTATTGCCGAGATAAATTTGTCAACTCTACCACCATAGAAACCAGCTAGTAAACCTAGAGGAACACCTATACCAGCCTCAACTAAGACTACTAGTAATCCCACCCATAGAGCTATTCTAGCACCATATATAACTCTACTGAAAACATCTCTCCCCAAGTGATCTGTTCCAAAGAGGTATTTAATAGATGGAGGTAATAGCCTAGAAGAGGGATCTACTTCGTCAAATCTCTTAGGTGCTATGAAATCAGCTGTTAATGCAAGAAATACCATTAGAGATAAGAGTAAGAGGCCTATAACACCTCTCTTATAAGTTAAGAAGAGTTTAAATGTCTCATTATTACTCAATAACTTAATTCTCTCACTAATTAAGCGAATCATACACTACGACCTCTTTCAAAGC
>Ga0272445_1001898_pt1 | contig 15234 bp, 17 predicted proteins | sample YNPCB0031_FD_194404 | JGI IMG/M metagenome (GOLD analysis project Ga0272445, IMG submission 194404) | Hot spring sediment microbial communities from Yellowstone National Park, WY, United States - YNP-CB-003-1 | ecosystem: Environmental > Aquatic > Thermal springs > Hot (42-90C) > Sediment... | reverse complement strand
ATGCTTTCGCAAGCGCTAACGATTGTGGCGTTCTCCGTGACCATCGGCTTGAACCATCTTGGGTCTAAAACCTCGGTTATCGTTATCGCCAGCCCATACCCAGCAGCGACGCCGATGAATATGTGTTCGAACAGCCTGAAGAGCCTGTTCTCACGGTATAGGATTGTGTAAATACCGAGCGTGCACGCTGCAGCGACAAAGTATGTGATGATTTCAACGACCCTCATATCAACACACACGCCTCAGTTCATCTCCTTTCGGCTCTCCTTGCAACCCACATCCCGATGTTTCCCAGCGCTACAAGGATGATGATGAGCAGATGCCCTGCTGATTGTGGTAGCATCGCCCTCTTACCACCGCCAACAACATTCAACATCTCCTCATACTCCGCAGCCCCCTTCAAACCGACAAGCAAGCCAGAGAGCTGTCCAGTATCAAGGTATGGAAACTGCTCTGGACCGATGATGCCAGTGCAACCTTGTGCGAGCTTGACTCCGAACTGAGCATTGAATGTCGCTATGTATAGTGGCAGTAGCCCTGAACCGGTGAACTCGACAACCAGCCCTATGTCCTTTGCGGAGCGGACATTCTTCATCATCGGTATCTCGCTTAGTGGAGTTCCTGCTTTGTCCTGCTTCACTGCCGCGTGCAAGTCACGGCACATCCTTTCAAGGAACATCTGCCCGCCAGTTATCCAACCGAAGTTGCAGTAGTCGACGCCATACTTGTAGCCGTATTTTTTCGCGAGCTCCTCCGCATACGCTTGCGCTATCGTTGGACCGACTTGATCAAGCCCCATGATGATGAACTTCTTCCCAGTGCGCATTATGTGCTCAATCACGCTTCTGCACTGTGGACCGTTTTCCCCAAGCGTTCCGGGATCAAAGTCACAAGCCAGCAAAATGACCTTGTCATTTGGAACGCTTTCAACCGCTTCAAAGAAGGAGCGAGCAGCCCTCGTTGGATACATTGGGAGCACCGGCAAGTGTATACCAACATGCGGTGCCACTATCGGGAAGCCAATGAGTATCCAAACAAGCACATAGATGATGCGTCTATCAACCTGCTGGAAGCGAGAGAGCGTTGTTAAAATCAAGTCGCTTATGCGTGCAACCCTCATTCAGCATCTTTCACCTCGCTCTAAAATTGCCTCCCGAAGTAGCCACCCCTTTCAAGGCTTAGCCAGATGCGCAACGCCATCGCGAGAGCGCCAACCCAAACGCCGAAGAGAATCCCCCGTTGCGCTGGCATGTTTATGTTCGCAAGAAGCCATTCCGAGAGAACTTCAAAGCGAAAGAACCTGAAGATACTTTCATCGGGTATCCAATGCGTAAGCCACATGCCCACTGGGACTTGCCCAAGCATGACTATGAGAGCACCAGCCATTAAAAGGGCTGCCTCGGCAGTGCGTATCCTGAAGGCTCTGTATGCAGCCGAAGTTATGAAGAATGCGAGGAGCGAAAACACAGTCGCATTCAAAGCTGTATAAACGCCATCAAACATGATGCTGAAAGCTGCTTGAACGGGTGTCATCATGCCATCTGCGGTGGCTTTGCAGAAGAGGTTGGGCGCATAGTGGTTTGCGAGCGTCACAACGAACATGAGTATCATGCTTATGAAGAAAACGACGCTGTTGCCCCACCCCTCTCGCCTCTGCGATATATTGCGGGCATGCACGATGCACAGGTTCGTTATGCCGATACCGACGGTGAACGCAGCCATTACAGCAACCGCGTCACCAATCGGGTTGAGAAACGGCGTCAAGTAGCGATTGCGTAAAGGCGTTAGCACAGTCCCATCAGGGATGAAGAACTCAAGCGGGTAATATAAGCCAGCGATGAATGTCACAACCATAATCACCCGCATCCTCAAGTTCGGAGGCACATTGTGCAAGATGCCAAGGAAGATAACGCTCACCAGCACGCACAAAGCCATAAGGGCTATGTTGAGTATGGTGCTCTCAACGGGCTGGAACATGCCCCATCTACCCCTTATTGTCCCCCAGTGAGGAACTTGAGCAACCCGTTAAGCTCAGCCCAGCGCGTCGCCAATGTCGCTACAATCATCCCAGCGAGCGTAAACGCAGCCAATGCAATCTTTGAGTAATCCTGCCCAACAACGCTCCCAAGGTGTATCGGGTCTCTTGAAAGGTATGCGGAAGCTGCGTAGAATTCCTCACCGATGATCGTGTAATCGCATGCAGCGATGAAGAATGGCACTTGCAGTATAGATGCGGTGCCTGCGATCTGTATCGCACCGATTGACTGCCCAGTCTCAGCGAGTATGAGTGACTCAGCAGCAAACGGTCCGAAGAAGAAGTTGGCTGCCACTCTCTCCCTGTTCATTATCCCGATGACACCAGAGGCATACGCAAATTGGCTTCCGGAGAGGAAGCGCACATCTTCAGGTCTGAATGCTTCAGGGTGACCTGCCTCAGCGTATGCTTCCCTTAATGCCTCTTCGGCGATCGTGTAGATGACGGTGTCTATGACGGGGATTATGACTCTGTTTCTGTAGCGTGCAGCGAGCCTTGCCACATAGCTCGCTATGGCAAGCGCTTGAAATGTTTCAATCTCAACGCCACCTAACCCGACGGAGAAGAGTATCGGACGCCCCATCTCAGTAGCTCTTCCGACGGCTTCTTCAATGGCATCTATGCCAGCAAGCCTGCGTATGAAAAGCTCCTTTCCTCGAAGCGACGACAGTATCCCGTAGAGTATGAGCGCCGAAACCACGCCTATGACGAGCAAGTGAATGAGCTGTGCGTGCTCCATACGCTCTCACTCGCTATTCTCCTGTGGTGTGTTCAAAGACACCACCTTCGTTGCTCGCATTCCGCTCCATGTCATGTTGCTTTGACTTCTCTTCAGCGACGATTTCCTCAATTCGCTTTATGAGCGCCTCTATACCTTCCTCAGTGCTCAGAACTGTTGTGGCTTCCTTCAAAGCACTGACGCCGAAGAAGGGCGCAAGAAATGGAAACGCAAACAAGAGGCTATGCCCAACGAGGTTTGCAAGTGGCTTGTGCAATTCAAGGAAGAGGATGGCAGGCACCTCTAAACCGTAGCTTACGATCCTCCTCGCAATTCGCTCAATCACTTCTCTCTCCTTCTCCTTCGGCAAGCGCTCAAGTAGCAACCTTCTCCACCACCTTCGCTTTCGTTGTAGCCTCTCACTTGTGACAGTTGCCTGAACGAAATGCTTCGACTCTCTCAAGCCCTTTCATCCGCTTTCGCTCGTGAGCAAGTTTAACTTGCGCAATACCACCGAAGCCGTAGCGATGTCTTGGATGGCTAAGCCAGTCGAGCTAAATATTGTGATATCGCTTTTGTCCCTTCGTCCTTCGATTCGCCCAATGAGCACATCACCTATCTCGCCCGAGATGTCATCGGTGCTTATCAAGCCTTCACGCAACGGCACATTCACTTCCCCTGATTCAATCCCCTGCGCCCAATCGTCAAGGAAGATTCTGGCTCTCTTAAGGAGCGCTGGGTCTAACTCCTGCTTCCCTGGGGCATCAGCCCCTATCGCGTTTATGTGAACCCCATCGTTTACCCAATCGCTCATGACGATCGGCGTGCGAGAGGGTGTCGCCGTCACTATGATGTCGGCACCACTGACAGCCTCTCTTGCAGTTTCGTGGATGACGAAGTTGGCTTTTATGTGCCTTTGCATCTCCTCAACCAGGGAGTCAGCCAATTCCCTATCAAGGCTCCAAACATGCACTTCATCAATGCGTTTCATGACGGCGTTGAGCGCGAGCAACTGGTAGCGTGCTTGAGTGCCAGCCCCTATTAACGCGACAACGCTTGAGTCATTGCGGGCAAGCAATTTCACAGCTATAGCGCCAGCTGCAGCAGTCCTCATCGCTGTAAGGTGTGTCGCTTCAATCACAGCTATCGGAAAACCAGTCTTTGGATCAACGGCGATGATGATCGCCATCACAGTTGGCAATCCCAATGCCCTGTTTTTGGGGTGTGAGTTAACGACCTTAACACCAGCCAAGTTAACACATTTAAGGTATGCTGGCATAGCCCGTAAGTCACCATCTGGCAAAGGTATGATGAGTTTCGGTGGCATGATAGCGTTCCCCAATGCCTTTTCACGGAAAGCCGTCTCAACAGCTTCTATCGTCTCTTGGATCGTCAAAAGCTTCTTCACTTCTTCCTCGCCGATGTAAACTGTCTTCCGCTGACGGAGCTCGCACAAAACTCATTCACCTCTTACGGAGCAGAACAAACTCCGCAATCGCCCTCAACGGTAGAGCCCGCTCGCCGAAGCAAGCCAAGTTTTCAATAGCGCGTTCAACCGCTTCGGTTGCAAGCTGTCTTGAACGCTCGATGCCGAGGACTGTAGCGATGTTTGGTTCTCCCTTTTTGGCATGGTTACCTTCGGCGTCAAGCAAGTCGTCAGTGATTTGAAAAGCGATGCCAAGCTCGTGGGCATATGCCCTTAGAGCTTTTCTCTGTTCCACTGATGCCCCTCCTATCATGGCGCCAACTTCAACTGCCACAGTTATCAACGCACCAGTCTTGCGTTTATGTATCTCCCTTATCAGCTCCTCCGAGAGATGCATGTCACGCGTTAGCATGCTTTGCGCTTCAACATCCATCACCTGTCCACCAACCATGCCTAAATGCCCGACAGCCTCAGCGATCATACCTATCGTTTCAATCACTACATCGGTAGCGACGCCAACCTTCATTTGCTCCTTTGAAAGCACTTCAAAGGCGAGCGTAAGGAGAGCATCACCACAAAGGAGTGCGATGGCTTCGCCGAAGACCTTATGGCATGTCGGCATACCTCGTCTCAAATCGTCGTTATCAATGCATGGCAGATCGTCATGGACGAGTGAGTATGTGTGTATCAGTTCAATCGCACATGCTGCTGGTAACGCTTTCATCACATCTCCACCGACTGCCTCACACGCATCCAAAACGAGTGTCGGTCTCAACCGCTTACCGCCAGAGAACACCGCATAGCGCATCGCCTTATGCAAAGCCTCTGGAGGCTCGCTCTCCTTCGGCAAGAGTTCGTCAAGCATCTTATCAATGAGTGCGGTTCGCTTCGCCATATGTTCAGCCAAGTCAAATGTCTCTCCCATCGTTTGCACCCCGCAAAGGCGAGAGAGCCATTATGAGCCATTCAAAACGGTGGCTCTTCAATCTCTTCCTCTTCGCTTGGCGCTTTGAATCGCTCCCAGCTTGGAGGAGCGAGGTCGCCTTCCTCTTCCAGCTCGAAGTCCCTGAACTCGATTTCTCCTTCCTCCGTCTTCACCACCATCTTGAGTCTTCTCTCAACCCGTCTGAGTTTACGCTCACATAGCTTGGCGAGCTTGACGCCCCTCTCAAACAGCTTCAGCGCTTCTTCAAGCGATGTCTTTCCGCTCTCAAGCTTTGCCACTATCTCCTCGAGCTCCTTGATAGCCTGTTCAAATGTCATCTGCTCGAAGTCTCCTTCTTGCTCTCCAACAAATTCATCCATCGTGTCGTTGCTCATCTCCCTCACTCCCGTCATGAGTCACTCCTTCAACTTCGCATCTAAGTGCACCATCTGCGAGCACTACATCAACTTTACTACCGACGCATGTCTCAGTGACGCTCTTGATTATTTGACCAGTCTCTGGATGACGGACAAAAGCATAGCCACGCTTTAAAACACCTCTCGGGTCAAGTGCGTAGAGCTTGCTATGTGCTGCGACATACCTTTGTTTGCATTGTAGCAGTATGCTGTGAACCGAGTGCCCCATCCTCTGGAAGAGCTCATCGAGGCGTTGCCGTTTTATGTCCAAGAGCTCCTGCGGGTTGGTGAAGATGCGCCTTGTGGTTAGCGCTCTCAGGCGCTGTTGAGCCATCTTGGTGAGCGATTCCATTGCCGAAAGTAGCGAGCTGACAAGCCTGATAAAGCGCATCCGCTGTTCCGTCAGATCTGGGACGACCATTTCGGCAGCTGCAGACGGCGTTGCAGCGCGCATGTCGGCAACGAAGTCAAGTATTGTGAAATCCGTCTCATGCCCAACTGCACTCACTATCGGGATGAGCGAGTTAGCTGCAGCCCTCGCTACTATCTCCTCGTTGAATGCCCACAAGTCCTCAATTGATCCACCACCCCTGCCGACGATGAGGACATCGAACATCACAATCCCCTTTGACATGAGCTCGTTTGCAAACTCAATCGCAGAAGCTATCTGAGGCGCTGCCTCAGCACCTTGAACTGTAGTCGGTATCAAGATGAGCTGGACATTCGGACAGCGTTTCCTACAAACCCGCATTATGTCTCTTATGGCAGCACCGTCTGGGGATGTGACTATACCGACGACTTGCGGGAACTTCGGTAGCTCCCTTTTCCTCGCCTTGTCAAAAAGACCCTCCGCTTCAAGCTTCCTCTTGAGGAGTTCAAACTTCTCCCACAGGTGTCCAGTGCCACACAGGTGCATCGTTTTTGCATAGAGCTGGTAGCGCCCCTTCGGTGGGTAGACCTTAACATGTCCCCTCGCGATGACATGCTGTCCATCGCTCGGTTGAAAGTCGAGCTTCGCCACATTCTCCATCCACATCACACAGTCAATCTGTGCATCCGCGTCCTTAAGCGTGAAGTAGAGGTGACCAGTGGAATGCAACTTCACATTGGACAGCTCGCCAGAGACGGACACATCCCTGAGCAACTCGTCCCTGTCAAGCATCTGCTTGATGTAATCCGTCAACTCGGAGACCGTTAGAACACCTATCTCCCAGAACCGCTCTTTAAACTCAACGCCGTCAAGCTCAGTGAAGTTGTCCATATCAAATCCTCCACGCTACGGGCGGTTTTAAAGGTGTGAGCTTTCTCCCTAAGCATAATGATAGCGTCAGGTGCATCGGTGCTTCAAAGCCATGATGAGTTTATTGAGGCAGTTTAGCGGTTGCTGTTTTCGTCATCAAGATTTTGCAGCCTCAAGCAGTGCAAAGTAGTTTTCTGGTGGTGTTGAAGGTAGGACGGCATTGCTTGAACCGAGTATGAGCCTGCCACGCTCCTTGCATCGCTCAACGATTTGTGATGCCACCTCTTTGATCTCGGATGGTTTCCCCAGCCTTAATAGCGCACAGCTAACATTGCCCCAACATGTCAAATGCTGGTAGCGTTCTTGTAGCTCTGGTATCCTCATTCCAGCATCGTAATCGATTTCACCGTATGCTTCGATGCCCGCCTCCATGAACAAGTCATCGGTTATGCTCCAGAGGTTTCCGTCGCTTCGGAAGACATATTTCAATCCGAGGCTTTTGGCTTTCTCTGCGATGAGCTTGTAGCATGGCAAGACATAGCGCTTGAAGAAATTCGGTCCATAAACTGGACCGTTCTTGTCAGCCAAGTCACCACCTCCCCAAACTATCCTTACGCCGAGCTTTGAGAGGCTCTCAAGCTGTAGGCATCCAAGGTGTGCTTGCGCTTTGAGGTATTCACCAACGAGCTCTGGGACAAGGGCGCATGCTGTAAGCCATTCCTCATTCAGTGGCACAGAGAGCCCACCTGCAGTCCACACAAGTTCAAACTCGTCACCAACGAACTCTTTCCATTCCATCACTTCACGCTCAAAGCTCTCCCTGTGAAGCTCATCCCATCGCTCAACGCTTTTCCACATCCACTTCACTGCCTCTTTTATTCGCTCCTCGTCCTTCCAGACTGGTGGATCGCTTTGTGCAAGGATTCCGTATGTCTTCGCTATCGGGTTGTATCGGTAGATGACCCATTTGCCCTCAGGGTCTCCATAGAGGAAGTCAAACTCACCAACTTGCATTCTTGGGCGTCCAAACAAGTTCGGCTTTGAGAAAGCACCGAAGCCGAGCAACCTATGCAATTCACGCTTATCGTGCTTGACCTTCTCAATGAACTCCCTGTGAGCGTTTTCTCCTTTTACGCCCGCAACCGCTTCCTGATACCGCAACATCGCGCCACCTGTTGCCGCTTCGTATCCGAGTATCTTTGAAGCTACATCCGAAGCGAACGCCTGCTCATAGACTGGCACGCCCTCTTTCGCCTCACCGTAGAACGCTGCAACAAACAATTGACGCGGTGTCATGACGAGGCACCTCCAAAAACTTGTTTGAGACAGCGTTTGCGAGCGTCGGCTTGCCACCTCAAAACAGATTATGAGCAAATGTCACGGAGTGCTTCAAAATGGAATTGCGATCTTCAAATCCACTTTGCCCGTTGTGAGGCAAGCTAAGGGGGTAGTTGAAAATGACGGTCATGGTCACAGGTGGTGCTGGCTTCATCGGCTCGCATGTTGTTGAGAGGCTTTTGAGTGAGGGTTGGGAGGTGGTATGTGTCGATAACTTTGATGATTTTTACAGCCCGAAGATGAAGCGCCGAAACATCTCCCACATCGTTGGGAGAGATGGCTTTTACCTTGTCGAAGCCGACATAAGAGACATTGCCTCTATGACGGAAGTTTTTGAGCGCTACAGCCCGAAGAGGGTCATTCACTTGGCTGCGCTTGCTGGCGTTGTCCCATCACTTCAACGCCCGCTTGATTACAACTCCGTCAACATAACTGGCACTTGGGTTCTTCTTGAACTCAGTTGCAAGTTCGGTGTTGAGCAGTTCATCTTCGGTTCGTCTTCATCGGTGTATGGAGCATCTTCAAAGGCGCCCTTCAGGGAGGATGACCCAGCAGTTGAACCCATATCTCCCTATGGAGCTACAAAACGCATGGGCGAAATACTGTGCTACACCTATCACCACATCTATGGCATCCCGATAACATCGCTTCGCTTCTTCACCGTTTATGGACCAAGACAGCGCCCAGACTTAGCTATACACAAGTTCGCAAGGAGAATAATGCTTGCTCAACCAGTCCCAATTTATGGCGACGGGAGCTCGTTGCGTGATTACACTTACATCGACGACATAGTTGATGGCGTCATGGCGAGCCTTAAGAACATGTTTGAGTTTGAGATAATCAATCTCGGCTGTGCTCGCCCAGTCGTGTTGATGGATGTTGTAAGACTGCTTGAGGAGTGCCTGAAGCGCAAGGCGAAGGTTGAATTTCACCCGATGCCACCGTGTGACCCACCGCTTACGCATGCCGATATCTCGAAAGCTCAAAAGCTAATCGGCTATCAACCCAAGGTGCAAATCGAAGACGGCATAAGAATGTTCGTTGACTGGTTCATGTCGGAGTGGGACTGGCTGAAAGACGAGACAGCATAAACAGCTTCCACAGCAAAGCACTCAAGATGGGCTCCCGTTGTCTGTCCCATCATCGTTGTGGTGGCTCTTTTGCTGGTGTGGTGCGAAACTTGAGAAGCCAGTCATCGCTTCGATCTTTTTCCTCTCCTCCTCTAAGGCTTCCTTAAAGCGTCGCCAGCGCCTCACCGCGATGACGCAAAGCATAGCTATGACCAGAAGGCAGAAGCCGATTGTGAGCGGTGATGTGTAACCAAGCGTCAGCGGCCATATTGAGCCTATGGAGATGAAGATGATGAGCGTCTCAACGAGCTCAACCCTTTTCAACTCTTGCACCTCCGTTTTGTGTTGCTCAACGACCCTGCTACAAATTCTTGCGCCGCCACAAAATGCAACAGCACTCACCTGCCAACCGTAGCCGAATACATGATGAAGTCGTAAAGCCAACACAGCAGTTGTATCACAGCAAAGCCACTTAGGGCTTGTATGAAGCCCATGTTCCATATCACCTTCAACGGGTGTGGCTTAAGCCCTGGTTGGCTTTGGTAGCGTTTAAGCAGTTGCGTTCCAGCTTCTATTGCTCTCTCAAGTTGCCTTCTTGACGGTTCCCTCGTCGTTAGGAGGGCTTGCAGTAGCATGCCAAGCCGTCTCCATGTAAGCAACACAAGTGTGACGAGACCAGCTAACACAAATATGCTTGGGCGAGCGATGTATACGCTCAATAGCAAGAGGATGATGGCAACGAAGTTAGTTCCACACCTCGGGTGCACCCTCGGCATCTTCTCCACTCTCTCAAAGAGGAGCATCTCGCCACGCTCAATGGCGTGCACAACTTTATGCTCGGCACCATGCCACCCAGAGAGCGGGAGGAAACGCAAGAGCACAAAGAAGAGGAAGATCTGTAACAGCAGTCCAAGCGCACCAACGCTTATCGGTATGCTGTTGGATGTCGGTAGCCCGCTGGCATCAAGGTAAAGTGAAAGCAGGTTTGAATTGGTGGCAGTGTCGATGATGTGAAAGATGAACTTGACCAACCCTTGCGACAGGACGAGCAAAAGACCCATAAGTGAGCCAGTGAGGAATAAGCCGATGTCGCCAACGCCTCCCCTGTGCGTGCCACAGGTTAAGTAGATTCCAAGCGGTGTTGACATCCCCGCAACCCTCACGGGACGGAGGGCACCACACATAGCGCTTGCTACATCGGCGCGTGATACCACTCCATGCAACAATCCGTTCTCATCGGTGACTGGCAATGCTGGAAGACCAGTCAGCATGAAGTAGTTGATGGCTTCTTCCACATCTGTATCAACATTGATTGTTGGGATGCGTGTGCGCATTATCTCGCAGACACGCATCGTTGAAGGTTCGTCCATCCGTATCTTTTCGTTCTCGGCGAAGCTGACAGCGTTGAAAACATCGTCTTCGTATACCATTCCAATGACGCACCCCCCTTCAACCACTGGGAGGGCGTTGCAGGATGAACGCCGAAGAACTTCTGCTGCTTTCCCTATCGGGTCATCAGGAGAAAGCGATGGTGGCGTTGACGCTATCTCAACAACTTTCGGCATAGCTACTCACCGCCATAAATTCTTTTTCGCTCACCGCTCATTAGCGTCCCACATCCATTGCAATGATACCGCAACTTCGGCGCCCTATGTAACAGCTCTGTGCAATGGGAGGTTTTTACGGCATCATATATTGGTCGGGTAGTGGGTGGCGCAGAGACTGATGCAAGGGGTGATATGTGATGCCCATCGTTGAGTGTGAGCGCTCAAAAGCTAACATTGCAACATGCAATTGCAGTTATGAGCCGTGCTCAAGGAAGGGCAATTGCTGTCTTTGCCTTAGCTACCATCTTTCACATGGCGAGCTTCCAGCCTGCTTTTTCCCCGAAGATGTAGAGCGCACTTACAATAGGTCGCAGAGGAAGTTCGTTGAGCTATTCAGAGGAGGCTTCAGACCGACGATGGAGGCTGTCTCACACGACGGTGCTGAATGCCCAAGGAAGGAAGAGAACTTGAAAACATGCGCATGCACATACGAACCATGCGACAGGCGTGGCGTATGTTGCCTTTGTCTACGCTACCACCTTTCAAAGAAAGAGCTACCTGCATGTGTTCGTGGCATAGTGTGATCTTGCGCTCGTGCAAGGCATGAAAGATGTTTTGGAGGTGAACTCTATGGCGCGCAGGTGCGAGATATGCGGGAAGGGTCCGATGATGTCATACCGAGTGAGCCACTCAGGCAGACATACAAAGGTTAAGCTCATGCCGAACCTCATAAAGGTGAAGGCGAAGGTGGACGGGCAAGTTAGAAAAGTGCGCGTTTGCTCTGCTTGCCTTAAGGCTGGCAAGGTCCAAAAGGTGGTGTAGGGGAGTCGCTCATGAGCAACATCGCAAGCAATTTCAAACGCTACTTTACTGTGAGCATTTCTTTTAGCACAGATTCTGTTGCGCGCAGGTTCTCAAGCAATGCATAAAGCGAACTGCGTATGTGCTCTTCGGCTTCTTCTTTCGTTGGACCCGCTCTCTTCTCTTCGGGGAGGACCATCTCGAGCAAGCGTTTGTGTAAATCCGATTTTGCCTGCTGTGGTTGTTCAACTGCCAACTGCCTCAGCTTGATCAACAGAACCGTTATCTGGTCGCTTAGGTTTTTTGGTGCTTGTGGGTTGAGCTCTCTCGCTGTGTCTCTAAGTTCGTTGGCGATTGATGTGCGCCATTCCACCCACTCATCCTCTCCCGCCTTCGCCATCTCGACGAACTCGTTTGCCACCTCAATCAACCTTCCCCATACAGTTCCCTCGATAGCCATCTTTGAGGCTTGCTCATCGCTCAGAACTTTTCGCAGTTCATCAAGCGTTCGTTCGCGGAGTTCATCGAGTTGCGCTTCAAACTTGCCAGCCAACTTATCCCGAAGCTCTCGCGCCTTATCGAGCAATGCATTTGCATCTTCGCCAAACAGCAATGCCATGCGAACACGCCAAAACGCTTTAAGCACCTCGGCTGAGTTGAGAGCCTTCTCATACTCCTCTTGCGCCTTCAAGAGCTTCAGTATGGGGTTGTAAATCTGCTCAATTTGCGCCCTCGTGAAGTTCCATTTCCTGATGAATCTTAGCACCTCTATCTCAGCCCTTATGTCATGGTAAGTTTTGCCTGCTGGGGGCATCTGCTGTTCAGCGGGTGGTTGGGCAAACGCAACTTGCAAAAACAGTTGTGCCAGCACAACCAGCAGAAGGCATCGCAAAGCGCATGCGCGCATCTCTCTTCACCTCCAAACTGCTCATAATTCCTTGCCACTGAAATTATTGTGCAAGCGATTGAAGGCGTTAAAGCGGGGCGGATTTACCCGTGCAGTAATCTTACGCTATAGTTATCAACGAAATCGCTCGCAGTAGCTGGGCGCTTAAGTCATTAGCCTCCTCAGGTGATGAAGCAACTTGCGGATGGAGGTGAGTGGGCGATGGGCGATGGGAAGTTAAACCGCAGGGACTTCGTCAAAGTTGCGACGGTAGCTGCTTTGAGTGCCCCAACGATCATAGTCAACTCACAGCCTAAGACCTTCAGGGTTGCCCTCATTGGTTGCGGTGGGCGAGGGCGTGGTGCAGTTAGAGACCTCCATGAGGCAGCCAAAATGCTTGGAGTTGAGATTCGCATGGTTGCCTTCGGGGATTGGTTTCGTGATAGGGCATTAGCTGTTGGGAAGAGCTACGATGTGCCACCTGAAAAGTGTTTTGGTGGTCCGACAGCTTACAGGGAAGTCCTCAACACCGATGCTGACATCGTCATGATAGCAGCTGCACACGCCTTCCATCCTCTCTTCGTTGAGGCTGCGGTTGAAGCGGGCAAAAACATATTCATCGAGAAGCCGATCGCCATTGACCCTCCGGGTTGCCGTCGTGCGCTTGCTGTAGCAGAGGAGGCAGAGAAGAAAGGTTTGACGGTAGTTGTTGGCACACAGCTTCGCCATCATTGGGATTGCATTTTAACTCACCAAGCAGTTGTCGTTGAAGGTGCTCTCGGCAAACTCTACGCTGGCAGGGTTGGGCACTGTGGGGGTCACGAAGGCTCTGTTAAGCCCGTCAACCCTCAAACTGCTGATGACCTCATACGCACATGGAAGGACTGGAACTGCCTCTGCGGTGAGAGAGCGCTCTTAGGTGATCTCATCCACCAGATTGATTTTGCTTGTTGGTTTGTGGGACGACCACCAGTCAGTGCCGTCGCATTCGGCTTCCGAGCACGCAGACCTGCTGGCGACCAATACGACTTCTTCAGCATCGACTACGATTTCGGCGACGGCGTCCATATCCACGCGATGTGCCGCCACATAGATGGCTGTTGGAACTGGGTTGGACAGGATTTCGTTTACGAGAAAGGGCGCACAAACGGCAGTGACTTCCCAAAACCGCAAAACTCACCAATACCACCCGATGTTCCGAGGGCAAAGAGCCCGTATGTGCAGGAGCAAGTCCATCTGCTTTACTCCTTGCTCAAGGGGAAGCCACTTAACCAGTTGCGTAACCTCGCATTGTCAACAGCTGCAGCAGTCATGGGACGGCTCTCCGCATACACTGGGCGGATGGTCACATGGACTGAGATCATGGTTGACCCAAACAAGAACCCCGAACTTTATAACTGGCAAATGAAACCGACGCCCGAAGACTTTGAAAAGGGCACTGTTGAAATGCCGAAGGAAGGAGTCGTCCCAATACCCGGAGTGCCAGTGCGATGAAGAATTTTCTTTGCGGTATGCACTTTGCTTAGGGGGTGATTGGGATGAAGGATGGCAAGGTAGGGCGTAGGGATTTCGTCAAGGCAGCAACTGCTGTCGCGTTGGGTTTCCCAACCATCTTGGTTGCCAACCAAGCTAAAACCATAAGGCTCGCCCTCATCGGTTGCGGTGGGCGAGGTAGGGGAGCCTTGAGGGATGCCCACGAGGCAGCCAAGCTTTTAGGCATTGAGGTGAAGGTGGTTGCGTTTGGAGATTGGTTCAGGGATAGAGCGTTAAACGCGGGGAAGGAGTATGGTGTCGAACCAGACAGGTGTTTTGGTGGTCCAACCGCATATCGTGAAGTTTTGGGAACCGAAGCGGACATCGTCCTGATTGCGACTGCGCCTGCGTTCCATCCTGTTTTCGTTGAGGCTGCAATTAAAGCAGGCAAACACCTATTCGTGGAAAAGCCCATAGCTGTTGACCCAGTGGGGTGCCGCCGCGTTATCGCTGCGGGCAAAGAGGCGGAGCAGAAAGGGTTAGTGGCGGTTGTTGGGACTCAGAGGAGACACGATTGGAATTACCGATTGACCCACCAAGCAGTTGCTGTTGAAGGCGCTTTGGGACGCCTTTATGCTGGCAGGGTCGGTTGGTGTGGTGGTCATGCATTTGCCACAAAGCCAATCAACCCAAAAACTCCAGATGACCTCATCCGAACTTGGCAGAACTGGTCTTGCCTCTCTGGAGACCACATCGTTGAGCAACACATCCACAACATTGATGTTGCCAACTGGTTTGTCGGAAGACCACCTGTTAGCGCTGTTGGGTTCGGCTTTAGAGCCCGTCGCCCCGCAGGCAACCAATACGACTTCTTCAGCATTGACTTTGACTACGGTGACGGAATTCACATCCACTCAATGTGCCGACAAATTAGCGGTTGCTGGAACTGGGTTGGAGAGGAGTTCGTCTACGAGAAGGGTCGCATCGGTGGAGCAGGTTTCCCAAACCCGAAAGAATCACCGATACCGCCAGACTTGCCGAGGGCAAAGAGCCCTTATGTGCAGGAGCATGTTGATTTGCTCTACAATGTTCTCAAAGGCAAGCCCGTCAACGAACTGCAGGCACTTGCCGAATCTACGGCAACCGCAATCATGGGACGGATCTCTGCATACACTGGGCGAATGGTCACATGGGAAGAGATTATGGGCAACCCGAACAAGAACCCCGAACTTTACAACCTGCAAATGAAACCGACACCCGAAGACTTTGAGCGCGGAACTGTTGAGATACCTCAGGAGAATGTCGTTCCAATCCCTGGCATCGAAGCGAAATGAATTTGATCACAACCAAAGTTGGTCA
>Ga0272445_1001895_pt1 | contig 15252 bp, 10 predicted proteins | sample YNPCB0031_FD_194404 | JGI IMG/M metagenome (GOLD analysis project Ga0272445, IMG submission 194404) | Hot spring sediment microbial communities from Yellowstone National Park, WY, United States - YNP-CB-003-1 | ecosystem: Environmental > Aquatic > Thermal springs > Hot (42-90C) > Sediment... | reverse complement strand
GTCCCAGCTCAGCGACCCTTCCGTGCCAGTGCTGGACGTACTTGATCGGCCTGCCGTCAGGACCCCTGACGATCCTCCTGACGCTGGAGAGGGGTATGTAGTGGAGGGCCTCTATCCTGCCGGGCGGCACCGTGTTGACGAAGGCGTTCCCGCTGAGCACCAGGTCCCTCGCGAGCTTGAGGTGGAGCTCGACGAACCTGTTCCTCCTCAGGAAGGCGTCTAGGAGCCTCAGGACCTCCGGCTCCTCGCGAGGGACCTCACCGATGCTCCTCCGAGCGAGGAGAGGTTGGAGCTGGCCGAGAGGAAGGTCCTCGAGCTCTGCGTAGATCCCTATCCGGAGGGGGACGAGGACGTGGTGTTGGCGAAGGTGATGGCCCTTTACGCGGCGCTGATGAGGGAGGCCGCCTCCACCTTTCGGGAGGAGGGAGTTGCTGGTGCTGGGAAGGTTGGGTGAGAGGTTCGGGAGGAGGCCTTCCGATTTCCTGAAGGGCGAGATGAGTGACCTGCTGGTTGACCTTCTGGCGGCGACCGAGCTCTCGAGGGAGGACGCGAGGAGGTGGAGGGCATTATCGAGGTGAGGTTTAGCGGTCTCGAGCGGGCCCTCGACTCCCTGAACGAGGAGAAAGTGCGGAGGCTCGGAGATTCCGTCATCGGCGGTCTGGCCAAGGAGGCGGCGAGGAGGGCTTCGGAGCTGGCTCCGCGTCGGACCGGTCGTCTCGCCTCTAGCATAACCTGCAGGAAGGTAGGCGCCATGAGGTATACGGTCGCACCGGCAGTCGGATACGCGGTCTTCCTCGAGCTCGGCGTCCGGCCCTTCCCGTTATACAGGGCTGTCCCGATAGAGGGCGTAGGTTTCAGGTACATAGCGGTCCACCCAGGCATAGCTCCGCGCAGGTTCCTCGAGAGGGGCGCGAGGGATGCAGTTAGGAGGATCGGCGAGCTCCTGAGGTCGGCTTCGCCATGAGCGAGAGGTACAGCATAGGCATAGAGTTCGTAGGCAGGGACGACGCTTCCGACGAGATCCGCTCTGTAGCAGAGGGGTTGCAGAGGCTCGGCGAGGCCAACGAGCAGGTCGTCGCCAGGGCAAAGGAGGTGGTGAGGAGCGCGAGGGAGGAGAGGACGGTGCTGAGAGCCGTTCAGGAGGAGGCCCAGGTCTTCGGGGAGAGGTCCCAGTTCGTCGCGAGGCAGCTCGGAGAGGTGGCCGGTTTCGCCTCGACGGTCTCGAAGATGATCACGGCCCTCGACACTTCCTTCACGAGGCTGAACACCGCACAGCTCGCCCTCGCCAGCGCACAGGAGAGGCAGAGGGAGATACTGAGGGAGCTGAACGAGCTCTACGGCATCCAGGCGACGAACCTCAAGGAAGCTGAGGAGGTGCTGAGGAGGATGCTCGAGAGCGGCGAGGCGTCAGGCAGGTCAGCAGAGGCCCTGAAGGAGTCGCTGAGGAAGGTGAAGGACGCCCAGAAGGAGCTGGCTAGCGCAAGCGCCGAAGTAGAGAAGGCAGTCCAGTCGATGAACGCCCAGATCGTCGCGGTCGGTGTCAGCTCGCTCGAGCTCGTGCCTAAGTTCATGTCGGTCGTCAACGGCATCTCGGCCCTCGTCTCGATCTCGCCGACGCTCTCCTCGGCCCTCGGCGCCTTGAGGACGGGTTTCGCGGCTCTCTACGCCTCCATGGGGCCTCTCGGCCTGGCCCTTCTGGCGGTTGGCACGGCTGCGGCCGTCATAGCTGCTAACTGGGAGAGCATAGCTCCGGTCTTCGAGCAGGTCGCCTCTTCGGTCCAATCGGTCCTCTCGCCCGCCCTCGATTGGCTGAGGGTCAACGTCCTTGAGCCCCTCGCGTCGCTGCTCGGCAACGTCGTCACGTGGGTCCTGGCCTACATCGTGGACCTCGTGAGGAGCTGGTACTCCGCGACCTCGGCCCTCGGGGAGGCCCTCGGATGGTTCTGGAACGAGGTGCTCGTCCCGGTCGCCGCTTACTTGGCCGGTCAGGTCAAAGGGGCCCTCGACCTGGTCTCTCAAGCTGTCTCGCTCCTGGAGGGGGCCTGGAACTCGATGGGGAGCGCGCTCGATGCGGTGTGGAGGAACGTGATCGTGCCGCTGGTGGCATACCTCGTCGATCAGGTGCTGGCGACCCTGAGGTCGGTCTCCGAGGGCGCGAGGGCGATGGCCGAGGTCTTCGCAGGTGCCTTCAGGGCGATCTACGACGCGGCCCTCTCGTTCCTCAAGCCCGTGCTGGACTTGGTCAACTCCATCGTCTCGGGGATACAGGAGGCCTTCTCCTGGCTCCACCGTCAGCTGGTCGGAGGCTCCATCGTCCCTGAGATGTGGGAGGGCGTGGTCTCGTGGACCGAGTGGGGCGTCTCAGAGGTCGTCGGCAGCATCGACCGTTTGGTCAGATCGCTCGAGGGCTTCGGCGGCGCTCGCACTCCATCCTCGAGGAGCATAGCGATCAGCCTGACGCTCAACGTGACCTCTGGCCCGAGCGGAACGATGGGATGGGAGGACGTAGCGGAGGCGGTCAGCAGGGAGCTCGTCAGGAGACTCAGGTACCTCGTCTGACGGAGAGGTTTTTCCTTCACGTCGCAGGGCAACCCCTAGGGCCTTGAGCGGTGAGCTGATCAGGTGCTTCGTGGCGGTCGACGTCTTCTCGCCTGAGATCGTCCGCTCCGTGACGGGGCTCGGAAGGGAGCTGGAGGAGGCAGGCCTGGTCGGCAAACTCCTGGACCCCGAGTCGCTTCACATCACGCTCCAGTTCCTCGGCGAGCTCGAGAGGGGCCTCGTCGAGAGGGTGAAGGAGCAGCTCTCAGGCATAACCTTCAGGACCTTCCCCATAAGGCTAGAGGGAGTCGGCTACTTCCCGGGCGGAGGGAGGATAAACGTCGTCTGGATTGGCGTCAAGGACCCGACGGGAGAGCTCTTCAGGTTGCAGGGAGAGGTCTCGAGGAGGCTCGGTGAGCTGGGGCTGAAGTCTGACAAGGAGTTCAAGCCCCACATCACCATCTTCAGGGTCAAGTCGGTCCGGAACAAGCCGCAGGTTCTGGAGCTGCTGGCGAAGAGGTCCGGGTTCGAGATAGGCGAGCTGACGGTCGATCGGTTCAAGCTGAAGAGGAGCGTCCTGAGGCCTGAGGGGCCTATCTACAGCGACCTGATAGTCGTGCGGGCGACCGACTCGGAACGTGCCTCTGAGGGTTAGGCTCAGAGCCGGACGCGGTAGAGCGTCATCGAGTTCAGCGTGACGGATATCGAGCTCATGGCCATGGCGACGGCCGAGAAGACGGGGTTCAGCAACACCCCGAACGGGTAGAGGACGCCGGCCGCCACCGGAATCAGCACGACGTTGTAGGCGAAGGCCCAGAAGAGGTTCTGCCTGATCTTCGAGACCGTGACCCTGCTCAGGTCGATCGCCCTGACCACGTCCCTGAGGTCGTTCCTGAGGAGCACGACGCTTCCCGCCTGCTTCGCTATGTCGGTTCCAGAGCCGATAGCTATGCCCACGTCGGCCGCCGTCAGCGCAGGCGCGTCGTTTATGCCGTCGCCCACCATAGCCACTACCTCGCCCCTCTCCCTCATCTCCCTCACGATCCGAGCCTTCTCCTCTGGCATCAGGGAGGCCCTGAACTCGTCCACGCCTACGCTCCCGGCGATCGCCCTCGCAGTCGCCTCGTTGTCGCCCGTCAGCATCACGGTCCTCATCCCCCTCCTCCTCAGCTCCTCCACCACCTCCCTCGCCTCCTCCCGTGGCCTGTCCATGAGGCCGATGGCACCTGCGAGCACTCCGTCGACCGAGACGACGACCGTCGTCATCCCTTCCCTCTGCATCTCGAGGACCTGATCGGGCACCTGGCCGTCTCCGGAATGGGACCCCGCGCTCCTGAACAGGGGGGTGCTGCCGACGAGGACCTTCTTGCCCATCACTTCTGCCTCCACACCGAGTCCAGGCCGCGTTACCGCACTTCCCGGATCTATGGGCTTCAGGCCCCTCCTCTTGGCGTGCTCGAGGATCGCGAGGGCTATCGGATGGTTCGAGGACCTCTCGGCCGATGCGGCGTAGAACAACACATCGTCCTCTCTGAAGCCGTTGAGACCAAGGACCTTAACCACCTCCGGCCTCCCGAGGGTTATGGTCCCGGTCTTGTCGAGGGCAACTGTCGTCACCCTCCTCAGGAGCTCCAGCGCCTCGCCCGACCTGATCAGGATCCCCTTCCGCGCCGCCCTTCCAGCGCTGATCATTATGGCCGCCGGCGTAGCTATCCCGAGGGCGCAGGGGCACGCGATGATCAGCACCGAGACCGCAACGAGCACCGAGAAGCTCAGGGGCATCCCGGCCACAAGGGCCCAGAAGAGGGAGGACCCAACGGCCACCGCGACCACCACAGGGACGAAGACCGAGGCAACCCTGTCGGCCAGCTGCTGGAGCGGGACCCTCGAGAGTATAGCCTCCTGGACGGTCCTGATTATCTGGTGGAAGGTCGTCTCGTAGCCCGTCCTTGTGGCCCTCACTTTGATCAGGCCCGTGAGGTTGACGGTCCCTGCGATGACCTCGTCACCCACCGACTTCTCGACCGGTACGCTCTCGCCCGTCATGGCCGACTGGTCCACGCTCGTGAAGCCCTCCACCACCACGCCGTCGACCGGAATCCTCTCGCCCGGCCTCACCACCACTACCTCCCCCGGCTGCACCTCCTCCGCCGGGACCACGACCTCCTCGCCGTCCCTGATCACAGTGGCCCTGTCAGGGTGCATCTCGTAGAGCGACCTGACTGCCTCCTCGGCCCTCACCCTGACCCGGTGCTCGAGCGTCCTCCCCAGCAGTATGAATCCGATTATCAGCGCCGACTCCATGAAGTAGTACCTGTGGTGACCGGCCGGTGCTGGCAGAAGGAAAGGAAGGACGCCGAGGTCCTGGAGGGCGATGATCGCGCTGTAGGCCCATGCGGTCGTGGTACCTATAGCGATAAGGCTGTCCATGTTCGCCTGCCTCGCCCTGATCGCGTCCAACAGCCCCCTGTAGAACCGGAGGCCGGCCGAGAACTGGACCGCGGTCGCCAGAGCCAACAGGACCAAGGCGTTCGGGTGGAGCGTCAGGAGGGAAGGAAGGAGGAACTCGGAGGCAGCGATGAAGGCACCTGCGGCGAGCGCGAACGCCACCATGCGTTTCAGCCGCCTCAGCTCGATCTCGGGCTCGAGGAACTGGAGCATGCAGGACTGGCTGCAGAAGTAGTAGAGCACGCCTCCCTTGGAGACCTTGAACTCGGCCGAGGACTCGTCGACGTACATCCCGCAGACTATGTCGCGTGCCATTTCCGCCGCATCGACCGATTGCGCGTCGCCCAAAGTAGTTAATGACGACGAACAAGACAGGGTGCTGCGATGGCTGGAGAGCCTTCAAGGGTCAGCGTCAGGCGTCACGCTACAGCCACCGCCCTCCTGACGGCGCTCTCCTACACCGTCCTGACCTACCTGCTGACGTTCCACAGGGCCTTGCAACACGAGAGCCCTCTACTCGGCGTCCTGCCGCACGTCATAGCGGCCGTCAACCTGGCAGGCGTCGTCTCGCTCCAGCTAGGGTACAGGGCGATCAGGAGGGGAGACGTCAGGTCCCACAGGAACTTCATGGGCCTGAGCTTCATCCTGATAGCGACCTTCCTCACCCTTTACGTGACGCGTTTGATGCTCGGCGGGACAGAAGTCTACAGGGGTCCACAGGTGATCAGGGACTTCGTCTATCTGCCCGTCCTGACGGTCCACCTGACGCTCTCGATCTTATCGGTTCCCCTCGTGCTCTTCAACGTCCTCACCGGCCTCACGCTCCCTTACGGATCGATCGGAAGGACTCCGCATCCGAAGGTCGGGAAGATCGCCTACCTCTGCTGGTCCCTCAGCCTCGCCCTAGGGATCGTGGTCTACGTGCTGCTGAGGTGGACCTGAGCCTCCGGTCAGCGCAGGCCTCAGCCCTTGACCTCGAACGGCCTCGATATGGCTGCAATCCTCTCGAGCATTTTCCTGTGAGAGCCGCTCGAATGCCCTCACCGCTTTACTATTTTCCTTATTGGTAATTACGATCTTTGGTTCCCCACATATTTCATTCTCTTCCGTAAGCTCCTTAAGTATTCCTTCTAACTTCATCTGAAACTCCTTCATTCATCAGTAAGTACAAGGACTTCCATGTTCTCACCCTGAAAATACCCTTTTTATAACGTCTCAAAAGCTCACCATAGCTGACCCTTTCCCCTGTCCGCAATATTGCTACCCTTCCCTCCGGCAAATAATATTGAACTACACAATACTCCGTGTAACGTCTTCACCACCAACCTCCTCACTCGTGGACCTCCGGTCTATTGGGAAACCTTGAACCAGAGAGAATACGCATCGTCTTCGATCACTTCAGCGAAACATTCAATGTGAATATACCTTACATTTCATCTCTAAATGGAGCGATAAGCAAGTCCTCTTCATTACTCTTTCTTTCTTCTCCTGACCACCATATAAGTTGGTGTGATAAGAGAGGTAATGAGGGCAATCGCGTACGGAGAGACCGGAAGGACTATAGTGTGCTCTTCGGGCGGTATAGAGACCTCTCCTTCGGAAGCTCCTATCAGCCCTGCCGAGAGCCTCCCCTGCCCGTTCGGGACCACGCCGAGCCTGGAGATTCCGGAGTAGTCGGTCAAGGCCTTCACCTCGCCTCCCGGCCCTGAGTATACCACATTCGCGAACGGGACAGGCATTCCTAAGACGTCCCTTACCCTTACTGTAAGTCCTGAGATTGCCGCAGGTATCGCAATTGTCCCGGGCTCGTTTGCCTTTACCGTCGCGTTCACGGTCACGTCAACACCTTTGTAGACGGCCTTCACGACTTTCCACTCTATACTCCTGAGTCCAAGGGTTAGATATCTGTCGAGCCATACTGCCTTACCTCCTTCCGAGGTCACTTCTCCTAGATCGCTTCTGAGGAGCACGAGGTCCGGATCCGCTACGGATCCGTCCTGGCCTCTGAGCTTCGGCCAGACCAGTATCTGGTCCCTGTAGACCGCTATTACCGAGACAGGCCTCACCACCTCGATCTCTAAGGACGTTATCGGCCCAAGGCTCCTGTTGTCCATTATTACGTCGTGGAGGACCAGCCTGTTGGTGTCTCCTGTCAGATGGACGTCCCTGAAGTCTAAAGTTATCCTCTCTCCCTCCTCGACGAAGACCGTTGCCGGAAGCGGGAGGGAGCTGTTCCTGATCGAAACGACTCCAGCTGGCGATCTGACGTCCAGGGCGTACTTAACGGTCCAGAGTACGTGCATCTCTATCGGGCCGTGGACGGTGAAGGTAGCGTTCCAGAGGGTGATGACATGCCTCCCTCCTATCGTTATGTTGATTGATTCGAGATCGGCCCTCTCGGCCACGAACCTTTTACCTCCGGATAGGACCTCAATGCCCTTCACCTCTATCAACGTGCCGTTCCCCAGGTTCTGGAGGCCTCCGGGTACGATGATGGCGTAGGTGGTGTTCTCCTCGAACCAGGGGTTGGTGAAGGTCCAGTTGAGGAACCTGCTCTTAACAGTTAGAAGGTGCTCCCTCCTCCAGACGGCCTCGACCTCGACAGGTCCATCGACCCTTACCTCGATCTCTTTAACGGTCTCGTTGCCTCTCCTGAAGCCCAGGAAGACGTACCTCGTCGCATCTGAGACGTAGGTGACGTTCTCGGCCACCCTCAGCCTCGCCACAGATCCCTCCCTGTGCCAGCCTGATCCTTCGTGCTTGAGTTCACTTGGTCCCTTCACCGAGACTAAATGATACCTCACGAGGACAGGCTCGAAGGACTTAGGACCGTCTACGACCAACTCCTCGCCAGGCCTATACACCCTTCCGGAGTCATCTTTCCAGCCCTCAAGGACCAGCTTAGTCCCCTTGGAGACCTGGAGCTCTGAGAGCGTAGGTAGCCTGATCTTGGCCCCCTCCTTGTACCATCCTGTCACGTTTCCGTCGAGAACCCTGAAGCCCTCCGGTATCGTGAAGTTGACTAGATATTCCCTCTCGTAGACCGGCTCTAAGGTGGTGTTGTATCTCACGTAAATCACGGTCACTCCCCTCATCCAGGGAACCCTCTCATAGCCCCTGTACCTGCTGGTGAAGTTGTCTAGGTAGATGGGGCCTCCGTTAGGTCCGGTAAGCCGCAACGTGTAGACTTTGGCGTTCTCCAAGGGGCAGATGGAGGCGCCGGGCGGGCACCTTCCGTCGGCCCAAGGCCACCTCCAAGGCTTCCTGTCGCCCACCGGTATGCCCATTATGTCGAGGTCCAGGTAGGGCCCGGGCCATTCGGTACCGTTCACCAGCCACCTTCCTTTGAAGACCCTTCTGGAGACAGGGGAGTCGTAGATGACCTCTTCAGAGGCAGGGACGCCTACAGCTATTCTGGTCGGGTATGCATAAAGCTCAGGAGCTCTGTAAACATATGGACCCCACGAATAGTAGCACTCGATGTTGTTGCCAAACCACCTTCCCGGAAGCATAGCCGGAGTATGCGTCTCGTTTCCGTTGACCCGCATCGGAATGAATATCTCCTCATCAGATCCCCTCCACCTGTAGATGTACCCGCAGAAGAAGAGGTCGGGCCTGAGGTCGGAGAAGAGGAGGAAGCGAAGCTTGTCGTCGTCGGCCGGCGGCTTATGTCTAAGGAAAATGTGGTCATAAAACCAAGAAAAAGGATACCATACGGGACCCACCTGCCAGTCAATTCTGTAATACCCCTCTAAACCCCTAAAACTGATCAAGTCCCAGGGTGCTCCGACAGATTTGATGTAATCAATATATTGTATCGACTTTAAACGAGTACCTTCCTTGTTTTTATATATGATCCAGTTGGCGTCAAAGTTGCGATCCCACCTCATCCGCTCCTCGGGCCTGAGGGTTAGTGCTGGGAGGACTGCTCCTCCCTTTAGCTCGATCTTGAAGAAAGTATCGATAGGTCTGACCACAATGCCCGATTCCAAGGCGTCCTTGGCCGTGACGATGTAGATTATTTTGAAATGTGTTTCACGATCCACTACTACCGTTTTATACTTCAAATTCATCTGGAGCTTCGAGGCGAAATCCTCTTTGACTAGTCCGGGATGAGTGTCGTAGAAGCGGAGCCACGACCAAGAAAGCGCTAGAGCATACCAGCTCAACGTGTTATCGCCGATATCTTCAACCCGTCCCCAAGCCGTTTGGAACGAATAATAAGGAGCAGAGTCGTAATACAACTCGTCAGAACCTAAGGTGTGTATCATTTCGTGGACAGCAACTCCATAGAAGTTTAATCTGATTTCCTTAAAGAGTGTCGTATAACTTACGGGTCCTTCAACGCAGTTCTTCGGTATATAAATTGGTATATTGAACACATTGTCATTTAGGGGACCGTCGGACAGCTGAAGCTTCAGCTTCAAAAGATAGCTGAACTGGGGATATATTTCGACGAATTTATTCCGATAGCGCGTTATCTTTTCGATAGCGGACCTTACTGCCTGGCGATATACCTCATTCGTATCTTCATCCGGACATTCACTTACAAGATAATAGTTGAATACCGGCTTCCTGCCCTTCCAATCCTCAGAAAGAACAAAAAACAGCATATCAGTCGCCGTCAATATGTTTTCGGCTTTAGCTACCCAACTCCATTCAGATCCCCGCGGCGGCCTAGGATCTAAATTTGCAGTAGCGCCTACTGGTGGGTATCCTGGGATAGAGTCGGGAGTCCTCCACAATCCCTCTGAGGCGTAGGTCGGGATTGTTGCTACTAGTAGCGCCAGGAGGCAGAGGATGGGGGTTAGCAGTTTCGGTGAGCGCATACCTCAACCAAAAAGACTCATGATGGTTATATAATTTCTAGGCCTACTGCGTCTTCTTGAAAATGATTACTACCGTAGCAGAGTAATCTCTGTTGGGTTGGGCGTCGACCCAGCATTTGCCCGAGGCGCTGTTACCTGTTTTACTACTGAGGTCGCAATTTGCATCTCCGCGCTTCCCGATATCTGCAAGAATCCAGCCCGGCTTGAGACTCCAGGAGGCGCTCCAAGAGATGGATATTTTTTGGGTGGTCCCCTGCGGTACATTTACACATCTCTGTAAGCTCGAGCCGCTCCACCCGTCAAGACTGACGCTCCACGAGTCGAGGCAACCGGTAGATGTATCACCTGAACAGCAGGGGTTCACACTAACGGTAAGGCATGACTGGTCCGGAATACATTTCTTCTTATATTGTTCTGGATCGTATATCCTCGCACACGCGCACCACTCCGGGCTACCTACCTTGTTCGGGTCGTTCAGTATCTGCTGGCACCGGTCTGGCGTTGGAGGCGGAGGCTGGAGGACGACCTCCCACGACCTGCTCCAGCTACTCGTGAGAACGTACTTGAACCTGACTATCGTGTTCGCGTTTATGTTGAAGGTCAGGGACGTCTGGTTCACTGAGGCGTAGACCTCTCCGGTGTCCCAGTCTACCAGCTCTATAGCCTGTAGCTGGTAGGTCCTGCTCCACTCCGTGACCCGCTGTACACAGTACCAATAACATTGGTCGGGGCAACCTCCGTCAACATAACAATAAGCTGAACTCCCTACAAGGGTGTACGATGTTATCCCAGCGCTTACTACCACGCTCTCATTGGCCCTAAAGTAAAGAATTATTGGTGGGTTGAAACTTACGATTTGTCTCCCGTTGGCGGTCAACGTGGTGATTAATTGCGAGGCTGTAGGACTCTGAGGACCGGTACAAGAGTACGGTGTACATGTGACTCCTGTATAGTATCGACATCCCCAATCCGGGTCCCCATACCAACAGCTTGTTCCGTCTCTGCCAGTCGTGCTGGTTACCTTGCCCCAATTCTTCCCGTCGTTGGACTCCCACCACTCTCCCGTCAGGCTGTACGCGCTCTGCCTGGCCTTTATCGTGATGGTGTACGTCGTCTGATAGGAGGTCGTTGTTATGTAGCTGTAGAAGTAGGACGTTATCGTAGTCGTCGATATTGTAGCCCTTAAGATCCCCTCTAAGAACGGAGGAACTCCCCATATGCTCCCGTGCGTCCTCTTCCTTTCGCTCAGGAGGACAAGCCTCGATACCTCAGAGCTGAAGACCGTGAAGTTGCTCCATCTCTCGGGAAGGCTCAGGTCCTGGACTTCGTATGACTTCTTGAACTTCGCATATTTGTTATTGTTTCACTCCAAGAATCTTGTTTACGGGAACTTCCACGTCGATGAAGGCAATTTGTCGAGGGCGTTGCCAGCACAATCTCGATTGCTACCTACACTCTTCGATTACTAATGCTGTAATGAATTGCTTGGAGTCTCATTGCCCCTCAAGGCCCATAGGGTTCTAAATGTCGCAAGAATAACAATTATATTCTGCCTATTTGCACATTTAAATAACCTGATCATGTTTTATGAGTTTTCACGTTATATAAACAGACTGAATCAGAAGTGCTATATCGGAGTGTATGATATTGATTAACGAGGTCGGTCAGACGACCGGCCTCATGGGAGACCGGGCCGCCAGGACAGGCGGTCACGGTGTCCCAGTCCCTGGGGCAAAGCCCTAGGGGCGCTGGGAGAGGAATTGGAGGCGCCGACGAAAGCCGGCGCGGCACCGCCGCGTCGTGGCCTCCCGGATGAGGGGGGTGGCGCCTCTGGACCTCTCCTGGTCCGACGGGAGCTTCCCCTGGAGGGGTGATGGATAGAGCAATCCATCGCCCCTCTCCCGAGGAGGGACGGCGGGAAGCGGCGCCCGCCCTTAGCCCCAGGATGCCGGGGCAGCAGGGGAGCCCCGGATGGGAGGGGCAGAAGGGGCGCTCCGGGAAGAGCGAGCGCCCTAAGCTCTCCCGGTAGACAGACGAAGGGCGGAAGGAAGAGAAAGATCAGAAGACGAAAACGGAGCCCATAGACGCAGACGCCATCCCCGGGTCAGAATCCCGGAGCCTCCAATCACAATATTGGAGGCTGGGGACCGGGGGTGGGGTTACGCCGGGACCCTCCCCAGCTCCTTAAGGGATCCCGGACGTTCGACGTGGCGGCCGGCGGGTGTCCCGCGTCGCCCTCGTGGTTGCGGGGGCGTTGTGAGGGCCAGATTACCTCCGTGGTTGCGGGGGTAGAGGGCTTGGTGGCCCTCCTGGCCCGCCTACCGGGTGGGTGGCAGGGCTAACCGCCGACCTCTCCCGTAATTGGGAGGGGGAAAGGGGAGATGAGGGGGTGCCCTCTTGTTGGAGGGTCCTTTGAGCCCCTGCCGCCATAAGTGGTCTGGGGAGCCGCGGCCCTGGCCTTACGGCCGCAAATACCCCGTGTGGGGGGGGCTGGAGGCTCTCCAGGCACTTGACGAAAATTCTGATGATTACTGGATAATACTGGATGCGCTCTCTCACCACATCCCCGGGCAAGGCCGGCCTCCGGGTCCAAGCGGGGGATGGGCATACCCGGGAGAATGGCGCGGCGTGCAGGGGTCCCCCGGTGGTGAGGGAGCGTGGTAAATCTAGACACTCCGTCCCAATAGGATCCTAGGTCCTATCGGGATGGAAAGATGAGTTCAGGCAAACCGGATAATGTCCGAAACCCAGCTGATAACCTCCTCTCCTCGATACCAACCTCCAGATTTTTTGAAGCCACCGGCCCTGCTCGGGGTATTCCTCCGGGCGGGGCCGGTTGGCTCCGTCTGGGGGTTGGCCCCGGGCAGGGTGGGCGCACTGGGAAAAACTCCCTGTGACCCTCCTGGCCCAGCCTCGCGGGACCGAAAGGTCTCGCGGGGTCCGGTGGAGGCCGAGGGAGGGATAGGGGGTGAGAAACTATGTCCCAGGATCCAGTCTGCCCGGAAGGGGAGGGGGTTAAGAAGATGGACAACATCACCAAGACGAAGAGAAGGAAAATCCCGCCTCGGGAACTAAGGATAATGCAATACGACAGGGCTATCAAACTTCGTCGACGAGGACTGTCGCTCAATAAGATTAGAGTGAGACTCCAAAAAGAGTTTGGAGATGCGCCGCACACGTCTACTCTAAGCTACTGGACGCGCGGACTACATAATCCCTATAATAGCAGAGGGATACCTTCGCCTGAGCTGTTTAAACCTTCCAAAGAGCTCGCTTACCTTATCATGGCAATCCTAGGCGATGGGTGTGCTTATACAAGGATCCACAAAGACTCCAGGCAAGCCTATATAGTACGGCTTGATGCTTGTGATAAAGAGTTCGTTGAGAAGGTCGCCAGATGCGCAGGCCTAGTGTTGAACAGGCCACCACCTAAGGTGAATATCATAAAAGGCACCAGAAAATATTACTTTGAGGTTGCGTCGAAAGCGCTTTACGAACTCCTCAAAAAGCCTCTCGAGGAGTTGAAGCAGTATATAGAGCATTGTGAGGAATGCACAACGTCAGCCCTCCAAGCATTCTTCGATGCCGAAGGATGCGTCTACAAAGATGGACGCATAGTTGCAGCTAATGCCAACTACGAACTACTTGTGTATATACAACAACTTCTTATGAAGTCCGGTATAGAGACGACAGGGAGTCCAAGGATTAATACGCGACGGGGCAAGTTGATAATAAATCTCCGCAATGGGAAAACATATCAGGCGAAAAAAGATTGCTACCGTATCTGCATACGAAAATCTAGCAACGAAACCTTTTACCAGCGCGTCGGCTTCACCATAACGAGGAAGCAAAAACGACTTGAGGACTATCTCCGGAGGAAAGGACTACTTCAGGAGGACTAAACCAAAAGACCTAAACCCACCCCCTTTTTCCCCTCTCATATTTACCAGTTCACCGCGTCTATGGGCTCCATCATTTTCAAAAGCATTTAACAAAACCTATCACCGGTTCTCTGAAATGTTCTTGAGCAATTAGGGACATAACACAGCAAGGCCCTACACCCGGGGCTCCTTCACCATCTCCCTGAAGGTATGCTGAGTTATGTGGCCTGTTTCAAGTCCTTTATCATCTACTCAAACGAATCTTCTTCTCTTCAAGTCGCTATAGGCTATGAATATACAGGGTCGTCCTTGACTGAGTCGGGTGTGTACCTCTTTCTCGGCTCGACGTAAACCGCATACCGAAAGCAATCGTTAGTTTTTGTCGTTACCATATTGATTTCCCTTCAACTTGACGGATCTCAGATGAACGTCGAATCTCTTCCCTCAGCCTCTCCACCTCCTCCCTCAGCGCCTTGTACTCGGTTCCCCTCTCGAGGGCCTTCCTGACCTTCTCGGCCGCGTCCCTCGCGGCCCTCCTCACCATCTCGTACGTGTCCTGCTCTGCCATCTGGTTGAGTATTCCTAGGACCTGGGGCGCGAAGAGCTCGGAGCAGGCGGCGACCACTGCCCTCCTGACCCTGTAGCTCTCGTCCCTTGAAAGCTCCCTCAGCCTCTCTATCACCTCCCTCCTCCCCGGGAACCTCCCGAGGAGGGAGACGGCGACGGCCCTGACGTGGCTCGGCTTGTCTTCCTCTGTGTACCTCATGACGACCTTCAGCGACTCCTCGTCGCCTATCTCCGCCAGGCCCCTGAGGCACCCTGCTGTGATGACGTTGTTGTGCGAAGGGTCGTCGATGTGCTTCAGCAGCAACTCCCTCACCTCCTCCCTCCCCACCTTTCCGAGCGAGGACGCGGCTGCCTGCCTCGTGTAGTAGCCCTCCGTCGGGTCCTCGAGGACTGCGGTCAGGGTTCTGATCACCTCCCTGTCTCCCCTGAAGTTGGAGAGGGCCTCGCAGACGGCCGTCCTGACCTTCTTGTTCCTCACCTCCTTCAGCGCCTCCAGCAGCTCTCGCTTGGCCGACTCGGTTTTCGCGTTGCCGAGCGCCTTCGCCGCCTCTACCGCTATCCCCCAGAACGTCCCCGGACTCCTCAGGACCTCCCCCAGCGCCTCCACCGCCCTCTCGCTCCCGCTCTTCCCGAGGGCCCTCGCCGCCAATATCCTGCAGTAGGTGTGGGTGTCCTCCTTCAGGATCCTGATCCAGACTTCGTCGCCGAGCTTCCTCTCGATCACAGCGAAGGCCTCGAACCTCGGGTCCACGCAAACCCACCTCGGCCTCTCGCCCACCGGAAGGACGAAGACCTCCTCCCTCGACCTGAGCTCGAGCCTGAACTCCCTCTTGCCAGATCCCGTGTTCACCTCCACCCTCACAGGAACCCAGTACTCCGGGAGCGAGTCCTCGCCCTGCGTCTGCCTGAACCTCAGCTTCAGCGTGCCCGTACCCTCGTCGTACTCCTCCTCGACCGATATCACGGGATGGCCTGCGTTGTAGAGGTAC
>Ga0272445_1001892_pt1 | contig 15267 bp, 11 predicted proteins | sample YNPCB0031_FD_194404 | JGI IMG/M metagenome (GOLD analysis project Ga0272445, IMG submission 194404) | Hot spring sediment microbial communities from Yellowstone National Park, WY, United States - YNP-CB-003-1 | ecosystem: Environmental > Aquatic > Thermal springs > Hot (42-90C) > Sediment... | reverse complement strand
GCCTTGCTCAGCACGTAGACTCCTCTCTCGATTCCCTCACGATCTTGGCCGCGTCCAGCCCCTTAGGCCTGCTCGTTGGTATCTCGGACTCGGTCGTGGACTCTAAGCCCCTAAGTCCATTTCCTCGGCCAAGAGCTCGGCCCACCTCTCAAACACCAAGCTCTTGAAGTATTCTTCGACGATGTTGCTTAAGCTCTTCCCGTCAACGGTTGCGGGCCCCTAGCCCTCTCTCACGCTCAAGGTGAGTTTTTCTTATTCACCTAGCATACTTATACGTAAATGAAGCTTGCGCACTAAAGCCGTCAGCCGCCGCTAAACGATCTATGGGGAAGGCATAGGTCGAGCTCTTCATGTACGGGTTGACTGGGACCGGCATTCCAAAGACCTGAACTCCGTGATGGCGGCGACGCGCCGAGTGCGTGACCAAGGATTCTCCATCGACACCCATTTCGCGCGCCATCATACTCTCTGGTGCCAGCATCGCGATAAACGTCAACGTCGAGGACCTCTATGCAGTATCTTTCCCTCAACTTCAGGTAGCTCGAGCTCCTTAACCATGTAGACAGCGTCCTTTATCGTCTGGACCTTGGCAATTACTTCGGCCTCGCTCAACTCCACGTAGCTACCACACTTCACACACTTGAAGCCCTTCTCCCCTTCCCTCACATACCTAGGCGTATTGTGGTACTCGCACAAGACGATTAGGCAGGCCAAGGCCCTCCCAAAATTACGCCCTCGACCTCTATTACTCTCACAATAAGCGCCCTCGTAATCTCGAAGACCTCGTTCGAGAGCAATCAGCTTTGAGAGGGCCATCCATCTAACAGCAAAACTTCGCCTTCATGAGTTCAGAAGGCCAAGCGGAGACTAGCTTGAAACGTTCTTCGTGGTTGGGTAGGATCGGGTTAACCTTCGCATGATCAAGGCCGTGGCGCCTACACCAACGGCTAACCCAACTACGAACGTAGCTATAGAGTAAGCCCCTAAACTAGTCTCCAGCTCATGAATACGGCTCTGCTGAGCACTCACCAACTTTTGAAGTTCACTAATATTTCGACTCAGCTCATCGTTCTTCTCTTGAAGACTCTCCATTAACTTCGAGGTCTCTACGGCCCTCCCCGAGGTCGCGTAGACCTTCTTGTCGAGCCATATCTCCTTCACCCAATCGTACCCAGCTATCTTTGGGACCTCTTCTGCTGGAGCTCTACCAGCTACACCGTCTATTATCTTGTAGACATATGATATCTCCATCTTGTTGACAACCCTCAAGGTATTAAGTTGCTCTTCGGTAGGCCTGCCTTGAAATATCACGATTATGGCCACAGGATCTGAAGGGTTTGCCACCTCCAAGACCTTCCTGAGCTCAGCGTCAATTTTCTCAAGCGGTTGTGCGAGGGCTGGGCAGGATGATAGCGCTAAAACCCCTATTAGTGCAATGAACAACAACGGCCAGCCCTTACGCACCTTTGCCAAGCTCAAGTGCACCTCCCTCCTCTGCTCTAATGGACCTTAGGAAGCTTTATGGATTTCGGTCCCTCAGACTTAGGCGGCTTCGCCAACGGGCTTCGACGAGGCACAAAGCCTCTCGCCGACTACTAGTTGAAGGGAGAGGGACGCGTATGGTCTATGTAGGGTCCAAGCACGTCATTTTGAGGGCAATCTTCGAAGAGTCCTCAACACTTCCGGGGCAAAGTTTTTAAGAGATCAAAATGCAAAAGAGGTAATACGCTCAATAAACCCTAATGGAAGGGAAAGGGCTTATGTCTAGCAGGAGGTCGATGAAGACTGGTGTGCTGATCCTGCTCATAGCGCTCCTAATGATCCCGACATGTTTTGCCTTATTAATGCCTCATGCTCAACTAGGGTCACCTAGTCCTTTGGGTTCCTCGGTCTACGAGCAGGCGGCTCAAAACGAGTCGCAGAGCGCTTCCCCGACGGTATTGGCGATGCTGAAAGGTGGCCAAGAGTGGAAGGCAAACAGCCCGTCAGGCCTAGCTACGCCAGCGAAGCTCTACAACCTTACCCTGATAACTGGCGACTCCGTCCTAGTGAGGGTCGCGGAGAACGGAACGATCCTCTCTATCGCTGTCAGGCCTGCTGACCCCACGAAGCTGGGCCAAGAATTCCTCATCCTCAAGATGCACAACTCGACCTACGTGATCCCAAGCAACATCGACCCCCGAAAGTACGACCTTGAGCTCTTCAACATCGACCTCCTAATCAAGGAGGGCTACGGGGAGCTCCCGCACATCCCAGTGATCGTTCAGCACTCCACGGACGTCTCAGCCCTCATAGAGCAGGTCAAGGCTAGAAAAGGCGAAGTAACTCACAGCTTCTCCATCACGCCAGCGATCGCCGTCAAGATCCCCAAGGATAGGGCTGGAAGCATAAACGAGCTACTGGCCTCCTCGCGAGACGTACGGAAGGTCTGGCTGGACAGGAAGGTGCATCCCAACCTCGACGAGAGCGCCCCGCTGATAGGCGCACCCGACGCTTGGAAGCTAGGCCTCAACGGGAGCGGGGTGAGGATAGCCGTAATAGATACAGGCATAGACGCAAGCCACCCAGACTTCTACTTCCCAAACGGGACCTCGAAGATAGAGCGGGCCGTATCCTTCGTGGACTATGACGGCGACGGCACGCCCGACGAGCCACCCGACGACTACTTCGGCCACGGAACCCACGTAGCCAGCATAGCGGCGGGCACCGGAGCCAAGTCGGCCGGCAGGTTCAAGGGAATCGCGTACGGAGCTAAGCTATGGAACGTCAAGGTCTTAAACAGAGAGGGCTGGGGCTACCTGAGCTGGGTCATAGCCGGCGTCGAGTACGCAGCGCTCGGCCCAGACCACATGCCCAACACTGGAGATGAAGCCGATATCCTAAGCTTGAGCTTGGGGGTCTATTGGTGGACCGACGGGACGGATCCGTTGTCGATGGCATGTGACGCCGCAGTCGACGCTGGCCGAGTCGTGGTCGTGGCCGCTGGAAACTGGGGAGACTACTTTGGCATAGGCGTCCCAGCAACCGCTAGGAAGGTGATAACGGTCGGCGCCACCGACAAGCAGGACAGGCTGGCCTGGTTCAGCAGCTACGGGCCGACGATAGACTACAGGGTTAAGCCAGACATCGTGGCCCCCGGCGTCGACATATGGGCCGCCTTAGCGAGGGGCTCATACATCGAATATTGGGCTAACCAAAGCTGGATACCAGCAATAGACGTCGATGGAGATGGAAGGTACGACTACGTCAGGCTCAGCGGGACGAGCATGTCGACGCCCCACGTCTCCGGAGCGGCGGCCCTGCTCAAGCAACTGAACCCGCGCCTGACGCCGAATGAGGTAAAGAACATATTGATAAGCACGGCCAAGGACCTTGGCTACAACGTGTACCAGCAGGGCGGGGGAAGGGTCAACATTACATCCGCCATAGACCCGCCAGTCCTAGTAGATCCTGCAACCATAAGCCTAGGCCTCATGACAGAGGACGCGCTTGTCAACTCCACCATAACGTTCACGTTTAAGCCGCTCACCGTTGTGCCGTTAGGCGTGGAGAACATAACTTTGAGCCTAGAAGCGACCGTTAGAGACATCTTTACAGGGAGCGTAGTCGATGCGGCGAGGCTCAACACCACGGTCGTCACAATACCGTTCAACGAGTCTAGGGCGGTGCTGCTGACGATAAACACGACCCTCCCGGGGTCCATATACGAGGGCAGGGTTACGGCTAAGGTCGTCGGAGGCCCTTGGGGGAATAGAACAGTACACACGATACTTGGGTTTGCGAGGCTGAACAACTTAACGATAATCATGATTGATAGGAAGGGCCTCCCAGCAGCCTATCGTCCAGTGCTGTTCTTCCAGCACAACGCGACATACTACTGGAAGGGATACAACTTTCGGTTTACGTTTACTGATCCGAACGGCGTAGTGCGCGCCTACGTGCCGGACGGGGAGTTCTACGTAGTCGGACACGACCAGGACTACAGCGTCCAAGCTACCGTTTGGACGATAGCGGAAAGGGTCCCCATCCATGGGAACACGGTAGTTGTATTAGATGAGAGGAACGCTGGAGAGGTCAACTTCGACCCCGCGAAGCCCAACCAAGTCTTCGCCGCGAAGTACTCGAGCATAAACTATCGCTCTTGGTGGTTTGGTTTGCAGTGGACCAGCCTATGGTATTACCCATCAACCGCCCTAACGTACATGACCAGCACTACTTTAGGCGTTTCATTCAGCTATGAGTATTACAATAAAGACTACTTCAACGTGGCGTGCCCAGACGTCATCGATGCACCTGAGTGGCACAACCTGATCTACTGGCAGAGCGGAATAGCACCGCCTGTGACCTACGTAGCCGACTACAGTAGCTTAGTCAAGAAAGTAACGGAATATAAGGTCTCGATGACCCCCAAATTAGCTGCGTGGTTCATGCAGAGCAAGTGGTCTCCGCTCGAGTGGATGAGCTATGGGTTTGTGTGGGCCATGAACGTGCCGAGGGCGAGGGTCGAGTGGCTGACGCCAGACGTATACTACCACACGTTCTATGAGAAGTTGAGAGATCCGCCGTGGACGTCCACTCCATACTGGGCCTTCGCCTACCGGCCCCTCCTCAAGGAGAGGTACCCTCCAGGCGAGGTCCATGAGGTCTTCGGTGGACACCCGCTCACCACGCACTTCCTCGTCCTCGCGGGCTCCGACTGGCTGGACATGATTTCAGACCTCCACATGGATACCTACGGGCACGCCCTGTGGACTACTGATGCAGGGCATGTACGGATATACCGCAACGATACCTTGATCGTGGATAGCGACGTATGGGACTACTTCTGGTACAGTTGGTACAACGACCCACGCCCATCTAGGTACAGGGTTGAGATAGAGGGGAAGAGCGGGCTATGGCTGTCCAGCTATACCTATACAGAGCTCTGGTTCACGGTCGTCAACGCATCGCTCTGGTACGCTCCACCCAGCCTCTACATACATGTACGTGGCTTGGACCTGAACAACACCTGCCCAGCGGGTGAGGTCGTCCTAGATGTGTATGTCAACGACCCTAGGGCAAGCTCTGAAGCCAACGTAACGGTCAAGTTCTCGGTGGACGATGGAGCTACCTGGAAGGACGCAGCACCGCTGGAGCGCAAGGCCGATGAGCCATACTCCTTCAGCTTGGGGAAGCTAGCCAACGCCTACGTCTCTCTATGGATAAACGCCACAGACAAGGCAGGCAACGGTATATCGATGAAGGTAATTAGGGGGTTCTACGTTTTACCCTCAGCACCTACGTTCAGCGTTAGAGGCTTCATCGGTTACGGAGGGAGACAGAATGGAACGATCTACGTTCTTGCGTTTGAGAGGTTCGGAGAGCCGCCAGTAAACGCTACAGTTGCTACTGGTGGAAACTACAGCCTCACGGTTCCAGCTGGGAGCTATTACTTCGCCGCGTTCATGGATGTGAACGGCAACGGAGGCATCGATTCGGCGGAGCCGATAGGCTTCGCAATCAATAAGAAGTATCCAAGCGAAGCTGACCTGCTGACAATAGATGGGAGCAGGGACAACGTCAACATAACGCTCTACGACGTCGACTTGACGGTGAGCGAGGTGAAGATATTCCCAGAGCGGCCTGTCGAAGGCCAATTGGTGACGTTGAATGCGACGATAAGGAACTTGGGCGGCTCATTTGCGAAGAGCTTCAACGTGAGCCTATTCGTCAACAAAACCTTGGTGGACGTGAAAACGATATCGCTGTACTTCAACGAGACGAAGCACGTTGAGTTCTCGGGCCCTGCTCCAAGGGCTGGAGCTTATGAGGTAATGATAGCCGTCGATCCGGAGAACGCCGTCCCGGAGAGTAATGAGGAGAACAACAAGTACGTATTGACAGTTACAGTCGCTCCCGCGCCTGCACCATTCTACGCAGTTGTAGCAGGCCTAGGAGGTGAGGTATGGTACCGCGAGTTCGACGGCAGGAACTGGGGTCCATGGAGGTTGCTCGGCGGCGTTACCCTTGATAGTCCAAGCGCAGCGTACTATGATGGAAGGATGTACGTCGCTGTGAGGGGTATGGGTGATAGCATCTGGTACGGCTACGTGGACGTAGCTTCAGGAGAGTTCAGCGGCTGGATCCCCATACCGGGCGCGACGCTCTCCAAGCCGACGCTCGTCTCCATGCCCAGTGGCCTCCTAATGATCGTGAGGGGCCTAGGAAACGACATCTGGCTCTACCCACTAACATGGCCAAACGCCTCGTGGATCAAGTTGCCGGGGTTAACCGTAGACGCACCCACGGCGGTAGCTGTAGGCGATAAGGTACACATCGTTGTAAGGGGTGTAGACGGCTACAGCCTATGGCATGGAGTCTTAGATGTAAGCACGTGGAAATTCTCAGGGTGGAGCAACATAGCTGGGGCAACAGACTCAACACCAGACCTCTGCATAGACAAGTCGAGCAGAGCTATATATCTAGCCGTTAAAGGAATCGACGGCACACTTTATATCAATGTCTACACAGACTCACTAAGCTGGCACGGATGGATAAGCATACCCGGAGGCCTAACAGATCAAGGGCCAGCAATTCAGGTAGGTAGCAACTTAATGATCATGGTTAAGGGCTTAGACAATTCGATCTGGATTAACTTCAAGAAACCAGATGGAGCTTGGGCTGGGTGGACGCAGATCGATGGAGCCACACAGCTTCAGCCTAAACTCATCAGTACAGGCTAAACAACCCCTCTTTTTCTAATTGTGAGAGCCCTCTTGAAGCTCAAGCCTTGAGCTTGTGGAAGAGGATTGAGCCTTGAGCCTCTGCCTCAAGTCATCTAAAGCCACGCGTTGCCCATCCTTAAGCCTCTTCAAGGCGTCGAGCCACTTGCCAGCTATCACTTTCACGTCGAACTCTAAGGCCCTCTCCCTGCACCTAGACCTCACCCAAGGGGGGTAGCCCTCCCTCCATATCTTTAGGGCGAGCTTCACGAGCTCCTCGTCATCGTTGGCAAGCCAGCCCGTCATGCCATCTATCACGCTCTCCCTAGGCCCCTGCCTATCGTAGGTGAGGACAGGAGTACCACAGGCCATGCTCTCTACTGGCACGTAGCCAAATGGCTCGTGAGTGAAGGTGAAGAGCGTGAAGAGAGCGTTCGAGTAGAGGTCTATTAACTCCTCGTCGCTGACCCTCCTCAAGAACTCTATGTTGGGATGCTTTAATAAGTGCTTTGGGACGTAAAGGGCCTTCGAGCCGAAGGCCTTAATCTTGACACCTAAGTCTACTACTTGCCTAAGTAGTGAGTACTTCGTTTCCTTGCCTACGTAGGCGAGGACGTAGTCGCTTGAGGGCCTAGAGGTCGTCGGCTTGAACTGCTCGCAGTCAAGAGGTGGGTATATGATGCCGTCGACCTTGATGCCCCAGTCCTCATACATTTTCGCGCAATACTTAGAGTTGGCGACGACATAAGCGTCACACAAGGCTCTTTTCAATGAACTTCTCTCGGCGAGCTTAAGCAAGGGCTTAATAACAGTTCCTATAAATCTAAGGGTTAAAGGCAACTCCCTTATCGCGTCCTCCAATAAGTACGTTACAGGTCCTTGTGCATAAAATATATGCGATGGTGTCATGATCTGGTTTGAGAAGTTTACAAGGACCACCTCTTGGAGATTCAGGTTGTAATTAGCGAACCTCTTAGAATTCCTTTTAAGGAGTTGTTCGGCTAAGAAGTTTTCGAAAAGAGAAAAAGGTTCTCTCAATAACAACTTCGCATTTAAGTCAACAAAATCTAGGTCAAGCTCCCTCAAAATCCTCTTTACACCACTTGAAATTCTCGGCGAAACTATTGTTATTTCATGGTCTTTTCTGAAGAATTTCGCTAGTAGAACTGCTGGCCTAATAGGCCCATAAATATTGTAAGCGGTATCACATAGGAAAATTAAGCGAATTCACATCACCTACTAAAGGAATGCTCTATTGCCAATAAGTTATCATAAAGACAAGGTAAGCAAGCTCCACGCCTTCTTTATGCCTAACGGGGATGGGGTGGACAATTACGTCGACTCCACGCTCCTTCAGTGTCATCGCAAACCGAGATACGAACTTCTCTCCACCAACCTTGATAGGTCAAACTGTGACTGCGGATCATAGCTGTGCGCATAGCACCTCACTTCTTCCTACATATTATAAGGGCGTGTCGCGCCAGAGGATATGGCATGAAAGAATGGAGAAACCTGCCAAGTACAGGGAACCTAGTCATTGGTATGAATGAAAAGGGCCTGATATGATACTCTGCTTTCAAAGGCTTAAGAAGTTCGAGCCAAGAAGATGGCGTTAAGGTTGTGAGGTGGAGCTCGTGGTGAACCTTGTCGGACATAGCATTAACGCCATGTTTGAGTGGAGTGGTCGCCACGAAAACCCCCCCGTCCTTCAATGCACGAAAGGTTTCTCGCAAGGTGACAATAACGTCCTCAGTAGTAGGCAGGTGCTCTAGAACCTCGAAGGACGTTATGAGGTCGAATGACTTTTCGCGGAAGGGCATGTTTAAACAAGACGCCCTTAAGAGGTGGCGCCCCCTGAACGATGTTACGATAGGGCTTATGTCAATTCCATAACTCTCATAGCCCAGTTGTCGTAGTTGTTCAACAACATATCCTTGGGCGCACCCTATGTCAAGCGCCCTTCTCCCCCTCCCCTTAAATAAGTTCAATTTCAGAAGTTTTGAAGCCTCTTTCAGCATGTCCAAGCAAAAAGCTTTGACTGCTTCCTCCGCATAAGCCCTTCTTCGTTTAACAAAATATTCTCCAGGATATTCATCACAATATGACATTTTGGTTACCCACCTTTAGGTGCTTGAAAAGCTCTTTTGAGTTACAGATACGTAGTCTAAAGCTATTGAGCATTCATCCTCTACACTAATACCGCGGAACTCTATGTGAAATCTGAACCGATTATTCGTAAAGTTCAGTTTGATCTCACACCATTCATTGAGTATGAGCTGTGACGCATGGACCTCTTTTTTTGCTAGAATAACTTTGCCTCCCTCATCAGCGACATCTACCACTAACACCGTATTATTGCATGGAGATAGGAGCTTAAGCCTGAAAGTAACCTCGTACTCGCCTGGCAACAAAAGTATGTAGGGCCCGTACCAAAACGTACCAAAGCCTGAGCCTCTATCGTGACGCAAGACAAATCCACTTCTTGACGTCGGGTCGTAAAATCTTTCCCCATTTAATAGGATCAGACTACGATAATCAAGAACCAATCTCTCTGGCTCATAAAATACTGGCTCGCCTGAGTACCCCTTCTTAAATATTGTTATTCCATCAATATACGCATAAACCCCATACCCTCTACTTACGAGGCCCGATATCGCCAGCTCTGCCAGTCTCTTGTTCATCCTCTTAAGATCGAAGAGAGCATACTCATACTCGACTCTCTCAATCAATTGTTTGGTGTAATTGAGGTATACTCTGCTTTCGCCTACTCCGAAGGGGTCACTAAAAGGATCAGGATGTAGGACATAGGAATTCATTCTGTTAGAGATATGTGGAAAGATTTCATTTTGAGTTAAAATTGAAGCACCAGGAGGTATTAATGACATCACTTTGCTTATCGTTTGAGCTCTCTGAAAAGTCTGTATGGTGAAATAGGGATTTGTTATATAAGGAGAAAGGTTGACTAGAGCACTTATCATTAATGATAATGATAAAGAAATTTTAAGGAGCTTCATCATGTTGAGGTTTAGTATTTGTATATCTGATTCTCGAAGGGAATCAACAAAGGCCATGGAAAGCAATGGCACGAACACTATACCATACTGATAGCAAACGCTATAATAAGGGCCATAGTTAGTAGCATAGGCCATTAAAGACCATAAAATAAAAGGCAGTAATCGTAGTGGTCTTAGTAGGGGGATGAAAGCATATGGCATGAGCATTATTATGAGGTAAAACACTTTATTCCCAACATCGTAGAATAATACGAAGGGGTTTGTAATAATGTTGCGAAAGGCTATTTTCTCTACGCTCTCGCCCACAAATACAACCCTATGAGCTTGAATTATGTTACTTGCTCCAAGGAAATAGGTGATCGAGACTGCTATAATAGCACAATACGTGATTAAACTCCTAAGACTCTTATAGCATTTCGATCTGGCAAGCTCTATGAGCATCACTAGCACAAAAAGTGCTCCTACATATTCGATAGTCATCAATGAGGTCACAAAAGCTAATAAAAAGGAAAGCCGCCTCTTCTTCCTTAAGAAATATATCGATGTCGACATCGTCAGCGGCAAGAGGGTCTCTAAGTGGAAGTCGAAGAGGTTTGCGCCTATGGTCGCTGGGTGTGCTAAATAGGTAAGAGCGGCAACAAGCGCGAGCCTACGATCTTTAAGCTCTTCAAGGGCTATTGCGTAGAGCGGTATTGACGCGCATGCAATTATGATTGTTTGTAACACAAGCAACGTTCCTGCTCTTGGCATAAGAGCGTAGATCGGGAGGAAGGCAAGTAGTATTGGGGAGAAGTGGACGGCTAGAAAGTTGCTAGGCCAAGAGCCTGTAAACCAAGGCTCCACATTGTATTGAAAGGGCTTACCGTGAAGAGAAAAGTAGAGAATTTGATCGAAAATCCCCAAGTCCCATGCTGTTGTGAAAAAGAAGTGATGCTTGAGGAGCGAAGCAAAACTCAAAACTAAGACATAAACAGCAAGCGCAATTGATAGTTCCTTCTCTTTGAAGAATAAAGAGCGAGTCCTCGAAATCTTCGATAATACCTTCTCATTTAGCAATTCCTTCATTTTAATGGAGTCCTCCTTTAACTATCATCCCCAAGGACCCTCTTAAGCCTCACATTCACTTTCCCTGCAACCTCCAATAACGTCGGGTTAAGCTCCAATCCTTTGAACATGCCTATGGTGTTGTCAAGGTCCTTGGATGGGCATCTGCTATCGAAGAGCCTTCCGAAGAAGTCGGCCCCATAGGAGCTCACCCTTGAATTCATCTTAACCACCTCTGCCATCCTGCTCGTCTCGACTCCCAGCTTCTTGCAGAGTTCATGGATTTTGTTCCAGAAGCTTATCAAGGTGGTGAGGTAGGCGTTGTTGACGAGCTTTATGAGCTCGGACTCTATTGGCCTAACCCTCACTACGGGAGCACCGAGGGGCTTAAAGACCTCCTCGTAGAAGTCGCACACTTCTTGCAACACTCGCCTATGACGATTCTCTAAGGCCTTAAGACGTCACTGAACCAATACCTATCCCTCAGGAATTCCAGTATGTGGCTGACCTTATTGCCGTACTCCCTGTTGAGCTCGTCCACTGTTCTAGGAGGAGTCGTTGACCTCACGGCTATTCTCCCCACCTCTTTGATGCTCTCCACGGCTTCGAAGACATTCTGTGAATGCAGACGAAGGCGGTGTCCACGTCCTTGTTCAGGCTTGCCTTCACCTCAATTGGTGAGTTCTTCAAGGCGCTCGGATTAATGTCGTGGACCCAGACCTCGTGGCCCAAGACCCTGAGGGCGAGGGCTGTAGCCTTGCCGACGTCCCATAGCCCACCACGAGGAACCTATAGCTTCTCATCCTTACGATCACCTTCCAATCAGCACTATCCCTACCATGATAAAGGCCATTCCAATTAACTTCTTCAAAGCGAGCTTCTCCTCCAAGACAAGCTTGCACGCCAATATCATGGCTACCATGCTCAAGGAGAGGAAGAGCCTCCCCGCCAGTACGCCCATCTCCCTTAAGACGGCGTAGCCCAGGAACGATACCACGAGAGCAGGCGCCAAGGCCAACACGTACCACTTGTTGAAGGCGAGCCTGAACGGGAAGGCGAGCGAGAGCCGCGGTCCCAAACCTCCCTTATGGCGAACCCCAGCATGTGGCGTTGGGGGCTGACAGTAGCGCTATTAGAATCCCCAAAGCCCAAATTAGCGAGCTCACCTTCACCCAACTCCTCGCTTTTGCCTCATGAGCTTGAACAAGAAGACAGTGTAGTCGAAGACCTCCCTTAAGCCTAGCTTGCTCCTACCCCTCCTCCTCGCCTTGAAGACATAGGGGACTTCCGCCACACCCTCGTACCTCCCCCTCACTAACACCTCTAGCAACAGCTTGTAGCCGGTCGGGTTGAGCTCGACGCCCTCCACCACCTTTCTTCTGAACACAAAAAAGCCTGACATAGGGTCCTTAACCCCTCTCGTCTTGGGGAGGAGGGTGTGTGCTAGGAGGGTGGCTCCTCTCGAAATGAGCCTCCTCCAGAAGCTCCACCCCTCTACGCCTCCGCCCTCGACGTACCTCGAAGCTATCACGATGTCATAGCCCTCCTTCGCCCTCTCTAACAACTTGGGCAACAGCTCCGGTGGATGCTGTAGATCAGCGTCCATAACCGCTATAAGCCTGTACTTCGCCTCTCTCATCCCCTCCAAGGCTGCTGAGGCCAGTCCCATCTTCCTCGGCCTCTTAATTACCTTCACGTTCCTGTAGGCCCTCCCTAGCTCCTCCGCTATCTCGGCGGTGCCGTCGGGGCTCGAGTCGTCGACGACTATCACCTCGAAGTCAAGCCCCTTCAATGAAGTCTCGATCCTCTCTATCAGCTCCCCTATGTTCTCGGCCTCGTTGTAAGTGGGCACTATTATCGAGAGGCTTGAGCGCTGTGCTCCTCTGTCTGACATCATTAGGAGCTCACGCTAGAGAGTTAATCGTGGGGAGCGAATTTATGGCTTTTAGAGTTCGAGGTGGATCAAGCTCACCGTCAATTACGGCCCATAATTCGCGCTTTGGTTCGAAGAATGGCAGGCCCCTGCACTAGGGTTAATGAGCTAGAAGAGCTTCTCGTCGAAGCCCCCTTGACGGCGTACATAAGGGTAAGAGGAGGAACACGTGGGTCAGGACGTCCATTTCTTCCTCCCTCCTGCTATTGCACTCAGCACTTCATGTACATGAGCCTACGATTCCACGTGTTCGTGACTTCTCTGCGCTCCACATCAGGTCGTGTGGCCCTTGACGCTTTGGCCCCTCCAAGGAATCATTGCCTTCAATAGCCCTACCTCGTAATCGTCCAATGGCTTGACGAGCTTGAAGGCCAAGAGCGCTACGAGGACGAAGGCCGAGGCCTCCACGAAGGCCTTCAGGTAAATGCTCGTCCTCGCGAAGAGCTCTATCGGTGCGAGGGTCGATGCGAGGGCCGTTGCCACTACGAGGCTCTTGTCGAGGTTGCTCGGGAGCTTCGCGCCCACCTCCCTGTGCAACACCGAGAAGCCGACGGCGATCATGGCTGCCCTTGCCAGCGCCGCCCCAACCTGCCCGAGGGGCTTAGTGATGGTCGCTAGCAGGGCTACGTAGGTCACTATCGAAGTCACGCCAGCCAAGAATATCGGCCTCGTCCTCCCCAACGCTTGTAGCTCGGAGCCGTAGATAGAGGCATAGGCGCTCAAGATCGACAGCGAGGCCAAGACGGTGAAGGCCAAGCTAGCCTCAGCATAAGCCCTCCCATAGGCTATGGAGAGGGCCGTCTCCGACACGGAGGCTAGGGCGACGCTGAGAGGCAAGACTATCGCGGTGGCTATCCTCAAGGCCCTCTTACAAACCTCCAAGACCTGCCCCCTATCCCCATAACCGTTCATCCAAGAGAGAGTCGGGAACAATGCCGAGGAAAGAGGGGCCCAAAGTATCGAGAGCGGGGCCACGCTTGCTATCGCTATGTAGTACGTCCCCGTGGCGCTCAGCCCAGCGACGCCGGACAGGATCGCCACGTCGAGCCACGACTGCAAGAGGCCTATCACGTTCGCTCCGTAGATCGGCATGCTGAACCTCAAGAGCTTCGAAGAGGGAAAGCCTTCCTTTGAGCGCCCTGCCCTACCTCTCAAGACGAGTAGAGAGTAGGCAAGCGTTGCTAGAGAGCCCATTAAGAAGCCTAGTGAGAGGCCCAAGACCTTGAGCCCCAGGAAGGCGAGGGAGAGGCCCAAGAACCTGGTCGAGAGAGTGTAGAGGATGTTCTGCGCGCTCACCTGCTTGAACATACAGTAGCCGTACATTACTGCCCCGTAGTAGCTCGTCAGGTCTAAGACGAAGGCAGAGGCCAGTATCGCCGAGACCTCCAGCAAGCCCACTCCAACGTAGGAGAAAAGTAAAGGCGATGCGAGGAGGCATGCACCTAGCGCTGGGACCGCCACGCTCAATATTAACTTGAAGGCTTTCACGGAGCAGGCCCATGCCTTCTCCTCGTCTCCTCTTCCGAGGCTCTCCGACACGTACTTTATGACTGCGTTGTTCAATGCGAGCAGTGTAAGCGTGTTGAAGACGGCCATGACCATGAGGAGTAGCGAGAAGGAGCCTACTTCACTTGGGCTCAGGACTCTGGCGACTACGACGTAGAATATGAAGGCCGTCGCGTATTGGATGGCGTTCATTAGCGCGAGGTAGAAGGTGCCGGAGGCTAGGGTCCTAGCTTGACTCATTTCGTTTAGAGCTCGAGAGCTTTTTGTAAGCTACCTCGTGGAGGACCTCAAAGAGCGTGCCTGAACATGGGAGGCGTGTTGAGCCAGCTGACGCCCAAGTACATGACGAAGCCGGGGTCCTCGTCCCACTCCCTAGCCCTCTTGTTCCCCAACCTCTCGGCTATGCGAACAAGCCTCTCGGCGAGCGCTCTCCCTATGACGATGGCCCTCTCCCTGAACGACTTGGCCTTGAGGGCCTCAACTATCTTGGAGGCTATGGCCTTGAGGACTCCCTTCAAGACGGAGCTCCTCACCCTCTCCACCACCCTTATCGTTAGGTCAACGATAGCTCTCTCCATAGTGCTCAAGGCCTTGAACCAGAGGTTCCTCCTTACTGCAATCGTCTTCAGCTTGGCCAAGCCTTCCCTGCTACTTACATCGAGAGAAGTGAGGAGCTCCAAGAGCCTCGACCTAGTTCTCACCCCTAGACTTGGTCACCTCTTAAAGCTTTCACCAGCTTGATCGTGACCGTGTCATCAACGCCCTAGCTTCGACCTCGACCTCATGCCTCATTCCATTAAGGGGATCGGTTTTCTATCAAGCATTCTTCCCACAACTGCAAGTAGGTGCAATTGATGTGCGCGCAAAGTCTATTTTGTTGCTTGGCTAACGGTAATTGGGTGCAATGTTGTGGCAGATGACGCGGAAATCAAGAAGAGGGGGCTCATTGATAAGTTGAAGGATGCGTTAGAGAAGGACGAGAATGTCCTCCTCGCCTACTTATTCGGGTCCAGGGCGACCGGGAAGGCATCTCCGATTAGCGACTTCGACGTAGCGGTTCTCCTCAAGG
>Ga0272445_1001891_pt1 | contig 15267 bp, 13 predicted proteins | sample YNPCB0031_FD_194404 | JGI IMG/M metagenome (GOLD analysis project Ga0272445, IMG submission 194404) | Hot spring sediment microbial communities from Yellowstone National Park, WY, United States - YNP-CB-003-1 | ecosystem: Environmental > Aquatic > Thermal springs > Hot (42-90C) > Sediment... | reverse complement strand
CTCTCAAAATCGGTAATAGATGAAGAAGCCCGCCTTAATAGCCTAATCTCAGAGAAAGGTCAGACCTCATTACCGGGAGAGAGGTCAGGGAATTAGCGCCAATTATCATAAATAACGCACTATTACAAGATTTTTATAAATTGTTTAGTAAGCGAGATGGGGCTTGTGGGTGATCAATTTTTGTCGCATAGTATATATACTGGTTAATTGATGGTAATGCTTAATTCAGCCATGGATGATGTGGTGATTATCTCTGCCGGCCTCTCTGTGCTCGCGTTTATTTCGGGCATGCTTGGCCTTGGGGTGGCATTCGCGGCAATACCATTCCTAGGCATATTTATCCCAGATCTTGTGCATCAGGTTCAGCCCCTCAGCCTGCTGTTAAATGGGGTCACCGCTCTGCTCGCTACGTTGGGCTTCGCTAGAAGCGGGTTGGTTGACTGGAAGAAGGCGGCGATACTGGCAGCTGTAACAACTAGCTTCGCGCCAGTCGGCGCACTCCTCGTCCAGTTCGTGGAGCAGCGATATGTCTGGCTAGTCTACTTCACAGCGGTGCTCTATCTCGCATATCGGTTATTCAGACCAGTGGCCGTCTCATCCCGCCGTAAGAACTTCAGGGTGGCAGTCCTCCTCGCGATCCCTATATCTATACTCAGCGGGTTTCTGGGGGTTGGCCCAGGATTCCTGCTGATGCCCACGCTGATAATTCTCGGGCATGATCCGAAGAAGGCGGCTGGGATAAACGCCTTCGCCGTAACCCCTCCATCATTCTCCTCACTCATCCCGCATATCGGCACGGCTAAATGGGATCCCGGGCTAATGATACCCCTCCTGATCGTCGGATCCATGGCCTCCTTCGCCGGTGCCAGGGTTGCGAGCACCCGTATCTCAAGCGCTAGACTAAGGCAGATATTCGGGCTGCTCATTGTAGCGGTAACACTATACAAGCTCTACACGCTGATTGCCTGACATAATCTAGAAAGGTCCTAAACGATGCTTAACATCACCACATCCTAATACATATCGATGATCTGGATGATATGGCTTTGGCCGGGCCCTACTCTAAAGTTTAATTAGGATTTTATCTGGGTTAGAGATAGAACATGTTCTCCCTGAGATTTTAAGAACTCTTCAACGCGTTTTAATGAAACACTATCGTTGTTCCTATAGACCCGACGCATGCGGTATCAGCGGCTTGGGCGAATAAGAGCATTTTCAATAAGCTCATTATACCTTAAGTTGTTTAATCCGCTTCTTCTAATCTCTCTTTTCAACACTTCAGAGAAAAACTGAATTTCGTGATGAAACTTTCTCCGGAAATCATTGGAAATCATTTTGATGCTATAAGCTATGAGAAATGGATGTTGAAGGATCGTTCTTGTTCCTCGGTTTATTGTGGACCGGGCGGGATTTGAACCCGCGACCTCCCGCGTGCGAGGCGGGCGCTTGTGGGGCCTAAAAAGCTCTCCCAGGCTGAGCTACCGGCCCCGTTAGCTTTTTCTCTGTTATGCAGTATTTTAGAATTTCCTAGATTCTGAAATATTAATATCCGCCGCTTCGAGTTTTTAGTGATGATATTTGCGGTTGGCGAAGTCTTGATTGATTTTATTGCTGTTGAGGAGACTGACTTAAAGGATGTGAGGACTTTTGAGAAGCATCCCGGCGGCGCTCCAGCGAACATGGTTGTGGGCTTGAGGAGGCTGAATGTGCCCTCAGGGCTAATAAGCAAGGTTGGAAAGGATGCTTTCGGAGAGTTTCTGGTTGAGAGGCTTAGGGAGGAGGGTGTTGATACTAGGTACGTTATCTATGATGATGAGAGGAATACGGGTGTTGTCTTCGTGCAGCTTAAGCAGGCTGAGCCGAGTTTCCTACTCTACGACCATGTAGCCTACTTCAATCTCAGGCTTGATGATGTGGATAAGTCGTTCTTAGACGAGGCTGATCTGCTGCATTTTGGTGGTGTCCTCTTGGCTAGGGAGCCTAGTAGGTCGACAAGCCTAGAGCTAGCGCGGATGGCGAGGAGCCGGGGCATTCCAACGAGCTTCGACGTGAATATTAGGCCCAATCTTTGGGTGGGTAGGATGAATGAGCTTGTAAGCTGTATGGAAAGGGCACTAAAGCAAGCTGACATAGTTAAGCTCGGGAGGGGAGAGAGAAGACTGCTCGAGGATTATGGCATCGATATAATGGACTTTAATATAAAGCTGATCGCCATAACGAAGGGCGCTGAGGGTAGTGAATTAATACATGAAGGCCGGGCGGTGAGCATACCGGCATACAGGGTTGAAGCTGTTGATCCAACGGGTGCGGGCGACGCATATATGGCCGCGCTCCTCGCCGCGCTCTACTCCATGGGGAAGCTGGAGGATATCGTGCTTAGTGAGGAGGAGCTTAGGCTTGCTGGGAGGTTCGCGAACATCGTGGCCGCGCTCTCGACAACAAAGAGGGGAGCGTGGAGCACGCCACGCGTGGAATCACTTCAAGAAATCCCAGAGATAAGACCGATAGCCGAGAGGCTCATGGCGCTCAGGTGATCCCCAATCCCATTGCCTTATCAGGGCTTCTTTGATTAAGGCGTTTGGGGTAGTAATATTAATACTGGGGCTGGATTTGTTAACGCGGGTCTCATGCCGTCTTTCCCCGAGATGCTGCGAAGCGCTCTGAGCAAGTTCAGGTCGGCCGCGACCGTGGATAGGAGGACTGTTGAGGAGCTTATCAGGGATATTCAAAGAGCTCTCTTGATCGCCGACGTCAATGTGGAGCTTGTTAAGAGGATCTCGGATAGGATTAGGGAAAGGGCTTTCTTGGGTGAGCTTCCGCCCGGGATTTCAAGGAGGGACTACGTGATTAAGGTCGTCTATGATGAGCTTGTAAGGCTTCTCGGCGAGAAGCCTGCCGAGATAAGGATCAACAAGAGGCCGTATGTCATAATGGCTGTCGGGATACAGGGAACCGGGAAGACCACGAGTATCGCGAAGATAGCATATTATCTCAAGAAGATGGGTTACAGGGTTGCGGTCATCTGTGCCGACACGTATAGGCCTGGAGCATATGAGCAGCTTAAGCAGCTCCTTGATGGAAGGGATATCCCCGTCTTTCATGAGGGCTCCGATGTCGTTGAGATCGCGAGGAATGGTGTGAAGCGTTTCTCTGAGGAGGGCTATGATGTTATCCTGATAGATACTGCTGGGAGGCATAAGAGCCAAGAGGATCTCATGAGGGAGATGAGGGTCCTTCAGGAGAGCATTAAGCCCGATGAGGTGATGCTCATAATTGATGCCACGATAGGCCAGGCTGCTGGGGAGCATGCTAGGGCTTTTCACCAGGCGGCTCCCGTCGGGTCAATAGTCTTGACGAAGATGGATACTTCGGCTAGGGGTGGAGGGGCATTATCAGCGATCGCAGAGACAGGTGCTAAGATAAAGTTCATCGGGACGGGGGAGAAGCTGGAGGATATCGAGCTCTTTAACCCGAAGGGGTATGTGGGTAGGCTTCTCGGCATAGGTGACTTGGAGGGGTTGCTCGAGAGGATTAGGCTCGCTGAAGTTGAGGTGAGCGAGGAGCGCGCGAAGAAGATGCTCCGGGGAGAGTTCACGCTCGAGGAATTCGTCAAGCAGTTGAGGGAGGTTAGAAAGATGGGGCCCCTTTCGAAACTTCTATCAAGGCTTCCGTTGCCCGGGCTCCCCGACATCCCTCAAGACGCCCTCAAGGAGGCGGAGGAGAAGATCGAGAAGTGGTGGGCGATAATACAGTCCATGACGCTGGAGGAGAGGAGGGACCCGGACATACTTGATGCCTCGAGGGTTAGGAGGATTGCGAGGGGCGCCGGCGTATCTGAGGGCGATGTCAAGGCTCTCCTGAGGCAGTATAAGGTGACAAGGAAGCTCATTAAGAGGGCGAAGAAGGCGCCTCATAAGCTCGCAGGTCTTCGGGGGTTAGGATGACCGTCTCCCCAAGATTATAGTTATTAGGATAGTTGCAGCCTCACCACGCCGGGGTTGTCATTCGAGGGGCTTGCCGAGGTTTTGGGGAAGGCTGAGAATCTACTTCTAGCCCATCCTCTCTGCGATTATTGCCTTGGTAGGCAATTCTCCTCACTATGCTATGGTGCTGGGAATGATGAGAAGGGTAAGGCGCTGAAGCTCATCCTCACAATGTGGAGCCTTATCCGGCATAGGGAATCCGGGGAGACGCCGGAGATCTTGAGAAGGCTCGCTTCAACGGGCTTCGGCCCCGCGATGAAGACCCTGCAGGCGCTCGGCGAAGAGCCGCCTAAGCAGCTTTCATGTTATATCTGCGGTGGAGCCCTGACTAGGAGGAGGATGGAGGAGGTTGCCGAGAAGGCCGCGGAGGAGCTGAGGGAATATGAGTTCAGGAACCTCCTGGTTGGGGCTAGGGTTCCGGCGGATGTGAGGGAAAGGGAGGATGAACTTAGAGCGGCCTTCAGCATAGACACGGGGGAGGATATCAAGGAGGATATCACAAGGGGTGTTGGGTCGGCGCTCCAGAGGAAATTCAAGGTACCGGTTGAGTATCAGAACCCGGACATCGTCGTCCTCGTTGACATATTCTCTGGGACATATGAGCTGCAGGTGAATCCCCTGTTCATCAAGGGGCTTTACAGGAAGCTTCAGAAGAATATGCCCCAAACTCCTTGGTATTGTAGATACTGCTGGGGCCGTGGATGCGGGAAATGCAACTACACTGGGAGGGAGTATCCCGAGTCTGTTAGCGAGCTAATAGGTGAGCCTGCTCTCAAACTCTTCGAGGCACTGAGCTACAAGTTTCATGGCGCGGGGAGGGAGGATGTTGATGCCACCGTCACGGGGACGGGCAGGCCATTCATCTTAGAGCTAAAACATCCCAGAAAGAGGTTCATTGATCTAACTCTTCTGGAGAAAATGGTGAATGAGAACGCGAGGGGCAAGGTGGAGATCTCTAACCTGGAGTATTCAAGTAGGAGGGAGCTGAGGATATTGAAGAACCTCTCCCCCATAGCTTCTAAGACCTATGAGGCCGTGGTCGAGTTTGACGGCGACGTGGATGATGAGGCGCTGAGGCAGGTTATGGAGATGTTCAGGGATCTCATGATAAATCAGAGGACGCCAAGGAGGGTTTTGAGAAGGAGGGCTGATAAGGTTAGGCAGAAAAGGGTCTACTATGTCGAGGCCGAGAAGCTCAGCGACTGCGTCGTCAAGTTCAGGATCAAGGCTCAGGGCGGCCTATACATAAAGGAGCTCATAGATGGCGATGAGGGGAGGACCGAGCCCAATATAGCGGAGATCATCGGCAGAAGACCACTCAAGATAGACCTATCTGTTGTCGAGGTAGAATATCCGGAGACGGGGAATAGCAACCTCTGAGAAAAATGATTTAAGGGAAATACGTTCGTTGGTAGTTTAGAGAGTTATCTTGAAGAACATTTGAAGGACCACGGCGGCTATGAAGAAGCCATAGAAGACCACTCCCACGGCGAGGATTATGTTCGTCACGATGCCTGGTCTAAGAGGCTTCGGCAGGATCCTGTTGCTTACTACTAGCTGTAGGATTGGCGCGAGCGTTAGCGCGAGAAGCCCAAGAACAGCTCCGGTCGCTGAGAGATGATAGGGCTCCGCCAGCTTATAAACCGTCGAGATTACGAGTATTATGACCGATAACGCGTAGATGGCGTAGACCACTGCGTAGTATATTTTCCTTGGATCTCCCCCGGTCATCCTCCTGACCCACTCACTCGCGAACCAGAAGTTGTCAGTTACTGTTCTCGCGACGGAGTCCATTATCCCCCACTGCGTGTCGAAGAGGGCCCAGAAGCCTCCAAGCAGGACTATCACCCACGCGGCCCATCCGAGGACTGCTGAGAGCGCCTCTGCCTGGGCTGCCGCCACTTGGAAGCCTGTTGGCGCGAGACCCCTCGGCACGAGCAGGGCATAAGCCATGACGCTCGTCAAGATTACGGTCACCATGGTTATCCCGGAGAAGAACACATAGGAGTCGAGCCTCATTATCTTGAGCCATTCCCTCCATCTTCTCAGATTCTCCTGGTTATTCACGTCAAAGGGTATCTCGTCCGCCCTCAGCTCAACTTTGTTTCCTCCTACGAGACCCGAGATGTATCCGGCCTTGCTCCCCATGCCCCAACCCTTATCCCTAGCATAGCTGGAGATGAAGAGGTTAAAGCCGAAGCCTGCTGGGATGTATGCGATCGCCGCGGCGATCATGTACCAGTTTATCTCGCCTTGCGATGGGAAGCCGAGCCTCGGCTTCAGGAAGCCCCCGAACCCACTTAGAACCTCGAGCCATGCTTGCGGCGATGCGGCCATAACGACGCCAATGATGATCGTGGCCACGAGAAGTACCAGTATTGGCCAGCTGACTAGCTCAAGAGTCCTCTGGATTTTCTCGCCGAAGTGTATCACGAGCAGCCCGACGGTTAAGGCCACTATGCCCCAAGCTAGGACGAGGTATGCGTCCTGCGGCCCTGGAAGGCGCCCAAGCTGCAGCGCGGCTATCGCGGTGGCGGAGGCTGCGGCCCAACCCGGCCAGATCACCGGGATGAAGATTAGGAGTGTCCAAGCCCATGCCCATGCAAGCGGGCTTGGTGGAAGCTTCTGGTAAGCCTTGTGAATCGGCTGACCACTATATACAGCGTATTTCATCGACTCAACGGCGACCACTGCCTGGATTATGCATGAGAGGAGCGCTGCCCAGAGCAGATAAGGGCCATATTTCACGACAATTGCTGGAAAGAGGATCCACTCGCCGCTTCCTATCGCCATCGATCCGAGGATGACCCCGGGGCCGACCGCCTTTAGATAGCTCCAGACTCCCGGTTTAGGCGGCTCAGGAAGAGCTTCCGGCGCCATCTCACGACGCCTCGGATATGGGCCTAGATGCTCGGCTATAAGCGTTAATGCTCAAAAAGATACTACAGTACTCCCTCGAAAGCGGAAAACATTATTAGAGTTAAAAGCCGGCCCTTTCCCTCTAGGATGAGGGGTGGGTGAAGCTCGGAGAAAAGGTTCTCGTTACGGCGGCTCTCCCGTACTCGTATGCTCCTAGGCATTTCGGCCACCTAGCTGGAGCTTATCTTCCAGCTGACATCTTTGCTAGGTTTAAGCGGATGAAGGGCGCTGAGGTACTCTATGTCTGCGGGACGGATGAGAATGCGAGTAGCATAGTGATAGAGGCCATGAGGAGGGGGATGACGCCAAAGGAGCTCTGCGATATGTATTATCCGATCCAGAAGGAGGTTTTCGAGAAGCTGGGGATAAGCTTCGATGTCTTCTCTAGGACGAGCAAGCCCATACACTATCAGGTTGTCAGGGAGTTTTATCTAAGGCTCTGGGAGAAAGGATACATCTACCCGAGGGTGATCAAGCAGTGGTGGTGCCCGAACTGCAGGATCTTTCTCCCAGACAGGTTCGTTATCGGCACATGCCCGAAGTGCGGCGCACCCGGCCAATATGGCGATGTCTGCGAGGTCTGCGGATCATGGTATGAATCCTTCGAGATAATAGATCCTAAGTGCTCGCTATGTGGATCGAAGCCCGAGATAAGGGAGAAGACCCATTTCTTCCTCAAGCTAAGCGCCCTGACGGAGAAGGTCCTCGAATATGTTAGGGATAAGAAGTTCTGGAGAAAGGCCACGTATAACAAGACCATAGCCTGGCTCGAGAAGGAGGGGCTGAGGGACAAGGATATCACTAGGGATTATAGCTGGGGGCCCCCGGCGCCATTCCCGGGAGCCGAGGGTCAAGTGATCTATAACTGGGCCGAGAACCTCCTCGGATACATCTCAGCGACCAGGGATTGGGCCGAGAATGTTGTGGGCGACCCTGAGAGGTGGAAGAGCTTCTGGATGGATAAGAGCGCCAGGCTCTACTGCTTCATCGGCAAGGATAACCTATTCTTCCACACGATCCTTTTCCCGGCGCTCCTCATCGCCCATGGGGACTATATACTGCCATACAACGTGGTTGTCAACGAGTTCGTAAACTTGGAGGGCGAGAAGCTCTCAACCAGCCGTGGATGGGTTGTCTGGCTTCATGAGCTGCTCGAGAGATATGATCCCGACGTAATCAGGTATTATGCAGCAGCAATAGCTCCCGAGACAAGGGATACGGACTTCAAGTGGCAGGATTTCGCCGAGAAGATAAACGGTGAGCTTATCGGCACATATGGAAACTTCGTCCATAGGGTTCTAAGCTTCACCTACTCCAAGATGGGCGGGACTGTCCCACAGCCCGGTGAGATGGATAAGCGTGATGAGGAGATGCTTAGCCGGAGAAAAGAGTATGCGAGGATTCTCGAGGAGCATATCGAGGCATGCGAGTTCAGGAAGGGGCTGAGGACGATCCTCGACCTTGCGCAGGAGGGTAACGCCTACATGAATGAGAAGGCGCCATGGAGTAACCTAGAGAGGGCCGGGACGACCGTTTACGTGCTCTGCCAAGTGGTCTACTCGCTGGCCGTCATCTCGGCACCCTACCTCCCCTTCACGGCCCAGAGGATACTAGACTACATGAATGTCGGGAAGAGAGTATCGGAACTTAGATGGAGTGATGCCGAGGCCACGATACCGCCAGGGCACAGGATAAACGAACCTAAACCCCTCTTCAGAAAAATAACAAGTGAGGAAGTCGAGGAGCAAGTGCAGAAGCTTTTGAATAGATTGAAAAAAATAGTTTAGATGGATTTTATTCCGAGGTCTTCTAATATTTCCTCTATCTCGTCTTCCTCCAGCGGCTTCGGTTCCTCCTTTGCCTTTAGGAGCTCTGTGCTCTCAACGCCCGTCAGGATTAGTGAGACCTCAAGTGTTGAGTCAAGCGAGCTATCTATTCTCGCGCCCCAGATTACCAGCGCTTCTTCGCCCATGAGCTCCGAAACTATCTCAGCAGGCCTCGCTGCCTCGCTGAGCTTCATGTCATCCCCACCCGAGACGTGGATTATCGCGCCCGATAAACCCTCATAGGTTATGTCGAGGAGCGGGCACTGGAGAGCCATGAAGGTCGCCTCCTCAGCCCTATTCGGCGTCGACGACTTCCCTATCCCGAGGGCCGCGAGCTTCCCCCTGCTCATAATGGTCTTGAAGTCCGCGTAGTCTATGTTTATTAGGCTGGGCTTCGCGATCGACTCCGTTATACTCAGCACCATATTGCTTATCACCTCATCCGCGAGGCTAAATGCCGCCTTCAAGCTATACTGCGGATAGAGCTCGAGCAACTTGTTATTGTCTATCGCGACCACCGTGTGGCATTTCTCCCTCATATCCTCGAGACCCTTCAACGCAATCCTCTTCCTCACGTTTCCCTCGAACTTGAATGGAAGCGTGACGACCCCTATCACGATTGCTCCAAGCTCCCTAGCTATCTCGGCGACGAGGGGTGCTCCGCCGGTCCCGGTGCCGCCGCCTAGGCCCGCCGCCACGAATACTATGTCCGAGCCCTCTAGCGCCGCCCTAACCTCGTCTATGGACTCCTCAACGGCTGTTCTTCCTAGCTCCGGGTTTCCGCCCGTCCCCCGGAACTTCGTCGTGCCCTTGCCGAGGAGGATCTTCTCATGAGCGTTAATGAGCTCTAAGTGCTGCGCATCAGTATTCGCGGCCACGATTTTTACTCCCTTCAACTTCATCGCAAGGACTCTATCAGCGGTGTTACAGCCGGCCCCTCCAACGCCTATCAGCGTTATCTTCACGTCGTCGGAGAAGTCCCTCCCGAAGAGAAGTAGATCGTCATTCACCCCTCATTGCCTCCTCCATTATGAAATCCCTGATAGCCATTCTAATTGCCTCAGCCCTGTTTGGGTAAAGCCTCCTTCTAACCAGCTGATCTATTGCCTCTATGTATGCTTCTGGGAGATGAACCGTTACAACCCTCACCCCAACCACCTCCTGAGAAGGGAGGGGCGTGTTTGGAGATAAAGCCATTAGTAATACGAGCGTATGTGTTCGGGTGGTGTTATGACTGTGTTAAGCACTTGGCTCGATGTCAAAAAATGATTAAAGCTTGCCTGGCCAATGGCTTAGATCGCCGGAGGTGGGTTGCTGATAATCGGAAAGTATAGGAGGATCGAGCTTCTCGAGGAATTCGAGGAACTTGTCGAGAAGCTTAGAAGGGATTCTGAGAATGGTGTTCCGATAATTGTCGAGGGCGAGAGAGACGCTAGGAGCCTCAGGATCCTCGGGATCATGGGCGAGATAATACCGGTCAAATCCATCAGAGGGTTGAGGAGAAAACTTGAGACAAGGAATGTCAGAACCGTAATCCTGTTATTTGACTTGGATCGAGAGGGCGAGAGACTGATGAGGCTTGTCAGGAGAAGCTTAGAGGGCGTTGTCAGCGAGATAAACACGAGATACTGGCTCAGGCTAAAGACATTCAAGAGGCTGGGATTCACGCAGGTGGAGCATCTCCACCTTGTCCCTCAGAGGATTCAGGCTCCCTTTCCGGCTTCCTACCGTGGCGAAGAAGCCCCCTCAAGGCGAAGAAGAGATTGATAATTATCAGGCCGACGAGAAGAAGCAGCCCATATGGTGGATAGATCTCGCCGGAGAGGAATAATGAGAGGTATCCTATTCCTGTCCAGTATGGTATCTTGAAGCCTGTCCATTTTCCGACGATATTCTTGTATGGAACTGGAGACCATGGATCAGTCCCGGCGTTCGCGTCGCCCCTTGTATATACTCCCTCATCTGTTTTATGGACGACTCTATGGACCACAAGGTTTCCATACCAAGGGTTCCAGAAGACTATCACGTCTCCTATGTTTATATCCTCGGGACTGGCTGGTTCTATTACTATCACGTCCCCGACCTTTAGCGTCGGCTCCATGCTCCCAGACTTGACGACCAGCAGCGGCGTAACATTCCCGGAAACCCTGTAAACTATCACCACCAATAGTAACAGGGTTAGTATTATGAGGGCGATGTCGGCCGCCGAGATCCGTCGAGCCATGGTATCACCCCATCACTCCCATAGATCTTGGATCACAGCCTTGGAACCCTTCTTCTAGCTCTCCTTGGCCCCCTCCTAGGCCGCTGCCTTCCACGTGGAAGCCTTGAGATAGCATAGCCCGAGATTATGAGGTTTATGGCGCTCGCCGTGACCGTCATCTCGAACCCCATCCTGTATGGGGCTGGGCGCAGGAAGCTCAATGACTTCGACTTCTCAACAGTGAACCTAAAACTGTATGTCTCGTTATCTATTTTCAGGGTCGCGTTATAGTTCTCCGCCGCTGGCAGTAGCAGCCTAATGATCCCATCACCCCCGCTAACTGCTTCAGCTATCACGCCCATCCCATCCTCGACGATGAGCCTCGCGCCGCTAACTACCCCTCTATCCGGATTCCTCACCAAGATCTCTACAGGATAAACCGTGGAGTATATCGCGAGCCCCATCATAGACCTCTCCAGATATGTGTTGAAGAGGCCGGCACCCCTCCCTCTATACCTTATCTCGACCCTGAGATCTCCCTCAGGAAGCCTCGCGAGTATCTTATTTTTCTCAGCCAAGTTATAGGTCTCGAGTAACATGTCGTTGACGTAAAGCATGGCTAGCCCCTCGTCTAGGGGCTTCCCATCCCCTCTAAGAACCTCGGCCTCAAAGCTATGGACAGAACATGTTATCACAGCCTTCATATCATCCCTGACAAGATCTATCTCGCTCGGCTCGATCTGAAGCCTTACACCCCTGTAGAACGCCGTGACCTCGAGAGTTATGTTTGGCAGGTTCTTAAAGACAGCACGCCCATCTGCCCCTATATCGCCCTCAAACTCGTATCCGCTGAAGGAGACCACCGCTCTACCCTGATCTAAGGGCTTCTTATCAGAATCAAGGAAGACGAGCTCAAGATCAAGTACACCAGGCGCCTTGAGTTCGATAAGCCTATTCTCCGGCGAGATCTCCACATAATCCTCTAAGACCTTGAACCCATAATACTTCACGGTTAGACAATATTCGCCGAGCGGCAGATCCTCCACGAGCAAGGTTCCATTCTCGAGGTACCTGCCCGACCTAGAGAATTTCCCATGTGTGAGCATGAGCGATACGTTTCCGAGGGCCGTTTCTCCATCCTTATCGAACACCTTAAAGTATATGTTTCTCAGAGAGAGCCTCATCACCACACTCTTATCAGCGGTCAGGTCTATCATCTCCACGCCAACAGGCATGCCATCAACATATGCCTCGAGCCTGTATGTTAATGGGAGCAGTCTTCCAGGCGACCCATGTCCATCCGCATCGGTCTTGAATGAAGTGATTCTTCCCACGCCCTCGAGCACCACGATTATATCGGCGCTCACGTGTTCATCATCCAAGTTGATTGTTGTAATGTTCAGCCTGCGTCCCGTAATGTTTAACCACAGGACTTGATTCTCCTCATTTATCCTAAGCCCCTCAGCCCTGAAAACCTCCCTCCCCAAGTATAGGAGGAATGCTGTATATTTGTCGAACTTGGGGACGTTTCTTATGTTTGCCTCCCAGTCCTTTGTCTGGAACTCGAATCTAAGGCCCGGCGCCCTCAGTTCCCCCACAAGGGACCTAGTAATGGAGGCGTTTACAATGGCCGACGCATTCACCCTTATCTTGACATCATAGAACCAGGCTTTCACGGCTCCCTCAGCCGACTCCACCTTAACATCATACTTGCCAGAATACACCGTCATCTCCCCGAGCATTATCTTGAGATCATAGCTCTCGAATGGGGTATGGCCGAAGCGAATGACACCATTCTCGGATGATGCTGACCCAATCTCGCGCCCATCCTTAAATAGCTTCCCAGTGAGAGTATAGTTTCTTAGAATATCCTCGCCATCATAATCCATCACCGTGATATTGAGTCTGATCGCGTTAACAGTTATCTCCTCCGAGACGTCATCATTAAGCACCTTAATTTCCTTCTCGCTTGACGTGTATACTGTTATGCCCTTAAGCCTCGCAATCACATAATACTCGGTATTCGTCGGAATGAGCCTCATTATTGCCAGCCCATTAGAATCGCTTGTCGCGGCCGCCGCCGGGCTCTTATCAAGCCCCTCCCTAAGCTCAACATCAACACCCTCAACAGGAGAACCCTTCCTATCAACGATAGATAATGTCACCCTATAAAGTGGGAGTGTTAGTTTGGTTGCTCCCTCAGATGGAATCGACTTGGCTCCAAGCGAATAGTTGTTCCCCTTGAACTCCACCGTTATATCATAATTTGAGTCTGATGGAATTGGGCCAAACTCCACCTTTCCACTTGAGTCCGTCGAGCCCGAATATTTTATCGTATTATTTGTCTTGTGAGCCAAGAAGACTTTCGCATTGGAGACAGGATCCCTCTCCTTCTTGTCATAAACATATATCGTCCACTTACTTATCACATCAACTGTAATATTAATATCAGGCATGATAGTTACGTTAATGTCGAGAGCAGATCCGATTTGATAACCTGCCGGATAATAGACATAAGCATTATAAAGCTTGTCTCCAGTTACGCTGAATGAAGCTTTGCCATCAGAGCCTGTCTTTTTTACGTCTATCTTTGTCCCATTCTGGTCTTTTAGCTCAACGTACGCGTTTGCTAAGGGTTTTTCATCCTTTGTATATACTTTGATCGTTAGAGTTGGGTCGTTTTGGGCTTGGATAGAGGTGATGAGGTTCATCAGAAGTAGAAGTGTGAGGGCGACAAGTATTACTGACGTGATCTTTCTAGCTGACTGCATCCTCGTCTTCTTCCTAGTTTTTGGCTTTAGGTATATTTATGGGATTCGGCTGATGTTTCACTGGTGGAGCGCGTTATGGTCGTGTATCAAGAGGAGATTTCATTTAGGACTCGGGGCGAGGGGGATGTGGTGGATATTACAGGCGAGGTTGAGCGAGTTGTTGAGAGATCTGGCGTGAGGAGCGGTGTCGCTCATGTCTTCGCAGTCGGGTCCACAGCAGCTGTTTCGACAATAGAGTATGAGCCTGGGCTCAAGGAGGATCTCTCGGCGGCCTTGGAGAGAATTGCGCCAAAGGACGCGGAGTATAAGCATCATCTCCGGTGGGGCGACTACAATGGCCATAGCCATATTAGGGCGACGATCATCGGGCCAAGCCTCGAGGTGCCCGTGAGGGATGGGAAGCTCCTTCTCGGGACCTGGCAGCAGATAGTCTTCATAGAACTCGACGTGAGGGCTAGGAGTAGGAGGGTTATCGTCACGGTTATGGGCGAATAACCATTACCTCGCCTCGCTTGCCACAGTCTCGAGGGTCCACCTGACAGCGTTGACTATCTCCCTCAGCCTATATTCCTCCCTAAAGTTCCTCACAACTATCTCCTTAACCCTATCTCCCTCATAGATTACGTCGTATTCGAGTTCGTGGCCCGGCGGTATCAAGCCCTTATCAACGCGCTCTCGATCCGCCTTGCTCATGGATTCAAGAACCTTCTTCAGCAGGAATGACTGGAGGGGCCTCGAGTCCTTCGTCAAGTTTATCCCGGGCTCAATCAGGAACCTCACCTCATTAGGCGAGATAGCTACCCTCGCGAGGACCTCGCCGGACCTCGACTTAAGAGCCCTAAGCCTCTCCGCCTCTGGTTGTGGGGCTGGCGCCGGCGTTGGTGCCGGTGGCTTGGCGGGCCTTGCCTCAGCCGCCTTCTTGAAGCTTATGCTCGCCAGCTCCTCATCTACAAAGCTCCTTATGTTCTCGAGGATCTCGAGCTCATCCTGAAGCTCCTTTATCCTCCTCTCGACATACTCCTTTATCGCGGCCAGCATTCGCGCTCTTTCAGAATCATCGCTCATGCACCGGCCACACCTCCATCAGCGGCCTCAGCCACCTTCTTCAACTGCCTCCTATACATCTCGATGAGCTCGTCAACGGTCGTTGCATCCTCCGGAGCCTTATCAAACCTATACTTGCCCGTGAATCTCGGGAACCTTATCGCCAAGCCGAACCCCTCCTTAATAACGCCCCACGCCGCGCTATGTATCGGGCTTATCGTTATCTCGTCTCCAATTATCTCCAGCACAAGCTTCGGCTCAAACCAGACATCGGCCTCCATACCGGTCTCCACCCTCGGATGCTTACGCGGTATCTCGTACGGCTTCAACATCTCCGGGAGCTTCCTGAGATCCTCATCCGTGAACCCGCTCCCAACCTTGCAAACCGATTGGAAGACATCCCTATCCTTGTGATAGGCGGCCATAAGCAACGCGCCGTAAGTTCCACTCCTCTTACCCCTCCCATGGAATGCCCCAACGACCACGAGGTCAACAGTATCCACCATCTCGCTCTTATAACT
>Ga0272445_1001890_pt1 | contig 15268 bp, 17 predicted proteins | sample YNPCB0031_FD_194404 | JGI IMG/M metagenome (GOLD analysis project Ga0272445, IMG submission 194404) | Hot spring sediment microbial communities from Yellowstone National Park, WY, United States - YNP-CB-003-1 | ecosystem: Environmental > Aquatic > Thermal springs > Hot (42-90C) > Sediment... | reverse complement strand
CTACCAGTAATTACTTCTCCAATAGTGTACTCACCCATAAAAGCCTTAACACCACCAGATACGTAAAGTACGACGCGGTTGCCTGGCTCTACTAAAAAACCACTCCTCGCCTTCCTCAAATCATACTTCTTCCTACCAGTGAAAATCCTATATGCAAAAACAGGCTTTATTGGAATAACTAAGACAACCATTAAGAAGCCCCTTTATTAAAACTCCCCAGTATGGTTTAATAGTGTGTAAGCAGTATTTTATTATTGATGCTGAGAGCTGGTATTACTGATTAATGATGTAAGACACCGGGGCTGAGGGGGTTTAAGAGTCTTGGAGGCTATTCGTGAAGGAGATAGAGTCTTAGTGTACATTGACGAGAAGAGGAAGTTTATTATTAGAGTTGAGCCTGGTAAACTACTCGGTACTGATAAGGGGTTTATTAAACACGATGATTTAATAGGTAAGCCACACGGGTCGGTAGTGGAGACTAGTATGGGTGTTAAGGCATACTTATATAAGCCACTGAGGCAGGACTTCTACTCGGGCTTAAAGAGAGTTACACAAGTAATACACCCCAAAGACGTTGCATTAATGATATACCTATCTGGTATTGTGCCTGGCAGTAGAGTTGGTGAAGCGGGCGTTGGATCTGGTTTTTTAACAATAGCTATAGCCTCCATAATAGGAGATAGTGGAGTACTATATGGATTCGACATATCAGATGAAGCATTGTCAACTACAAGTGAAAACCTAGAGAAAGCCGGGTTGAGGCATAGAGTGGTGTTAACTAAGAGAGATGTTAGAGAGGGTGTAGACGTGGATAACCTAGACTCGTTCTTCCTAGATATACCAGACCCATGGAGTGCACTTGAGAAAATAGCTTACTCCCTAAAAGACTCAGCTACAATACTAGTCTATATACCAACAGTAAACCAAGTAGAGAAAACAGTATTAGCTATGAGGAATCTCAGAGTGTTTGGAGACATACACGTCTATGAACTACTACTAAGAGAACTAAGCGTGGAGGAAGGCGCAGTTAGGCCACACTCAAGAATGATTGGGCACACAGGATACATAGTGTTCGGGAGGAAGTTATCAAAGACTACAACTATTTAATCGGGGAGTATTCTACAAGTAGTTTTCACTGGTTTACCAGGTATGTATTGTCTTCCCTATTAAACCAATGTAATTTGAGGGGTTGAGGGAAGTAGAGACCTAGCGCGTGGAGGTGCTAAGTAAAGGGTGTTAGATAAAAAGGATAAAACTCGAAAAGAAGAAGTGGCTGGGGGCCTCGTAGTTAATTCTTCGAGGATCTCCACATGAATTTCTATATTGCTTTATCCATTATTGATGAGACCCCTTAACGTAGAGGTATATTGTGTGTAGTAATCCACTATCATCTCTTACATCAATGATCTTCTGTGGCTTCCAACCAGGTATCCTGAACTCGTGGCTTACTACTCTAGCACCCTCCTTTAGCTCTTTCTCTAGTTTTGGTTTTAGCATTTCATTAACTGAGGTTAATAGGAAGAGGGTTACAATTGTTGCCTCACTTATGTCTACATTGAAGAAGTCTCCTTGTATTACATGTGCTCTACTTGAAACCCCCTCCTCCTGTATTCTTGAAACTGCTAGTTTATACCTCTCTTTATCTATTTCAATGCCCACGGCTTTTCTTACATTAAATTCCTTAACTGCCACTATGAGGAACCTCCCATCCCCACACCCTAGGTCGTATACTACGTCTCCGGGTCCTGCACTCGCAATTTTCAACATTGCTCTAACAACCGGGTATGGGGTTGGAACATATGGTACGAAGACCATTCACTAGACCCTGGTACTAGTATTTATAAAAATATTTGGCGTCTTAAAGACTAATCAATTGGTTGATCTTGTTCAGGTACTTCGACACCAATAGACTTCAACTTCTCGAGCATTTCATTAATTGCTTTCCCCTCATCTGGCTGCAGGGCATTATTTAGCGGTAGCTTAGATAGAAGCCACTGAATACTTCCATCCTCTAGTTCAACTAGGATTTGAGGCAGCCAGGCCATGCCAAACTCGTCTTTATCCCCGTGCTCTACTAGGTATACATAGTCCTCTACTTTCACCTCTAGTGGTGTATTGAGTAGTTTACTGAGGTTTTCCGCGAGCCTAGTCCATAGTTTATGGTATGGGTGATGCTCCGCTGTGACTAATATTATTTTCTTTACCTTCAACTCTATCAACCCATTTACTCGTAAAACCTAGTGGGCTAAAATACTTTAAATAGTCAACTGCCTTGGCTTCCTCTCCTCCTCAGGTCTAACTTTGATTATACCGAAGTGTATAGCGCATGAAATACAATAGCATTTCTTAACTGGATACTTCATTATCACAGCCCCCTTCTTCTCGAGCTCCTCGGCTAGTCCTGGTGGAACAGGACTATACATTCTTGTTACGCATATTGCTTTATCAGCTGGTATTAGTGCACCGCAGTTATCGCACTGGACTCTCTCAATAGTACCCTTATCGCCTTTCCTACGTCCACGACTCTCTCTCTTCTTAGGCAAGCAATTCACCTTACCAGCTTATATTGAGTACTAGTCTCTTAAATACTTCAAGGGTTTAAATTAGCTATATTATGGATCATGTAGTGTGACGGGGAATTCTCCATGGAGTTGAGAGTAGATGTATTTCAAGCTGTGAATTTCGCTAGACCCGCTCCACCTGTAATGTCCTCCCACTTGATTCCAAGAGCCATTAATAATTGCTCTAGACTAGACTTTAGTAATTCAACGTATTTATCAGGGTCTACCTCGTGCTGCCTAGTTAACTGTATTGCCTTATAGCCTTCCCCACCCTTGATCTTGACAACTACTATTACATCACCCTCTTGGACGCTCACATTGTGTTTTCTAAGTTGTAGTGCTGCCTTGACATGTGGTGGTTTATTCTTAGTGTACGCGGATGGATCCTTAGTTAAAGCCATTTTAATCGCCAATTGATCCAATGGGATCTCTCTGTGCCTAAGGCCCTGATAATACTCTCTTGTAACTCCTTCAAGCCACTCAATAAACGATGCAAAGTCCCCGGGGCTTTCAACTTTCTTCAAGGAATCGAGTATTTCCTGGAAGAGGTATTTTACGAACTCAGGTGTATTGCGCTTTTTAGCAACTAACCCCTTAACCTCGATTTCGCCATCTCTTGTTCTACCAAGATAGTTCTTCTTTAACCCTGTGAAAATCACGTAGGAGAATTCCTTGTCAATCTCTATCTCTAATCCAAGTGTTTGCATAATCCACTTTTGTAGTAATTCTAGTTGCATCTGTGCGGGAGCCCAGATAAATATAGAGTCTGTGTCTCCATACAGTGTCTTAACCCCCATTTCAGCTGCCTTTATGACAATGCTCATAAATGATCTCCTGCCAAGAGCTGTAACGCTCTCAGCAACTGCTGGTGAATACAGTGAAAACTTCTCGTCTCCAAAGACTCCATAACTAGCGTTTATGAATACCTTTATAGCTCTCTGAACTACGTCATACCATGTTCTCTGCTCGGGTGCTAGTGAGGGGTCTTTAATTCTCTTCTTGTAAACCCCGACTCTAAAATCGCGTAGTACTCCAATAATTTGTGCTGTTAATCCAGGTGCATCCATGCAGACTACGTGTAGTGGTTTCCCAGTCTCGTCTTCAACAGTGTTTCTCCTAGAGCACCAGTTTACATCAACTGTTTCATAACTTAAATTGTAGTTCTTTATTACACTTGGATATAGAGATGCAATGTCGAGGACTACTACGTCGAAGAATACTCCTTGTGGCGGGAGAATTACTAGTGCTCCAGCATACTTCTTTCCATTAATTACAGCTTTCGTAGATGCTTTAACCTGGCTTGCAATATCCTCCTTGTTTGGAATTAGGTAGTTTAGTCTACGGTGCTCCCAGAAGAACATATTCTGGATCCAAGCAGAGATCTGCCTTCTACACTGCTCCTCGAGAGTGGTTTTTGAAATACGCATTAATAGAATAATGAGCTTCCAGACTAGTTCATTATTGAATAGTGTAAGGGAGAGCGTTATTGTAGCATCTCTTAAGTTGTATGCGGCAAGGTAACCGGCTGATATATCGCTAACTGTTCCCTCAATACCGATTTTTGAAACACCGAGTAGTGCTTGAGATACAGACTCTAGTTTCTCCTCTTGGTATTTACCACTAAAAGCGTAGTTCTTAATAGCTCTATTCGCGAAGAACTTGTATAAGTCTATGTGTATACTGGTTTCAAATCTAGATAAATCCTCCCTGATCTGTATTGGAATTAGATACCTGGGGATACCTAGCTTTAAACTCCTCGTGTAGAGGTAGACGAGGTCGAATTTATCACCATTATATGTTAGTACAATAGGGTACTTCGTAATAGCCTTGAAAACCTCTAGTATGAGAGCCATCTCAGAGTCAAATACCTCTATCTCTGCGTCTACTGGGTAGACTCCTTCAGCCTCATAGAGGAATGGGTTTTTGAAGGGCCTTGAAAGCATAAATACCTTTCTAAATCCATCACTACCAGCTATTGCAATACTGATAACGGGGTATTCTGCTAGTTTAGGGCTTGGGACTCTCCCCTTAAATGGAGTATAGACTTCTATATCTATTGATGCTCTTAGAGCCCTGGGAGGTGGCTCTTCAAAGAGCTTAGCGAGTTCTCTAGCTAGTTGTCTAGTAGACTCGGGTTCTCTCTCAAATAACTTGTCAATATTCCTTAAAACCTCCTCTGGTATTTTAGGCTCAATTAGTATTGGCTTACTCTCTCCATTGTTTGGTACAATATACTTCATTCCTGGAATTAAGCCCATGTCGAATACGTAGTTTGCGTGGTACTTGATCTTGGCCTCCCACGCACTCGAGACCTTGCCTCTAAGCTTCTTGACTACGAGTGGGTCTTTTGTAATTACCTTCACTAGCTTGATCTTTTTCATTGTTAGTGGATTTATCTTCTCAACTTCCTCAAAGTCCTCTACTCCACTATTAGCACCTATTTTTGTCTTTAACTCATCTACTGGTTCACTTGTGAGGAAGTATGGCTTGTGACCGTAGGGATCGGGGACTCTTACTAGTTTAGATCCGTCTTCACTTATGAACTCTAATACCGCTCTACCTAGTTTTCCATCGTAGTATACATTGAGTAGATAGTGTGGTGTAGTGAGGGATTTTTCAAACTTCGTCTTAAATAACAATGTGTTCTCTGCGTAATTAAACATGGGTTTGCTTAGTTTAGCTATTGACGCCTCATTCAAGTTCAATCCACCGTATCTGTGTTAATGGCTACTTCTATGTTGATTCACCACGTAGGATCATTATTGCCTTCGCTAAGTCTCCTCCAGCTTTCTTCAATGCCTCTACTGCTTTCTCCCTTGTAACACCAGTGTACTCTACTATGAAGTTCACGTCTTCCTCGGAGAACTTAGCCTCCTCCACGGGCTTCTCCAGAGGCTTCTCCGCTATCTCCTCTTCAACTACTTCTCCTCCTACAACCTGGTATATTGTCTGGCCAGTGAGCTTAAATGCTACTACTTGGGGTTTATTCACAACTAGTTTCTTCTTGCTGGAGTATAATTCAACTCTCTCAATGTCTTTCAACTCTTCGACTTCTACACCATATCTCCTGAGGAGTTTTCTCAATTCATGTGGACTAAAGAAGGCCAATGTAAGCGCACCTCTTCCTCTTCTTTATTAAGGTTCATCCTTATTATGTTTTAAAAAACACGAGTAATCAAGTATTGATTACTGCTTGGTGGATTAAATGGAGATCAAGGTCCTTGGCGGAGGCCGAGAGGTTGGTAGAGCAGCTATATTGTTGAAGGATGGTGGTAAGTCTATACTACTCGACTACGGCGTAAACTTCAATGAGAAGGATATACCTCAACTACCTATGCATGTAAGACCTGTTGACTTATCTGCACTCGTGTTATCGCACGCGCACTTGGATCATGTGGGTGCAGCACCCATTCTATACATATCCGGTAATCCCAGAGCTGTTGCCACTAAGCCTACGCTAGATGTTGCAAAATTACTAACTATAGACTTCCTGAGGATTAATGCATACTACATAGAGTATGAACTAAGAGAGTTTGATAGAATGTATGATAGCACGGTCTTCGCTGAGTATGGTAGAGACGTTGAAGTAGATGGATTTAAAATCACACTATATAATGCAGGGCACATAATTGGTAGTTCAACTGTGTATGTAGAGACCCCTAGTGGTGGTAGGGTACTATATACAGGGGACTTCAACACTATTCAAACATGGACTCTACCGGGTGCTGAAACCCCGCCAGTCTCACCTACAACAATCATAGTTGAGTCAACTTATGGTGGTAGAAACCACCCGCCAAGACACCTCGTGGAGAAGAGGTTGTTGGAGATTGTTGAATCCACTATTGATAGTGGTGGGGTTGTATTAATACCAGCTTTTAGTGTTGGTAGAACACAGGAGGTTATGACACTACTATACTCGCAGGCTCCATACCTAGACATATATATTGATGGAATGAGCAGGGATGTAACAGAGGTGTATTTAAAGCACAAGAAGTACTTGAGAGACCCTGCGTTATTCACGAGGGTTGTTGAGGGAGTAGAAATGGTTACAGACTACTCTATGAGGAAGAAGATTATGAAGAAGCCATGTGTTATAATAGCCTCGGCTGGTATGCTTAAAGGAGGCCCTGCACTATACTACCTTAAGCACCTATCTAAAAACCCGAGAAACAGCATTATACTTGTAAGCTACCAGGCTGTAAATAGTAATGGACACGAACTCCTAGAAACAGGCGTTATTAAAGCACAGGAGATTGATAGATTAGACGCTAGACTTGAGTGGCTGGACTTCTCGAGCCATGCTAGTGGAGATGATCTAGCTAGATTTGTACTTAGATATAGAGGAAGCGTGAAGAACATAGTCATAATTCACGGTAGTGAAGAAGACGCACTTGCACTAGCAAGTAAACTAAGAAGAGAGCTAGGAGACGACGTAAACATCTACACTCCACAAAACGGAGAGAGTATCGAGTTAAAGCAATAAACAATTAACCAAAACAAGGTATTCTTTAAAACCCCGAATCCCTAAATAACTATTAGAGCCGGGGTAGCTCAGCCTGGAAGAGCGCCGGGCTGTTAACCAAAACTGGGGTTCAGCCTGGCAGATACCCGGTGGTCCGGGGTTCGAATCCCCGCCCCGGCGTTCAACAAATTCTGAGATGATCCAGGAGAGTAGAAAATACTGTTGTCTCCTAGTGGTTTTACTCCTACAATGAGATGAAGTCTTCGGGTTTTGGAGGCTCTGGCTTTAGTCCTTTACGTTGTCTTATTTTACCAATGAGGTCTAGTAGCATTGAGTCTGGAACTGGAGACCATCTACTGAAGTCTTGTCCCCAGATTGCTTTTCCAGCTGTGGCGTTTCTCAGCATGTCCGCCATGTCAAATGACTCGGATACTGGTACCTCTGCAATGATTCTAGCTAGGTTCTCGGATTGCTGTATGTCAATTACTTTTCCACGCTTCTTCGTGATGATCACTGATATGTTTCCAATGTACTCCATAGGGGTCTTAATGTCGAATTTGAGGATGGGTTCAAGTAGTGTTGGATTAGACGTTAATATCCCCGCGAAAATAGCGTTTCTAACCGCTGGATATATCTGCGCTGGACCCCTGTGTGCTGGGTCTTCGTGTATAACTGCATCGTGGAGTAATACAAGTAGTCCTCTAACTGGCTCATGCGCAAGTGGACCCTCCCTCATTGCGAGCCTAAAAGCCTGGATCACAGTGTCTTTTACCTCCTTCAAGTACTGAACACCAGCCGTCATGTCTACGAATAGATTAATGTTCTCATCGATCGCAATGATCCTCCTAGCCATGTCTGCATCCCAGCCAGCGTGTTCTCTGAGGATTTTTGCTCTCTCACGTGAATCCATATCCTCTACAACAAGGCCTTCTTGTATCAACTTAATTGTAGCCTCATCTAGTGGTCTCACGCTAATGTAGAATCTATTGTGTTTATTGGGTGATTTACCCTCGAATACCTTACTCTCATTCTTAATGGTCTCCCTATAGACTATTACCGGTGGAGAAGCCAATACATCGATTCCATAGAGGTCTCTGAGGAGAGTCAACGCGATCTCAATGTGGAGTGTTCCAACACCACTCAGTAAGTACTCACCAGTCTCCTCATTAATCTTCACTACAAGGCTTGGATCCTCCAAGTGGAGTTTATAGAGAGAGTCAATCATTTTCGTCAATTGCTGGGGGTTCTTTGGTTCGAGGGCAACTGTAACAACGGACTCCGTGATCATCCTCATTCTCTCGAATGGGATCATTAAATCCCTCAAGCTTTGATGAGTTATAGTTTCTCCAGACCTGGCTTTATCTAGTCCAAGGGCTGCGGCGATATTGCCTGCCGGTATTTCATCAGCTAGTTCTCTATATGGACCCATATAGAGGCTAACCTGTAGAACTCTCTGATTAGCCTTAGCGTTAACTAGGTATACTTCATCACCGGGCTTTAGAGTACCCGAGAACACTCTACCTGTTGCAACTAACCCAGCGTGTGGATCTACTTTTACATCTGTAACCATCATTACTAGTGGGCCGTTTGGATCGCAATCCATCATGTACTTAGCGATCTCGCTGTTTACATCACCATGCCATATCTTTGGAATTCTATACTTCTGGGCTTCTCTAGGGTTTGGAATAAACTTTACAACCATGTCTAATACTGCTTCGTGGAGGGGTGCACTCTTCTGGAGTTCTGCAACAGCTTCTCTCCCCCTATTGTAAATATCTATGATGTCGCTGAACTTTATTCCCTTCTGCATAGCTAGTGGTAGTGTTAAACCCCACCTGTCTCTAGCCGATCCAAATGCAACCTGGCCTTTAGAGGGGTCAAGTAGCCATGCTCTCTGGAATTCCTTATCCGCATAGTTAGCTATCAGTGTATTTATATCCTTTATTATCTGTATTAACCTCTGCTGGATCTCGTTTGGAGATAGCTTCAACTCCTTGATCAACCTATCGATCTTATTAATAAATAACACTGGTCTAACCCTCTCCTCGAGTGCAACTCTCAAGTACATCTCTGTTTGCGTCATTACGCCTTCAACAGAGTCTACAACCACTATAGCACCATCAATTGCTCTCAAAGCCCTCAAAGTCCTCGACTGGAAGTCTACGTGTCCAGGGGTGTCAATTAAGTTAATGACGTATGGCTTACCCTTGTGCTCGTGGTAAAGGCTTACGTTTGCGGCTTTCACAGTCATTTGGCGCTTTTGCTCTATGTCGAGGTAGTCTAGTGCAAGTACCTGACCAGCGAGTTTCTCAGATAGTAATCCAGCAGCACTTAGTAGAGAGTCTGACAGTGTGGTTTTTCCATGGTCTACATGGGCTGTTATACCAATATTTCTCACTTGTTCAATATTCCTCATTATCTTCAAGACTTCAATTGTCTGCTTATACTTAACCATATACCTACACCCGTTCTAAGCATCTCAACCCAGTGTTATAGGAAAAATGGCAATTTATACCTTGATAGATTAATCCCTATAGTATGAACTATGTTGACTCCACGTGGTATCCATGTGTAGATTTAGACTTATATGCTTCAAGCCAATCAATTAGTTTTCTCCTCGCATAGCTTACTGCATCTCTAGCCTCTTCTCTAAACTCCTCGAGGCGCCCCCTAATAGAAACCTCCAATGCAACGTCTACGCCTTCTCTCTCCTTATTAATAGAGATGGATACACTGTAGTCTGTTCTTGGTGGTAGTAACCGCTCTAAATACCCACTCGTCTCCTTCTCTAGATACAGTACAAGCTCTTCTAACACGTCCTCCGGTAGGCTTCTAAGGATCTCTAGGTATTCTCTATCTCTACTCTTATCACTCAGTATACTCCACCCTTAGAGAATAAAAGACTTAGCCCTGCTGTCTCGGAGTTGTTAAACCATACTTTGACAGTGCTTCGCGTAATTTATTCTCAGTCTCATTGATTTGCTTATTGAGGAACTCTAATTGCTTCCTGTACTTATCCCTCTTTATGATAAGTAGCTCCTTCCTCTCCTCGAGTTCTCTAGTAATCTCCGCTTTTGTCTTCCTAACAAGTATGTGTCCAATAGCTTTATATAACTCTGCATCATCGCTGAGTCCCTTAATACTATCCATGACGTTGTCTATTTCACCTAGCTCTGCTTCGACTACTCGTAGTTCTGTCTCTATTCTTGCGTAGTGGTCTCTAAGTGTCTGATACTGTATTAGTAGTTGTTGCACCTCCGGGGGAAGAGTTTTCTCGCTCATTTCCAACCACACTCACAATCTCCAATAACATGGTTAAAACACCTATAAAGCTATTATTTAAAGCCATTAACTTCGAGATGCTTGAACACTCAAACCTAGCCACGAGCAAGCCACTAACTTCCTTAATATCCCCTCTACACTCCCCTGGAAGATTATTTAAATCTGGTATGAGTGAGGAGACTATTGATTCTAAGAGATCTCTCCCCGGTACTTCTACCCTATACTCTATGGCGAAGTACCTAGTCTTGAAGCCTGATCACCCTTTCAACCAATACTAAGGGCCCAACTGGTTTACCATGTATATTGAGGGCTTGGATAGAGATGTACTTGTTTTCTCCGAGCAGAATCCTTAGATCACCCTTCTCGGAGACCATGTCTCCAAGGATCTTCACTAGTAAATCAGCAATATAGAAGCAATCGTCTGAAAAACACTTTGAGTAGTCTATAGATATACTGCTTACACCATATGCTTTAGATGATTCCGGGTTTTCACGAGATAGCTTAACACCCTTAATCAGTAGAATCGCTAATCGCTTAGAGACAGCGTGGTGGTGCTCTATTTCCTCAACTCCATAGATTATCAATCCACGTGGATTCCCACTCTTCTCCGTAATTAGAAGTATGTATTTTGCACCGAGTTTAGCTGTCTCAACGGCTAGGTCTACGAGTGATTTATGCCCTCTACTAATTCTCAGCGACGATGGGAGAATAGAGGAGAGGTCTTTTACAAATGAACGTGTACGAGGAGAGGGTCTACGAGAAGTCGTTATAACTATCAAAAACCTACTCCCTAACAATTACACTTGGATAGTACTTTGATAGCTCAGTTCTCGGTAGATATGCGCCTCCAGCCCACTTAGCACCACACTTCTTACACATCCATATCCCGGTGCTAAGTCTCACAACTCTACCGCTGTGTCCACAGAATGGGCATGTGTGTGGTGCATACCTCTTAGTCAAAATATCTCTCACTTTCTTACGTAGTGTTGCTCCATACCTAGCTCCATACCTACCAGCAATACCAACGATTTTTGTCCTCCCCATATCTAAGCACCCATTTCCGATAATGGTTTAGTGTATTCACCGGGGTTATTTAAAGCATTCTTCATTTGGCTTATTAACCACTTACTCTTCTCAACTGCCACGTCTACTGCTTTATCAAGAATACTCCTCGATATACCCTTTTCTCCCCTCTTTTGAACACCACATATTCTCTCTTTCTCATCCACAGCTATCGTTAACAATGTATCAGCGATGTTTTCCTCCTCCATGCTTGGGTCTACGAGGATTGCATCTTCAATTATAGCCATAGTCACTGTAGCGACAAGGCTTGAAACAGGTAGACTACGCTCCCTTAATCCTCTATTAATTCTATACCCCTCCTCTGTTTTAACGAGGCTTGGTAGTTTTGCAGATGCTAGTGCTAGCATTGAAGCAATCATACTCGCGTCAATAGCATTTCCCGCGTGGTCTATTAAGTAGATGTCATTATATATAACCCACACTAGTCTACCGGGCTCTAATACAAGCTCATCGAGTTTAATAACTTTCGGCTCTCTAATAGACCTATCTATAACCCTAGCCAACTCTACAGCGTTTTCATCTGGTGGACCGGGCTCAAATGATGGAGATGCTAGAGGGACGAATTCAGCGTGGACTTGTAGTACTCCTTCATTGGGTCTATCCTCGAATGGCGATCCAAGGTCTAATTTAACCCCGACTAGTACTTGTGTCTTGCCTAGTTTAACTAGTGCGCTTCCCTCGGCTTTCTCTATTGGTGAGAGTATTATCCCCAAGGGTCTGTAATCTAGTAGTCCTCGATTGTCAGCTCTCTCCCCACGCTTCAACAGCTTTAATATGTACTCTAATTGCATTCTAGGTACTAGTTCACGCTCAGGCGTTATACTCACTAAGCCTTCACCTCTTCAATTAACTTCATGTATTTACGGTGTAGGGACTCCTTTGCAACCTTGTAGATTTGCTCCGATGCATTAAAAGCCATGTCTAGGGCTTTCTTCAATTCATCTCTTGTTAACACTCCATTCAACTGGAACAAAACGATCTCGCCTATATTTGGAGCTATACCTACTGGTAAGTCTGCCTCTCCATACTGATCCTCGAGTTCATTTATATCGACTACAAGTACTCCATCAACTTTACCCACAGCGACTCCAACCACTAAGTCCTTCATTGGAATACCTGCATCTGCTAGAGCTAGAGAAGCCGCTGTTAAGCCAGCTGTTCTCGTCCCTCCATCAGCTTGAAGAACCTCTATGAATACATCAATCCCCGTTCTTGGGAATAACTGAGTGAATACAACTGCTTCAAGGGCTTCTCTAATAACCTTTGATAACTCTATTTCCCTCCTCGTGGGGGCTGGCGATTTCCTCTCCTCTGTTGAGAATGGTGCCATGTGGTATCTTACCCTTAGTACAGCTCTATCAGCTATACTTATGTGTCTTGGCAGGGCTTCTCGCGGTCCGTAAACAGCTGCTATTACTTTTGTACCTCCATACTCTACTAGTGCACTTCCATTAGCGTTTTTCAACACTCCAATAGTTATTCTTATTGGTCTAAGCTCCTCTGGTAGTCTCCCATCTACTCTCCTACCATCCTCTCTGATTAAGACTGGTTTACTGACCACGCTTACCACCCAGCACTGTCTCTAAATATAGTTTAACCTCCTCGGTCAATCCCTTCATATGGGCTTTAGCCTCTATTAACTTAACTGCTCTCACCAAGGCGTTTAGTGTTTGCTCATCCGGGCACTTAGCCCATATTAACCCATTCAAGCCCACAACAATTTCACAGCGAGTCATCGTTGTCAATACATTAAGCATACTACCTCTTTTTCCAATTACACGTGCAACCTTACTTGGTTTTATATCTATGACGAAGCCTTCGAGTATTTTCCCAAGTCCTTTCCCACGTGTTGTTAAAACAGGGTCTCTAAGTCTATCAAAAATAGCGATCTTTGCTAGTACATAGTCCCCTATGTCTAAGTAACTACGTAGATTGTGGACAGCTGGGTTAAACCCCTCTATTACATCAGAGGCTGGTAGAATGGCTTTATATGGAGCTTTAATATCTACAATCCACTGTGAAACACCTACATCGCTTATAACACCAATTACTATGTCGTCTTTCCTTGGAAAGTATACTCCTTCCAGGGGTATGACGGTTATTGTCCCCCCTTCAACGCTGACTAATCCAACGATATCACTGTAGACTTTATTGTTCAATATGTACACGTGTCTATCTGGAAAATACTTAAATCCACCCTCAGGGGGAGCTTCCTCCTTTTCAAGTAATGCGAGGCAGTCTCCAGGCCTCACTATTTGCCTATCAGCCACCAAGATCTTCAAATCCACTACCCCACACTCATGATCTTTACATCTCCACTACCCTTAGTCAAAGCATTGACTTTGTCTATTAACTCTTGTTGCATACCAGCGGGTATTTCAACCTCTGCCTCTAAGCTTCCATCACTCAACCACCTGGTCTTCTTGATAACGCCCATGGATTGCAGTAGCTTTATCCCCCTGCTAGAGTACTCTGCCGGTATTTTGACACTTACATATGCCTTAGCTATCTTTATTGGTATTACTTTCGCGATCTGGGAGACTACTTCCTCGAATTGCTGCTCAGCTGGCTTAAATGGATCAATACTCACCCTCGCCTGCTCCATTGCAAGCTCTATTCTCTTAATGGGTATTGGGAGCTTAGTCTTTGGATCCACAGCGTTCTTGGCTATTAGGTTAACTACCTGCGCCTTTTTCTCCTCGATTAGCCTTCTGCGTTGATCAGCTGTTAAGTGGATCTCTCCACGCTTAATAATCTCTAAAGCCACGGTTCTGGGGTCTTCTGTACCAAAGACCTCTCTCATAGCCTCTGGTGATGCCTTTAAGCCCTTCTTAGCGTCTTTATAGACTATATCGCTGATTAACACCTCGTCTATACTTATGCTTTTACCTGATTTAAGCTCTAGGGCTTTATCAGGGTCAACCAAGATCTCGAATCTATGCCCCTTAAACTCGTACTTGGCAATAACGTACTTCTCCTTCAAACCGGTTCACCATAGGGGTGGAAAAAAGTACTTTAAACTGTGTCGAGTAATTGTTTTAAGGTTTTAATTTACCCTCACTTATTAATTCATCTACATATTTCTTTACTTCATTCAAGCTCAGTATTTTGAACTTCCTATCGTATACATCTACGTAGCCTACCTCTATGAAATTCTCGTAAGGCTTGCTCTCTAGGATTAGTCCTACTGCTTCAATTGCGAGTTTCAATGAGTCATCTACTTCTAAGTCGTGTTTATAATTCTTCTCGAAAAACTCGAGAACACTACTACTCTTCTCGCCAATAGCTGTTGCGTAGTAGCCTACATACCTACCACTCGGCTCAGTCATGTACACTTGCGGGCCTCTCTCATCAATACCTGCAAATATAATGGAGACACCGAATGGTCTTACTCCTGCGTGTTGTGTATATATTTGCTTGACATCGCAAACTAGTTTCGCAAGGTACTCTATTGGTATTGGTTCATCGTAGTAGAACCTGTGTATCAGTGCTTTCTGAATAGCGTAGTCTATTAGTATTCTCCCATCGCCAGCCATTCCAGCGTAGCTTGCTCCAACGTGGTCGTCTATTTTGAAGATCTTCTGGATAGATCTCTCATCGTGTAGAGAAGTGATCTTGCGCTTCTCAGCGGCAATAATGGCAGAGGTCTTAGTCTTTAAACCCAGCGTAGTCCAGCCTCTTCTAACAGCTTCAAAAGCGTACTCTACTTGGTATATTCTACCATCAGGCGAAAATATCGTGATCGCTCTATCGTACGCCGCCGCCATTGACAAACCCATAATCCCACCACACACTACTAACCCACATAATGACAAAGGGGAATAAAAACATAGTTTATCAAAGAAGACACCGGGAAATAAGCCCTACAACATCCTTGCTC
>Ga0272445_1001889_pt1 | contig 15269 bp, 13 predicted proteins | sample YNPCB0031_FD_194404 | JGI IMG/M metagenome (GOLD analysis project Ga0272445, IMG submission 194404) | Hot spring sediment microbial communities from Yellowstone National Park, WY, United States - YNP-CB-003-1 | ecosystem: Environmental > Aquatic > Thermal springs > Hot (42-90C) > Sediment... | reverse complement strand
GCCATTTTCTATTCTATAGGCTTCTAACCCAACATAGCGCTGATTGAATCTTCTGTCGTCAATGTTCCACTCCATAAAATTTTTAATATATACGCCATCTTTAATATCCTCAAAAAGCTCCTCCTCCGCATAATCACCTGGCGTAAAGAAGGTATTTGCCATCCGGACAATTGGCTCTCGATTGTAGGCAACAGACCTGGAAGCACCATTACTCTCAACGCCAAAAACACTTGCGGTCTCGCGGTTATGAAGAAACTCGTTGACTATACCCTCCTTTATTAATATGCGTCTTCTAGCCTTAACGCCTTCATCATCATACAAGTAGAACCCGAAGGAACCCTTTAAGGTTGGATCATCAACAACATTTACCTGCGATGATCCAACCCTAAGCCCTATTGAATCCGGCTTAAGGAAGGTTTCACCAGCTTGAGCTGCTTCCCTACCAAGTATCCTGTCAGCTTCACTTGGATGCCCGCATGATTCATGGCTAACTATGCCAACAACCTCAGGCCCTAAAACGACATCCATTTCTCCTTCCGGCGGCTTAATTGCCTCCATTAAAACCCTTGAGAGAGCATAAGTTTCCTCATAAAATAGTTTAGGCAGATTCCATCTCTCAACAACCTCCCATCCCCCCGTCTCACCAAGGTTAAAGTATCTTTGGGCTGGGCCCTTTTGTGGATGAAAAACAGTGATGAAGGCGAAAAACGCTGCTCTCGGAATTACGCTATGAATATTTGCTCCATCACTCGTCACAATTATTTTCTCAGTTGTCCACGTATCTAAAGTTATCATTCTGGATGGGACTTTAACATTGCGTGTTAAAGCTGCGTTAATCGCTTCTCCATCAGCTTCTCTAATGAGGTTAATTTTTGATTCGAGATCAATGCTGCTAAAGTTCACCCTTGGCTTAACATCAACCCTCCCACTTCCAAGCTCACCTTTCCCCATGAAAATTTTTCGCTTCATAAGAGTAGATGACGATTTAGCGATCTTTAAGGCATGCTTAAGGGCTATTTCAACATCTCTCTTTCTTAAAGCATTTATAGACGCGAAACCTAATGCCCCATTTAAGAGAACTCTTATACCTATCCCCCTACTCTCTTCAAACACTGTTGCCTCTAAAACACCATTCTTTAATATTATGGATTCACGTAAATCAATCTGCAGTCTAGCCTCAGCATATTCTGCACCCATACTTCTTGCTCGATCAACAATAAATTCTGCTATATCCTCCAACCAATAATCACCTAAAAATTTTTTAATTCAACATATATTTTTGTTTTTGCAGAATCATAAATAGCCTTTTAAGCACTTAAACCTTAATTTTTTATGTGGCTTTAATATGCCCATTCAAGAATTTGTAAATAAAAAAGGATTGATTCTAACAGAGATTTGTCAAGTGCTCAAGAAAACTAACGCTATTGAGTTTGGCACATTTAAGTTACCAAACGGTAAAATAACCCCCTATTATATTGATTTGAGAGTTATTCCAAGCTTCCCGGATGCATTTGCGAAAATAACTGAAATATTTATTGATGCTATAAAAAGCGAGATTGGCGTTGAAAACTTTGATAGGGTGGCGGGGATACCGACAGCCGGTTTGCCTTTAAGCGCCGTTGTAGCATACGTTCTTAGGAAACCATTTATTTACATTCGCCAAAAACAGAGGCTTAAGGGTAGGGAACGTAGGGTTGAAGGAATAGTTATGCCGGGAGATAGGGTTCTATTGGTAGATGATTTAGTGACTACTGGACTAAGTCTCAAGAAATCAGCTTTAGCGGTTAGGGCTGAAGGCGGACTAGTCTCAGACGCATTTGTGCTATTAGATAGGGAGGAGGGTGGAAGAGAGAGGCTCGAAAGTGCAGGTATAAAATTACATTCAGTGCTGAGGATAAGGGATGTTGCACAGAAACTTTATGAAATGAATGCTATAGGGGAGGATGAAATGAAAATAATAATGAGCCAAGTGAAGAAGATGTTACGCGAAACTTAATCTTCACTAATTGACGCTCTCCCAGCCTTTGGCTGTGAGAATCCTACACATAGCCCCTCAACGGCTTCTTCAATCTTGAAGAAGCCCTATATTTAATGCTTGAATCACCCACCCGCCTCAGCCTGAAGCCTTTTGGATATCAAAGCCACATTTTTGGATACTAAAATTAGAGACTTTCTCACTAAATCTAAGAATCTTCCCTAAATCTGCTATTACTTCATGTGGGCTGTCAAAATCGAACTCTAAAAACGGCACATTTAATCCATCTTTAAGTATCCTTCTTTCCAGGGCATCCATAAAAATTCCCCTTTCATTAACTAACCTTCTCTCACCATTCACCACTCGTGTCACATTATTAACGGCGCATGAGGGAGAGCGCTTAACACCAACAATAGCCAATATCTGAAAGCGCGGTCTTTTCCCCATAGAGATTAGAGTTCTCAATTGTTCAGCAACAATCCCCGCTAAATTGTTACAGTATTCTCTAAAGCCTGGCAACATTTCGTATTCATCCTTCGTTCGAGATGGACGTGGATTGCCGCAAAAAGTGAATTCTGGGCATGGCATTTGAAAAACTCCAATATTATGTTTTATAGCGAACTTAACTATTTCAGCAGCTAAACCGGTGTTTCTTTCAACCGGCTTACCATTCTGCCACCACCTAGTACCCTTATTAAGTAGGCAGTGGGAGAGTACTAAAATCTTAGATTTGGGCTCCATTATTTTCCACCACGTTAATTCACTTATATCTGGGCCGGTTGAGATGATGGAGGTCGTTTCTGTGCATAAAGGTATCTTCTAGCTTTCCCCTCGCGCGTTAGTATTCCATCCTTAACAAGATCTAATAAAACATGCGCTACAGCTGTTCGATCATAATGGTAGCCTATACGTGTCATCTCCTTATGGACATCATCAAGAGAGCGGGGTACAGTGAACCATCCCTCCCTCCATAATCGCTCAATAACGCCTCTGCAAGTTTCAGCTTTAGCTGATTGCGGTGTTGATATCTCTGGTAAAGTAAATTGCTTAGCTGTATGGCTAGTTATGCTTGAGAGAATCTTATCTACTATATCTTTTACTTGATCCTCTCGGCAGCTTATCTCAAACTCTATGTTTCCAACCTTCATCTTTATGTGAACTTGAGATTTCCCCTCATTTTTTTCCTCCATTTTATTCCTCTCATATTGTTGTTTATTGTTTTGCTCATCTTGCTCATGCGCAACATTTATATACAACATTTTTTAGCTATAAATTGGTGAATATTGTTGATTGAACAAATACATTATGCAACAACACCAAAATATAATTTTCCCCAAATTCGCGAAAACATAGATCTCCCAAGAAAATTCATTGAATTAAGCCTTAACTCGATGAATGAGATAAAGGAGAAGTTCTTTCAACCATGGATCGATTTAGCTGCCTCACAAACAGAGGGAATTGAAGATCAAGAAGATGTTATCGAGGTTTATGGTAGAGATGCGCTTCCATTCATATCGTCTCTGGAACCAATACCTGACGGAACCCCAATAATAGCCATTGATGCATCAAGCATTAAAGTTGGCGAAACAGAAAATGGTGTGATATGCGCCGTTAGGGGTGCAGTAGTTTGGAGCCATAGAAAACGATATAGGCATTTACGAATAGGCCCCTTCCCCTTACATGTAACAGAAGGAAATAGAAAGGAGATTCTTAGCGTTCTTGGGCAGTATTCAACATTAAGCTCTAATTTTTCGCTGTTTTTAATTGAAGTTCAAAGCCGCCTATGTAATGCCCTAGAAAGATGGCTCCAAATGATGATTTCAAGTTCTGTTAGCGATAGCATAATTCTTTGGGATGGTTCATTAACATCTAAACCGGCAGGCAACTACTCAGATATTATCACTGAAATATTGCGGAGGGCAAGGGACAACTCAAATGTAGTTTTATCATTTTCAAAGGCTTCAACCGTCAGGTTTCTAGGTAGGAGAATTACTGATTTAATTTCTAAGCAAAGAGCCCCATGTCTTCTAGAGATAGATGAGCAGATGCTTTCAATATCCTCTAGAAGCTTGCGCTTACTGGGTAAAATTTATGTTGCCAAATTAAATGATAGGGGCTACACATTCAGGGTTGATGTTGATAGAGCGTTACCTGAAGAGATACGGATAATGGCGATTCAAAGACTGCTTGGAAACGAGCTTACCTTTCAAGGTTACCCGGAAGCATTACGCTTAGCCCACATCTTCTCAACATTTACCGCCAGCGATGTCATAGGAATACAGCGCTTCATAGCCAAAGAATATGGGCTTAAAGTTGTCACTTGGCCGAGTATTAGGAAGGCCTTATTCGGCCCATTTGGGACAGGTGGCGCTGGTGACTAATCGCCATGCGCTTATATAAAAAGATTGGAAACACAATACATATCATTAGTTTCCCAGATGAGGAGATCGAGAAAGGCGGCTACCTAATAATTGAGGATAAAAAGGCTGGCAGATCAATGATAGTTCAAGTTATTGACATACAATTTGCGAATGTCCCCGGAATAATGGAGGAGCTCCTCCGCGAGCCGCTTATAAATGACTCTATTAAGGGGGAGGATGTTGATCCATTCGATATAACATCACATATATTATATGTTCAAGATGCGCGCTTACTCATATGCAAGATTCATGGAACCTTAAAAGATGGAAAATTAAGCCCTAACAGTTCATGGCTACCATCAAGAACTCATTCAGTAATATCAAAGCTACCAATTGAGAAACTTATGGAAATAGCTGGTATAAGAGGGAAGTTTCCCATAAATCTTGGAGAAACAATGGAGATGACGCCTATCACGATAGATGCATCCAGCTTGGATGGAAAGCTTAACATAATTACTGGCAGAAAAGGAACCGGTAAATCGCATCTATCTAAACTTTTGGTTTTAGGGCTTATTGAGCATGGCGCAACGGTAATAGTTCTAGATTTAAATGGCGAATATGAGAACCTAGGCCTAAACGTTGACGGCGAGAGAAATAAGTTTTCTGAGAAAATTCATGTTTTAACGCCCGGCAAAAACTTTAAGTTAACTTTAGCGCAGGTGGGTCTTTCAGTTATGATGAGAATACTTATCTACGCTCTTGATCTTCCTGGAACATCATCTCGAGAATTTAGGCATATATGGCGTTTCCTGGAGGAGCGCGGTTCTCTCTCATTGCATGAACTTGGGGAGGCTATTAGGAGATGGCAATGTAACCAGCAGGTTAAAGACGCGCTTTTCTCTCGCTATTATACGATTCTACATGCAAATCTATTTACTGATGATCCTAGGGAAGCTGTAGATTTTGAGAAGATGCTTCAGGATATTGAGCGTGAGGGTGGTGGAGCAATAATAATAGATTTAAGTGGCTCCTCCACGGTGGATCGGCAAATAATAGTTGAGTGTATGCTTGCAAAAATACAAGATTTACTCTCAAAATGGAAGATTAGAGCTGTTTTCTTGTTCGCTGAAGAAGCTCATCTATATCTTAAGGAAACTTACTGGGATGATATAGTTACAAGAATGAGACATTTCGGCGTTTTCACAACTTTTATAACAAATCAACCCAACACTATAAAAGAGAACATTTACCGGCAGGCCGATAACATATTTCTCTTCAACTTTGTAAATGAACATGACTTAGAAATAATTTCTAGGGCTGCAAGAGTGGATGCTGAGACAACAACATCTATTGTTCGAGATCTGCCGCCACATCACTGCCTAATATTAGGCGAAGCAGTAAAGGACTTTCCGATAATAGCAAAGATAAAGCCATTAAATGTTAAAACGATGGGTGAAACGAGATTCTTCTTTATAAATAGAGAAGATTCTGCAAATAGCCTAATTGAAAAATAACATTTTCTGGAAGAGACTTAAATAGGTCTTATCAAATTTTTATGGAAGAATACTTCTTTTTGATTATTGCCACATATTATATGAGCCGTTTGTCCCTAAATGTTCATTCTCATTAATTCATGTTTAATTATTGCGTCTACAGGTTTTCTCCCCGCCTACTCCTTCACAGGTTAGCACCGCGCCTCCATAGGTGGTTGTCAAATGGAAACTTTACCCACCTTCGGCCTCTCTTCATTAAACCCTTCTTCTTAAGCTTAATAAAGCCCTCCAACAATCATATCTATCTCCCCTAAAACCTCACGACATTAATGAAAGTGCGAAAGGAGGGTCAGGCCTATGGCCATATTCCAAGGGTTTTTAAAGCTTCCGCAACCCTTCCTACGCCAAGCATAAGAGCAGCTGTTCGCATATCAACATTTTTGTCTGCCGCCATTTTGCGGACATCCCTATAAGCATTAACCATCTTTTTCCTAAGCTTAGCGTTTACTTCCTCTAAACTCCAATGTTCTCTATGTAGATTCTGTATCCACTCGAAATAGCTTACTGTTACACCGCCAGAGTTTGCCAAAATATCTGGAATAACGAAAATCCTCATCTCATTAAGAATCTTTCCTCCCTCAAGCGTTGTTGGACCATTTGCTCCCTCAGCAACAATTTTAGCTTTAATGTTTCCAGCATTCTTCTCGGTTATTTGATTTTCAACAGCCGCTGGAATCAAGATATCACATTCTAACTCTAACAGTTCCTCATTAGTAATATTTTTACATCCTTCAAAGTCTATTACTGACCCGGTTTTCTTCTTATGCTCAAATACTTTGTATGGGTTAAAGCCCTCTGGATTATAAATGCCTCCTTTCGAGTCACTGACAGCTACTATTTTAGCTCCCTCCCCATAAAGAATCTTGGCAGCGTTCCATCCAACTTTTCCAAATCCTTGAATAACAACTTTCGCCCCCTTAATTCTCATCCCAATGTCTTTGCATGCTTCCTCTACACAATATACGACACCTCGGGCAGTAGCCTCTTCTCTCCCCTCAGATCCACCTAAATGTATTGGCTTACCAGTGACGATTTCGGGAACAAGATAACCATTCATTTGACTATAGGTATCCATAAGCCAAGCCATTGTTTGAGCATCCGTATATACATCTGGCGCTGGAATATCTGTGTAGGGGCCTATAATTGGGTAAATCATAGCTGTATATCTTCTAGTTAATCGTTCAAGCTCATTAAGAGACATTTGCTTCGGATTGCAGCAAACCCCACCTTTAGCGCCGCCAAACGGTATATCGACAACAGCACATTTCCAAGTCATCCACATAGCCAATGCAATAACTTCATTTAAATTAACCTCCGGACTATAACGAATACCGCCCTTGTATGGTCCTCTAGCATCATTATGCTGCACTCTATAGCCGGTGAAAACTTTTACTTCGCCATTATCCATTTTCACCGGAACCGCAACAATAAAGACTCTTTTTGGATACTTAAGGTATTCATGAATGTTTGGATCAAGATTAAGCATCTCAGCGGCCAAAGCTAGCTGATCAAGCGCAACCTTTAAAGGATCTATCCTAGACATTGCTTTTTACATCCTCCTTCAGACTATTAAAGGTATACTGTTCCTAGTCTATCTTTTATAACTTTCGTGCTTCCCCACTTTCGTATATATACACTCAAATATTTATTTTGAAGCATTACAAGGCGTGGACGTTGCCGAAACGCTAATAGCTACTTAATCATGTTTATAGGAAATATTCGGATCCTAGCGAATCTTACATGAAGGCGATAAGACATTTACAGTTTTCGTGAAAGCGTTATGATGCGATTCAAATTATTATGCGCTGATTTTTTATGTGTAGGAAGCAATACGTCTCTATGCTGGAGGGATCAAATGTGAGTTATCCTGCCCTAGAAGGGTGATGGCGTTTACCCAGAACACCCAAACCACACCTGCCAGTTCGAGGGGTTCGCCTATCCCGCACGCCTCATTAACGTTCAGGCTAGAGACACAGCCCACCCTCACTGGGCTCTGAACATTCAATTTAAGGCCAAAAATATTCAGGGAGAGCGCTATAAAAAGTAGAGAGACGTGGAAAAATTTCCCAAAACATATTTCTATTCGTCCATATACTACATGGCACCCTTATAATCCTAGAGGAATATGCCATCACTCCGTTAACGCCACCTCCATTGAGACGGCCCATATTTAAGATGCCTACAGCATATGGACTTCCTGAAGCCTTTTTATGTAAATTGATTCAGGTTGAATTGATGCATGGTATGTCACCATGGAATTATTTCGTATTTTCCGCTAAAGTTATAAAGCCTATATTTGCATTTATCTGAAACATATGATGCTAAAACTTCACCTGCAAATATGGTGTGGTCTCCAGTTATCAGTTCTCCAGCAACCTTACATTCAAAGCAGGCTACAGAATCCTTTATTAGAGGAGGCTTAACATATTTGGATTTAATTGTCTCTATGCTATACTTAGCAAACTTATCAACGTTTCTTCCAGAACAAGAACCTAATGGATCTATGAGATTTTTCATTTCTTCGCTTGGAAAAACTATGACAAACTCATTTGTTTTCTTAATCAATTCATGAGTATATCGAGAATGACCTATGCTTACAGCTAACATTGGGGGCCTGCTGGAAGTAACCATGCTCCATCCAGCAGGCATCACATTAGGTTTACCATTTAAATCACAGCTGACCACTAAAACTACTGGTTCAGGATACTTTCTTTTAATCGCCTCATCCCATTTAACCTCCCTCATTCATTAAACCCCCTTAACAAGACATATGGGTTTAATTTGTTAAACCCAGCATCTTACTATAGAGTTTACCTAGAAGAAAATATTTTTGTTTTATGGTTTAATTAATGGGACGTGGCAACTTAAGGTTTATATGTTTTCTTGTTTGAGTTTTTCTTATGTTGAGTGTTAGGTTTTTGGTTGAGGTTTTTTTGAAGGGAATAGGGTTCCGTTAGAGGCTTAAGGTTTTGGGTTTAGCTTTCTATATTCAGCTTTCAAGCCTTAGGAGGGCTGCTGGAGCCCTATCTGAAATCCATAGGGTTTCTAAGACAGCTGTTCAGGAAATTTAGCGAGAAAATTAATGTTAACCCTTCAAGAATGTTTAGGAGGCTAATAGCTCTAGATGAGATGTGCGTTAAGGTTAAAGGTTATAGGAGGCTAATAGCTGATGGATTAGAATATTGGGTTTATGCAGCGTTAGATGTTGATAGGAATGAAAATTATATCCATGAGGGTTTATCCATCAAGGAATGGATTAGCAGCAGGGCAATTCATACATGAAGTATTGAAGTATTGTGATGGTAAGCCAACCTTCATAGTTGATTATGCTCCATGGCTTAAGCAGGCGCTTGAAGAGCTAGACTTAACGTACAATACTGAATCCTTTCGGTGACAGAAGCCTAATAGAATCAGCATACTCATTATTCAAGCAGGAACAAAAATATTCTTCAACAATATAACATCAAACCCAATTAATAGAAGCAAGAGATTTTAGAAGGTCAATGGCATGCTGAAACCTAACAATAAAACTATTCACACTATACTACAACCACCTAAGGAGATGAGCTTAAGTTGCCACATCCTAATTAATGGATGTAGCAACTTAGCATATATGCTAGGTTGCGGGCTTTAAAGGCCTTAAAAACTTTCGTGATGCACAAACAGCATGTGTATGGCGCTTACTTAAGGGGCACGTACATGCTACTTCTACTCGCGCCTATACCAGGTGTCCCATGCTTAACAGGCTTATTTGTTATCGCAAACTCGCCTAGATAATGACCTATCATTTCAGGTTTTATTTCAACTGGAACAAATTCTTTACCGTTATGGACGTGGATTGTTACGCCGACCATTTCCGGCAATATTATCATGTCTCTAGCGTGAGTTTTTATAGGCTTACCGTTACCACCATGCTCCCTCGCAATACGAACTTTCTCAAGAAGCTTCCTCTGCTCATAAGATAGCCCGCGTTTAAGGCTTCTCCGAGCACGTGAAGTAAGTAATTGTATGAATTCATCCATTGACATATTCGCTAGTTCTTCAAGCGTATAACCCCTATACCTAAACTCCCTAGGCATATTATCACCAATTCACTAATTATTGAAATTAAAATTAAATGGATCTTTTAAATATTGCTGTAACGCTTACATTTAAAACTTAGTTGACACTCTCCACGGCTGAAGCCGGGAGATTCTCGCTTCTAAGGTGTTCATTGGTTGGTTGTTCATCACCCTTTTAGGCTCCCAACTCATCCACCTTAGAAGCAGGACACCACCCCGCTAACGCCACCTCCATTAAGGTAGCCTATATTTAAGCCTATCGACAATTCATTCCACGGTTAAAACCGTAGGCTTTCTTGTCGATTTCATGTAAAAACTGTAATGTGAGCATTCGTTACTCTACATCATAGAACTCTTCTGCTTTTGGCGGCGTGGGACTTAGGCCTTTTCTCTCACGTATCTGCCTTATTATATCCATCTGCATAGAGTCTGGTACAGGTGCCCATCTGCTAAACTGCGTAGCCCAAAAAGCTCTTCCTTGCGTTGAGGATCTAAGCTCGTCAGCTAACCCAAAAGATTCCGCGACTGGTATCTCAGCCTTAACTATCATCATATCCTCCTCACTCACCATATCTAAGAGTTTTCCACGTCTCTTCTGAACTATCGCTATAACCTGGCTTACAAAGTCGCTTGGAACTTTACATTCAAAGCTTAATATTGGTTCTAAGAGCTTCGGCTCGCATAGAAGGAAGCATCCCCATATAGGGCGCCATGTCATTGGCATTATTTGCGCTGGACCTCTATGAACTGGATCCTCATGTATCAGAATATCCTCCAAGTTAACTTTGAGACCGTAAGCTGGCTCCCTCGTTAATACGCATGAGTTAACAGCGTCTCTGAAGCCTGCCTTAATATGCTCTATAACCTCCTCAACAAACTGCCTACCCTTAATCCTATTAACGAGAATATTTGTTCCCTCAATAGCTATCACGTTCCGCGCATCCTCAGCTGACCAGCCGAATTCTCGCATAAGAACCTTTTGTCTCTCATCGCGCTTCTGCATCTCTGAGATTTTACCAGTTCTTATGGCTTCAATCACTTCTTCCGGCAGCTTCTCTATTGTAACCCAAAGCCTATTATGCTTGTTTGGGCTCTTACCCATCACTGGTGGACCCTTATAGTTGCGGCTTATTGTTTCACGATATATTACAATCGGCTTACTCATCTTAACCTTTAATCCAGCCTCCTGCATGCGGTAGGCTGTAACTTCCAGGTGCAATTCACCCATACCGCTAAGAAGATACTCTCCAGTCTCCTTATTTATTGTGAAGTGAAGGTTCGGGTCTTCAAGTGTAAGCTTATGTATGACCTTGTCGAAGAGTGGAAGGTCTCTAACGTCCTCTGGTTCAATAGCAACCGTAACAACTGGATCTGAAACGTACTTTAGGCTTTCAAATGGGGGTGTATCCACACCATCATCAGCTATAGTTTCCCCAACCTGAAGGGGCGGTAAACCGGAGAGAGCTGCTATGTTGCCAGCTGGTATCCTCTCAACGATAACTCTATCAGCAGCCATACTCATATAAACCTGCTGGATAGTCCCCCTCTGCCTGCTCGTAACCAGCTGAACAACTTTTCCCCTTTCAACTGTTCCACTAAAAACTCTCCCTATAGCGACGACGCCACTATGCGGGTCAACTTCGATTGATGTTACACACATTAAGAGCGGACCATTAGGGTCAACTTTAGCCATGCTTACGCCAATTGAGCTTTTTGGGTCACCAGGCCATATCTGAGTTTGCCTATATGGTTGCGCTTCCAGCGGATTCGGCAAGTGCTCACAGAACATGTCTAGTATCGGCTCATATAACGGAATTTTCTTGCTTAACGCATCAACCTTTCTAGCAACCTCTTCGGGTTCACCCATATAAGCGTCAATAACATCCTTAAAGGTTATGCCCTTAGCTCTCATATACGGTAACGTAAAGCCCCATTTATGTAGGGCTGATCCGAAAGCTACCGTACCGTTCTCAACCTTAACCTGCCAATCCTTCTTATGTTCAGGCGGCGCATACTTCTCTATTAAACTATTTATTCTCAATATTATCTTCGCAAACCTACTTTGAATTGCTTCCGGAGTCAGCCTCAATTCCTTAATTAACCTATCAACTTTATTGATGAATAATATTGGCTTAACTCTCTCATGAAGCGCCTGCATTAAAACAGTTTCTGTCTGAGTCATAGGTCCTTCAACAGCATCAACAACTACTAACGCGCCATCTACAGCCCTCAAGCTTCTTGTGACAGCGCCACTGAAGTCTATATGCCCCGGCGTGTCAATCAAATTGATGAGATACTCCTTCCCCTTATATGTGTGGATTAGGCTTATGTTTGATGGAAAAACAGTCATCTGCCTCTTCTGCTCAAGCTCCCAGGAGTCTAAAAATAATCTCTGACCAGCAGTCTCCATGCTTATTATGCCAGCTGCAGCAAGTAAGCTATCTGAAAGCGTTGTTTTACCATGATCTACATGGGCAATTATACTAGTATTTCTAATTCGCTCCGGATCATTCATCAACTTAACTATATCCTCAATCTGCTTATAGCGCCCCATAACTAAACGTCCCTCACATTAAGCAGGTAAGTACTAGTCTGACAGACCCTTATATTTTTCTGCATATTTAGATTTCACTCTCTTTATGTGAGGCTAAATAATTGTGAAAGATCTTACCTATAACCTTTTTCATTTATGAGTAAGACCTGGCAACTTAACATATAAAGCCTATATATTTCAGTTTACCACGTTCCACGAGTTATCCTGCCCTAGAAGGGTGATGGCGTTTACCCAGAACACCCAAACCACACCTGCCAGTTCGAGGGGTTCACATCTTCATGTTTCCCGTTAAGGTATGGGCTATGTAAAACCTTAAGACTTATATGCGCCAAAACTTGTTGTGACGAAGAGCAGGTACATGAAAAGCAGAACCAAGCTCTCCCTCCAGCTTACTTTCCCGCCAGAAAGAAAGTACCAGAGTAATAGATTAGACATAATTGAAAAGATAACTAGATTTGAATATGCGCTTATACTAATTCTGAAGGGAGCTCCAATTAGGGCTACACCTAAAATTAACGTTGTATTCAAAAATCCGCTGCCAATAATATTACCTAGCGCTAATTCAATATGTCCTCTCCTTGTCGCGTTAACGCCATTTACAAGTTCAGGCAAACTTGTGCCAAAAGCAACTATTGTTGCGCCAATCACAACTTTTGGAACACCTAGCTCCTCCGCGATATGAGAAGCTGCTTCAACTATAAAGTATGCGCTGGTAACCACTCCAACCGCACCTAAAAACACCAAGAGAACATATTTTTTGACGGCTTTACCATTTTCCTCTAAAGAAAATTTTTCTTTATTATTCTTTTTAGACCTAATGGTTCGAATATTGTGAAATAAGAAAATTGTCAGTAACATCGCTCCTATAATGTTACTAGCATAACCAATGTAGATTAGAACTAATGGAATCAGCGATGCTATAAAGAGTCCAAAATATAAATCTCTTACTTCCTCGATTGATACACTACTAAAATGGTATTCACCAACATAATTCTTTAAGGATACTAGGAGAAAACATAACCCTAAAATTAAACAGACATTTACAATATTTGAACCTAAAGCATTTCCTATTGCAACACCAATAGCTTCCGGATCCGCTACAGAAAATATTGAAACTGAAAGTTCCGGCAGGGTTGTAAAGGATGCAACAAGCAAAAAGCCTATTGTAGTCTTCCCGAGTCCAGTTATCTCAGCAACCTTGACGGAATTATCTATTGTTAAGTCGCTTGACTTATCTAGAACTAGCATGCTAACTAGAAGTACCAGGACGTTGCCAATTAACCCTAGGCCCCTAAAGATCTCTTCGAACACTTCTTTTCCTTCCTCATATCAAGATGCTAAGCCTATTAAGAGTTCTTTTGCTTTACGGCTTAATTAACTTCTCTATTCTTTTATAGATTGGGATGCTGTTGGCGAGAGGCTTATTAGGCGTGGCAGGCTTCCACCCAGCCTAGACTCCTCTAATAATTATGAACTTAGTCTCTCGAATGATGGTTGGATTTGGCACCCATTCAAGATTACTATATTATTTTTGGCTAATTATTCCTGATGCCTTTTAAGCGGATTGGCGTTTCACTGTTGATTAAAGCTTTCGCCACTGTTCTCGTAATATAGTTTTGGAGGAGCAGTTATCACCTTTGTTCCAGCTGGTATTGATGATGTTATCCACGCGTTTCCACCTATAATCGCATTGTCACCTATAATTGTTTCTCCACCTAATATTGTTGCTCCAGAATATATTACAACGTTATTTCCAACAGTTGGATGTCTCTTTAAACCCTTAATTATCTTACCCCTTTCGTCTTTGGGAAAACTTAGTGCCCCAAGCGTAACCCCCTGATAAATTTTTACGTTATCACCTATCTCTGTTGTCTCGCCGATGACGACACCCGTCCCATGATCTATAAAGAAGTTTCTTCCAATTTTAGCTCCCGGATGAATATCTATACCAGTCTTTGAGTGCGCATATTCAGTCATTATTCTAGGTATTAGCGGCACGCCCCTAATCCAGAGTTCATGCGCTATTCTATATGTTGCAATAGCTAGGACGCATGGATAGCTTAATATAATCTCATCTGTGCTTTTAGCTGCTGGATCACCATCGTAGGCTGCCTGTATGTCGCCGCTAAGCATAGCTCTTATTTCTGGAATCTTCTCAAGAAACTCTCTCACAATCATCCGCGCTCTTTTCCTGCAAACTTCTTCAGAGGCAACACCAAAATTTCTAGAGAGATATTTGAGACTCTTCTCAACCTCGCTAACAAGCCTAGAGTATATCGAACTCAGAAGATTACCAACAAAATATCTTACATTGGATCTGTCAACTTTCACGTTTCCAAAGTATCCGGGGAATAATATGGATAATAGATCTTCCAGTATCTCTATAACCGCTTGTTTTGACGGCAGATCCTCATCCTTAGACCTATTTATTCCACCATATTCATCGTAGCTCTCAATTATTCTATCAATAAGTTTAGGTAAGCCATTTTCAAGCCAATTATCCTCAAAGAATTCTTCACCCTTCATCAGTAGATCAAGCATCTGTTTAGATGCCCATATTCGGATTGTTTTCTCAGATTTTTCAAGAAATTCCTCCCTTTGATTTCTTTCGGATTCGTCCATATCAATCCCCCTTAATCATAGTCTTCTTATATTCAATGATTGTTTGAAGTTTTCTAAATGGTAAGCTATGGAATCGCCTGTTAATCTTCTTCGATCTCTTGAAATTATCCAGTTCAAGTCCTCCATCACTATTACTGGTTTCGG
>Ga0272445_1001888_pt1 | contig 15275 bp, 11 predicted proteins | sample YNPCB0031_FD_194404 | JGI IMG/M metagenome (GOLD analysis project Ga0272445, IMG submission 194404) | Hot spring sediment microbial communities from Yellowstone National Park, WY, United States - YNP-CB-003-1 | ecosystem: Environmental > Aquatic > Thermal springs > Hot (42-90C) > Sediment... | reverse complement strand
CCAGTTATCAAAATATATGAAGATTTCTTGAAAAAATATAAAGACTTCCCTATGAAAGATGCTGTTATGTACCTTGCTGGATATATTCTTGACGAAATGGGAATGCAAGAGGAAGCCGTTGAGAAATACTTTGTTCCTCTTTCTGAAATAAGGCTATCTCAGTTTGCCGCCGAGGCTGCTATGAGATCGGGAGAGTTTTATTTTAATATTGGTGAGTTAGAAAAGGCGGAAAAATTCTATCTTGTTGTACTTGATTTCCCTGAAAGTCCTTTCTATTCAAAAGCCTTATATAAGCTTGCATGGACATATTTTAGAAAAGGAGATTATTCAGCAGCAATAGATTACTTTGTAGAAACGATAGATGCTTCTTATGGTAAGGAAACATCTGATAGGTTGAGCCTTATAAACGAATCGTTAGATTACATTATAACCTCTATTGTTGAGCTTGGGGGGTTTGACTCAATTGAAAGATCAAGAAAGGAAGCTATACTCTCTGTTCTGAATAAAGTCTATCCTCTTGTTTCTCAAATTCAAGATAATCCGGAAGCCTTTTTACTTGAAGCGCAAGGTAGAGTTTTTCTTGAACAGGGCAAGTACACAGAAGCTATGCTTTCTTTCAAAAATCTTATAGATAGGTTCTATCTCTCCCCAAGATCAATAAGGGCTGCCTTCGGTATTTTTGAATCTTTGAAAAAGTCAGGTGATATATCCGGGGCGATTTCCTGGCAGGTCAAAATGGCTGAAAAGTGGGGACCAGGCTCTGAGTGGGCAGAAAAAAATAAAGATGAGCTTGGTAAGAATGTAAGAAAGCTTGAAGAAGGTCTGTTAGAAGCTGCGAAATATTATCATTCAAAAGGTATGTTCTCAGATGCTGAATCATCGTACATTCTTTTCCTCAAATTTTTCCCAGATAGTGAATTTTCCGCCGAGGTTCAGTTCCTCCTTGGGGAACTTTATTTTAATCAGAAGAAATTTGCTGATTCTTTCAAGTACTACAAAATGAATGTAGAAAATACTAAGGTCAAGCAAAATAAGTTTATTCAGGATGCTGCGTGGGGAATGGTTATATCTGCTGATCAGGCTTTGTCTGCTGGTATGAAGGATGCACCTGAAAATTTAAAAAACGCCGCGTTCTTATACGAAAGGCTCTTTCCTCTTGATAGAAGGGTTCCAATAGCCCTATATAAAGCTGCAAAAGTTATATCTTCTGAGGGTAAAAAAGATGAAGCTTTATTTATGTTCTCAAAGATAATTGAAAGATATCCAGGTTCTGAAGTTGTAGCCGATTCTATGCTTGAAATTCTGAAAATATATATAGAGAAGGGAGATTTGATGAGAGTGTTAGATTTTTCTCTGCAAGCAAGGGAAAGAAAAGATATTTTCTCGTCAGAAGATATAAAATATATAAATGATGCGGGAGCGAAAGCTCTGTTTTCCATAGCTTCAAACTACGAAAAATCTAAAAATTTTCAGGAAGCTATTTCCTACTACCTTAAAATTCCTCAACTTTTTCCTGATTCTGAATTCATAGATGATGCTCTTTATAGCGTTGTTATGATGTATTATGAAATGAAAAAGTATGACGATGTTTTGAAATTTTCAGATGAGTTTTTAAAGAAGTTTCCCCAATCCGATTTGAGGTTTGATGTTTTATATGTAAGAGCTGTTGCGCTTTCAAGTCTCTTCTTTTTTGATCAAGCACTTGAAACTTATGTTAGGTTGGAAACGGAACTTAAAAATAAAAAGAATTTATCTGATATTGAGAAAGATATACTCAATAAAACTATGGTTGCTATAATTTCAATTTACACCGGATTGGGAAAATTTAATGAAGCGGCAGAGTGGACATTAAAGTATTACAATGAATTCGGTAAATCGGAAAAAGATCCCCTTATTTATGTAAGAAGGGCTGCTGACCTTTATGAAAAAGCTGGCAACATCCAAAAAATGCGGGAACTTCTTTCAAGTTTTATAAAAGAGATGGAAAAGCAGAAGAAATCAAACACATACGATGTGGTTTATGCAAAATATAAGATTGCAAAATCTCTTGAAAAATCAAAACCAGATGAAATGGAGAAAATTTTTTCTGATATTATAAATACTTGGCAGAAACTCCCAGATGAAGATAAAAGAAGAGCAGTGAGTATATACGCTGAGGCGAAATTTCATTTCGCTAAAAAAACCTTTGATGAGTACAAGAAAATAAGGATAACAGGTGATGAGAAACAGAAACAGCTGGCAGACAAGCTAAAAAAGAAATCAGAAATGCTCAAAAAGGTTCAAAATGAAATGGGAGATATAGCTAAGCTTGGAGATCCAAATTGGTCATTTGCTGCTATTTATTATATGGGATTTGCGTTCCAAGATTTTGCTGATATGCTTATTAATTCTCCTCTTCCACCAGAAATAAGAGCTATACGAGACCCAGAAGAAAGGTCATTAGCAGAAGCTGTTTATAGGGAGGAGCTGGAAAAACAGGCTTTCCCTCTTGAAGATAGTGCTATAAAAATTTTCTCTGGAGCTGTTGATAGGATAAAACAGCTTGGGGTCAGAAATGAGTGGACTGCTCTAATATTTAAACATCTGAAAATGCTTGACCCTCTCGCACCCGTTGAGGTGGAGGATGATATATTCCAAAATGTTGCTCTAACTTTTTCTATGAAATCTTATTCAATCCCTCCAATAGAAGAAACAAAAGAGGAAAAATCTGTCTTTGCGAAGAAGGTGAAACAAAAGGATATATTCAAATTAAGCGATCCAGAAAATCTCAGATTAGAATCCTTAAATGCTGTCATGCAAAATCTTTTCTCTGGATATTTTGTTTTACAATCCGAAAAGGGTTTATTTTACTTTGATTCCGATAAACTTATTGGAAAGAGGGATTAAAAATTTTAACATTTAGCTAAATTTTAGTCCTTTTGATATGAAATTGTAAAATTTATTATTGTAAGAAATGGTTTGTAAGAAAAAAATAGAAAAAAAGTTTTGTGATATTATCCCTTTTTTTGCTGCTCTGTCGTTTATTATTGTATCTTCATCAGGATGTTCATTTCTGCCTTTCTTATCTTCCTCAAAAGATCAAGTTAGCCAAGGAGCATTATTAGGAAGTGGAGAATCTGAAAAACAAGAAGTAAAAAAGGAGGTATTAAAAAACAAAAAAGAAACAGATTTTCAAGATCAGCAATATCCAGATAAACCATTTATTGATCTTTCTCAGAAAATAGATAAAGGTAAGTGGAATTTAGAAGAAATTACTTTTAACCCCTCGGACTCCGAAGAGCTATCATTTTTTGAAGAACAATCAGGTGAAGTGGAAGAAATGGAAGAGATAGACAAGTTGTTTCAAGAAGCTTTAACACAGCCTTTTCCTGAAAGTATAACTAAAATAGAGAAATACTTTGTGAAAGGTTTTGGGTATTTTAATATTCCTGTTGAGCTTAACGAATATGTCGATTACTATATCTATCTTTTTACTGAAACTAAATTTAGGCAGCATCTTGAAAAATGGCTCAGCAGGTATTTTAAATATGAAAAAGTAATTAGGAGAATAATAAAATCCTACGGGTTGCCAGATGACCTTATTTTTGTTGCCATGGCAGAATCCGGATTTTCTACTCGTGCAGTCTCTCCTATGAGTGCTGTTGGACCGTGGCAATTTATAGAAGAAACTGCAAGAAGATATAACCTCAAAATTGATTTGTGGATTGATGAAAGAAGAGATATAGTAAAATCAACTTATGCGGCTTTGAATTACCTCAAAGACCTTTATGATATGTTTGGAGATTGGTATTTAGCATGGGCTGGATACAACGCAGGAGAAAAGAGAATAGAAAAAGCAATTGAAAAGGCAGGAGGTAAAAAAGATTATTGGTATTTTGTAAAAAGAGGTCTTATACCTCGGGAGACTCAAGGATATGTCCCGAAAATAATAGCTCTTGCGCTTATAACAAAAAATCTGGAAAAGTTTGGATTCTCAAAGGATGATTTCAAAGATGAAAGTAAGTTTGATTTTGATACGGTAAAAGTATCAAAGCAAATAGATATTTTTTCTCTCTCTAAAATATGTGAATGTGATGTTGCAGATTTGTGGGAACTTAATCCTTCACTTCGCCTCCCAGTTACTCCTCCCTATGAATTTGATTTAAATGTACCAAAAGGTAAAGGTAAGCTCGTTGAGGAGAGGGTAAAATTCTTTGAAGCTTTTGCTACTCGCTTTTATCCAGCTATAAGACATTCTTTCTCACCAGTGCCAAAAGATGATTATCAGAAAAAAGTTTTAGGTGGATGGCTTTACATAACTCCTACAAAAGATATTAGCGATAAAGAGCAAATAATAAGATATGTATCTTTGCAACAAAATTTGAATTCAGAAGATCCTTTTCTTGATGATTTAAAAGAATCTATGGAGAAAGGAGAAACTTTTATCTTACCAGTTTATGTTTATATTAAACCTTTCATACTCTATAAGGTGAGGAAAAAAGTGGAGTCTTTAAGCTCAATTGCCTTGCGATTTCAGGTTCCAGTCCAAGAAATAAAGAGTTTAAACGGAATTAAAGGGAACAAAGTTTATAGAGGTACAGTTCTGAAAATTCCAACTCATAATTTCAGCTACGCTTCTCAACCAGCAACAAATTCAAAATATTATAAATCAAGGAATTTAGTTTGGAGCGATAACGAGATTATGGGGCAAAGAAAACAAAAACAAGTGAATATATCAAAATCTTACCAACCTACCAAAAGTACTATCGTAAGACACAGAGTAAAAAAAGGTGAAAACTTATTTTTGATATCAAAAATGTATGGAGTTGAAATGCAGAAGATAAGAGAAACAAATAGGCTCAGTGGAAACAAAATTTATCCAGGTCAAGTCCTTCTGATCCCAACAGACTAAAAAAACTTACAAAAACAAAGAAAATTTTTTAGTTTCAGCTTAATTTATTAGTAATGGGTAAGCTGAAAATTTTGGTTTTGTCTTTCATTCTTTTGTCTTTCATACTCCATAACCTTTATAATGTAAAATCTCCTGTATGCCATATAAAAAAGTTATCAGAAGGCAAAAATTTTGTAAGTTATAAAGATGGAAATGAACATAAGCTCTCTCACAATTGTTGCAAAGATAAAAATGAAAAAAATAATAATAAAAAACAAAACTTACTTTTTTTTGATTATTTTTTTTCTCATTCTTCGGCACATTATGATTGTTGTTCTTACAACAAAGCCTGTTGTCTTAACTTCTCTTCACCCTACACTTTACACCAAAAAGAATTTTTCCAAAATTTGCGTTCTGAAAGTTTAGGTTTAGTTTCAGAAATAAGCAGAGAAATTTTATCTATAAAAGATAAGTTTCAACCCCCTCGTCAATTGTAAGTTGTCTTCTGTCTATTTTAAACTTTGTAGAAAGTAGATATATCAGCACAAAAGAAGGAGTAAATCACAAAGTAAGTATAAAAAAAAGGAAAGGAGGTGAAAAAATATGGATTTATTTTTAGTGCCTATTTTTTTGGTTCAAATTGGTTTGGGAGAACTTTTAGATAAAGCAATGAAAAATAATCCAGAAATCTTATCTGCGCAAAAGATTTATGGTTCAACTTTGTATCAAAAGGAGTATTTGAGGTGGTGGTTGCCGAACCCAGAAATTGGTCTTGGTGCTTCATTTTTGACACCACGATTTGAGTTCTCTATATCTCAAAAAATTCCTTTTCCTTCAAAATTAAAAGCTCTTGGTAAGAGAGCAGATTCATTATCTTCTCTTGAACTCAAAAAACTTGAACTTACAAAGTGGGAGATAAAAACACAGATCAAAGAGTATTACTTTGAACTCTGGTTTTTGTACTCCCAAAAAGAAACCCTTGAAAATATGAAGATGTTAATCTCTGATCTTGCAGATGCTGTTCAATCAAGATATAGATTCGGTCAAGAACCTATTGGCTCTATTATACGGGTTCAAATTGAGCTATCTAAAATCCAAGAAAAGATTATAAATTTATCTGCCGATATTTCGGTCTTGTCTTCAAAAATAAGCGAGCTTGTAGGGGAAATTCCTGACTCTGATATTGTTCCAGAAAATGAGATTTTTCCGTCTAAATTTGATTTGCCTTACTCAAAGCTAAAAGACATTGCTCTTTCTCATTCTCCTCATTTGCAGGTTTTGCAAGCCGAAATTGAATTGAGCAAATCTGAACTTTTTGTATCAAAGACTGAACCTTATCCAAATTTTGGTTTCATGTTTGATACCATGGGAGGAATGATGAGAGCTATGATAAGCTTTGAAATACCAGCTTTTTTTGGAAAAAAAGAAGCAAAGAAAATAATGGAATCTCAGGAGCTTCTTCTTTCATCTTATGCAAGGTTTGAAGCAGAAAAAAATAGAGTTTTGAGCCTTCTCAAATCTTTCAAAGAACTTTCTGATTCATCATTTGAGTTATGGAAATTATATAAAGATGTGCTTATACCACAGGCGGAACTGAATTTTTCCGCTGCACGAGCAAACTGGGAGGTTGGAAAAGTTGATTTCCTCACAGTAATTGATTCATTAACGCTACTTCTTTCATACAAAATAGAAGAAAAAAGGTATGTTTTTCTCAACAGAAAATACAACGCAAACATTGAAAAACTTTTGGGTTTAGACGAAAAGGAGGTGATAAATTATGATATCAGAGAAAAATAAAAAACTTTTTGCATTAGGTGGGGTTATCTTGATTGTGTTTTTCGGACCTTTCATTTCTTTTTCTCAATCATGTTCTCGTGGAAAGAAAATCGGGACAGAATCAGAAATTAAAGCTCAACTTTATTATTGCCCTATGCATCCAAATTATGTATCAGGTAAGCCGGGAGATTGTCCTATATGTGGAATGAGATTAGTCCCGGTTAAAAAAGAATCTTCAAAAAAAGAACCAAAGTCAGAGACATCTCGTGAGAAAACTTTATATCACTGCCCAATGCATCCAAATTATGTGTCAGATAAACCAGGAAATTGTCCTATATGCGGAATGAAACTTATCCCTATAAAAAAAGAAGAACTGAAAGAAGAAGAGAAGCACAAAGGACAGGAAAAGCTCGAAAAAGAGCATCCACAGGAAAAAGAAGAGTATCATTATCATCACGATCATGAACGCGAAAAAGAAAGTTCTGTTGATGGATTTGAAATAACGCGCATCCCAGTTGGTTTGAAATTTGTGAAAATTCAGATCAAAGATGTATCAAAAGAAGTAAGAGGAGCGGGAGTAGTTGAGATTGATGAAAGAAGAATAAAATCTATATCTTTAAAATACTCTGGATGGATTGAAGAATTATATGCGGACTATGAATGGAAACTTATATCAAAAGGTGAGCCTCTTTTGAAAATATACTCGCCAGACCTTGCTGCATCTTTGCAAGATTACATAATAGCTTTTAAAGCTTATGAGAAAATTAGAAAAGACCATCCACAATCTGATTTTTATCAATCACTTTTAGAATCTGCAAAGAGAAAACTTCAAATTTACGGAATATCAGAAAAAGATATTGCAGATTTTATTAAAAAATCAGATGAAAAAGGACAAAAGTTTTCTCCGTATATTGTCGTAAGATCTCCTGTAAGCGGTTTTATAATAAAAAAGAATGCTTTTAGAGGTCAGTTTGTCTCTCCTGATGCTGAGCTCTTCCGAATTGCAGACTTATCTTATGTTTGGGTTATCGCAGAATTTTACGAAAAAGATATCAAAATTATAAAAAACGGATACAAAGCAATAATAAAAAGCGATATTTTAGGATTTGAAACTCAAGGAAAAATATCTTATGTCTTCCCTTATATTGACCCACAAAAAAGAACTCTGAAAGTAAGAATTGATGTTGAAAACAAAAACTTCATTTTAAAACCTGGGATGTATGTTTCCGCTTACATTCATATTCCGCTTGGAAAAAAAATAGTGGTTCCAGAGGATTCTGTTCTTTGGTCCGGAGAAAAATACTATGTGTTCGTAAAAGGAGAAGGAGAAAAAATTATTCCTCGTGAGATTGTCCTGGGAGAAAAAGTAAAAGAGGGATATATTGTGGAGTATGGATTATCTGGAAATGAAGAAATCGTAGCTTCTGGAACATTCTTTGTTGACTCAGAAGTAAAACTCAAAACCGCTATTGAAAAGTTCAAAAAAACGGAGGATGAGCACCAAAAAAAAGATCACCACCATTTGCACTAGTAATTGAAAAGAAAAATATTTTGAGAAAGAAGTAAAAAAGGAGGTGAAAAAAGAAGATGATAGAAGCGATAATATCTTGGTGCGCAAAAAACAGAGTTTTTGTTCTTATAGTTTTCTTTTTTGTGATGTTTTGGGGAATAAGAACTATTCCAAAAATCCCTCTTGATGCTATTCCTGACCTTTCAGATACTCAGGTTATGATTTATGTTGAGTGGGAAGGAAGATCTCCCGAAACAATAGAGCTTCAAGCAATATATCCTATTGTTTCTGTCCTGATTTCTTCTCCTCGGGTAAAAACTGTAAGGGGTATGTCATTTTTTGGATTTGGTCTTGTTTTTGTTATATTTGAGGATGGTGTAGATATTTACTGGGCTCGCTCTCGTGTTCTTGAATTCCTTCAAGGTATAGAACTACCGGATGGTGTCAGGTGGAAAATAGGTCCAGATGCAACAGGAGTTGGATGGGGATTCCAGTATGCTCTCCGAGATAAATCCGGAAATTGTGATCTTTCCTGCCTCAGAACTCTTAACGACTGGTACATAAAATATGTAATAAGGTCTGTTCCCGGAGTTGCAGATGTTGATTCTGTTGGTGGTTTTGTAAAACAATATCAGATTATTGTTGATCCTGTAAAACTTATATCGTATAACATAACTTTGGAGCAAGTAATTCATGCAATAAGGTCATCTAACAATGAAGTTGGCGGAAGACTAATTGAAATGAGTGGTGTTGAGTATTTCATAAGAGGAAAAGGACTTATATCGTCAAAAGAAGATATAGAAAATATACCAGTTGATGTAAGAGATGGAGTTCCTATTTTCATAAAAGACATCGCTTTTGTTTCTTTGGGACCAGAAATAAGAAGAGGAGTAGCTGAGCTTGATGGCGAAGGTGAAGTTGTGGGAGGAATAGTTACAGTAAGGTTCGGTGAAAATCTCTACAAAGTTGTTCAGGATGTAAAAAAGAAGATAGCTGAGATCAAAAACACTTTGCCAGATGGAGTTGAAATAATAACGACTTATGATAGGTCAGATTTAATAGAGAGGTCAGTGAAAAATCTTTTGCAGAAAATTGTTGAAGAATGCCTCTTAGTTATAATCGTTTGTGCGATATTCCTTTTTAATTTAAGGTCTGCTTTTATTATAGTTGTAATGCTTCCCCTTGCTGTGATTTTATCTTTTATTGCGATGTATTACATCAAGATAACACAAAACATCATGTCTCTTGCCGGCATAGCCATTGCGATAGGAACTCTGGTGGATGCTATGATAATCATAGTTGAAATTGTAAATAAAAAAATTGAAGAGGAAAACGAAAAAAGAGGGAATATCAGTGGTAAAGATAGGCTTGATTTGATTTTGGAGGCAACGAAATCCGTTGGAAGACCTCTATTTTTTACTTTGCTTGTTATTACGGTTTCGTTTTTGCCGGTTTTGGCTCTTGAAGCTCAGGAAGGGAGATTATTTAAACCTCTTGCCATAACAAAAACTCTTGCAATGCTTGCGGGAGCTTTTGTTGCAATAACTTTCACTCCTGCTTTTTTGGTCATTTTTGCACCCAGAAAAGTTTTACCAGAAGATAAAAATCCTATCTCTAAAACATTACACAAAATATACGAGCCGATTTTGAGTTTTTCTTTGAAGTTAAGATACTTTGTTGTTGCAATAGCCTTTCTTATAACTTTATCTTCTGCTCCATTATTTTTCAGGCTCGGAACAGAATTTATGCCAACTTTGAACGAGGGAACAATTCTTTATATGCCCACAACTTTACCAGGGATTTCAATCGGTGAAGCTTCTCGTTTGCTTCAAATACAGGATAAGATAATAAAATCTTTTCCGGAGGTGCTCACGGTTTTTGGAAAGGTCGGAAGAGCGGGCACTCCGCTTGATCCTGCTCCGCTTTCTATGGTTGAAACCACGATAATCTTGAAACCAGAAAAAGATTGGCCTTGTAGGGTAGAAAAAAAATATAAACCAGAATTTTTGGAACCATTTTTGAAAAAAATTTTTGGTCATTGTAGAAGATGGACATACGATGAGCTCATAAATGCTATGGACTCAGCTTTGCAGTTTGCCGGAGTCGTAAATGCATGGACTATGCCAATAAAAAATAGAATAGATATGGTAACTACCGGTATAAGAACTCCGCTTGGTATAAAAATTTTCGGTCAAGACTTAAAAGTGATAGAAAAGGTAGGAGAAGAAATTGAAGCTGCTCTTAAAGAGTTGCCTTGGACTCGTTCGGTTTATGCAGAGAGAGTTATAGATGGCTATTATGTTGAGTTTGAAATAAAAAAAGATATTGCTGCGCGATACGGGCTCAAAGTAGAAGATATACAGGCTATAATAGAAACTGCAATAGGAGGTAAGGTCATAGACTATGCGATAGAGGGTAGGGCAAGATATCCAATTCAAGTAAGGTATGCAAGAGATTTCAGGGAAGATATATCTCAACTCAAAAGAGTTCTGATACCAACAAAGTATGGAAATATACCTATTGAGCAAGTTGCAGAGATAAAACTTGTAAGAGGTCCGTCTTCTATAAAGACAGAGAAAGGTTATCGCACAGGTTGGGTTTATATAGATGTTCAGGGAATAGATTTAGGAACTTATGTTGCAAAAGCTCAAAAGATTTTAGAGGAGAAAATCAAAGTTCAACAGGGATATTTTTGGGAGTGGTCTGGTCAGTATGAATACATGGTAAGAGTTAGGGAAAAATTGAAGCTGATAATTCCCCTTACAATTATGATAATCTTTATGCTTCTTTACATAAATTTGAGGTCTGTTGTGAAAGTTTTGATTGTGTTTTTGGCTGTTCCTTTTTCACTCGTTGGAGCTCTGATTTTACTTCATATTCTCGGATATAATTTGTCCGTTGCGGTTTGGGTTGGCATAATAGCCCTTTTAGGTCTTGATGCAGAAACAGGAGTTGTTATGTTGCTCTATCTTGATATGGCTTACGAAAAATGGAAAAAAGAAAAAGGACTACTGATGAATTTAGATGATCTAAAAGAAGCTGTAATTTATGGTGCTGTAAAAAGGTTGAGACCGAAAGCTATGACTGTTCTTACAAATATAGTCGGACTTTTACCAATTATGTTGGGTACGGGTCCGGGTGCTGATGTTGCAAAAAAAATTGCGGCTCCTATGGTAGGAGGACTTATAACAAGCTTTATTTTAGAACTTATAGTCTATCCAGCGATATTTTTCATCTTGAAAGAAAGAGAGGTAAGAAAGCAACACAACTAATCTTTTTTCTTTTTTTCTTCTTGTTCTAAATCTTTGATTTTCTCTAAAATTTTGTATAATATAGCGACTACGAATTTGTGAGAATTTGTTGAAAGATATTTTTTTGAGAGTTTTACAGCGTGAGAAATCAAAGTTTTCTCATCTACTCCGAGCAAGCTTTCTGCTACCAGAACTCGCAGGACATCTCTTTCTATTGATGGAATTATTTTTATGTTTTTCCCCGTTGCCCAAGAGATTAGCTCATCTATTTTCTTTTTGTTTTCTATATACTTTAATACTACTGGATTTTCTGATACCAGTGATTCCGCTTTTTTCTCTTTACCTTTTATGTCTGATTCAAAAATCTCTTGCAGTGCATCCAGTAATATTTTGGAATCTATTCTCATAGATAATCATTTGAGTTGGATTTATTCCCTTACTTGAATAGATTATTTTCTACTTCTGAAAAATCTATCGCAAAGCTTATCCCTTCACTTCCTGCTATTTTCCATGTGTTAATCCCTATGAGGTTTCCTTTTGTATCAAATAAACCCCCACCTGAATTCCCTGGGTTTATTTGAGTATCGGTTTGTACAACATTATAATCGCATGTTGGTTCAAATATTTCATAATATATGGGAGGAAGGAAGAGCTTATATAAGTCTCTTACATTTCTTTTTGCAGAAACTATACCTGATGATATGGTCCAACCAAGTCCAAGAGGTTGCCCAACTGCAAAGACTCTATCTCCAACATTGAATTTGTCAGCCTTACTTAAATTGAATTGTGAGATGTTTTTATTGACTTCAAGGCGAGCTAAATCCATATCACGACAGGATGGAAATTTTGAGTTTGCTACATCTAATTCTGTGCCATCGTAAGCATATGCTTTTGTTTTTACCCTTACCTCTGGTAGGTAAGATGAATAAATTTTATAACAAGACATATCTTCAAACTCAAAATTTTGCTGGAAAAAATCATTTATGCAATTTTTGTTTTTACCCGCAGCATAATCTTGGAGAATTTTTTCCCAAAGAACCCTGCATGGATATGTTGTTATGTCATTAATATTAAGATTACCTTTTGAGTAGTATAGAGACAACATATACATACAAGACAGGAAAACCACTCTTGATTTATAGCAATCTTCATCAAGGTAGCAACTTCTTTGAAGTCTATACCAGTTTAAAGTTCTTTGTGAATCTTGGCATTTTGTTAAAGGACATGAGTAAAATCCTGTGGTGTTTTCTAAAATTGAATATGGCTCAGCGACATGTCTATTTGTTATGATGTAGCCTTTGTATACAACCCCTGAACCTATTATATTTTCAAACAAATCTGACCATTTGCTATCTTGCAATAGCACGGAAGATGTGATATAAACTGTTCCTTTTATCATCTTATCTATATCAGCCTTAATTTCTTTCTTGAGAGCATCAAGTTCTTGTTCTAATTTATCTATTTGTGTGGTGTTATTTTTTAGAAATTCAATTTCTTGTTTCAGTTTTTCTGTTTCCTTCTCCAATTTGTCTAATTGTGATGTGTTGTCTTTGCCACAAGAAAAAGCAATAAAACAAAAAAATGAAATGGAGAGAAAAATTAAGTTTTTCTTGCTTGTCATATAGCTAAAATTTAGTTTAAAACAAAAAGATAAATTTCGTGATAAATTTGTGAATTATTTTTAACTTTTCCTTTTTCTGATTCAAATGTTTTTTGTAGTGCTTCTTGCGATGTTTTGAAATCTATATGCATTTTTTATTCAAGGACTTCAACATATATGTTTTCGTTTGAGTAAATTGATATTTCACCAGAAAGTTTTACCGCTTCTTTTGCTATTTCTTCTGGGGGTAGGTTAGAGTGTTTGAGGAGAGCTTTTGCGACCGCAAGGGCAATTGGACCTCCTGACCCGATTGCTGCAACATTGTCATCAGGAACTATAACATCTCCATTACCCGAAATTACAAGAATATTTTGTTTATCTGCTACAAGGAGCATAGCGGAAAGCTGTCTTAGGGCTTTATCCATTCTCCATTCTTTTGCGAGTTCTACCGATGCCCGAGTAATATTTCCTCCAAACTCTTGGAGTTTTCTTTCAAATCTTTCAAGCAGAGCCATGGCGTCTGCTGTTGAGCCTGCGAATCCTACGAGGACATTTCCATTAAAAATTCTTCTTATTTTTTTTGTTGTTTTTTTGAATACAGTATCACCTAATGTCATCTGACCGTCGCATGCCATGACAACTTTTCCATCTCTGAACAAGGAAATAACGGTTGTCAAGTTAAATTGTGGCGGGGCTGACGGGACTTGAACCCGCGACCTCCGGCTTGACAGACCGGCGTTCTAACCAACTGAACTACAGCCCCACTCAAATGGTGAAATGAAATATATAATGGAAATATAATATAATAAATAAAAACTCTGGTTCTTTAAAATTAAAATTCCAGAAAAATTATGGTGGAAAGTTTTTGATATTTTCTGGAAATGTCAGCGGTCTTCTCCAACCTGGTCCTTTCTTTTCTTTCCTCATTATTGTGAAGCCCTGTCTTATAAAAAGAGCCCCAGGTGAGAAAGCCGGAACTTGTGCTATTCCTGTTCTTATTTTCAAACCCCATATTTCTTTTTCAAATTCATTTATGTTTGCTCCATACCCGAAGTTTCCGAATTGGTCGTAAATATAACCCAAGGTTTCAATTTCGTAAATTTTATTTCCTTGTGGACAAGTTATATGTTTTATTTCTATTACAACTCTACTTATGTGATCTGCCCAATAAGCCGTCCCGTGAGCGTAGCATCCGGTCATATCTACATAACCGTCGGCAGGTGTGTAGAACCCATCTTCTATTCTGAAAACAACCGGACCCGGGTCAACAACAGTTCCTGGTAGAGCAACGGAGATCCCTGTAAGAAGTGTTCCTGTTGCCCATGAACCAGTTGGAACATTAAAAGTCTGAGATTTTCCTTCTCCTAAAAATATAAATAAAAGTATAAGATAAGAGTAAAATAAAGTATAGAGTTTTGATTTAATAAGTGCTATTCTTCCATTAGAATTTCTCATTATATAAAATTTATCGGAAATTTTAGTCTATTCTTATAACTCTTACTGTTCTTTTTGACCTTCGTGGTTTTGTTATATCTGCAAATTTAGGGGCTAACCAAAGTCCAAAGATAAAACCTCCTATATGAGCCCACCAAGCTATTCCCCCGAGTCCTGAAAATGGTAAAAATAAGATTCCGTTTATTATCTGACTTAAAAACCAAAAGCCTATAAATATTACTGCTGGGATATGAGCAAAGTAAAAATAAAAGAGGAAAGGAATGAGTGAAAGTATTCTTGCACGGGGAAAGAATTTCATATATGCCGCAAGCACTCCACTTATGGCTCCACTTGCTCCAACCATGGGGGTTTCCGCACCTCCAAATATGAAACTTATTGTAACTTGTAATGCAGCTGAACCTAATCCGCACAAGATATAGAACAAGATAAACTTTATTCTTCCCATTATATACTCAACATTATCTCCGAATATCCAGAGAACCCACATGTTGCTTATTATATGAAGCCAACTACCGTGTAAGAACATATGAGTTATAGCGGTTTTAGGGTTTGTCAGAATATTTTTGGGAATGAGTCCGAATTCTCTTATGAACCTCTCAAAGAAGAACTCCCCGTTCCAGCTGATATACCACTCGTATAACCATATAAGTGAGTTTGATAATATCAAAGTCAAAGTTATCAGAGGAAAAGTCCGAGAAGGATTTTCATCTCTTATTGGTATCATATCTTTGAATGCTGTAGGTTTAATTTATCTACCTAATCTTTTATTTTTAGTCTCTTTATGAAACAAAAAACAAAAAATGGGTATTTTTG
>Ga0272445_1001883_pt1 | contig 15286 bp, 10 predicted proteins | sample YNPCB0031_FD_194404 | JGI IMG/M metagenome (GOLD analysis project Ga0272445, IMG submission 194404) | Hot spring sediment microbial communities from Yellowstone National Park, WY, United States - YNP-CB-003-1 | ecosystem: Environmental > Aquatic > Thermal springs > Hot (42-90C) > Sediment... | reverse complement strand
GTCGAGGTAGGTCAGCCTCCTAACCTCCAGGGGTCTGCCGGAGGGGTCCACAGGCTCGCCCTCCCAGATGAGCGCGGTCTTCGAGCCCCTCCCCTTCTTGATGTTGGCGTCGAGTGCTAGGTAGGAGAGGTTAATCCTGCCTCCCACGAACCACCTGTAGAAGGGGGGGTTGGTGTCGTCCAGCACCTTCTGCCACTTCTCGAACCACTCGAGCTCACTGGCCACCTGGGCCCAGAAACCCTCGAGGTCTCTCAGAGATTCACCGTGCTTCTCCCAGTACTCCCTCGGGCTTCGGAAGGTGTAGCTGCTGTTCACCACGTACTCTTCGAATGGAAGACTATTGCTCATAGGCGGTAGTCGAGACCCGGCCCGCCAGTCGCCGCTTTAAGCAAAACTGAGGATAGTTGGAGATAGTTAGGAATGGATAATGACAGAATACGCTCCGCGGCTCCTAGCGCTGATCGCTCCTAACCACCGCGCTCTAGTCGAAGTCGCTGTAGAGCCTTGTGAACATCCTGAGGACATCGGTCCTCGTGACTATACCGGCGGGTCTCCCTTGTTCGTCCACGACGACCACCCTGCCCACATTGCGCTCCTCCATCACCCTCATTATCTCCAGCACGTCCTCCTCCAGCGAGACCGTCAGGACGCTCCGATCCATATAGTCCTCCACCGCCGCATCGAGATTGCCGTCGAGGAAGGCCTGCGCTATGTGCTGCGACGAGATTATCCCGACGAGCCTCCCATCTTCCTCGACCACCGGGAGCGCTCGGATGCCTCTCTCCAGGAGCGCCTGCGCGGCCTTGCGGAGCGGCTCCCTGGGGCCTATGCTCACCACGCTGCCCGTCATTATCTCCCGGGCCTTCACCCTCGGAACTGCCACCAGGGACTCAACGCCGACTAGAACCTCCTTCCTGGAGGGGTGGACCTCGAGAACCTCCCCGAACACGATGATCCTCGTGGCCCGGGTGGGGCCTATCACAACCTTAGAGCCCCTGCTGAGCTGGTTCAGGTTGCCGGCAGTCTTCAGGATCACTCTTGGTCCGAGGGGGCTACCGAGGCCCAGCAGGTCCAGCTCCAGCACGTAGACCTGCGAGACCCTGCCGTCGACGAAAAGCCTCAAGGGCTCCCACAGCCTGTCCAGCCCCACGGGCCCCCTGGCAACCTCCAGGCCCTTGACCGTGGGCACGTAGCCCCCGCCGGGCCCCGTCTTGGCCTCGACAAGCCCCATCGCCTTGAGCGCCGAGATGACGTTCCTGATAGTCCCATCGCTCTTGCCAACGTACTCCGCGATCTCCACACTGGTCACTGGGCGCTTGAGAGACGTGTAGAGGTTGACGAGCGCGAGGAGTATCTCGTAGAGGCTCTGGGGGATGTCCACAGTCCACCTGGGTGAATATCACATCTTAATATTTGACGCTCATCTAACGAGGCTCGTACAGATGCCGAAAAACCCCCAGAGTACGGGGTTTGGGCGCGCGCGTAAGCGGTCGCCGCGCTCGTCGCGCCCGAGCTCCCGAGACCGCTCGCAGGCGGTACACCCTTGCTGACGCTGATGTGAACATCGTATGCGTTTGTCGGGAACTTCTCCGCGAAGCGCTTGGCTACGTGGTAGGCGACATTACCCTCCCCGGAGAGGACGTCGAAGCCGCGGGACTCGACGCAAATCCTGCCCGAGCCAGGGCTGAGAGAGACCTCAACAACGTCGTAAAGTCCTTCTAGAGAGACCGCGAGAACATCGAAGCCGGGACCAAGGTTAGCTATGGACGCTGGCGCCCTCACTACGACTCTCTTCCTCAGGAGCTTGTTTGGTGCATCGCAGCACCCCCTACCTACTAATCGCGTGGCAGGGCTCCGCTGGAACCTGGGGAAGTAAGGCTTGCGACCCTGTTCATGAAAGATCTACATTAACAACCCGAGCTAGAGTAGGGCGATGCGCACTCAGCCCGGCGACCCCCCGGGAGGACCTCAGGCGCAGAAGGTGTGCTCCGCGAAGAAATTCTCCTCCGCATCGGCCAGCTCGCGCAGGAGCCTGGCTGTGGCCTTGTAGGCGTCGAGCGTGGCGTTGGCCTCCAGGCACTGCGAGTAGGGCCGCGCCCACCTCGATATGTGCTCCGCGAAGAGTCTCTCCTGGGGGCACAGGAGCTCGGGCTTCGAGAGGCTGGAGAGCACGAGGAAGTACATTAGCTCCAGCTCGAGGGCTACGTGCTCAAGGGGGAGCCCGACCCCCGGCGCTCTGTCCAGCCCCGCTGCGCGGTAGAGCTGGAGCAGGGACTCGTAGCCGCTGCCGTAGATCGTCCGCTGCCCCGTCGCCCAGTAGGTCTCGAAGGGTGGGCACTTGAGCTCCGGGTAGTCGTTGACGAAGAGCCGCGTGTACTCCACCCTCAGGGCTTCCTGCGAGCCGCTCCAGGCCTTATCCCAGGAGCTCACGAAGTACTCCACGGTGGATCTGCTCAAGGGGAGAGCGGAGAGCTCCCACAGCCTGGGGGCTAGGCTCCTCAGCTCCCTCTGGGCCTCCTGGTCGCTCGGAGTGTGGAGCGCCAGGCTGAGAACCTTGTACACGAGGGCTCTCTCAAGGAACAGAGTGTCGTTTACCACAGAGAATCACTCTCGCGGAGAAAAACAAGCTTCTTTTTATATGTGCGTCTCACCAGGGCAGCTGCCGCGCGCGGCACGCCACAAAGAGGTTGTTGTTATTACTGACTCCAGGAAGGTTTAAATAGGGGGGTTTGAACGTTAGTTCTGCCGGGAGCATGAGAAGCGCGAGAGGCTTGCTTACGGCTGCGCTGCTTCTCCTGCTGCTGGGAGTGCTCGCTGCAAGGCTTGTCGAGGCTCAGGCTCCGACGATCCAGGTCAGCGACCCTACGGGAGACGACAAGGGCCCGGGGTACTACGGGTACCCGGGCGCTGACGTGTTCGAGCCTGGTGTGTTCGACATTGTGAGGTTCGAGGTGTACGTGGGCGAGAAGGCTGTGACCTTCAAGGTCTACTTCAAGGAGCTGGGCGGCAACCCGTGGGGCGGCAAGAATGGGTTCTGCCTGCAGCAAGTGCACATCTATATCCGGTCAGATGCCCCAGCTAACGTCCCGGCTAGGGCTAGCGCCATCGGCTTGAACATCAACTTCGACCCCTCCTGGGCCTGGCACTACGCAGTCCTCATAGGCCCCTGCTGGGAGACGCCGCCGGAGCCCCTGCCCAGCGGGCAGTGCGCCGCCGTGTACAGGCCGTTCGACGTGGTCGTCCAGGACGACCTCCTGAAGGTTGCCGTTGAGGGTAACGCCATAGTGGCCACCGTCGACAAGTCTGTCTTCGCGTACGGCGACCTGGCTAACATCAAGAGCTGGAGGTTTGTAGTTGCCGTAGCGAGCCACGACGGCTTCGGCCCCCTCAGAGTGAGACCCGTGGGGATTGGCAAGGAGGAGTGGCTCATCTGGGGCACTGCCACCGCTGACGACAAGCAGAAGGTGGCGATCGCTAACGCCATTAAGTTCGGCATCGAGCCCAGGGTGCTCGACATCGCGGTTTACTCCCCCGAGTACCCCAACGGCATAACGGCTGAGCAGCAGTACGCGTGGCTCAGCAGCTTCGACCCCGAGACCAAGACACCGGCCACGATACCGCCGGTGCTGGCCCAGCAGGTCGCCCAGCTCAAAGCCCAGCTGGCCTCGGTCACGCAGGAGAGGGACAGCCTGAAGGCCCAGGTCTCAAGCCTGCAGGGGCAGGTGTCCAGCCTGCAAGGCCAGGTCAACAACCTGCAGAGCCAGGTGAAGAGCCTGCAGGACGAGAACTCCAAGCTGAGGAGCGAGCTGGAGGAGCTACGGGCCACGACCATGAGCACAGGCGCGGCGGCAGCGCTCGCGGTGGTGCTCCTGGTCGTCCTGGTCGTGGGCATTGCTGCAGGGTACTTCCTGGGCAGGAGAAAGCCCGGCAAGGAGGCGGCTAAGCCCTCAAGCTAGGTGAAAAACCAAAGATTTTTTAACCTTTTATCTTTAGGTGGGTTGATATGGGTAAAGGGAGGCTCGCTTGCGCCCTGCTAATCTCATTAATTGTTGCTGCGCAGCTCCTAGCGGTGAATGCCGCTGGGCAGGAGGCTAAGCCCCTCTACGTGGCCATCATCTGGCACTACCACCAGCCGTGGTACTACGACGTCAACGAGACGGCCTTCCTCCTGCCGTGGGTGAGAATGCACACCGCCGGCAACTACTACAAGATGGCCTACATACTCTCGAAGTACCCCTCGGTCAAGGTGACCTTCACGTTCTCGGGGTCGCTCATCCAGCAGATACTGGACTACAACAGGGGCATGAGGGACTACAGGCTGGCGCTCTCCGAGAAGATCGCCAGCGGGCAGCCCCTGACCGTGGAGGAGAAGTTCTCGATGCTGTCGATGCCCGGCGGGTTCTTCGACGTCAACTGGGATAGAGTGGTTAACGTGGTCCCGAGGTTCAGGGAGCTCAGGGACAGGGCTCAGAGCGTTCTCTCGAAGTACAGGTACCTCCCCGAGCAGGAGTACAAGGCGAGGGTTGCGGGCGAGTTCACCGAGCAGGACTACCTCGACCTGGCCGTCCTCTTCAACCTCTTCTGGATCGACCCCCTGGTCTTGAGGGAGCAGTACCCCCAGCTCTACCAGCTCAGGCAGCAAGCGCTAGCGGGCGGCAAGGGGTTCACACGGCAGCAGCTGCAGGACGTGCTCAACGCCCACAGGGACCTGCTGGGCAAGGTGCTGGGGATCTACGCGTCCCTAGCTGGCAAGGGCCAGGTGGAGCTGATACCCGTACCCTACAGCCACCCGCTCGCCCCCATCCTGGCGGACCTGGGCTTGGAGGAGGACGTGAGAATGCATGTGAGCCTCGGCGCCTCACTCTTCCAGAAGGTGTTCAACTACAAGCCGAGGGGCGTGTGGCCAGCCGAGCAGGCTGTGAACGACCGCGTGCTCTCGATCTTCGCTGAAGAGGGCTTCACGTGGACCGTGACCGACGAGTCCCTCCTCGCGAAGGCGGGCTTCAGCCCGGCGGACCCCTCGGTCGGCCTGCGCGCCTGGTACGCGGCGTACGGCGGGGCCAGGATCTACGTGTTCTTCAGGAACACCCAGCTCAGCGACCTCATCGGGTTCCAGTACAGCAGGTGGGACCCGAAGCAGGCTGCTCAGGACTTCGTGAGCAGGCTGCTAGAGCTCGCGAAGAAGAGCGACGGGACGAACATCGTGGTGGTGGCGCTGGACGGCGAGAACCCGTGGGAGTACTACCAGGAGTTCGGCGATACATTCCTCGAGACCCTCTACTCCCTGCTCTCCGAGTACCAGTCTAAGGGGGTGCTCATCACGACGACGCCCGCTGAGTACCTGGCGAGGTTCTCGCACACCGCTAGGGAGCTCCCGCTGAAGACGTACAGGTACCTGGACCTGGTGGGCAGGGACATCTCGGACATGCCGCTCAGCTACACGGACGACGCCTACACTCTCCTCCCGAGGAAGGATGTCGCCGCGAGGATCCCTGAGGGCTCCTGGTCCGGGGGAGAGCTGGCAGTGTGGATCGGCCAGAGGCAGGAGAATGCCGCGTGGATGCTGCTCGTGAAGACCAGGAGCGATGTGCTGAGGAAGCTCGGCGCCCGGAACCTCCAAGAGGCCATGCTGGTGAACCCGAGGGCTGTTGAGAACATACTCAGGGCTGAGGCGAGCGATTGGACGTTCTGGTACGGCGGGGACATGGGCGGCGGCTTCCCCGCCAACCCGCTGTACAAGGGGTACCTGAGGAAGGCCTACATCGAGGCGGGCCTGCAGCCACCCGACTACCTGCTGACGCAGTTCAACCCCGACGCCACGCCAGTCGGAGTCCTCAACACCGATGTGCCGAAACCACCCAGGAGGGAGCCTGATGTCGACGGGGTGATCTCGGCTGACGAGTGGGCTGGCGCGCTCAACATGTCCATGGGCGGTAGGGTAGCGCGGAGCGTCCTACTCCTACCCTCAGCCTCCGGGCTGTACATAGCGGTGGTCCCAGCGGGCAGGGAGGCGCTCTCCAGCCCGAGCGTCGCCGTGGCTGTCTACACAACCGCGTCATCCAGGAGCGTTAGCCCGATGCACCCCGGCTTTAACTCCTTCCCGAGGTACTCCAGGGTGGACCTGGGCATGGGGCTGTTCTTCGAGGTGCTCATCATCCCCGCGAACTCGACTCTGGTGGTCAGCGCAGCCGACGGTAGGGGTGGGTGGACGCCGCTCTTCTACGGGGCTGCGGCGGTAAAGGAGGGGGTAGAGGCGTTCGTCCCGTGGAGCCAGCTGGCTCTATCCCAGGGAGAGCAGGTCTACGTAGTCGCGGTGTCGTACGACTCAGCCAGGGTGGTGGAGTACTCCTCGAGGGTAGGCCTTGTCCACCAGCTAGTGGTGCCCAGGGCAGCCGCGGCCGCGGGCGCTAGGGTTGTCTTCGAGATGGCGGATCCAGAGGGGGACGATGACGGTGCCGGAGGGTACAAGTACCCCAAGGCGGACGTGTTCGTGCCAGGGGTCTTCGACCTGACACAGTTCAGGGTGCTTGACGCGGGCGACACCGTGATCTTCGAAGCCTACTTCAAGAACCTGGGCGGCAACCCGTGGGGCGGGCCCAACGGGTTCTGCCTGCAGTACATCCACGTTTACGTGCACACGACACTCAAAGCCCCCGGCAGGACGGACACCTTCGGCTTGAACGTGAACGTCACGGAGGACTCCGCATGGCATATAGCGCTCCTCCTAGCCCCCGGCTGGGGCTCCGACCCCGTGCCCAGCGGCGAGAGGGCAGCGATCTACTTCGCGGACGGCTCTGTGCTCGTCCAGGACGGGAAGAACCTCAAAGTGTACGCAGACCCCGCTAGGAACGCCATAGTGGCGGAGGTCTCCAAGAGCGTGCTCCCCGACGCCGAGAACATGGACAAGTGGGTTTACACAGTCGCGGTGACCAGCTACGATGGCTACGGGAGCATGAGGATAAGGCCCTTCGGCGTGGACCCGGACGTCTGGGTTGTGGGCGTGGGCGCCAAGCACGCTAAGGCAGTTCTCTTCAACGTTGTCCCGCGCGTGATGGACCTCCTGGCACCCACCGCGCAGGATCAGTACGCGCAGCTCAGCAGCTACGTGGCTGAGAAGAATGGCACCTTCGCCCGGGTGCGCGGAGTCTCCAGGGCAGCTGCCCAGCCGCCCTCGCAGCAGGAGGTCGCCCTGCTCAGGGAGCAGCTGGCCTCGGTCACGCAGGAGAGGGACAGCCTGAAAGCCCAGGTGTCCAGCCTGCAGGGGCAGGTCGCTGCTCTGCAGGAGCAGGTGAGCAGGCTGCAGAGCGAGCTGCAAGCCTACAGGACCGGCTACCAGGAGGTCTACCGCTCGCTTGCCGTCGGCCTGATCGCCGGCCTGCTGATAGGGATTGGCGTAAGCATGCTGCTGAGACCGAGGAAGAAGGAGTAAGGGGCAAGCAGTAAACTCACCTTTTTCTGTTAAGGATCCTCCATGAGTAAGCTTCCAACGCTACTTCTCTGACGCGCTCCCCGCTCTCCACATCCACGTACTCCAAGGGCAGCTCCGCTCGGGTGGGCCCTCTGCTCAGCAGCACCACCACCTCCTCGTCCTCCCACCACCTGACCAGCTTCACGGCCTCCCCGCCCAGGGCCTCGGCGCTGAAGAAGCCGAGCCTCAGGGGCTTAAGCCTCCGCCTAAGGGCTGAGAGCCTCCTGATGTGAGAGAGGAGCTCCTTGTCCCACTTCTCCTCATCCCACACCATCGGGAGCCTGTTGTCCGGGTCTCCCCCACCCCTCATCCCCACCTCGTCGCCGTAGTAGATTGACGGCGAGCCTGGCATCGCGAAGAGGGCAGTGTACAGGACCTTCAGGCACTGAGCACCTCGGTCGCCGCAGAGCGTAGCTATGCGCGGTGTGTCGTGGCTGCCCAGGAGGTTGTACATCGAGTGCGCAGCATGGACAGGCATGCTGGCGTAGAGCTCCTTGACTCCCTCGACAAAGCGCGCCGCGTCCATGGTCCTGTGCACGAAGAACTCTAGTAGCAGAGCCCTGAGGTCGTAGTTCATCGCGGAGTCGGCGATCACCCCCAGCGGGTAGAAGCCCGCACCCTTCGAGATCTCCAAGACGACCACGCAGTCCGCGCACTTCTCCTTCACCTTCTCGTAGAAGAAGCGGAGAGCCTGGTCGGGGATCGCGTGCCCCACATCCACTCTGAAGCCCCCTGCTCCCCTCTCCAGCCAGAAGGCCGCTATCCGCACCAGCCTTTCCGCAACCTCCTGGTTCGAGTAGTTCAGCTTCGGCATGAGCCAGTTGCACAGGAATGACTCGTAGAAGGGCCTCTTGCCCCAGAGCTCCCTCGGGAGCTCGCGGCAACCGCCCTCCACAAACCTCCTTAACGCCTCGACCTCGCCAGCGCTGAGCTGCCCGCAGAACCTGAACCAGCCGCGGTAGGGTGAGCCCGGGTTGAGCAGGGCCTCTGAGAACTCTCTGCTGCAGGGAGAGACGTGGTGCGCTACAACGTCTAGGATGAGCCTGATGCCCCTCCTACCCGCTTCCCGCACGAGCTCGAGCCAGTCCTCCCAGCTGCCCAGGCACTCATCGATTGCGGTGTGGTCTGTGACGTCGTAGCGGTGGTAGCTCAGGGCCTTGTATATGGGCGTCAGGTAGATGGCGTCCACGCCCAGCGAGGCTATGTGGTCCAGGCTCTGCGTGATATCCCTCAGCCTGCCCCCTAGCCTTGCCCTGGGCCTCCTCTCGAGGACCTTGGAGCTGCGCATGTAGCTGTCGGGGAACACGAGGTAGTACACCGCGCCTATGAACCAGCGCGGCTGGTCGACCCCGGCGATCCTCCCGGGCGAGATGAACTCCTCGTCCCCAAAGCCGTTGCTGCCGTAGAGAACCCTCTCGCCGTGCGCCTCCAGGATGAACCTGTACGACTCGACCTTCCCCTCGACCACGCCCTGGAAGGTGTCAGCCCAGTCGTTAGAGTAGAACTTCACCATGGGGGTGACCGTGCCTCCTCTGGTCTCGACCAGCACCCGCGAGAGAACGCCCCTAGGAGCTCTCAGCCTGACCACCGTGTAGCCGAGGTAGTAGCTGATGAACGCGGGGTCGCGCTCATCGTGCAGCACCACCTCCGATCTCAGCCTCCCCTCTCTCGAAGCCTCGAGGAACTCCCGGACGCCGACGGTGGCGAGGGAGAACTCCTCGGCGTAATCGCTATCCGGCCAGAGCCTCAACCTGGCTCTTAGGGGGTTCTCCTCGTCGGGGAAGCTCACCCCGCATGTTGAGGCGAACCTGTACGGGTATATGCCCTCCCAGAGCCTCACCACCGCTCTCCCGCGCTCACCCTCGCGGGCTAGCTCGACCCTACCTGGGAAGAAGGCGGTGAAGGAGGACACCAGGTAGAGGTAGTCAGCCTCGCTCGGCCACCTGCAGGAGAACTCCACCACGTACCTGCCAAGCCTCTCGCCCTGTATCCTCTCGCGTCCCCTGACCTCGTACAAGAGCTCTCCCCAGGGCCGTCGCTGCGTTGCTAAAAATAAAAGCCTAGGTATTCCGGGGGTTTAGTATAAGGGTTTTTAAGGGAAGTTTATTTATAAGGCGCGCAAAGGATTTCGTGCCGGTGGGAGCTTGAAGCTGGGTAAAACCGCCATAGCTGCGATCGCACTGGTTATTGCGGCTATAGGTATCCTCGCAGCGTACTTCCTGACTCTACCTCCACCCAGCCAGCCCACCCCGCCCGCCGCGCCTCCTCAGCCGCAGCCGACTCAACCTACACAGCCTGCGCAGCCACAGCAGCCGGCCCAGCCGCAGCCCCCAGGACCTACGCTGCAGACCCTTACAATAGGTGCTAGCTCGATCAGGGTTCCAGCAGACTTCTACGACTTCGTGGAGAAGGTGAGGAGAGGAGAGGTGAAGGTCACTATCAACTTCTGGACGCAGATGAGCGACTGGGAGGTCAGCGTGATGAAGAGCGTCATAGAGAGGTTCCAGAAGGAGTACCCGGGTGTGACTGTAAAGTACACAAACGTCCAGAACATGAAGGAGCAGGTCAAAGCCGGGGTCCTCACGGGCGATGTTGAGAACACAGCCCACGTGTTCACGTGGGCTCACGACTGGACCGGGGACCTGGCGGACAGCGGAGCAATAATAGCGCTGGACCAGTACCTGCCGCCCGAGACGATCGCAGACCTGAAGGGGCAGTACATGGCCTCGGCTTTCACCAGCGGCATGTACAAGCTGCGCCTCTACGGCCTGCCCTGGGCTGCTGAGGCTATAGCCCTCGTCTGCAACAAGGACTTCGTCCCAGCCGCCCCGCGCAGCTGGGACGAGTACGAGAAAGTTATGCAAGAGTGGTACAACCCGTCTAAGAACACGTACGGGCTGGCGTACCAGATCGACCCCTACCACGTGTACCCGTTCGTGACGGCCTTCGGCGGCTTCTACTACGACGAGGACAAGAACGCCGTGGGGGTGAACAGCCCTGGCACCGTGGAGGGGTTGACCTTCTACGTCACGCACGTCATGAAGTACATGTACACGGCTGACACCGGGATGGAGGCTCAGCTCAAGATCTTCCTGGAGAAGAGAGCGCCCTGCATGATCACAGGGCCCTGGAACACGAAGACCATCCAGGAGAACATACGCAACGCCGTGGTGTACGCCATACCGCCGATCGACGGGAAGATCCCGAAGCCTTTCTCAGGGGTAAAGCTGCTCTGGATCACCAGCGTCACCACCGGCGACAAGAACAGGCTGTACGCCTCGCTGCTCTTCTCAATGTGGTTCACCCTGAGCGACGACGGGCTGAGGATCCTGGTGGACGCAGGCTACATCCCAGTGAAGCTCTCGATGCTGCAGTACCTACAGGCTAACGCTGACAAGTACCCGATGATACTGGGCTTCGCTCAGTCCGTTGCGAACAGCGTGCCTATGCCCAAGTCAGCGAACATGAACTACGTCTGGGGCCCGGTCGCGGACGCGCTCAGCGCGATCGTGACGAAGTACAACGAGCAGGGTGCCGACGCGGCTGTCAAAGCGATAAAGCAGCTCCTCGACGAGGCCCAGTCGAAGATAGAGGCGAAGATAAAGAGCTAATCCGGAGGCGTCTCGGCCCCTAGAGCTAAAAAGGGGTTTTTCTCTATGGCGAGGGTTAAGAGTGGGGGGCTGTACCCCGCGCATGTAGCCTACATGCTGATCCTTCTCAGCCTCTCGATGTACCTGTTCTTCTCGCTCTGGCCCATAGCCTACTCTGTGTACATCGCCTTCACGGACGCCAACAACTACAACATAGCCTCTGAGCCGAGGATCAGGGAGCTCCAGGCCCAGCTCGCCAGGATCACGGGGTACCTTCAGGCTAACAGGGAGAGGGTCCTTAACCTAGCGTACAGGGCGGACGAGTACCTCGGCGAGGCCGCGGGCTGCCTTGGAGGGCTGAAGAGCATGATCGAGCAGTCAACCCCAGAGACCTTCTCGCTCGCTAGGCTGTCACAGCTGAGAAGCTGCGCCGACAGCGCGCTGACCTTCGCGGCCAGGATAATCACGAGCAACGAGACCTACCTCTACTACTTCGGGAGCCTCGGCGACGTCGTATCGAGAGCTGTGGCGCTGATAGACGGGGGCGTGTGGGGCGATATAGACAGGGTGGTGGGCTTCAAGCTCGCTGTCTCCGCGGACGACCTCTCGCAGCTCAGATCTACCACGGTCCCGAAGATAGACCAGGCGCTGGCAGCGCTGGAGCAGGCTCGGGGCATGCTCAGGCAGGTGGAGACAGACTACGACCTATTCGTGAGGGCCGCGACAAGGGGGTTGGAGGAGGAGATTGACAGGATAACCATGCACTTCGTGGGTCTCCAGAACTTCCAGACCCTCTTCTCGGACTCCCGCTTCCCCAACTCGATATTCAAGACCATCCTCTTCGTCCTGACCAGCGTGCCCCTGAAGGTCGCCGTGGGCGTGGCCCTGGCCTTCCTCTTCTCCAGCGAGCTGATCTACGGGCGCAGGGTCATGCGCGCGCTGCTGCTGATACCCTGGGCGCTCCCCGTACTCCTCTCGGTCACCACGTGGAGGATGTTCATGGCGCCGCAGATGGGGCCCTTGTGGGCGCTCCTTCAGAGCGTGGGCGTGGACTTCAACATATACAACAAGGAGTGGGACGCCTTCCTGGCGTACAACATCGTGGAGATGTGGCTCGCCTACCCCTTCATCATGACCGTCACGATGGCCGCCATCTCCTCAGTACCCAGGGAGCTGCTGGAGTCCGCAATGGTCGACGGGGCCTCGGCGTGGCAGAGGTTCAGGGAGGTAATGCTGCCCCTGACAGCCCGCCCGATACTCTTCGCGAGCATACTCACCGCTGGGGCCTCCCTCCAGGCCTTCATGGTGCCCCTGCTGATAAACAACGGCGGGCCTACAAAGGAGGTTCAGTTCCTCTGGTTCCCGAGGACGACCGCCGGGGTCAACGAGATGATGATGCTCTTCGGCTACAACAGGGCGTACCTGGACCAGCAGTACGGCCTCTCGGCGGCAGCCTACCTCGTGGTGGTCGCCATCCTCTTCCTCTACGCCCTCGCGTGGTACTTCCTAATATACAAGAGGGCAACCCCGGGTGGTGCGTAGTGGCGCGCCTAGGGGGCTACTGGCTCAGGTATGTCGCCTCGGTCGTGCTGACCACGCTGTCGGCGCTTATCGTGTTCATACTTCTCTACCCAGTCCTCTTCGCAGTCCTCTCGAGCCTGATCAGGGGGCAGATGCTCGTCACAGACCCCATCCGGGCAGTGGAGGTGGGCCTCTCCCTGGAGCACTACGTCAAGGCTGTCAGCGACCCGAGGTTTGTGAGCGCCACCGCGATGAGCCTTCTCGTCGCGCTGACGAACATAGCCTTCTCCCTGCTCGTCATAACGCCTGCCGCCTACGCCTTCTCCAGGTTCAGGTTCCCTGGGCGTGACGCGCTGCTGGTCGCCTACCTCGTTATGAACCAGGTTGGAGGGGGGTTCGGGGTCGCGGCGGTGATCGCCCTCTACGTGATGCTGCTGAAGCTGAACCAGGCTGGCCTCCCGGTGATAGGCAACCCAGTGGTCCTCGCCGCCATATACACCGCGGGGGCTGTGCCCTTCCAGACCTGGATGGTCAAGAACTACCTCGACGCCCTCCCGAGGGAGATCGACGAGTCTGCCTTCATCGACGGTGCGAGCTGGAGGCAGATAATCTTCGACGTTGTGCTCCCGGCCTCAAAGCCGACAATGGTCGTGATAGCGCTCTTCGCCTTCATGGGCGCTTGGGGGGAGTTCATCATCGCGAACTTCCTGCGCGTTGAGACCCTCGCGGCCTACGTCTACGTGACGGCGACCGGCCAGACGATCTTCTGGAGCGACTTCGCCGCGAGAACAATACTCTTCGCGCTGCCAATAATCGCAGTCTACGTCTTCACGCAGAGGTACATCGGAGAGGCTATGAGGTACGGTGCAGGCAAGCTCTAGAGCTCTGCGCGAGTGCGAAGTTCTCTCCCGCAGGTAATAGCCGAGGGGTTTCTACCGCCCTCCCGGCTGGGGCTTTCCGAGGAGCCCGGGGAGCCTGAGCTCCTCCGGTTTCAGCCTACCCCGGGGCCTCCTGGCCAGGATCATCCCTGCGTCACGGCGCCCAGGGTACTCGACGAAGTCCAGCTCCTCGAAGAAGAGCCAGGTCAGGGCGAGCACTGCCGCGAGGTCCCAGTAGCGGAGCTCGAGCGCCACCCGCTCCTCGGTGAAGGGGTTGAGCCACATGCGCTTCACCACCCCTCTCAGGGGGTCGTAGCCCACCTGGAGGGAGAGCACGCCCCCGTTCTCGTCGCCCTCGTAGAAGACGTGTTGGTACCTGCCCCGGAGAACTAGGCTCTGGAACCTGTCGCCCTCCTCCACTAGGAGCATGCCGCCGGGCTCAAGGCTGCTGGAGGTGGACGCGAGCAGCTGCACCATCGAGAAGGCGTCGAAGTGCGGTGTTGAGAGCCCGTAGAGGAGCACGGCGTCGAACCTCTCCCCAAGGAGGTGGGCTGCCCGGGCGTCCGCCTTCCTCGTCTCAGGGGGCTCGCCCAGCTCATCCCTGCCAAACCTCTCCGCAACCCTGAGGGCTTCCTCGCGCAGGTCCAGCACCGTGAGGCGGGCCTTCACCCCCCTCTCGGAGAGGGCCTTGGCGAGGGCGACCCCGCCTATGCCCACGCCGCCGCAGAGGTCGAGAACCTTCAGCTCCCCCTTAGCCGACAGCTCCTCGAGCCACCTGTGGCGCACAAGCTCCCTGAAGAGCCTCAGTGCTGCCTCGTACCTGCTCCTGCCCTCTGGGGTGTAAGGGTCCTCCACCCAGGGGTACAACCTGTAGAAGAGGCTGAGCCTAGCATCCTCAGGTGTGCCGCTGGCCACGCGCCTGGGGGTTTCGCGCCTACACTTAAGCGTTCCCGCACGGCGCCGCGCTCCCGGGGGCTACTCCCAGCGTGCAGTGAGGCTGGCGAGCGCCCTGCGCACCCTCTCGGGGTACTTCGAGGCGTACCTGGAGAGCTTCTCGGCATCCAGGAGGTCTAAGTTCAGCTCGGGCGGTGCCCTGCCCCTGATGTAGATTGTGTCGAGGAGCGCTTTCTCCGGCTCCGCGATCACCTTATCGGGGTCGAAGCCGAAGTAGAGCCTCCTGCTGATCCTGTGGAGCTCGAAGGTGAAGGCACTGCTCCTCACAACCCGGGGCTTGCCGAGCCACACGACGGTGACTACGTGGGAGGGCCTGTCCAGCACCTCGTGGTGGTGGAGGGCCCACTCCATGGATATGTAGGCTGAGGGGAAGGCTGCCCTGACGACCTCCCAGGCCTCGCACGCGCCCAGGCAAACCCAGCCCCTGGCGACCCTGGTGACCAGCCCCGCTCTCTGCAGCCTCCACAGGGCTGTGTTGAGGGAGGGGGCGCTCAGGCCTGTTAGGGAGCGCAGGGCGCTGATGTGCACGACCCTGACTCCACTGCCCCTCAGGCTCTCGATGAGCTTAACCCACTCGACCAGCCTCACCGCCGAGCACCTCGATGGCTTCCTCGAGGACCTCGACCGCCGACCTGAGGTAAGTCTCGATAAGGCTGCGCGAGAGCAGCGAGCGGTGCAGGAGCAGGGCTAGCTCCCTCTCCACAACCGCCAGGTCGCCTCGCTCCAGGATGCCGCGCAGAAAGGCGGCAACCCCGGCGAGATCCTCTGGGCGCTCCACGTAGCTGCCGAACTCCTCGGCCAAGTAGCCTCGGTGCACACGCACTCCTCTCTCCCTGATCCAGTGGATGTCGAAAACGTCGCGCCAGCGCACAAAG
>Ga0272445_1001882_pt1 | contig 15288 bp, 12 predicted proteins | sample YNPCB0031_FD_194404 | JGI IMG/M metagenome (GOLD analysis project Ga0272445, IMG submission 194404) | Hot spring sediment microbial communities from Yellowstone National Park, WY, United States - YNP-CB-003-1 | ecosystem: Environmental > Aquatic > Thermal springs > Hot (42-90C) > Sediment... | reverse complement strand
TTACAAAGAGGGGTTATCGAGATACTTAGAAGTATTAGACAGCGAAAGGGCTTTGCTTTCCGCAAAGCTTGATTTAGAAAGACTAAAGGCAGACTACTACAAATCTCAGGTCTACTTTATAAAAGCTATAGGGGGCGGGTTTTAAAAAATGAAAACTTCCTTTAAATCCGATTCAAAACCTTCTAAAACTAAAGATTTTAATAACTTGCCAACCTTGTATTCCTGATAGAGCTTAAAACCTTCGTCTATCAAAGTATAGACCCCTAAGGTTTTCTTGTCTTGGTTAAAAACATCTTCCCCACTTCGTAAGTGAGATAAATTAGAATTATTTTAATTTATCTATTTTCCTTTTAAAAGTTTGTAAAATTCTTCTTTTGTCATATTTATATCTTTTAAAATTTTTAACATAAGTCCAGGGCCAATTATCTCACCAGAATGAATAGGAACAACTGTAGCTCTCCCATCAGGATGTTGAAGAAACACATGGCTTCCTCTTTGTCTTTTAATTTCAAAACCTACTTTTTTCAAAATAGAAACTACATCTTTACCGGTTAATGAGGAAAGTTTAGTCATACAGCAATTTTTTGAACACCTACTAACTCTAAATCTTCAAATGCTTCTTCTCCATATACTTCTAAACAAAGTTGTATTGCTTCTTTTATTCTTTCCATCAATTCGTCAAGAGACTTTGCTTGGGTATGACAACCTTTAAGTCCGGGCACTTCAGCAACATAATAACCTTCTTCATCTCTTTGAATAATAACTGTAAATTCCTTCATTTTTATTTTTCCTCCTGCAAAAATTATTATTTTGTTTCTATTATCTCTTTTTACTTTAAAAATTCAAGTCCTTATAGAAAAAAATATTTTGCACTTCGTAAGTGAGATAAATTAGAATTTACATATTGACATTTAAAAAAAATTTTTTATTATAGAAAATGTTAAGAAAGGATTTTTTGTCTTTTTGATCGGGACGTAGCGCAGCTTGGAAGCGCACCCGCTTGGGGTGTGGGGGGTCGGCGGTTCAAATCCGCCCGTCCCGATTTTTTATTGGTAAAATTTTTATTTTCTAAAATCCAATAAAGCCAGGCACCTTGCCTGGGGGAGGTGAGCTATGAGAGCACTTGAACCCATTCGTCAAGTGGAAAGATTTGAAATTACTCCTACCCAGCAAGGTGCACTTAAACGAAATATATGGAGCTACCATCTAATTGTAGAATTTTGGAATTCTCCCTTTGAGCTTTTGGCAAAAGCTAAAATTGTAGAAAGGGCTCTTAAATCTGCACTTACTAACTCTAACCTTAATAACAATATAAGAACCATAAGCTACCAATTCCAACCCTTTGGAGTTTCAGCACAAGCAAGTTCTGGAAGAGCTAATGTCTATATTCATACCTGGCCTGAAAATGGATACTCTGCAGTTGATATAATAGCTGATACAAAAGAAGAAGCTTATAAAATCCTTGAAAATTTACAAAAAGCCCTTAAACCTAAAAATGTATATGTAGCTGAAATATCCAGAGGAATTTCTGAAGATTGGGGTGAAACTTGACTGGAAACTTTTGGTGGAAAGAAAGGATTCACCGAGATTTTGGGCACGCTTATAAAGTTGAATTAGTATTTGAAGAAAAAAATTTACAAAAAATACAGATTTTTAAAAACCCCTTTTGGGGTTATTTTCTTGTTTTAGATGGTATTGTCCAATTTACAGAAAAAGACGAGTTTATTTATCACGAAACTATAACTTATCTTCCTGCCAGTTTGCTTGAAAATCCTCCAGAAAAGGTTCTTATTATAGGTGGAGGAGACGGAGGAGCTTTAAGGGAATTACAAAAAATTCCCTCTATAAAAAAAATCATTCAATTTGAAATAGATACTCTTGTTTTTGAAGTCTGTCAAAAGTATTTTTTTAAACTTTCAGGCAATTATCATGATCCCCGCGTTTCTTTTATTATAAAGGATGGTTTAGAAGGACTCAAAGAATCTCCGGAAAAAGAATTTGATCTCCTTATTGTAGATTGTACTGATCCTGTAGGACCTGCTAAATCTTTATATACTTATGAATTTTATAAAGAAGCTTATAGAGTTTTAAATGAAAAAGGAGTTTTTATCCAGCAAGCAAGTCTTCCTGTTTATTTTCCTCAAATTTTAAAATCTTCTTATCCTTTAATAACCTCTGTCTTTCCTATAGTAAAGATTGTAAGAACTTTTGTCCCTTCCTATGGAGAAGAGATAGCTTTTTTACTTGCTACTAAAGAACCAAAGGATTGGTTTAATCCCAAACAAGTTTTTAAAGGTAAATACTATCATCCCAGTCTTAATCCTTATTATTTTTCTATACCTAATACTTGGATTGATATCCTTTCTAAATAAAGGAAGATAAACTTGCAAATTACTGGAGGTTTTTTAAAAGGTAGAAAGCTTGTTTGTCCATCTAAGGATTTAGACTTTATTCGTCCTCTTAGAACAAGAATAAGAAAGGCTCTTTTTGATATACTTGGTCAAAACTTATCTGATTTAAAGGTACTTGATCTTTTTGCAGGAACAGGAGCACTTGGAATAGAGGCTATTTCAAGAGGGGCAAGTTTTGCGGTTTTTGTAGATAATAGCCCTATAAGTATATCCATTATCAAAAAAAACCTTGAGAGATTTAATCTTCTTGATAAGGCTCAAGTTTTTAAATTAGACCTTCCTAAGGGGCTTAAAATTCTTTCCAAAAAGTTTCAAAATTTTTTTGATTTAGTTTTTATAACTCCTCCTTATGAAAAAGGATTAGCTTTGAAAACAATCAAAAATTTCCCGGAAAATTTATTAAAAAAGCAAGCTCTAATTATTGTAGAAGAAAGAACAGGAGTTTTTCTTCCTGAAAAAATAAACAATTTTAATCTTCTTCAAAAAAGAAGTTATGGAGAAACTACTCTACACATTTATCAGGGGTCTTAGGTCCTGGAATTAAAGTCCCTCTAAAATTTAAAATTGCTCTTATATTATAACAAATCTTCTCTTTGGGCTTGATTTTATCAAAATATTCTTCTTTATTCCTAATTTCTATAAGTTCTGTCTTTTCTTTAGAAATTTTCTCTATTTGGTAAAAAATTTCTCCTTCTAAATAAAGTCCATAAATATCTTCTTTTGGTTTTTCCCAAGTTATTAAAACCGCATCTTCTCCTAAGGCTTTAATCTGAAATTTCTGAGGAAAAGAAGGGGGGTTATGCCAGAAAATAGTGACAGGTTCTGAAAAAGGAGTTTCCACAAGAAAATCCTTAACTACCTTTATTCTGTAAGAATATTCATGACGATGTTTAAGTTCATAATCATAATAAATGAATAAGTTTCCTGCTGAATGAAGCTTAGGTGAAAGCTTAATAATTTTTTCTTTTTTCTTAGCTTTAGGAATATCAAGAGGAAGCTCAGTTTTTTCAATAATTAGGCTTTTAATTTTATTTAGAGGGTAGCCTCCTTCTGTTTTTGTAGGAAGTGAAATTAAAAGCTCTGCTCCTTGGGGAGTTAAATTAACTTCAAAGGAAAGTCCCTTAGGAATACTTTCCTTTATAGGAAGAGGCTCTGTTTTTTTTCCACAAGAAAAAATAAAAAAGACTAAAAGAAAAATAATTAAAAATCTTTTCATTTTTAAAATCTCCTACAAGATTTTAATTCTTTCTATTCTTGCTGAATGACATTGAATATTTACAGCAACTGGCAAGCTTGCAATATGACAAGGATAAGTCTCAATATGAACCCCTAAACAAGTTGTCTCACCACCAAATCCAAGAGGACCAATTCCTAAATTATTTATCTCTTCCAAAATTTCCTTTTCAAGTCTTGCTATTTCCTTATCAGGATGAGGTTCTCCTAAGGGTCTAAAAAGTGCTTTTTTAGAAAGAAGAGCTACCTTTTCAAAATTACCTCCTATACCAATTCCTACAATAATTGGTGGACAAGGATTTGGTCCTGCCCTTTTAACAGTTTCAATTACAAATTTTTTAATTCCCTCTATTCCAGCTGAGGGAGAAAGCATACAGAGGGCACTCATATTTTCACTTCCGCATCCCTTTGGCATAAGATAAATCTCTAAAACATCTTCAGAAACAATTTCATAATGCACGATAGCTGGGGTATTTGTATCAGTATTTTTTCTACTAAGGGGTTCACAAACCGATGCTCTTAAAAAACCCTCTTTATAAGCAAGGTATAATCCCTCATTAATAGCAGATTCTAAATCTTTAGTGACAATTCTTTCACCTTTTTTTATCCAGACAACGGCAATACCTGTATCCTGACAAAGAGGTAATCTTTCTCTTTTAGCTATCTGTGCATTCTCAAGAAGAATTTCTAAAACTATTTTGGCTAAAGGATTTTTTTCCTTCTCTAAAGCTTTTTTAAAAGAAGATATTTGCTCCTTGGGAAGCTCAACACAAGCTTTAATATACCCTTCTTTAACCAAAGAAATTATATTTTCGCAGGAAACCTCTTTTTTCATTTTAGTTCCATCTGATATTTTCAAAAATAAAAAAACTTTCTTTAATTTTTTCTTTTAATATTAAACTCTTTTCCAATTCACTTTTTATATCTTCTAAAGCATAGACTAAATTATCAAAATTGCCACAATAAATTAAAAGATTATGTCCACTTGCTAAACTTAAAATAATCCTTTCTTGAAGCTCCCAATTTTTTAATGCCCCCATATTTAAGTCATCAGTAAGAATTGCACCTCTATAGTTTAAATTATTTCTTAAGATTTTTATTATATTGGAAGAAAAGGTTGCCGGCTTAGCATCAATTTCTTTTATAATTAAATGGGTAGTCATAATAAAATTTATTTTTTCTTTTTCAAGAAGCTTTTCATAGGGAGAAAGACTTTCTTTATCTATTTTTTCCTTAAAAGGAAGATCTTTATGAGGATCTATTTTAACATCTTTTAAGCCTGGAAAATGTTTTAAACAGGTAAATATTTTCTCTTTTTTATGTTCTTTTATAAAGATATAGGCAAGCTTTTCTACTAAATTTGGATCTTTACCAAAGGTTCTCTCTCTTAAAAATTCTTCAGTATCTTCGTCAGCAAGATCAATGCAAGGAGAGAGATTAAGGTTAAGTCCGTATTTTTTTACAGAATTAGCTATTTTTTTAGCCCAATTTTCAACTACCTTCTCTCCTTCTTTTTTATACTTTTTAGCTATTTCAAGGGGTGAATCATAATCTCCCTCAATTCTACAAACTCTTCCCCCTTCCTGATCTACAGCTAAAAATTTTAGCTCAAGTTTTTCTCTTAAATTAGAGAGAAAATAATCAAAATCTTTTTCAAAATGTTCTTTAAAAAAGAGAAAATTTACAAAACTAAGCTCTTTGTAAAGGGTAATATTTTCCTTAATATTTTCTGGCTTAATTAAAAAGAGTTTCCCAATTTTTTTAAACATTATTTTTGAAATATTCGGAAAAGATCTGCAGAGTCTTTTCTATATCCTCTAAAGAAGTATATCTTCCTAAGGAAAATCTTATAGTTCCTTCAGCTAATTCTTGAGGCACTTTTAAAGCTAAAAGTGTGTGAGAAGCTTTTCTATCGTGACATGCAGATCCAGTTGAGGCACATATTTCTTTAAGCTCAGAAAGTATTTTTGCACCATTTTTTCCAACAAAAGAAACTGTTAAAGTATTAGGTAAAGTTTTTTCAGGGATTCCGTAGCGATAAAGTTTAGGATAAATTTCTTTAAGCCCTTGGAAAAGTTTTTCTCTTAAAAAAATTAGTCTTTCCCCTTCTGGATTTAAATCCCTTAGAGCTATTTCAGAAGCTTTGGCTAAAGCTGAAATTAAAGCAACTGCTTCTGTTCCTGCCCTTAAACCTCTTTCTTGCCCACCTCCTAAAAATAAAGGTTCTATTTTTACTCCCTTTTTGATATATAAAGCCCCTATCCCTTTAGGTGCATACATTTTATGTCCTGCTATACTTAATAGACTACATCCTATTTCTTTAACATCTACAGCTATTTTACCTACTGCTTGACATGCATCTGTATGAAAATAAATTTCCCTTTCCTTACAAATTTCTGCTATTTCTTTAACAGGTTGGATAGTTCCTATTTCATTGTTAGCCATCATTACAGAAACAAGTATAGTATTAAATTTTAAACGTTTTTTGACTTCATCTGGTTCTACATATCCATAAGAATTAACAGGGATAAAATCTACTTGAAAACCCATTTCTAAAAGTTTTACTGCTGGATTTAAAATTGAGGGATGTTCAAAGGCACTAACTAAAATATGCCCTTTTCCTTTAGAAAAGGCAACTCCATATAAGGCAAGGTGGTTAGATTCTGTTCCTCCAGAGGTAAAAATTATTTCTTCTGGCTCTGCATTGATTAAATCTGCTACTTTTTTACGAAATTCTTCTAATTTTTCTCTTACAAATTTTCCAAAAATATGAGCAGAACTTGGATTAGCAAAATATTCACCTGAATATAGTTTAAATTCCTCTATAACTTCTGGTAAGACAGGTGTTGTAGCATTGTAGTCCAAATAAATTATATTTTTCATTTGGTTTCTATTTTAAAACTTTTTATAAAATTCTAAAGTATGATTTCTTGCCCTATACAACTAAAATTGATTAAAGGCTCTTGTTTTATTCTTTAAAACCTTTTAACATAATTTAAATTAAAATTCTATAAGGTCTTGCTTTTTTATTTTTTTCTTTTATGGTTTAATTTTCAATTAATCTTAAAATTTAATAAAGGAGATTTTAGTTATATGCTTTTTTATGTAGCTAAGGGCTGTCCCAATTGTAAAGGTATAATTTCTGATGAAAGATTAACTAAGGAATTACCCTGCGAAAAATGTTTACCAGAGAAAGAAAAACCCTCCCTTTCTAATTTTTCAGATATTTGTAAAATACTTTATTCACAAAATTCTTTAAAGGATTTAAAACCCTTTTGTGAAGTTGAAAAGAAAATTGAACTTTTTAAAAAAGTTTTTAAAAATCTTTTAAATACTTTTCCTTCATCTTTACAAATAGGTTGGGCTAAAAGATTCTTTCTAGGGGAATCCTTTGCCATTGTTGCACCCACTGGAACAGGAAAAACAACTTTTGGTCTTATAAGCTCTCTTTTTACTCCTAAAAAGGCTTTAATTATTGTACCCACAAAGGTTTTAGTAAAACAAACAGAAGAAAAACTTAACCAGTATTTAGCAAAAATTAAAGAACCCCTTTTAAAAAATAAAATAATTTTAGCTTATACAGGATCAAATAAAGAAAAGGAACTATTAGAAAAAGGGAAATTTGATATTTTCATATGTACTTCAGCTTTTTTGCATAGAAATTTCGAGCTTCTTAAAAATATAGATTTTTCTTTAATATTTGTAGATGACGTAGACTCCTTTCTAAAAAATAGCAAAAATGTAGACAATCTTTTTTTACTTCTTGGTTTTTCAAAAAAAGAAATAGAGCTTGCTTTAAAAAGAGATAAGGAGGAAAAGGATTATGAAGATCTTTTAAAAATTAAGGAAAAACATAAAAAATCAATTAAACAGCTTATTATTTCTTCTGCAACCTTAAAACCTAAAACAAATAGAGTACTTTTATTCCAAAATTTACTTGGTTTTGAAATAACTCGCTTTATCTCAACCTTAAGAAAAGTTATAGATACTTATATTCCTGTAGATTTAAATGATAAAAAAAATAAAGATGAAGTCTTTTATCAGCTTCTTAAAGTAGCAGAAAACCTAATTGCTAATTTAAAAGAGGGAGGACTTATTTTTGTTGAAGAATCTTTCGGAAAATCTTATGTAGAAGTTGCTACAGATTATTTAAGAAATAAGGGATTTAAGGTTATCTCTTATTTAGAGGCTGATGAAGAAGAGCTTCTTAATGCTTTAAAAAATAAAAAAGTAGATGTAGCTATAGGACTTTGCCATATTGGTAATCCTTTGGTGAGAGGGATTGATATTCCTGAAGTTTTAAGATATGCTTTATTTTTAGGGGTCCCCAAACATATTTTCCCCCTCTCAAAAAGTAAAGAAGGCTTTTCTCTTTCTATTTCTCCTCAATTTTTACAAAGTATACTTATTTCTCTTATGCCTCTATTTGATGAAGAAGAAAAAATAATAGCTTTATCTCACATCAATTACCTTCGTAGATATCTTACCTTAAAAGAAGAACAAGTAATGCAATATGAAGGACTCTACAAGAAAATTCTTAACATAAAAGAGTTTATAGAAAAAAAACTTAATGATCCAGATTTTTTAGAAATTCTCAAAAAAAGTGAGGAGGTTTTTTTAGAAGTTGATGAGGAAGGTAATTATTATGTTATAGTAGGAAATGCTTCTTCCTATTTACAAGCAAGTGGAAGAGTTTCAAGACTTACAACTCGTGGACTTCTTCCCGGACTTTCTATTATTTTAGTTGATAATTTTAAGGCTTTAAATAGTTTAAAAAAGAGATTGCGTTTTTATTTAGGAGAGGAAGTTGAATTAAAAGAGGTGGATTTAGAAAAAGTAATAATTCTTGATAAAGAAATAAGAGAGGAGCGCCAAAAACTAACTAAAGAAAAAATAGATTTTAAAAATTATTTATTAATTGTGGAATCGCCTCATAAAGCTAAAACTATTGCCAACTTTTTTGGTAAACCCTCTGTAAGAAGAATTAAAAGTGTTTTTATTTATGAAATTCCTATGGAAAATAATCTTCTTTCTGTATGTGCCTCTTTAGGGCATGTTTTTGATCTTTCAAGAAAAATAGGTATTTTTGGAATTATTAGGGATAATAATCATTTTTATCCAGTATTTAATACTATCAAAATTGATAAAATAAATAAAGAGCAATTTGTAGATGAAGAAGAGATTAGAAATAGAGATGAAATTTTTGATAAAGCTGAAATTATTGAAGTTTTAAGAACTTTATCTTTTTGTGCAGATCAAGTTTTCATAGCTTCAGATCCTGATGCAGAAGGAGAAAAAATAGCTTATGATCTTTATATCAACTTAAAACCTTTCCAACCTAATATAAAAAGACTTGAATTTCATGAAGTTACAGCAAAAGCTTTAAGATCTGCTTTAGAAAATCCACAAGAAATAAATATAGCAAGAGTAAAGGCACAACTTGCAAGAAGAGTAGCAGATAGATGGGTTGGTTTTTCTTTATCTCAACAATTATGGAAAGTTTTTAAAAAATCAAGACTATCTGCAGGAAGGGTTCAAACCCCTGTTTTAGGTTGGATTATAGAAAGGGCAGAACTTGCTAAACAATATAAATATAGAATCTCTTTTAGCTTAAATGGATATAAATTAAGCCTTGAAATAGAAGATGAAGCTCTTGCTAAGAAAATTCTTGAAGAACTCCCTAAAAATTTAGAAATAAAAGTTTTAAGATATTTTGAGGATGAACTTTCTCCACCTCCTCCTTATACTACCGATACAGTTTTAGAGGATGCTTTTCATTTCTTTAGATTTTCTTCCTCCTATACTATGCAACTCTTACAGGAACTATTTGAGTTAGGACTTATTACTTATCATAGAACCGACTCTACAAGAATCTCAGAGACAGGACGCTATCAAGTAGCAAAGCCTTATATTACCCAAACCTTAGGAGAAGAATATTTTTATCCCAGAGAATGGTTTAGTGAAGGAGCTCATGAAGGTATAAGACCAACAAGACCTTGGGATCTTGCTGAAATTAAATTAAGAGTTGCTCATGGACTTTTAACTTTCAAAAATCCTAAGGATAGTTTTAAACTCTATGATATTATTTTTAGAAGATTTATGGCAAGCCAAACAAGAAAAACCAAAGTCTTAAAAGGAACTTTTGAATTTAAACTTCCCTCTTATTCTTGGGAAGAAGACTTAATTCTTGATATTAAAGAGCCTGGATATGAATATTTCTGGACAAAACCCCAAATTTTTAAATTAAAAGAATCTCTTTATCCAGAAAATATTCAGTATAGTAAAGTTCCTAAGGTTTTTCTTTACAATCAAGGAACCCTTATTCAAGAAATGAAAAAAAGAGGTCTTGGTAGACCATCAACTTATGCAGAGATAGTATCAACTCTTCTTCAGAGACATTATGTATATGAACTTAAAAACGGAAGTTTAGTACCTACTCCCTTAGGAAAAGAAGTTTATAATTATTTAAAAAGTAATTATAGTGAGTATGTTTCTGAAGAATTTACAAGAGAATTAGAAAAATTTATGGATGAAGTAGAGGAAGGAAAAAGGGATTGGGAAGAAATTTGCTTTAAACTTCTACCTTTACTAAATTTCTTAAATATTAGTTTTTCCAACTAAAAGTTGCCTTTTTAATCTTTTCATATTATATTTATTTCAAATTTTTTCAGGGGGAAAGAATGAAATATAAAAATCTTCTTTATGGTTTTCCTTTAACTCTCCTAATTTATCTTTTGGCTTCTTTAGAGGAAAAAACTCTCTTTCCAGAAAATAGTTTACTTTTTGGACTAACTACATTTATTTATTTGGGAGCAGGACTTTTATATTTAATTTATTGGATATTTAAATGGGAAAGAGGAGCCTTTTTAGGATCAACTATTGGTTGGGCAGGATTTTTCTTAAATCTTTTAGCCTTTTTTGTAAGATGGGTACAAACTCATCAAGCTGGATTTGGATATGTTCCTTTATCAAATCTATATGAATCTTTAGTATTTTTTAGTCTCTGTACTGCTGGAATATACCTATTTTTAGAACCTAAATTACCTACTAAAATTTTTGGAAGTTTAGTCTTTTTATTAGCCAGTTTTATATTAGCTTATGCATCTTTAAAAACAAGCTCCTCTATTAAACCTCTTATTCCTGCTTTGAAAAGTAACTGGCTTGTTGCTCATGTAATAACTTGTTTTTTAGGATACGGTGCTTTTGCTGTAGCTTTTGTTTTTGGGATTTTTTATTTAATAAGTGATAAAGGTAATCTTAAAAATTATCTTCCTTCAAAAACAATTCTTGACACTCTTATTTTTAAAATCATACTTTTTGGTTTTTTTTGGCTTACCTTAGGGATAATTACTGGTGCTGTTTGGGCTGATCAGGCTTGGGGAAGTTATTGGAGCTGGGATCCAAAGGAAACTTGGTCACTTATAACTTGGCTAATTTATGGGGGAACTATTCACGCTCGTTTAACTCGCGGATGGAGTGGTAAAAAACTTGCCTGGTTAAGTATAATTGGTTTTTCTTCTGTTATGTTTACCTATTTTGGGGTTAATTTTTTACTTTCTGGATTACACAGTTATGCTACACCTTAATTTAGAATGTTTCGTTAGAAGCAGGTTCTTCTTGCTTTTCAATAGGCATGTAAGTAGGAAATTCCTGATATATGTGAGCTGTACCTTGCATAACACTTAACCAAACAGGACAAGCAATTCTTCCACCTGTTTCTCCTTTGGCTAAGGTTTTACCCTTATCATATCCCACCCAAACTCCACAGGTATAGCGAGGAGTATATCCTATAAACCAAGCATCTTTATAGTCCTGAGTAGTCCCAGTTTTGCCAGCAACAGGAACTCCTAATGCCTTTGCACAGGTACCTGTTCCATATTGTACTACTGCCTGCATAAATTCATTCATTATATAGGCGGTATAAGCTGAAATTACAGCTTTATTTTCTAAAGGATGCTGATATATAATTTTAGAGGTGTCATAAATTCTATCATATATTTTTTCAATAAAATATGGTTTTACAAGAACTCCCATGTTAGGAAAAATAGAATAAATCCTTGTTAATTCTAAAGGAGATACCTCATAAGTTCCTAAAGCTATACTATAATTTAAAGGTTGATTATATTTAACTTCCAATTTTTCTAACATTTTCTGGATTCTTCCTAATCCAGTTAATAAAGCTATTCTTACAGAAACAGTATTTCTTGAATAAGCCAATCCATCTTTTAGACTAACAGGCCCCATGTATTTATTGTCATAATTTCCTGGACTCCAATCTTCACCTTTATTAGCTCCGGGAAGAGTTATAGGTTGATCTGGAATAATTGCAGTCGGAAGAAGGACTCCATCTTCTATCGCAGTTGCCCAAATAAATGGTTTAAAAGCTGATCCAGGTTGTCTTTTAGCTAAGAGTGCTCTATTATAAGATGATTGAGAGTAATTTCTACCTCCAATTAAAACCCTTACTCCTCCATCTTCATTGTTTAAACAAACTATAGCTATTTCTGGAGGCTCTCTATTAGCAAATATATGGTTTACAGTTCTTATGGCATTTTCATAAGCTCTTTTAGCCCACTCTAAATCTAAAGTAGTTTGAATTTTTAATCCTCCTTGTTCTATAATTTTTGAAGGAAGAATCTGGTAAAGTTCGTCTTTTACTGCATCTATAAAATAAGCTGCATAGACAGGAATATTTACATTTTTAGGATTTAATATAATGGGTTGAGAAGAAACTTGTTGAGCAATCTCCCAAGAAATATAACCAACCTCTGCCATTCTTTTTAAAACATAATTTCTACGAGCTACAGCAAGTTGCGGATTACTTAAAGGACTATATTTTGATGGTGCAGCAGGAAGACCGGCAAGAGTAGCTGCTTCATTTAAATTAAGTTCCCAAACATGTTTATTAAAATAGGTTAAAGCTGCTGCTTCAACTCCGTAGGCTCCTTCACCTAAGTATATATGATTTAAATAAATAGTAAGAATTTCGTCTTTGGTGAGATGTTTTTCTATTTGCCAGGCAAGAACAATCTCTTTTATTTTTCTCTGAATAGTTCTTTCTGGAGAAAGTAAAAGTGCTCTTACTACTTGTTGAGTAATAGTGCTTCCACCTTGGACAATTTTTCCGTGGATAATGTTTTTATAAATAGCTCTTAATACTCCCCAAAAATCTATTCCCTTATGCTTATAAAAATTAGCATCTTCAGCAGCAACAAAAGCTTTTACTACATGAGAGGGTATCTTTTCTAAAGGAACAAAGATCCTTCTTTCTTCTCCAATATAACCTATAACATCTCCTTTTATATCTACTACTACATTAGCTTGTTTGGGTCTGTAATTTTTAAGTTGTGAAATACTTGGAAGAGTTATTTTTAAGTAAAGAAAAAAGATGAGAAAAAAAATTCCTAAAAAGAGGGTAAAAGTTAAGAATAAGAGACCTATAATCTTTACAAAGGATTTCATAATTGATTATTTAAGATAATCAATTTTAGGAAATTTACAATGGATTTTTAGAAGATTTAAAAATAAAAAAATCCCGGGCACCGACCTACTCTCCCAGGGCGGTAACGCCCCAGTACCATCGGCCCTGGAGGGCTTAACGACCGTGTTCGGAATGGGAACGGGTGTGGCCCCTCCGGTATAGGCACCCGGGAACTTAATATTTTTAACAAGTGAATAGGGTATCCTTTGGAACTTTTAAGCTGGTACTGCAGCCAAGCCGCACGGGTGATTAGTACCGGTCGGCTCCACCCATTGCTGGGCTTCCACCTCCGGCCTATCAACCGGGTGTTCTCCCCGGACCCTTCAGGGGGTGGGTTGCCCCACCCTCGGGAGGCCTAATCTTGGGGTGGGCTTCCCGCTTAGATGCTTTCAGCGGTTATCCCTTCCGCACATGGCTACCCGGCTGTGCTCCTGGTGGAACAACCGGGCCACCAGAGGTGCGTCCACCCCGGTCCTCTCGTACTAGGGGCAGCTCCCCTCAAGCCTCCTGCGCCCGCGGTGGATAGGGACCGAACTGTCTCACGACGTTCTGAACCCAGCTCACGTACCCCTTTAACGGGCGAACAGCCCGACCCTTGGGACCTTCTCCAGCCCCAGGATGGGATGAGCCGACATCGAGGTGCCAAACCGCTCCGTCGATGTGAACTCTTGGGAGCGATCAGCCTGTTATCCCCGGGGTAACTTTTATCCGTTGATCGACGGCCCTTCCACTCAGGACCGCCGGGTCACTAGGCCCGGGTTTCCCCCCTGCTCGGCCTGTCGGCCTCACAGTCAAGCCCCCTTATGCCCTTACACTCAACGGTGGATTTCCATACCACCTGAGGGGACCTTTGGGCGCCTCCGTTACTCTTTAGGAGGCGACCGCCCCAGTCAAACTGCCCGCCAGGCACTGTCCCTCGGGAGGCTAACTCCCGCAGGTTAGAACCTTGAGGCAGGAAGGGTGGTATCTCACCGGTGGCTCCACGGGAGCTGGCGCCCCCGCTTCACAGCCTCCCACCTATCCTGCACATCCTACCCCAAGATTCAATACCAAGCTGCAGTAAAGCTCCACGGGGTCTTTCCGTCCCACCGCGGGTACCCGGCATCTTCGCCGAGACTACAGTTTCGCTGGGCCCCTGGCTGAGACAGCGCGGCAGTCGTTACGCCATTCATGCAGGTCGGAACTTACCCGACAAGGAATTTCGCTACCTTAGGACCGTTATAGTTACGGCCGCCGTTTACTGGGGCTTAAGGGCGGAGCTTCACGGAAAGAATAATCCTTCCGCTAACCCCACCCCTTCACCTTCCAGCACCGGGCAGGCGTCAGGCCCTATACGTCCTCTTACGAGTTAGCAGAGCCCTGTGTTTTTGGTAAACAGTCGCCACCGCCGCTTCCCTGCAACCCGCTTCGGCTTCGGTCGCGAGGACCTACACCTAATGCGGGCACCCCTTCTCCCGAAGTTACGGGGCCAATTTGCCGAGTTCCTTAGCCAGGGTTGCCCCACGCGCCTGAGCATATTCTGCCCGCCCACCTGTGTCGGTTTGCGGTACGGTCACCAGGGCTTCAACGACCACGAGGTTATTTCTTGGCAGTGTGGTCCGAGCTCCTTCCCGAGAGCCGTAGCTCTCGGTTACTTACTCCCCCTCACCCTCCGGGCAGGGATTTGCCTCTGCCCATCATCGGGCTAGAGGTTTGGAGGGCCAACCATATAGCCCCGGAGCCCTTCCCTCCTGCGTCACCCCTTGGTCTCCACCCTGGTGGCGGGGGAATATTAACCCCACTTCCCATCCCCTACGCCTTTCGGCCTCGGGTTAGGGGCCGGCTAACCCTGGGCGGACGACCCTTCCCCAGGAAACCTTGGGCTTACGGCGGGAGGGATTCTCACCCTCCTTATCGCTACTCGTGCCCGGATTCTCTCCTCCGGTACCTCCAGTAGACCTTGTCGGTCTACCTTCATCGGCAGCCGGAGTGCTCCCCTACCGCCTGCACGCTCAATGCGTGCAGACCCGCAGCTTCGGTGCCTGGCTTAAGCCCCGTGTAATTTTCGGCGCACCCCCGCTCGCCCAGTGAGCTGTTACGCACTCTTTAAATGATGGCTGCTTCTAAGCCAACATCCTGGGTGTCTTAGCAGGGGCACCTCCTTTACCACTTAGCCAGGACTTG
>Ga0272445_1001881_pt1 | contig 15289 bp, 18 predicted proteins | sample YNPCB0031_FD_194404 | JGI IMG/M metagenome (GOLD analysis project Ga0272445, IMG submission 194404) | Hot spring sediment microbial communities from Yellowstone National Park, WY, United States - YNP-CB-003-1 | ecosystem: Environmental > Aquatic > Thermal springs > Hot (42-90C) > Sediment... | reverse complement strand
CATGGACAAGTTAATGTTCTGCCAGAAGAAACAATCTATCTTAACAAGTATAGAAGTCTTGTGAACATGCTGCAAACTGATAAGAACAAAATTATACCACCTGCAGGAGGTCCCCGCGATGTTTTCATGCACATAAAGCCTGAAAAGTTAGAAGAGGCTTTTTCTTTCTTGACAGAAAAACTAGAGGGAAAGGCTAAAGTTGTAAAGATAAGCGATGCTTTGGGAAAGGGAATGTTTGGAATAGGAAAGCCTAAAAAAGAGTTTTTGGAAAGAGTAGGGAATTTGCTTGTACTGCCTTACAAAAACTATACGGTTTGGTGGGAGTACCTTAAAGGAAAGAAGTTTTCTCTTTTAGGTCATCATGGTGGTCTTAGCAAGAGTGAAATGTTAGTGCCTTTTGCAAGTGCCATGCTTTCAGAACTTTGATAAGCATTTGGACCTAATTGTAATTATGGTCCTTGAGACAGAAATCAGGTTTGAACTAAAGGATTACAAACAGTTAAAAAGTAGGTTGAGAAAAATTGGTGCTAACTTTCTCAAAAGAGAAAGAATAGTAGACGAAAACTTTACGCTTAGGACGAGAAACTTTTGGAAGACCGTTGAATGCCTAAGGATAAGAAGTGATGGAAAAAGCAAAGAAGCATTGCTAACTTACAAACCTTCTGGTAAAAGATACAGTAAATTTCTTTCAGTAAATGAAATAAACGTTAAAGTCTCTGACAAGGAAGCGTTGAAGAAAATATTTTCTTATCTTGGCATTGTACCGCTACCTCATGCAAGCAAAGTTGAAAAGGTTAGGGAAACTTATAAGCTTGGAAATTTCCTGATAGTAATAGATCATGTGAAAGGGATTGGAAAATTTGTAGAAATAGAATGCACAAGAAAAAGAAATGTTAAGAAAAACTTTTAGAAATTGCGAAGAAATTGGGATTTAGAGAGCAAGACCTAATGAAGGAGTCTGTTGGTTTTAGGTTCCTTAAAGTTTAGTATAAAACAGCTTCCAACTTCTTTAGCCTTCTCAAAATTTTTCTATACCTAGAGTAATATTTTTTAAGATCAGCAGGAGTTTCGCCAACTTCAGAAAAATCCTTTTCTAAACTTTCCTTGTAAGCTTTCTGGTCAGCATAAAGAAGATGCAACGGTCTTAAATAAATTTTTATATTATCAAAAATTCTTTCTTCCTTATCTTCAGGCTGAACTATTTTAAACTCTTCAGGCAAGCCAATTTGGTATTCTACTCCTTTTCTCTCATAACTTATAAAAGTTTTTGTAGCGTGACATGGTTTCAAATAAATCTTTAATTGTTTGAAGAGTCTTTTGTCCAAAGCCAAAATGTCTATGTCTGCAGCAGTTTTTTCTAAGCCATGAAGCACAAGAGCAGCACCGCCAAAAACGATAAATTTGTCTAGATCAAAACCTCCCTTTTCAAGCAAAACATAAAACTCTTTAGTACCTCTCACAACAGATTTAACATTCATAAAGAACCACTCTACGTAAAGATATTTAAAACTTATACTTGTTAATCAACCCTTTTATCACTTCCTTTAAATATCGGGCATCCTTCATCAATCTTTGAGGAAGATAGTGAGGATGCTTCAAAGAAGAGTAAACATCGTAAAAAACATTTCTGTAATCTGATGGTAAGCCATGAACAAAACTTTTATAATAAGTAAGAATAGAATGCAAATCCGGCAGCAAATATTTTACCAGTTTTTTAGCTTTGTTTTCTTCACTTAAATTGCTTTTCTCTATTTCATCAATTTTGTACAGCATTTGCTCTAATTCTTTAAATGGAATTGGAACTTTTTCTTTTGTAAGAGCTAAAGCTAAGATCAGAAAAGAAAAAGAAACTAAAATTGCAAGCATTATCCCCTTTGATAATAGTACAGCCTTTCCTGTTGGTAAAAAGGTTAGGAAATTTTTGGTAATAGCTAGGATACAAAAAATTGCCAAAAATGAGAAACAAATAGCTAACTTATGGAACAGCTTCATACGAATAATTTTGTTTTCAGAAAATGAAAAATCATACTATTCTTCTGTAAGGATTCCTTATTCCATCCCACTCAAACTTTTCAGTTGGAGGAGCTCTTCTTGCAAATTCATTGCTTTCCTTCAAAACTAGCAGCAAGTCTGGCCTTGCTACAACAAACAAAGGATTTCCTTCTTCTCCATACTTAGCTATTTCTCCATTTTCTTTTACTACAGTAAAAATTGTGTAAGGAAATGCTGGATAGTAGCTTAAGTTTCCGTTCTCATATTTGCCCAAAGCATCACCAAAAGCAAAATAGCCATAAGAAGGGATTACAGTTTTAAACTTCTGCTTAAGCATTTCATGGTTTTGCTGGTTGTAGCCTAATCCACTAATCATTACTGTATCTACATTTCTCTTATCGCCAAAGAACAGTTCAAAAGGAGCAAGCATCATCCAAGCACTTCTCATGAAGTTTATGTCTTCATCATGTTCTAAAAATCTTCTCGTCTTTTCTATTTCTGGGGCAAAATACTCTTTAATTACTTTAATCATTTCTTCTGGTCCTTTAGCCGCTGCTTTTTCCATTAGCGGCTTAATGCCTTCTACTCTTAGCCCAACAAAATAAGGTATTCCGCCTAACAAGTTTATTGTTCTTTCATTCACATCTTTATAAACGCTTGTAGGCCCATGAATTATCGCATTTTTTATACCTTTATCACGAAGGTAAAATGAGATATATTCTGCCTGCTTTCTAACATAATCTTCAGACCATAAACAATACTTTTGAGGACCTGTTGTTCCTGAAGAAAAAGAGCACTTTACATTTTTCAGGTTTATCGGCTTGAAGGAAAGCCAATCAGTTCTTAACAAGTTTTGATCAACTTCTAGCTTAGATAAATTGTACAGAGTTTCTTCCAAGTTGCTAGTAACAGTTTCTTCTACAAGCTTTGGTGAAAGTCTTTTTTGCCAGTATGGAGTGTTGAGCCTATGGTATTCTAGTATGTCATATAAGTAAGCTTCCAAGTCTATTTTCCTGTTTTCCCAAGGCACTTGATGCTCCATGCTTAAAGAGTGGTAGTTAAAGCTTTTAAGCTTTTACTCTTTTGTTGCTATGTCTTTCATTTCCTTCTTTACTACTTGGTAGCTTCCTTCCTCTTTTGCTCTTCCTCTTCCCCATTCTTGAAGAGCAATTCTTGCTCCAGTAGAAATTATCTGAAGCAATATTCTGAGATAAGGATCTTCTACTCTTGCTGGATCAAAAGGCTCGTATGGCTGCTTATAGAGTTTCTCGTTAAGCTGATAGGCTGGGCATGCTGTTGGCTTTTCTCCTGTCCTACAGAACTTGTCCAACAGTCTTTTCCCTTCTGTCACACTTTCTTTTGCTATGTCTTCTATCATGAAGCATCCGGAAAGCCAATACTCACATGTTTTTCTTTCGCTCATGCCTATTATTTAGAGCGAAAAGTTTAAATATGTTACTGATTGGTAGTAAAACTAAGACTAGAAATCGTCAAAAAATTTCACCATACGTCTCACCATTCAACATTATAAATATCATTAAATTTTTTTATGGCTGTCTCGAAATCGTGTATCTAGATTATTCCAAATAAAATCTATATATTTCTTTGGAATATTCATAAAATATGCAAGAATTAAAAGTAGACCAGAAAGAACTGGAGAAAAGAGTTAAGTATGTAGTAAGTTTATCAAAAGAAATTCCTTGGTACGTTAGAAAGTATAAAGAATTGGGAATAGATCCTGACGAGATTAGAAGTCCACAAGACTTGTTAAAGGCTTATGAAAAAGGGTTGTATACTACTCCACAAGATTTACCTGAATTGGTTTATTATAAGCATCCTGAAGCTAAAGGACCTTTTTATACTTCTGGAACGAGTGGTAAGCCGAAAGAAATTTGGTTAAATCCTGATGATAATAAGAGAATAATCTCACAATTTACCAAAGCTTTCAAAACTCTTAAAAAAGAAGATAAAATATTAAGCTGTCTACCAAGGGAACCTGCTATATCTGGATATATGACCACCATCTCACTTTTAGATTTGGGCCTTGATTTTCGTAACTTCCCTGCTCAAGAAATAGGGGGTAATATTCCAAAATTTTTAGAGACTTATAAAAACCTCAAGCCCACAGTTTTGATGAGTCTGACTACATTTGCATACAGACTCCCTCTTATGTTGGAGGCGTCAAAGATTCCTTCTTATCTTAGAGCTGTATTTGTTGGTGCAGAACCCTCTACAATTGAAAGAAGAGAATCTATCGGAAGAGATTTTAACAGTCTAGTATATGATGTGTATGCTTCCTCAGAAAATGGTTTAATCGGTTACGAATTCAAACCATTTAGTGACGAGCATATAGTCCCAATTCCTCAAACGCTTTTATTTTTGGTTAAAGATAGAGATAAAGTATCGGTGGGTGAAGGAGGAGAAATTTTAGTCACAAATTTATATGAAACTACTGCAGAGCCATACATGGTATTAATAAATTATAAAATAGGTGATTGGGCAAAGTGTTTAGAAGAAGACAACGGAATTGTAACTTCTATTAGCGAGATAAGAAGAGAAGCTGCTTATCTTGCTGGAGCAAAGTTACATCCACAAGAAGTTGAAAAAGCTATAGAAGAGCTAGAAAAATATAAAAGGGAATTAACCGGAGAATACTTTATCATCACTCATTCTGACAGCCAGAGGAGAGCAATTGCAGAAGTAAGAATAGAAGGTAAAAGAAATATTTCACCAGAGGATAAGAAAGGGATAGAGGAAAAAGTAAGAGAAAAAATCTATTCTAATAACTTTCCGGTTTGGAATGAAGTAGAAAATGCGAAAAATGCAAAACTTTTGATAGAAATAACTAACCCTGGAGAGCTTTATAAAGGGTATGAACAATACATAAAACCTGGGAAACCAAAAAGATTATTAGTGTTAACAGATGTCTGAAGAGAATGTATTCCTAAAGCTAGTAAAAGAAGGAAAAATAGAATTTACACAAGATGGCAAAATAGTTGCTTTTAATGAACATATAGTTCAATTACCAGTTAGGGTTCTTAACAAGATGTTTATTCTTTTAAAAGAAAATTTTGGTGAAGATAAAGCACAAGAAATAATGAAAGAACTTGGAAGATTTCACATTAAACAAGCATTTCAACGATATACTAAAACGTTAGGGTGGAAAGAATTACCTAAAAATAAAATTTGGGAGTTTATAACGCAAATTACAACCTCATTAGGCTTCGGGAAATACGAATTTGAAAAAAAGAATGATTTTTATAAAGTATCTGTTAACAGAACCCCACTTGCAGAAGAGTTCTTACTGGAATATGGGAAGCAGGAAAAGCCAATAGATTATTACGTTGTAGGTATATTAGAATCTATGTTTTATAGCTTAACAGGTAAACCAATGATTTGCGAAGAAGTAAAATGTTATGCAAAAGGTGACGATTGCTGCGAATTTGTAGTAAAGCCAAAAGAGTGATTCTTGCTTCTCTTCAATTTTCAATTTACTAATATATAGCAAACAATAAAACAAATTAAATGAAAAAGCAAAAAGAGATTCTATTAGTTGGATACTGTGGTGCATACTGTAGATCATGCGTATTCTTTACTAAGCGTTTATCAGAATTGTGTAAACTTCTGCAACATCTTATCGAACAAGCGAATATGGAAAAATGGTATAAACCTTACCAATTTAGTTGGGAAGAAGTAAAGAAGTTTTTAAAAGAAATGAAAGAGGGCAAATTTAATTGTAGTTCTTGCAGAGTAGGCCCAAACTGGAAGGAATGTCCTGTATACAATTGTGTAAAAGAAAAGAAAATCGACGGATGTTGGGAGTGTGAGAATTTTGGATGTGGAAAACTAGAAAAATTGTGGATTAAACATCCAAAGTACCTAAAAGAATTTCTCAATATTGTAAAGAAGTATGGAATAGAAGGATGGGTAAGATTACTTGAAAAGAGGTATAAAGAGGGGAAAGACTTTTTAGGAAGAGAAGTCTATAAGTGATAACTAGAATAAGTCTGTTTGTCACTTTATTTCATACAAAAATGAAAAATCATATGCTCTTGGAATACCCCACCTTCCTTTCTTTTTCTCTTCTAATTCTTTAACTGAAAAAATCTTCGCACCTCTTTTTAAATGGTAAATTATTGCAGGAATGTTGTCGCATGAAGTACTCACGTATATCCTTTTAATATCCTTTTCCTTTGCCCTTTTTTCTAGTTCCTCAAACAATTTTGTTCCTACACCATAGCCTTGGTATTCAGGAAGCACTGCTACGTCAGTAACCATTATAGCTGGTTGTTCATGAGGATCAACCCCAATGTGGTATTCAAGAAAGCCAGTTAGCTCCTCTTCTAAAGATGCAACTATTTTATATGTTTTGATATTGTCCCACACTTTTTCATGTTCTTCTGTTTCTTCTTCTGTAAGACCTATATGCTCCCATATAGTGCTATCCTCAATCTTTTCTAATGTTTCGATATCTTCTTCTCTTGCATCTCTAATTATAATCTTTGATTTAAGTGGTTCGAGTGCTGCCTTTTCATGATCTTTACAAATCACTGAAATTGAAGAATGTTCAACGCATATGTATTCACCGCATATACTGCATCTATGCTGTGCAGGATTGCCGCAGATTTTACACTCCAAATTTTATCACCTCCTTATGAAACAATTAATCATTTTTTGCACAACATACAATAATAACCTTCTGAATCTATCCAAAAATCAAGAACCTTAAACCCAACTTTCTTAAACTCGCTAATTAAAATCTTTTTGTTAAACCTGTAGTGAATTAAGCCCTTTTCAGGGCCGGATAAAATTACATACGTCCTTGGAGCAATCCACTTTATTCCGTAAAGTTTATCCTTTTGTATGTGTTTCTTTCCCTTGTGCTTATGAACAACAATGAAAATGTAACCGCCTGCCCTTAAAATTCTGTACATTTCTTCTATGGCCTTTCTTATCCATTCTATTCTTCCATGGTTTAATGTTCTTACGCAAACTATTGCATCAAAAAAGCAATTTTTATACGGTAACTTTTTGTATACATCACCAGCTCTTAACTTAGCCTTTAGCTTTTTCTTTTTCAACCATTCTCTCGCAATTTTTATCCCAGTTTTAGCAATATCCATGCCATAAACTTCGAAACTGCTTTTAGCTAGATATACTGCATGTCTTCCTGTCCCACATCCTAAATCTAAAATTCTTTTCACACCTTCCTTCTTCCATCTTTTTGCCAGCCAAGGAATATCTTCTTGAGGATTTGTCCAAATTCTGCCCTTTTCTTGAAATGCCTTGTCCCATGCTTCTTTAACAAGCTTCACAAAAGAATATAATTCTTTCGTTTGTAATAAATTTATAATGAGAGAATTATTGGTGACTATAAATACCTACGACAAAATAGCGGAAAAATACGAAATCAGATACGGAAAAATTAAAAAGAGTGGTTTACCCTACCTTCATGAGTTCATAAAATTATTGCCCTCTAGCGAAACAAAAATATTAGATGCGGGGTGCGGAACAGGTAGAGATCTTCTACACCTCGAAAATTTTTTAGACGAATTATACGGTGTAGACCTATCTAGCGGTATGATAAATATAGCAAAAAGAAAACTTCGTAAAACGATATTAATAAAAGCAGATATCACAAATCTGCCGTTTCCTGATAATCATTTCGATGGTGTGATGTCCGTTTCAACTCTTGTGCACCTTCCTTTCGAAGAGAAGAAAAAAGCTATAAGCGAGTTTTGGAGAGTTTTGAAACCATCTGGCATCCTTTATCTTAACATTCAGAATCTGTTATATTTACCTAGGTTATTAAGATGCATAAGACATTGGAGTAGGAATGGTGTGTTTTACGATAATCGCTATTGGTACTTTCCAACAAAATATTCTATGAAGAAATTATTAGAAAATAACGGGTTTACAAATGTTCGATCTCCTTCTTCACAATTAGACAAAAGGTTAATATTTTATGCGACAAAGTGAGGAAAGATGAGTTTAGAGAGCTTGGAAAAACTTCAAAAAAAATTGTTCCTAGAGGTAAGAGATATCCCATTTGAATTCGTTCCTGGAACCTCTCTAAACTATCGGAAATCCATAGAAAGTATGAAGAAGTATAAAAAGGGTAGTTGCACCCCTAAACATTTCTATCTTGGGAATTTGTACGAGAAACAACTTAGACTAAACGTTTTATATGTCACATATATTTTTTATTGGACAGATCAAGAATTTTTGAGTAAACATTTAAGGTACATCTCTCGTCACCTTCCAGAACAATACCATTTAGCGCTAGAAGTGGGAGGCAGAATTATAGATGCTACTTTTGATAAACCACTGGCACCAACTTTCCCTGTAAATGAATTTGAAAAATGTAAGGTTTCTGTAGAGTACATGGATAGTATAGTTCATTGCTCACCACAAGAAAGAATAGACTATGTTAAAAATAATATGAAAGGATCTCACGAATTGCAAAAATTTTATATTAAATTAAATAAATACATCCAAACCATAAGGAAGAATAAAGAAAAATCAAAGTAACTATTACTATCAAATTGTCAACTCCTTTCTCAGCTATACAATCTTTTACTTTACATATTACTAGAAATTTTGATGGATAATAAGAGCTAGTTAAGAGTCTAAATCTTAAATAACAACTCCTTTCTCAGCAGGCTTTACTTCTACCCCTTTCTCAGTAATGTAAATCTTGTGTAAATCTTTTGAATGACTTCCATACCTAAGCTTTACAACAAGCAAGTCTATGTCGCTTCTAGCATACTTGAAAGGCCTTAAAGTTATTACACCATCAGCCAAAAATTCAGAGCAAGTGTCTCTGCTTAGCCAATTCCCTTCCTCAGGCAGTTCAGAAGTAACCAAGCAAGTGCATCCTGTAGATTTCAAATAATTAATGATCTTCATCAAAACATTCTTAGCAACAATTGCTTCTGTCATGGGCACAGGACTTATTGCTTCCAGAGTTTCAAAAAGCTTCATTCCTTTCTTAATCTCAAAAGGTGTTAAAAATTCTGTTATTGTTGTTAAAGAATCTAAAACAATACGCTTTGCATTTATTTCCTTAGCAAGCTTGTCAAGCTTCTTCAAGTACTGCATATCCTTTTCGCTTGTTACGTCTATATGATAAAGCCTTAGCATGTTCTTCTTTTCCAAAGCTTCTAAATCCCATCCAAAGTTCTTTGCTTGCATTTTAAGCTCTTCTGGAGTTTGATCAGTAGAAATGTATATCCCAGGCTCGTTAAATTTAGTAGCCCCATAGTAAATAAAGCTCAAGCAAATCAGTGTTTTACCTGTACCTGCAGAACCTGATATTAGAATTACATTACCTTTTGGTATTCCTCCATGCAAAGCCTGGTCCAAGCCTTCTATTCCTGTTTTCACTCTTTCCATAAGATTAATTTGAGATTTAGAAGATTTAAATGTTAATTCTTAAAATTAATCTTTTCTTAAGAGAGAAACCACTTCCACAAAGGCATGAAGACAATCTTTTTGTTTTCTAGTTTTATTTCGTCCTCATAATCCCAAGTTATTGTCAGCAAGTTCTTGCATTTTAATAGACTGGAAGCTTTGACCAAAGATTTTATCTCTCGCTTTTCTATTTCATCCTTGCTAGAAGCAAAGGTTACTTGGATTAACTGCTTAACTTTTAATCCTTCTTTTAGAACAAAATCAACTTCATTATTTCCCTCTTTTAAATAGTAAATCTGCATAAGAGGATTGTAATTCGTCTTTCTTAAAAGTTCTAAAAATATAGCGTTTTCCATTCTTTTTCCAATATCTTGAGAAAATGCTAAAATGTTTGTAATTCCTAAATCTGCGACATAAATCTTTTTTGGCCAACTTAATCTTTCGCGAACTTTCTTAGAAAACCTCTCAACAAAGAAGATGTTAAGAGTATCTGCTAACTTTCCAGCATACTCGTATAGAGTTCTATCGGTAAACGATACTTTATCCTTCAAAAAATTTTTTATTCTGTTCATGCTCATTTCTTTTGAAAAATTCTGGAAGATGAACTCTAGCAGAAGTCTTCCAAGTTCTATGTTTTTAATTTCATGTCTTTCAACAAAGTCTCTGTAAAATATTTCATCAAAGTATGTTTTCCACAAAAAATCTTTCTTCTCTTCGTTCAAAACAACTTCTGGATAGCCTCCAACCAATAGAAATTCTTTAAGAAATTTCTGAAGTTTTCCTCTACCCTCAAAAGTCCTTAAATCTTCCTCAAATTTTTTAGCCTTTAAAAATTCTCTAAAACTGAATGGAAGTAAAATGTAAGTTATGTTTTTCCCTCTCAACAAAGAAGAAAATTCTTTTCTTAAAATTTTAGAAGAAGATCCACTTGCAAAAACTTCATAACCTCTATTCATAAGAGAAAGAAGTAGAAATTCCCAATCTTTCATCTCTTGTACTTCGTCTACGAATACTTTATGAACTCCTTTACCAAAGATTCTTGTATAAATTTCGATGACTTTAAAAAATTCCTTGCCTGAAATACCTCTAAAAGCTGTATCCTGAAGATCAACATACAGTTCATCTATTGCGTGCATCCTCATGAACCATGTTTTTCCAGACTTTCTAGGCCCGACTATGCAATGAACTTTGTTTTTAATTCTTTGAAGTTTTAACTCTCTTTCTATTCCTTCTACCTTTTTTAATCTAAGGAAAAAGTCCTCTACAATTCTTTCATCCATATTTATATCATTAGGGCATAAATATTTAAACTTTTTTCTATCCTTATGATATAAATTAAAAGTTTTTTAAAAGCACTCCCTCCAAAAATGAAAACCAGTGTTTTGTTTTCTAGCTTTTAGGAAAGAAAATCCAAAATTATTTTAGATGATCTCAACTTTCATCCGCAAGCTTTTAAGGTTTGAAGAGAGTACTGCTTTCAAAGGCTTAGCCCTTTCTATCTGCGAGAAAGAAGTAAAGATTTTTGGCAAAAACTTTTATTTACAACCATTAGAACAGCTTGCATTCTTGCAGAAAAAGCTGGAAGAAAAGCTTGGCAAAGAAGGTTTGGAATTGCTCTATCAAGCAGCAAAAGAAGGATTTTCCAACCTTGCAAAAGAGCTTGAAAGCCTTTCTGATGTTAGGAGCGAATACTTGATAGAACTGCAAAACCTTGTGAAGCACTTAGGCTTTGGTAATGTAAAAGTTATAGAAGTTAACGATAGAGAATGCAGAGGGTTGGTTAGAGTAGAAGAAAATCCTTTCCCAGATTTTGTTGAAACAAAAGGTTGCGTAGACTACTTGCTTGCTGGGATAATTGCTGGTTATTTCTGCAAGTATTTTGAGAAGAATGTTGAATGCAAGGAAGTGGCATGCAAAGCAGAAGGAAAAAGGTATTGTGAGTTTGTAGTTCACCCATAAAGCTTAAGTCTTTTAAGGAAGAAAAAATTCTTGTGAGCTCACGCTTGCATGAAAGAGATAAAATTCTGAGCGAGATAGAAAGATTAAAAACACAAAGCAAACAGCTAATGGAACAAGCAAAACAATTAGAAGACGAGCTATATAGGCAAACAGCAAAAGGAATTCCTTCTGTGTCTAGAGAAGCAGAAAAGCTTCTAAGCATTCTCGAAGTTTATGAAACACATTATCCTGATTTTAAAGCAATAGCCAAAATACTTGAAGCAAAAGAAGATCCAACTCTTCCAAAAACACCAGAAGAATGCAAAGTTTACTTGAAAGAACTGAAGAAAAACTTATCTTACAGAATTTATGGAAGGTATCGTAGGCTTTCCATTCTTTCAGAATCTGATCTACAAGAAGTTTATGCTAAGCTAAGAAAAATATTCGAGAAAAATCCAGAAAAAATTGTTTGGATTTCTACAAGAGTTGAAGAAGATTGCTTAAGAGTATCGCCATTGATAAAGAAAATGTACAACTTGAGTGAAGATGATCGATTAGTTGTTTGGACTAAAGAAAATCCTGTCTATATAGCTTTTAACTGGAGTTTAATGTTACCAGATTACTACGAGAGGTACAACCGAGAAAAATTTGAAGAAATAATGGAAGGGGATGTAATCCTCATGAGCCCTGATTCTTTTAGAGTAATATTCCAAGAGGAACCAGAAGATGAGAGAGTAATAAAAAATTTTTACCTTAGACCTATCTACGTAAGCAAGGAAGAGAAAGAAATTACAAAACTTTTATTCGACCTCGATGTTTACATATGTTATGACGATCCTTATGTTATTCCCGAAATGGTATATGAAGATTATGCAAAAAAGCTTTTGGACCTGCTCAAAAACAAGGATGAAAAGACATTGAGAGAAATAGTTGAGAAAAGCAAAATGGCAGGTCTAAGGAAGATGAGCTACATCATTCCAAAGCTTGCAGTAGATATACTAGATGGTAAAGTTTACAAATCTGAAAAGAAAGTTTTTGAGATGAGCGAAGATGCCTATTCTCCAGAAAGCTATGGTTTCCTCTATTGCTGTTTTTATTATGCAACTCAAAAGCTTTCGGAAGAACTGAAAAGCTTTCTGAAAGCTAAGGACTAACTCGCTAATTTGTAACTACCGAAAAGTGCTTAATTTTTATTTTGTTACTACCGAAAAGTATTTAAATTCTAAATTTGTAGAAAAAATTATGAAAGTACTTTGTGTATATCCGCATCCACCCTCTGGCGTAAACGGTGTAATGAGTTTCGTAAGAGAGTTGTACTCTGACATACCTTCGGAGGATTTCAGCAAAGTTGGTGTATGGTTTGACTTGTACTATACAGACGAAGAAAAAACTTTAAAGGCATTTGGCTCTGAAGACAAGCAAAAGATAAAGGAAAGCTTCATGCAAAAAGTAAAGTCAGAAAATCCACAAATAATTCATCTAAACTCTTATGCCTTAGACAAGGATTGTGTTAGTTTTTTGGAAGAGTATAAGAAAGAAAATCCAACTACAAAGATTGTTTATACAGCACATTCTTTAGCTTTCCAAGATTTTGAAAGAGACTCTTATGAAAAGAAATTGTTTAGAGGTATCAGCGAAGGTCTTTTGTCTGAAGTGTTAAACCTTGCAGACTTACACTTCCAAAATATTCCAGAAGAAGAGAAAGAGAAGAGAATCTTACACATTTTGAGAAAGTTTGATATACCAGCAAACCAAGAAAGGGTAGAAAGATTGAAGATAAGAAGCTACATGATAGGTCTTCAGAAAAAGCTGATGGGAATTGCTGACGAAAATGTGTTTGTTTCTGAATTTCTGAGAGAGAGCTCTAAAAGAGTGTATGGCATAGACGGAAAAGTTATTGAGAATGGTGTCAGCATAGGCGAAACTTATGAAAATTATAAGGATGAAATTGAAAGAGCAAGCAGCAACTGGAGGAAAAGGTTTCATAGAGATGGAGACCTTCTTATAGGTTATGTAGGAAGAATAACAGAAAACAAAGGTATTTTCGACCTTCTTAGAGCTTTTAAAAGGCTAAGCAAGGAGATGAACAACGTCTATTTGTACTTCTCTGGCCCCTACCTGGATGAAACGATAGGAAAACTAGCAAAAGAAGCTGGACGTTTATTCGGAAAAAGAGTTTTCTTCTTTAGGAAAGATACTCTACCACAACCGTTTAGCGAGGGAGAAAAAATTGGAATGTCAAAAATTTATAAGACATTCGACCTAGTAGTTTATCCGTCAAACTATGAGCCTTTTGGTTTAGTACCACTAGAATCTATTAGCTGTGGTACTCCAACTCTTGTAAGAGATGTTGACAACCTTTCTACTTTTGTCAAAGAAGGTTTGTGTGAAGGGTTTAAGGACGAAGCAGACCTTTACAGAAAAATGAAGGAAATGCTACTAAACATAGACGAGCACAAAAAATCGATAAACGAAAAGAAAGAAATTGTAAGAAAAAAGTATTACTCATCGGTCATGAGAAAGAACTATAAGAAACTTTTTAAAGAGACGCTTTACTTAAGAGAAGCTCCTTAATGACTAGGTGCAGGTACCCCGCCTCCTCCCCTTCTAAACACTTCATTAACCTTCCTGCGTACACTTGGATAATTAACTGCTAATTGCTCAAGTTCTTTCTCTAACTCTTTTTTCTCTTTTTCAGAGAGAACCCTAAAAGTTTCAGGATTTGTAAGCCTTCCGATTATCCATTCTGCCCTTGCTAAAGCAGGTTCTTCTAGAAGAGGCGTAATTACTGGATATAGTCCTGACATCAGCTTCCACAAACCCCCGGTTATTATGACAGCTATGAAAACTGCTGCAAGACCCCATGCTCCATATCCTAGTAATTGTAACAGAAGGTGTCCAAATAACAATCTTGTTGCATACATGCTTATTACAAATGTTAATACTATTACGACAGGCTTTGTTACAGCACCGAAGAAGCTTTCAAAGCCCAACCCATTCATTAGCCCGTACACAAGTGCAAAAATGAAAGCAAACGGTAGAATTATGTAGAAAATGTAAAAAGTAACCCAACCTATTTCAGTAATTTTAGTAGTTGCTGGATAATACCCAGTCAATACACAGCTTACATACTTTACACCATTAACAGTAATCTGTGTAGTGTCATTCGTCTCTGGAATAACAAAGTTTTTACATTCTTCTATCGAAACTTCTGGCGGTGTGTAGTTGTATGAGATAATTAGTAAAGCTTCAATCCACAGACCTGCAATAAAAACTAAAATAAGAGCAACTTTTACAAACTCTCTTCCCCACTTAGGCGGTAAAAAACCACTAACCCCTATAACTATCGCAGCACCAATTAAACAGAAAATAATATTTGTATTAAGAGCTCCTACACGACCGCCTGTCATTGAACTTATCCAAGAGGTTAGTGGAGACCATATAAAGGATAGTAGAAAAGCAAATATAGCAATTATACCAGCGGCTATGAAAGGCCTGTAGTTTACCATCCCCTCACAAATTAATTTTGTGCTCGAATATATTTAACCTTTTTTAACAACAATTCCCTTCTTAGTTATTTCAAAAGGAAAAATTTCTGTTGCATGATTTGTTCTTCTCATCTTCCTTATCATCAAGCTTCTTGGTGTTCCTAGAGCCGAATATTCTAAATAATGCAGAACAATAACACTGTCTGCTAAAAACTCTTCAAAGCCTAGAGTGCTTAACGCTTTGCTGCTTCTAAGTTCTGTTATGAGTAAAGAAGTGGTTTTTATTCTTTTCAAGGCTCTCATCAAATCAAATATTTCTCTTCTAAGCTTTGCTACATCCTTCTCTTCTGCCCAGCCCATTTCAGCTATAGACAAGCTGTCTAAAACAAACCTTTTAGCATTTATTCTTTCTATCGATTCTATTATCTTACTTTGCAAGTCGCTAATTTTTGTTGGAA
>Ga0272445_1001880_pt1 | contig 15292 bp, 16 predicted proteins | sample YNPCB0031_FD_194404 | JGI IMG/M metagenome (GOLD analysis project Ga0272445, IMG submission 194404) | Hot spring sediment microbial communities from Yellowstone National Park, WY, United States - YNP-CB-003-1 | ecosystem: Environmental > Aquatic > Thermal springs > Hot (42-90C) > Sediment... | reverse complement strand
ATCTTACATAAGGCTGAATGTGGAATGCTAAGCCGAGAATCTTAAGCTCTAATGGAACCCTATCCCCCCCGAAAACACCCAACCAGAGACTTAATATTTAACATAAAAACTTAAACAAGAAGACACGTAAACCTTAAGTTGCCACGTCCGCAAAATGTGTGGAAAGCCTTATTAACTCAGATGCAACTTCCCTCAAGATTTGACTCTTCTTCTTCCCATTCTTTTTGACAATTATAAAGCCCGTTTTAATCCAGGGAAGGCGTGGATAAGCTGATTCTAGAGTTATCTCAAAATTTAAGCCGAGATTTTTAACTGCTTTCTCAAGCATGGCAATGTTTGGTGAGGTTACGCAAAGCTTTTTTGGTAAGCGTCTGCCTTCACGCCTAGTTCTCGATGAATCAAAGTAGACAGGCCATAAAATTATCATGTCACTTTTCCGCATTCTCGACGCCTAAACAATCCTCTCTATATAATTACCTTAAATTCACTTTTTCTTGTCAACCAGCACGGCATTTAGAACCCCATTCTGACCAGGTCTCGAAGTAACCTTAGCTGTTCCAAGCGGAGTCTCTATTAGGCAACCTTTTGTTATCACCCCTCTCCTATTGTAATCTATGTTAGCTGGGTTTTTCAGAACCCTGGTTATCTCAACCTTTTTAGTCTCGCCAGTCTCGGGATCGGAAACATTCACCCATTTAGCGCTCACCAACCTGACTTTTATGTTACCTCCTCTTCTACGGCTTGTTTTAGTTTTATGCTCACCTAAAATTGTTTCCGTGGGAAATGAACCCATCTCATACTTTCTTTTGCCTCTATAAGGTTTTCTTTTTCCACCAGTGGGTTTCCTCTTATGTAAATCTCCATGCCAAACGGACATTTACGTCCCCTTCTTCTTGAGAGTTTAAGAAAGAACCTAGATTAATATAAGTTTAACGGATAGATCCATGCCATTAATAGCCATCCTAACTTTAATTGTGAAACCTTAAAAGGACTTCTCCCGTCGTCTTTCTGTAAGACTTTATAGAACGTTTGTTTAATGCTTTGCGGCTTAATTCTAGTTGATTTTTTGAAATTTCGCAATCTTTTCTAATTCTACCATAATTCTCGATTAGATGGGATGATGGAGGAAAATTCATCCTTCGCAGAATACGACTAAAAAATTCCCGAAATGGAGAGAGAAGGCAAAAATACCAGTAAAAGGTAATTAAGCCGCAAAACATTGTTTAGCCTTTTTAATGGTTATCTGAAAATTTGCTGAGGAAAGAATCCACGTATTTCCATAGTTTTTCCTCATCTATCTCCGGTTTGGGTACCTCCTCAACAGCTATACTGGACGAGATTTCATCGCTTATGCTGCATGGTTCAGTACCCTCTAGCGCGCATTTAGCGCATATAGCGGCTCCTAAACCTGTAACCTCAGTAAAAATTGTTTTGAAGACTCTACTCTTTTGAAGAAGGGCTGATAAAATGCTTAGGTAAATGTTGTTTTTTGCGAAGCCTCCTTGAACAATTACATTAATGTGTTTTAAGTCAGTTATCAGTTTCATTGCTACATAGGATTCCACCGCTAAGTATAAGTTTAAAAGATGGTAGGCTTCTTTAGCGCTCCTATTAAATGCTCCCCCAATTATTTTCGCTTTTGAATGTTGAAATTGCCCTGACCCCTCGACTAAACCAGGTGCTATAAAGTCCTCTCCAGCCCTCAAAATATTATTTAGCGTGTTTACGTCTAAAGGTATATTTTCCGGATTTACCAGAAACTTATCCCTTATAATCGAAGTGTAATAATCATATTCGAATCCTCCTTTAAATCTAGACGATCTAACAGGTCTACCGAAAGGGTCTATATAATAGAGAACATCTTTATGTAGGTCGTCGCTTCTCGGGTTGAATGCTTCTCCAGGACACATAAATACGCACCATGTGCCAGTTGAAGCCAGTAGAACTCTCTCCCCCCTAATAATGTATGGTAATAGGGAAGCGTTAGAATCATGTAGCCCCGGAGTTACAATTATATTTGAGTCCCCAACTTTAAATTCCCCCAGCTGCTCCCAAACATTAAATATTTCAGGTAGCCTAGTGTCAACTTTTAGTCCTCTAGCAACATTACTCCACCCTTTCCTCATTATATCATATAGGTAAGTGTGGCAGCCTATGCTTGTTATCTCACTCGACTTGAAGCCCGTGAGCGTATATGTGAGGTACTGTGGTAAAAACATGATCTCATCTATATCATTGAAAATGTCTGGAAATCTTTTCTTTATCCAATAAACTTGTATCCCAACATTTAGAAGCTGCCCATATGGGGGTGTTCCAGTAGACATATAGAGTTCAACTGGGCTTCCAAACTCCTCATAAAATTCTTCTTTTACTCGCCTGTCAATTTCCTGGTTATAGGATATTACTGGTAGTCTCAAGGCTCCTCTTTTAAGATTCGCTATTGTTGCACCAAAAGTTGTAACAGATAGCGCACTAATTTTCCATCTTTTAGCCGCATATAAAAGTTTAGACTTCATCCAGGAAACTATTGATGCAACATCATCACAAATTAGTCCATCAATTTCAACCTCACCTATTTTAGTGAAATCTAAATAGAATGGTTTTAAATTCTCAGAGAATAAAACGAACTTTTTATTTGATTTACCTATATCAAAGACAGCTATAAATCTTTCTGCATCCTTCATAAGAGAATCTAAAAATGAATGAAGATAAAAATTTATTTTTGATTTGTGGCTTAATTACTGGACGTGGCAACTTAAGCTCACCTCCTCATGTGATTGTAGTATAATGTGAATAGTTTTATTGTTAGGTTTTCAGCATGCCATTAACCTCCTGAACCCCTCACTCCTATCAATTGAGTTTAATATTGTTGAAGAATATTTTTGTTCTCTGCTTGAATGATGAGTACGCTGATTCTATCTCCTAAAGGATTCAGCATTATATGGTAAGCCTAGCTTCTCAAGCGCCTGCCTAAGCCATGGAGCATTATCAACTATGAATGTTGGCTTACCATCACAATACTTCACGTATGAATTGCTCTGCGGCTAACGCATTCCTTGATAGATAAACCCTCATGGATATAATTTCATTCCTATCAACATCTAATGCTGCATAAACCTAATATCCATTAACCTTAACACATGTCTCATCTAGAGCTATTAGCCTCCTAAACATTCTTGAAGGGTTGACATTAACTTTCTCGCTAAATTTCCTAACCCACTTCCAAACAGCAGTCTTAGAAACCTTATGGATCTCAGATAGGGCTCTAGCAGCCCTCCTAAGGCTTGAAAGCTGAATATAGAAAGCTAAACCCAAAACCTTAAGCTCCAACGGAACCTTATTCCCCTCAAAAACACCTCAACCAGAGACCTAATACTCAACATGAGAAAATAGGAAAACATATAAACCTTAAGTTGCCACGTCCTAATTATCTTTAATTAGTGTTCTTGCCGCTTCTTCATCTTTGAAATTTTTGGCTAAATTTAATAGGGGGATGAATTTTGTTCTCAAAGGATTATTTAATCTTAAATTTGGGAGCATTATTCTTTTATTTTCGCTATATCCTCTTGCTCCTCCTTTTTGAGGGATGCTGGTAGAGTTTCCTCTCCGCGCATCTCAAAAATTCTTTTAAGCTGTCTTTTCATGACCTGTATATTTCGGCTCAGTCCAAAATAATCTGCAAAGAAATCTGTGGTTCTTAAAATAGAATTCTTCCCCTCGCCTTTTTCTCGGGTGATTAATCCCATTTCAAGAAGTTCTTTAATGTGGCGGTAAGCGTTTTTCCCTCTAGCCTCAATAACCTGCTTTTGTGTTACTGGTTGCTTATAAGCTATATATGATAGTGTTCTCAGAGGGCCTACCGTTAAAAGCGGCCTTATAGCGAGCTTTCTAACCTTCTCAGAAAATTCATTTTTAAGCTGTAAAACAAATCGGTGATCATCAAGCTCCAATATTTCCAGGGCGGTGTTCCGCCGCTTATATTCATCCATTAGCATTCTGACAATCTTCTGGATTTTTTTCTCGGAGCGGGAGCCTGCAATGTTACATAAAGTTTTCAGGTCTAATGGTCTACCAGCGACGTAAAGCGCTGCTTCAATCAGCTTGATTTTCCCGCTAATGTCCTCTTTCTTTTTCCCCTTTTTTTGAACTTTTTGGTTGTCGCTATTACTAATGGCTAAATTAGCTCTCGCCACCGACATTCAACGTCCCTCCATCTTCACCGTTTAATGTCACATATATTTCACCAAATTCTTCATGCTGCCATAAAATTATCTTACCCTTTTGAGCCATGAAAAGGAGAATTATGAAAACCCTTATCACTTCAATTTTATCTAAGCCGCTTACCAATTTTGAAAAAGTTATAATTTCACCCATCTCAGCTAATAAACGCATTTTGTCAAAAAGGTCTTCTATTCTATCTTCAATCTCCATTAAATAGGTGCTTATGGTTGGAATTATCTCTGATGGCGGTAGGATTGGCTTTTGAGGCGCCTTAATAGACAGTATTCTCTCGCTCCTTAAAGCCTCATCCAGAGCTTCTAAGAGATTCTGTATGGTTGTGGTGGTCAATTCATAGCGTAAGGGTGGGATAAGTGGTGGAGGTACAAAGTCGGTGTTTGGCTTCGGAGACGTTGAGGGTGGCTCTTCAAGTTTTAGAAGTAGATTTGATTTTAGCAGATATATGAAGGCTGATGAATCCAGAGCTATGCCGGAAGCTCTAAAATCGATATTTGCCCTCTTCTCCATCTCTTCAAGAAACGAGAGAAGTAGGAATGCTATGTTTATGTTCCACGGATTAATCTTTTGAAGGCGCTGTATGTTGAAGAGTATGTCCCATGGAGGCTGGAGATAAAATGGTTTCCCGGCTTCGCCCATTTTTATGCCGCTCCCTTAAATGCTGTTGAAATAACATATGAGATGCCATTTCGCCCATAAACACCATATATTTTGTCAGCTTTGCTAATCATTTCAGCTTTAAGAGTTATAACTATAAACTGCAAATTTAGTTTAGATGATTCTTCAGCCAACAATTCACCTAATTTTTCAACGTGAAATGCATCTAAATGGGCATCTATCTCATCAAATAAATAGAATGATGCTGGCGAGAACTCTTGTAATGCAAATAGGAACGCAACGGCTGAAACTGATCTTTCACCACTACTAGCTCCGCTTACCAGTATTGGAGGCTTACCGGGGAACTGAACTATCATATCGACCCCTCCAGCAAAAGGGTTCTCTGGATTCTCAAGCTTTAAGGATGCTTTTCCTCCACCAGTTAGCTTAGAGAAATAAGTGGTTATCCTCTCATTTATTTTATTAAATGCCTCCATGAAGACCTTAATCTTTTTCTGTTCTATCTCCTCAATAAACTTTAGAATCGCCATCTTCTCCCGCTCAAGCTCATTAAGTCTGACTGATAGCTCCTTATACTTTGATATTTGCTCAGCGTATTGTGTTTCAGCCAGCTGATTAATGGCGCCTATACGTTCGAGTTCTATCTCCATTATTTTTAGCTGGGAATCGACATCTTTATCCGCGTAGTATTCGTCATGATGTAAAGTGCTATCCGGCTCTTTTATGTTTTTTAAGCGCTCTTTAAGCTCGCTAATCTGGAGATTTAAAGATTGCATCTTGAGGTTTAATTCGTTAAAAATCTTCATTTCATTCTCGTATTCCCTATCAATATTCATCAGCTCATTATCTAAGGAATCTATTCTTGAAGTGAACTCCTTAACCTTCTCCTTGGCGTCGATAAGCTCTCTGGAGATTTCGCTCTCCATTTTATTAAGTTCCTCAATTTTACTACGTGTCTCAGATTCCTCTTTAAGCGCATTTTTAATCTCGCTCTCCAAAGATTCTATTCGACTTGAAATATCGTTTATCTGGGCTGCTAGATTCCCTAGATTCCTTTTTAGTACATCCTCTATTCTAGATCTTATGGTCAATACTTCCGCTTCAGCACTATTGTACTTTTGTTTTAATGAAATTAATTCGTGGGCAATAGATTCACGCTGCTTCTCCACATCTTGAATTCTGAGAAAGTTTATCTCGCTTCTTACATGCTCAAGTTCGCTTCTTAAAATATTCTCTCTCTCATTCATCTCAGCTAACTTAGTCTCAAATGATGCTAATAGAGTCTTATCCTCCTCAATTCGCCTTGATAAGTCCAATATGTTATCTTCAACGTGCTTAATCTGTATTTCAGCTTGAGACGCGCTCTTCCTAACCCGTTCAACCTCACCCGCAAGTTTACCCAGCGACTCAGAGAATTTAGCTATGTCACTCTGCACTTTTGCTATCTCACCCTCTATCTCAGAAATTATATTCTCCCTATTCCCCAAATATTTATTCAGGGCATTAACAGCCTTATCTAAGCTCTTTAATGCTTCATCGCTTGGCACAAATGATGAAATGTCGATTGGGGTTCTGTAAAAGCCGCTTTCAACACCTCCTCCAGCCTCATATAAATCGCCATTTAGCGTGGTAACCCTAAAGCCCTCTTTCGAAGCTTTTATGGCAGCATCCTCACTTAAAGCTAACAAAGTATCGCCTAAAACGAAGTTTACGGCGGTTTCATACTGCTTATCGCACTTAACGAAGGATGAAATTTTACCGCTGAGACCCTCAATGTTAGCTTCTCTAATCTTATTATTGTTTACTAAAAGCCCATTTAATGGAATAATCTTGATTCTCCCAAGTTTCATCTTCTTTAATGTTTCTATGCATGTGAAGGCAACATTCATATCCTCCACTACCAGCGAGTCCAGCCAGCCTGAGGCTGCAGCCTCCACAGCTTTCTCATAGCCCTTCTCAATCTTTATCAAATTTCTAAGTCTGCCATGTACTCCATTGATAACTCCTAAAGCAGCTAGCTCCTCTATGCTCTTTAAAGCGTTTTCCTCAGATCTAATTCTTTTCACAAGTTTCTTCTGTGCTTCAAATTCTATGAGTGCTCCTTTAGCCATCTCAGCGACCCTTTCAGCCTCCTTAATTTCTTTCTCTAAAAGAGCCCTTTGCCTAAGCCGTTTCTCTAACGTTGCTTGAAGACCCCTCATCTGCTCAGATTGCTCATTTACTATACCCTCCAATTTAGCTAGTGATTCGAGAAGCTTTTCGTAGTGTGCTTTCAGGTCAGCCTTTTTAGCTTTCAGGTCCTCAAGTCTCTGTGAATATACGCCTATTCTAGACTGAATTTTTGCGTATTCACTTTCAAGTTTCATTTTCTCTCTATGAATTTGATTCAGTTGCTCCTCAAGTTCACTTGCTCTCTTAGCTTTCTCCCCAAATATTGATCTCACCTTAGATATTTCGCCTGATATAGCGTCATAAAGCGCTTGTTTCTTAGCAATTTCATCCTTCAGCTCATTTAAGACTGCTGTTAGCTGCCTTATTTTCTCCTCCGATGTGTTAATCTCCCCATTTATTGTCTCAGATTGCTGCAGTAATTTCTCTTTGACTTCGCTCAACCTTTTAATCTCGGATTTTTCCTCATTAATCTTAAGAAGAATCTCATTGAGCTTGGATTTTAAGTTTCTAATGTTCACTTGAACTTCAATCATACAACTCTGCTTTCTCTCGATTTCATCAAAACCTAGTTTTCTTAGTTCGCTTTCCATGTCCCGGCGTTTGAGCCGAGTGTTTTCTCTACGCTCAAGCAGCAGCTTAATTTTCTCTTCAACCCCTATCTTTTCATTCAATATTTTGTTGACCTCAGATTCGAGTTTTCTTATCTCCCTAGAAATTTTTATTGATTCTAGGCGCGCTATCTCCCTTCTAATAAAATTATGGCGTAAAAGATTGTTTCTCTCCCTCTCTAAATCTTCAACTCTTTTTTGGACCTCGCTTATTTGCCCTAAAGCCGTCTTTATCGCTATATCAGCCTCTTTAAGTTTCGCTTCAGCCTCAGATTTCTCAGCATCGTATTGGGCTATTCCAAGCATGTCCTCAATAATTTTCCTCCGCTCTAAAGTGGATATTTCAGCCATCCGTGTAAGTGTACCCTGCAGTACGATGTTATGTCCATAGGGGCTTATCCCGGCGACTGAGAGGACTTCGAGCAGATGGGCTCTTGGAACTTTCCTGCCATTTATTCTATAAACGCTCTCTCCATTCCTGTCGATTTCACGTGATATTGTAACAGTTGATGTTTCAACTGGTAATCGTCCATCTGAATTATCAAACTGTATGATTACTTTAGCCTCACTCTTTTTTATGCTTGACTTCTCCCCTCCATTAAATATTAGGTTCGCGAAGCTTTCAGCTCTAAGTCTTTTAGCGCTCAGTTCACCTAAGCAGAATAAGACTGCATCAATAATATTAGTCTTGCCGCTACCATTTGGTCCAGTTATTGCAGTAAACCCCTTATCAAACGTTAATGTTGTTTTTAAACCAAATGTTTTGAAGCCATCTATTTCTATGCGTTTAATGTAAGGCATCCTTCACGTTTCTCCCAAAAACTATTTCAAATGCTTGAATTGAATAGTGTATTTATGAGGGAGAATTCGTTTTTCCCCTCTTAAATTCACGGGACCATTCAGCCATCCTCTTAACAAACATCTTTACCTTTTCATCCTCGCCATAAACTAGTGCATATCCGTCTTTTTCAACCCTAAATTTTAATCCAATCTCTCGCGCAGTCTTCTCAATATGTTCGAGCGTAATCTCATCAGTGATTTGAACCCTAATCCATCTCTCACCTCTAGGCAAGTCTGGATGAAATCTTACTGGAGTTTCAGTCATTATTTCTTCAGCCTCAAGCTCGCATAATCTTCTTAAAGCATCATTAACATATTTCTCCCCAAATTTGCTTCTTGCTGCTGAAAGAACGTAGTCTTCAACATTACTCATGTATTCTTCTAAACGGTTGATGTTTTCTGGATGAGATCTATCGATCTTAAGGATTTCCAGCATAATTTTTGCTGAGCGTAAATCGTTAATTATTTTAGGAGGCACTCTTTCACCGCCCCCATAAAGATCGTTTATTATGTCAGCCAGTATCCTCCACAGTGCTTCCCAATTCATCATAAATGCCTCGCGAATAAAATAATGCTGATTTAACCATAAACTTATCGCTGAGAAAAATATGAGTCTTCATGAATATTAAGATTCCAGCACTCCTGTTAGAACGGGACATCATAAACTCCCCATTTACTATTCAACCGATGCGTAAATATTAGTTTCTAACATATTAATCTATACGCGCATAAAGGTTTAATAATGCTTCACCTAAAATTCAATATCCCGGTAGGCGAGTAAACGTTTAATCTTTAACTACGCTACCGAGGCGTATGAATAAATGTCATTCTTAAGATTTAAGCAGGTTATAGTGCTCAGATCCGACCTAAAGATGAGCCCTGGAAAGGCAGCTGCTCAAGCAAGTCATGCCGCTGTCTCGTCAGCTGAAGAGGCGAGGAAGAGTAATCCTTTATGGTGGAAAGAGTGGATTGAGAGCGGGCAATGCAAGATAATATTAAAAGTTAACTCGGAGAGCGAGCTTTTAAGACTGGAGAAAAAAGCTAGGGAAATGGGTTTACCAGTAGCCTTAATATCCGATATGGGATTAACTGAGCTTGAGCCTAACACAATAACGGCTCTCGGCATAGGTCCAGCCCCATCAAATATTATAGACAAGATTACTGGTAGCTTACCATTATATTGAGGATTTAAGGATGCTTAAAGTTCCGGAAATAGAACGAAGTATTGGAATAGAAGTTTACGCTTCAGAAACTAAAGGTATAGGTGGGGTCATTAAGCTATTCCCGGAAGACTTTATTGTTGAAGAGATTTTAACTGATGGCTCTAGGGCTTCTGTTAAGCTAGAGGATAATGTGGTTGGTTCGCTTTCCAATAATGGCCGCTACCTTATTTGCATCTTAATTAAGAAAGGCTGGGACACCCTCCTAGCCATAGAAGAAATAGCTAAATTGCTGAACATAAGCTCTGATAGAATAGGTTTTGCTGGAATAAAAGATGCAAATGCCCTAACAGCTCAGTACATAAGTATAGGCGGCATATCTCCTTCAAGATTAGCGGAAATAAAAATTAGAGACCTACTTATTAAGCCATTAGGTTTCTCAAATGAAGAGTTATCGCCTGAAAAACTTTTTGGAAACAAGTTCACGGTAACTGTTAGATTAATAAGGCTTAGGGAGAAAACGATCAGGAGGAGAATTGAGAGAATAGGCAGAGAGATTGCGGATTTAGGCGGGGTCCCAAATTTCTTTGGGCATCAAAGGTTTGGGACCATAAGGCCAATAACGCATATTGTTGGAAAACATATAGTTAAGGGTGATTTTAGGGAGGCTGTCTTAACATTTCTCACCCATCAAAGCCCCTATGAGGAGGCAAAGGTTAGGAGGATTAGAAGAGAATTATATGAGACAATGGACTTTAAATTGGCGCTGAAAAATTTTCCAAAGAGCTTAATTTATGAGAGACTTATTTTAGCGCATCTCTCAAGGAGCCCAAACGATTATTTGGGTGCGTTACATAAGATTCCATTAAATCTACGTAAGTTGTTTGTGCAAGCTTACCAATCATATTTATTTAATAGGTTTTTGAGTGAGAGAATTAAACGAGGAATATCCTTAAAAGATGCTTTAGAGGGAGATTACGTTATAAAGTTGAATGATAATGGGCTGCCGGAGAAAGGTTTCTTCAAAGCTGAAATAAGTAATATGCGAACCATAAATGATGGGATTAAGAGTGGAAGAATGGTTCTTGGAATACCTTTAGTAGGGCTTAAGCAGCCGCTGTCAAGTGGAACGCAAGGTGAGATCGAGAGGGAGATCCTAGAGGATGAGGATGTGAGCGCAGAGGATTTTAAGAGAGCCCAAATAGTAAAGGTTAATGCTTTAGGCGGGTTAAGGCCAGCTTTAGCGAGAGTTAGTGACTTAAAGATTTCCATTATGGAGAATGAGAAGAAAACTGATGGAAAAGCTGTCATATTCAGTTTCACGCTTAGTAGGGGGGCTTATGCAACAATACTTTTAAGGGAATATATGAAGCCCTCAACTGATAAGCAGCTTATTAAAAGTGGGTTCTAATGGATTTTAAAGAATCTTCTTGAGAATCCAATCTAGGAGTTTTTCTGGCGGAATATTTCTTTTTGCGGCTTCCTTCAGCATTTCCCCATGCTCATTAAGCGCCCTATTTAGAGCTAAGAGAAGCCTTCTAATAGCATCCTTAGATGTGCCAAATTCTTTTAGAATTTCGTTCTCCGTCATGTTCCAGTGCGTAACCATTGTGCAATCCCCATTAATCTCTAATGGAAAACTGTCGGCTGATGGCTTTGACCCATTCATCCACCAGAAGGGCCAAACCTTGCAGATTAGCGGCCTGCTATCGTTTAGAGCGCAACCTTTTCTAGGTATAAGGGCTATGCAGGAACCGTTCACAAACCTTGTCTGGAGACGATAATAGGCGCCCCCCCAAAAGTAATATATTTGTGACATTTCGGGATCCGATAAGTGGTGAAGGTAAATTTTCGGGATCTCACCAACCTCAACTATTTCTTTCACTTCAAATAAGGAATAGCTCTTCAGTAGCAGTCGCAGATCCTCAACTAATATAAACGGGCGGCAGCGACTGCAGCATCCAAGCCCAAGAGAGGCGCAGCGGAGACATAAATCATGAGTTACACACTTTCCCCTTAACGTATAGGGGTCTCCTCCCTCAGGTGGGAGGATGCTGATGAGAAAATATGTGCCCGAAGTTTTAAAGTTTTCGTTTTAGAGGAATAATGTTACTGCCACTTTAATATAAACCGCCGTTAGATTTTATTTTTGCTCATGACTTTCCGAAAAATCATTGATTAGTTGGTTGCTAAACTGGATTAAGTGGGCAAAGCATATATGTTAAGAGTTATCTCAATTTTTCTGGTGGTTTATAGGTGAGAAACAAGCGCTCCTGGATTCAAACGATTAGTTTTCCCCTGATTGGGCTCCTATTATTTATAGGTGGACTTATGAGTAGTGATGTTGTTTATATGGTGTTTGGGCTTTCGCTAATGTTTGCCGCCATCTCAATTACCCTAACAACTCGCGTGATGAGCGATTTGAGGATTAAACGCTACGTTGAGGTAATAACTGCCGCGTTCTCTCTGGGAATAATTATTTGCGGGTATTTGTTGAGCGGTACGCTAATACTCATGATTTCCACATTAATAATAGCCGCACTTCTAGCATTAGCTTTCTCCCTCTCATATTTGCCTCCAAGAATTAGGGGTGAAATATAGCGTTTTTCACGCGTTCTCTATTCTGCCATCTCTGATCGTGTAGATTTTTGTGCATCTCTCTGCTACTATCGGATCATGGGTCACTATAATGAATGTTTGCCCATTCCTCTTGTTCAGATCCTTAACAAGGTTCATTAAAGAAAGCGCGGACTTAGAATCTAAATCGCCAGTTGGCTCGTCAGCTAAGACTATTGATGGGTTATTTACTAGGGCTCTCGCTATAGCGACACGCTGCTGCTCCCCGCCGCTTAACTCATCAGGCTTATGGTCAGCTCTAGCCTCTAAGCCAACCGTTTTGAGTAGATTAAGCGCTCTTTCCCGCCTCTCAGCTTTGGGAACGCCTAACAAAGCTAATGGAACCTCAACATTCTCTAGGGCTGTCAATGTCGGTATAAGGTTGTAAAATTGGAATACAAAGCCAACCTTCCTAAGCCTATAATCGGCTAGCTCCTTCTCGCCCAACACGGTTATATCAACCCCATCAACAAATATTTTGCCCCTAGTTGGCTTATCTAAGCCCCCTATAAGATTTAGAAGGGTTGTCTTACCGGATCCGGAGGGGCCCATTATGCCAACTATCTCGCCAGCTAAAACTTGGAGGTTGACATCATTTAAGGCTGGTACATCAACTTTACCGCGCCTATAAACCTTGCTTAGATTGATTGTTCTAACAATTGTTTTAGACATGTCTCAAAGCCTCCACAGGCTTCATTCTAGAAGCACGCCAAGCTGGATAGAGGCCGGCTAAAACACCAACTAAAGCCCCTAAAGAAAAGCATAATATAATATTTGTCGGCGTGATTGCTGGTGTTGCAAGCCTAATGTTTAACATTACCCTGCCGCCTACGCTTGGATTCCTCATCCCGAAGGGTGAAGAACTGATTGTGAACAGTCCAGGCGTTAAAATTGGGAAAATATATGCGAGAATCCCTCCAACAGCCACGCCGACTCCGCCGCCTATCAATCCGATTAACAGCGACTCTGCAAGGAACATCTTCATTATGTCGCGGCTTTTTGCCCCTATAGCCTTTAATATACCTATTTCGCGGGTTCTCTCAGTGACAGACATTATCATCGTGTTGATAACGCCGAAGCTACCGGCGAATAAAGCCACTAAACCAATTGTGGCAAAGAACATTGTTAGGGTGTTTAGCATCTGGGTTGCTTGCTGAATAGCTGTTGTTGGTGTTGTAACTCTAACACCTGGCACCGTTGACTGTATTATGTTTGCGACATTACTAACTATGGATGGGTCTTCGCATTTAACGAGTATCTGCGTTACAAGCCCATGCTCACCAGTAATATTCTGAGCGTCAGCTAATGTAATGTAGCCAGCATACTCTTGAAAGATCATTCCAGTCTCAAATATGCCGATTACCTTGAAAATTCGCTCTTTCCCACCCTGACCCGTACTAAGATTAACCGTGTCTCCCCTCGTTATGTTTAGGAGATTTACTAATGCTTTTCCTAGAACAATCTCGCCGTTACTATTATCTGAGAGGAAACTGCCCTCAACAATATTTAGCCCGCCGGTGACAATCTCATATGATGATGGTGTAACACCATATACTGTGATTCTCCTACCATTAATGGATCCGCTAAATGAGAATTGAGGTGAGATGGCATATACGCCTGGAAGCTTGCTTATCACCTCTATTATTGACTCATCTAAAGTGCTGGGGCTTGGCAAGCCGAAAAATCCGCCGCCACCCATCCTATCTCTGAATAACGTGGAATTGGATACAGTTATATCAGCTCCACCTAAAAAGCGAACCATACTCCTTGCTTGAGCCTCCATGCCGGAAACGAGAGACAAGAGAATGAACATCATGCTTATGCCAACAACTATGCCTGAAACTGTTAAGGCTGTTCTTAGCCTCCGCCTCTTCAGATTTCTAGCAGCTAAGCTCCAAGAAAACATATACAAGCCACCCCTTAACACTCTATTTATTTGAGATGAGTTCTATGATAAAGTTTTCATAAAAAAGGAGGAGGGAGTTTAGGGCGACGTAGACTTATCGTTCACTGTCACACTTACTATTGTTATCTTCACAACTTTTCCCTCCTTTAGATCCACCTCCACAAAAGCCCTATTATACCCGCCTTCTTTAATTAATGTTAGAAGGACTTTATCAACCTGCGCTGTAACCTGCCCGTTCTCTTGAACCGTAAGTTTCATATGTATCGGTTTAATGTCGCTCACATTATAGCCCTTGCTCAAAAGATTCTGTACATCGGTGTCGTTGCTCGCTATCTCCAAAACTTTGCTCTTGAATCCTTCACTTAACTCTATCTCAACCCCCCTAAATCCCTTACAATACTTATTTCCCAGAATCCACTTCCAGCCGCGCTTAAAGGCCCATGTAAAATTGTTGGCGTCACTAACGCAGGGAGGATGCTCCGCTGAAGTCGGCGTCATTCTAAATCCATACCCGGTTTGCCAGGGCAACCATGAGCGACCATTATAAATGGCGTATGCTGAGGAAACTATGGCGCCCAATATGGCTAAACCCAAAACCGCTGATAGCGTTAATGTAATCTTCTTCAATATGTATCACCGCACCATTCATGGGAGAATGGGCGTATAAAAAGATTTTTCAGAATTATATCATATTTCATCCAATATTGCATAGGATAGGGGAAAGCGTACTACACTTACGATTTTATTTGAGGCTTATATATAGCAGAATTAGGAGGGCAGCGAATGTGAATATGTCCGGCAGCATAGCGAAGGGTCCAAGACCGAAAGCTCTGAAACTGAAGAGCAACTGTATGAAGGGGTTAGATGAGATAGTATAGAAGAGTAGGATTAGCGAGAATATTATGAGACCTATTGTGAATTGAGATTTAGTCTTCCGATAAATATCCACATATATAAAGAGTAATATTAATGTAAGCGAAATATTAACTGTTGATATAACAGATTTAATGGTGTAGAAGAGTTCTATGTCCGGTATAAAAATTCCTGAGGGTGGAATAATACCCCATTCTCTGAAACTTGACAGCATAGAAGACTCGAGTTCTCTTATGCCGATTTCACCCCTCCGGTATTTCTCC
>Ga0272445_1001879_pt1 | contig 15292 bp, 16 predicted proteins | sample YNPCB0031_FD_194404 | JGI IMG/M metagenome (GOLD analysis project Ga0272445, IMG submission 194404) | Hot spring sediment microbial communities from Yellowstone National Park, WY, United States - YNP-CB-003-1 | ecosystem: Environmental > Aquatic > Thermal springs > Hot (42-90C) > Sediment... | reverse complement strand
TCATAAGCAAACGCGCCGACAACAGCAATAGCCAATGTAAGGGTGGCGATTAAAATTTTCGACTTTTCCTTCATCGTCATGCTTCGCCGTATATATCGATATCTGCATGAATTTATAGGTATTATGCGCTCAATAATTACTGATGCGCTCGCCCAAAACAAAACAAGGCCCGCTGCAAAAATTTGGCTTGAATACAAAGGAACGCCCATCTTGGGTAGCGGTGGCGCTGCAACCCTTAAAGCCATTAAAGAGGAGAAATCTGTTTCAAAGGCTACGAAAAACTGGGGATGTCATATCGTCATATTTGGAACTATTTGGACAGAGTTAAAAAAAGTTTTGGGCAAACCTGTAGTAGAGACGTTTAAGAGTGGGAAAGCAGCGGAGGCGGGGCTAAACCTGCCTCGTTAGGCGAGCATCTACTTAAAGAGTGCGGCAGAATCGAGAGTTTTGGATTGAAGATAAGTGCCAAAAAACAGGCTGAAAGGTGTTGTTAAAAGCGTTGAAAAGGACGACGTTATAACTAAGGTAAAAGTTAAAATCACGGCTCCAGCGACAATAACAGCGCTCATATCAACCGAGGCTGCGGAAGACCTAGGAATCAAAGTAAACGATGAAGTTGAAGCAGTGATAAAAGCAACTGATCATGATAACGAAACGGAATCGAGCGATTCCCGTATCTTGTTAGTAAGAGATCATTTAATGCTTAGGGGATTCATTATTATTCTTTTAGCACCTCTTAATAGAGCTCGAAAAAGGGATCCGCCTATATCATTATAAAGAGCGTCAAACTTCATTTCTGCACTAAACTATAGGTTTCGAAGGTTAGGTTTCTCAATCGAGTTCCATCGGGGGCGATGATGGAATTTGCCCTACCCCAAAGGATGAAATTCCAATAGAACATCTGCTTGACATCTTAGCAAACGTAGATGGTGCCTTTGATATCCATAAGGTTGGGCATGGAATCCAATATCTGAAACGTGCAGGATTCATCAGCTTCAATTGGCAGCAAAAAACAATTAAGCGTGAAAAAGCAATAAAGGAATACGTGACGAAGCAGGTGACGACCAGCGAGTTCTGGCCAAAAATAGCTGGAGATTGGCGAAGAATCTACGGCATAATCCGGGACAAATACCATAAAGTGAACCCGGAATACGAGGTATTAACGCTTTCCACAAATAGCTAGATGACTCTTTAAGCGCTTCGCTTTTTCACCAGTAGCGATTTATTTTATGCCCATATTTGCCGACTAATGGGACGAAGGCTACTCCGCCAAGGTCTTCCTCAATGATTTGTCCATTTCTCTTCCTCACTCTTATGAGGGTTTGATAGAATCCAACCTCGCCGACCGGTATAACCATGATTCCCCCAGTTTTCAGCTGCTCCTTTAGCGGGTTCGGTATTGATGGTGCGGCTGCGGTGACAAGTATCCTGTCGTAGGGGGCTTCCTCCGCATATCCGTCCGATCCGTCTTTACAGATCACCGTAACCCTATCGCTGTAGCCGGCTTTAGCAATGTTTCTTCTGGCAAAGTCCGCTAGTCTAGGCAGTATTTCTATAGTGTATACATGTCCCCACCTCTCTTTAGGAGCGCCAGTCGGCGCAACTATCTCAGCCACTGTGCAGGCATGCCAGCCGGATCCTGCGCCAACCTCTAAAACTTTATGTCCAACATCGAGGTCTAAAGCCTCATTCATTATTGAAACCATGTGTCGCCGGGTTAACTCTGCGGTTAACCCTGTGGCGCGGAAACTGTTTGTCCTTCACCTATGGGCAGCGGAGTATCGATTGCAGCATATTTTCTCTGCCCCTCGGGGAGAAAGTTTACTCTTGGAACAAGCTTCATGGCTCTGATAACTTTCGGCGACTTTAATATTCTATATCTTATCAGGTCATCTATAAGTCTCTCCCACTCCTCCAATAATCATCCTTCCCCTTTAATGTCAAGAAGAATATTGCATATGCAGCCTTAAAATGTTAGCGTTCGCACTGTTAAGCCATCATTTAACAGTTACGGATTTAGCCAGATTACGCGGCATATCGGGATTATATCCCTTCTCAACAGCCATGTAATACGCGAAGAGCTGCAGTGGAATCACAAAGGCTATTGGAGATAGAACTTCCGGAACTTCACCCGCAACCTCAAGGTAATCGTCTGAGAGCCGCTTGATCTCTTCATCGCCCTCCTCAACAACTGATATTATTGATGCTCCACGGGACTTCATCTCCATTATATTACCAATTATTGTTTTTCGTGTTCTATCTTTTGGGCAAATAAATATGGCTGTGACACCGGGCTCAACTAGGCTTATCGGCCCATGCTTGCTCTCGCCTGCTGGGAAAGCAAAAGCTGGAACATAGGCTATTTCCATAAGTTTAAGCCGTCCCTCTAAAGATGTTGCTGTGCTTATCCCCCTGCCTAGGAAGATGAAAGCCCTGCTGTCCTTATATTTCCCCACAATTTGCTTAATTTTTTCCTCATTCGCCTTTATTGTCCGTTCAATTATGTCAGGTATCTCCTTAAGCTTCTTTTCTATCGCCTTAATCTCCTGATGGCTGACCTTGCCACGTATCTTCGCAACCCTCAAGGCTAGCTGGGCGAGCACTAGAAGCTGCGCTGTGAATGTTTTTGTCGCTGCAACGCCTATTTCTGGACCTGACTGCTGAAGTATGTATACTCTGGAAACGCGGGTTAATGTTGATCCAACAACGTTTGTTAAGCCCAGCACTGTTGCAGCCCTATTTCTGGCATGTTCAACCGCAGCCAACGTGTCAGCTGTTTCACCTGACTGGCTAACCGCGAGGATTGTGCTATCAATGTTTACGGCCATACCGACATGCTCCTCGAACTCGGATGCTATGATCGGATATGTTGGGAGATATGCCAGTTTAGAAAACATGTAGGATGCTGCTAAACAAGCATGGTAGGATGTTCCGCAGGCAACTAGAAAAACGTTTTTAGCCCTATCTAGAAAGGTTGCCATCAGATCCATGTATAGATCTTGAAGTCTAAGCGCATTCCTAAGCGATGATGGTTGCTCATGGATTTCCTTTAGCATAAAGTGCGGGTATCCCTGTTTCTCAGCCATCTCAGGGGTCCATGTGATTACTTGAATCTCCCTAGCAACTTTCTTCCAATCTTCCAGCCTCCAAACCTCGTATCTATCATGCTGAATTATGGCAACATCCCCATCCTCAAGGATCACTGCCTTATTTGTTAAAGGTAAGAAGGCGGGTATGTCGGAGGCGCAGTAAAGCGCTTCCTCACCGACCCCAAGGATCAATGGGCTTTCCTTTCTAGCGCATATAATTTTATCCGGCTCCAGAGACGTAATTATGGCTACGGCGTATGACCCCTCAAGCCTCTTCAAGGCTTCACGAACAGCCTCGATAAATGACAAACCCTTATTAATGTTCTCCTCGATCAGATGCGGTATAACCTCCGTATCCGTTTTAGACTTAAATGTGTGCCCAAGATTCTCCAGCTCCGCCTTTAACTCGGAGAAGTTTTCAATTATGCCGTTATGGACAACAGCGATTTTGCCCCCGCAATCTAAGTGTGGATGCGCATTAACCATGCTTGGCGCACCATGGGTTGCCCACCTAGTGTGCCCTATGCCAACCGATCCGGGCAGATCGTCAAGGTTGTGGATCCTATGCACATCATCAATTTTCCCCTGATCCTTCTTAACATGGATCTTACCGTCGAATATTGTAGCTTCACCTACAGAATCGTAGCCTCTATATTCAAGTCTCTTCAAAGATTCATGGATGATCCTGGCGACGCCATCAGCCCTAGATACGCAGCCGAAAATACCACACATTTAACATAACCGTAAAACTATATGATGAAGGATCACTATTATAAGCTTTATGAATTGGAAAAGGAAACCCAGAAACATAAATAAGACCCTAAAAGAATAAATCAGAAAATAGAGCGGCCGTGGTCTAGCCTGGTCTAGGACACCGGCCCCCCGCGCCGTTAACCCGGGTTCAAATCCCGGCGGCCGCATCAATTTTCAATTAACCGAAAATTCTTATCAATTGGAACGCTGAGAATCGTTTAAAAAGGAGGAGAATATGGGACTTCGCGTTAAACAGGGTTTTGTTTTCAATTAAGTTCATAGCATTCAACAGAGTTTAAGCCTAAGAATATGATGGCAATTTATGACAAAAATACGGTAGATTTTCATAAAAAAGGTTTTAAATAAGAAGGAAACAATTTAAGATAGCAAAATTTGTTACCAGTATACCTAAAGGGTGGGTGAACATATGGAGCCTAATAAGCTTCGGGAATTTTTGATGAAGGGTGCTGTCGTCTGCGTTCAGTTAACCCCCTTCAAGAGGAATGAGGATGTGGATTATGAAGGGCTGAGGGAGAACACGCATTTCCTAATTGAAAAGAGTAGGGGTGAACCGCTAGTTTTGGTGCCCGCCGGCAGCACTGGGGAAAAATATGCATTAACCGATGAGGAGTGGAGAAATGTTGTTAAAACAGTTGTTGATGCAGCGAATGGTAAGGTTCCGGTGATGCCTGGCGCCTCTCACTCAGGCACGAGAGTTGCTCTCGAGAGAGCTAAGTATGCTCAAGATGTCGGCGCTGACGGCGTAATGGTTGTGCTGCCATATTATCATGTGCCTGAGGAGGAGGGGCTTTATTTACATTATAAGAGAATATGTGATTCCTTAGAGATAGGGGTCATGATTTATAATAATCCGGATGTTTCAAAGATTTACATGAAGCCTCATCTTCTTAAAAGGCTAGTTAATGATACAAGTAATATTGTAGCGGTGAAGGAGAATACGCCATTCATACCAACCCTCTATGAGCAGATAAAAGCTGTGGGAGATAAGGTGCCGATACTTCAGGGAAGGGGAGAATGGTGGTTTGCTGCAACAGCGTTTTTAGGCGTTAGAGGATATATTTCGGGATATGCCAATTTCATGCCGGAACTCTGCTTTAACCTGCTTAAGGCAGGACTAAGCGGGGATGCCCAAAAAATAAAGGAGATAATGAGAAAGATAGATCCATATGAAGAGTTTATTGCGAAGATGTGCAGCAAATACGGTCCCTCAACGAGTATCCTGCCACACCCATATGTGAGCTCATACATGATATATGCAGTGATGAAGGCTACAATGGACATGCTTGGACTTAAAGGAGGACATATGAGGTTACCTCTACTTGATCTAAAAGAGGAGGATAAGAAGGAACTGGCAAGAATAATCTTTGAAAATCTGGGACTAGGCTGGGTAAAATAGTGCGCGGCAAATTAACATGTTATGAGCCCCCTGCTGTTAACGTTCATCTTATCTTCACGGCGGGCATCCTCTCCCCTAGTAATCGGCGCAAAGTGGATTCGAGCTTATAAAGACTGGGAAAAGGTTTGATATACTACCTCTATCTAAAATTGGAGACATACCCATAAGGGTTCACGGGGCTGTTGAGGGGGAAATAAAGCAAGTCATCATCAAGAGGCATAATTCTGGGAAGTGGTTTGCCTGCGTATGCGTTGAAAAAGAAATGAACGTAACTCGAAGAGAGCCTAAGAGGGCTGTGGGCATAGATGTCGGAACAGCAAAAATTATATTTAAGAGTTAAGAGTAGTATTACTCGAGCCCTGGTAGTATAGTCCGGCCTAGTATAAGCGGCTGTCGCCCGCTAGACCCGGGTTCAAATCCCGGCCAGGGCGCCAATATCCTAGTTTCGGTTTTTACCGCACAGCCTTTTATAGACACATATAGATTTAAGGGTTAATCAGCCTAAAGCCCTTCTCGGGTTCATCGTAACCCTCATCAGAATCTCCCATGTCTAAGCGAAACCTTCCTAAGCGGTCATTGTCACTTCGCTTCCTCAGTATGATGAAGCTGCAGAGGCTGAAGAACCGAGAATCCTCCGACTTTAGTCGTGGAGAGCGTCAACTATTAGTTTCCTATCCATCCTCAACCCAAATTTCAAGCATGCACTTGCTCGATACTTTATTTAATACACGCTTCTGAAGAACATTCTGGATGAGATATGCCGGGTTGAAGAGTTTAACGCTGGACTTGTAGCCCATAAGCCGCCTAGGCGTTGCAATTCCACGCAATCTCACCTTTAGTTTTTCCTATTTCTTCCCGCTTAACGCTGATTCTTACCCTTCAAACATCTTCTATACCCGTGGCTTCTGGATATTTTAGGCATGCTTAATGCTTAAATGTAAGATTTTTAAGTCTTTTTGTCTACTTTTCTACTGGTGGAAAAGTGTCATCCACAATTAAAATTGAACGAGAGAAAAAAGAAAAACTGGACAAGTTTGTCGCTTCGCTTCTGCTAAGAGAAGGTATAAAAATAACCCTTCAGGAAGCTCTAGGCCTAATAATAGATTACGCCCTAGAGAATGAAGAGGAAATCATAAAAAGACTTAAGGAGCTTCCGCCCATTGAAGAAGACCCCGCATGGAAAGCCCTTGAAAACCCAAAACATTGGGGGATTAAAAACTCATCTAAGAGAATAGATGAACTCCTATACAGATGATGGTTATATCCATTTTTATTGACACATATATCTTCATAGCCCTTCGAAATGCTGACGACGAACTACACTTGAGAAGCAAAGAATTAATGAAGAGAGCATTGAAAGCTGAATTTGGCAGAATCTACACATCAGACTACATAATAGACGAGGCGGTAACAACAGCCCTAATAAGAACTAGAAGGCACGACCTCGCATTGGATGTAGGCAAATACATTCTTAAATCACCCAGGATCACGAAACTTTGGACAACAAAGGAAATTTTTGAAGATGCATGGAGAAAATTTCAGATTTTAAAGGATAAGCCATTAAGCTTTACCGACTGCACAATCCTAGCCCACATGGAAAAGAACAGCATCAATCAACTCATGAGCTTCGATTCAGGCTTTGATGGACTGACGCGGAGAATTTACTAGCGTAATAAAACTAAAAGTTTTCAACAGTCATTTTTCCACTAACCAAGTAGGTATAAGTGGAAATAAAATTTAAGCACTGTCCAGAGTCGCATATGCGTTCTCTCCCTAAGCCGCTTATGGAAAGCATGCTTCAGATTTATGGTAGAACCCTCAAGATTGTCATAGGTTAAGTTTCGCTAAGACTTCTTCGGGCTTAAATTCCTCCCGGGATCTGACGGAGGCTTCCTCAACGTAGAGTTGAGCGGCATACTTTAAGGCTTCCTCACTTATGGGAACATATTCGGAGCTGGATTGGAAGTAGTTTAGGAGCGAGGCTGAGCATGCGAAGCGTATGGCTCTATCCTCTAGGCGAGCTGAGAAAGTTACAAACTCTCTTGGAATGTGCTCTAAAATGGCGTTGCGAGCTCTCTCGATAACCTCGTAGGCTTTAGGCGTTATTAGCACGGGTTTTTGGGGGAAACGATCCTTAACCAGAGGATGCTGGGTTTCAATAGCGTAGACAAGCGTAAGGTGATCCCTAATCTTTTTAGCATCCTTTTCAATGTCGATCTCGCCGAAAGCCAGCCTCTTTTGGCTCTGGGCTATTTCAACGAAGCGTTCCTTCGTGAGCCTATGTAGTCTGCATAGCATGCGGTCCTCTATGGCGTTAAAATTGGCATCGCTGACCGTGACTTCGTAGCCTCTTCCAAAGGTGGCAACGTTATAGTTGACGCTGAAGAAGCCGCTGAACCTGTATGGGCCTATAACTTCACGGTGGAGCTCATATTTGATTACGCCGCGCTCCATAGCCAGCTTTAAAGGTTCAACCATGCCTTTATATTTGAACCAGTCGTTAAATTCCGGAACGATGAAGTTGAAAACCTTGCCAACATAAGCCTGACCTATCCTTATGAAGCGAGCAGGGGTTATGCCGCCTGCATATCGGTTCCGCCCAGGTATACCGTGGGGATAAACTTTTGCGTCTATTTTGCCAAGTATCATATCTCTGGTTGAGAAGCTTTTTCCAGTTCCAGGTTCACCGAAGAGGGCGAGGTTCCATCCTGTGCGCATGCCAGTTTTCCCTTTCTCATGAACTATTTCAACTTCAGCTAATCCATACTGCTGTGTTATGCTTAGCAAGCTGTCAAAGTAGAGAACAGGCCCGAAAAGTTTCATTAAATAGTCCGCTAAGGCAGATATGGAGAATGTTTTCCCAAACTTAACTGTGTCTTCAAGGCGGTTTCTCAGTAAATCGCTTAGATATTGGGTAAATTCGTTCTCCATTTTTTCTATTTCCAATCTTTCTAAGGCAACGTAGTCGATTTCTCCCTCCTCAATTGAAACAGTTTTCGGCGAGATTACCTCCTGAACATTTATCTTTCTTTCTGGAGGAGATATGCCCAGCTCCAGCTGGATGAGTGGGGAGACCTCCTCCAAAATCTTCCATTCCCTATAATCATCCCCCTGGTATGAAACCTCAATTATCTTTAACTTTTCAAGATCCGCTATGATGGACGCTGGATCCACGCGGTGTTTCAGGCTAATGGCTATATCCATTAAGCCGCATCCCTCCCCAGACTCTAAAAAAGCCCTTAAAACCTCTAAGCCCCTTCTTCCATGCTTCATCTTTATCTGGCGGATTCCGGTTTTAATCTTCTCCCAGCAGCCATCTAGGGATAGGACTCCGTCTTCAAGCGTGTAATATTTTCCTCTGAAAACAGCCCATTTCCTCGGCTTTTTAAGGTTGAAGATTTCTTTAAGTTGGGAGTCGCTTATTTTTGATGCGATCTCGAAAGCCGCTTGATCCTCATCTATGGACCAGGCGTTTTCAAAACGTTCAAAATATGGAATGGCGAATTTTCTACCGATCTCGAAGAGCTGATGGCGTGGGAAGGCCCGTTTAAGAAGAATTTTCCTCTCAACAACCTTATCTTCCTCAGACATCCTGATCTATCCCCCTACGTAAGCCTTTATAATCGCATCAGCCTCACCCTGCCCAATCCAGCCTCCAATCTTAAGTTTCTCCAAACCTTCAATTAGGGTTTCCCTAAGGTTTTGGCTTGTTAAAATGTTAGCTGAGGATGCTGTTTGATAAAGAACCTTGCTGAAATCTTCATCTGACCTAGCCTTCTCTTTCAGAGCTGAATTTAGCATTCCGCTCAGAGCCTCCGATCTTGGATGCATGAAAATCTTCAGTTTTGACGCTCGTGTGAAGCCTAACAGGGTTTTTCGGAGGGTTTTTGCAACGCCCTTCGGACTGGCAATTTTTAAGGGCGGTAATATTTGAAGATCTGTTTTTCCCTCTGATTGATAGCCGATGAGGTAGAGGGGTAAACATATTAGGGTTGCATCTTCAACATGCAGTGGAATCGCCAGATTTCTAATCTCCTTCATCCACTCCCTTTTTCTCCTAATCAGCCCCTGGATTTGGCTTATAATTTGATTTGCTTCACGCTCAAGCGCCTCCATCTCCCTCTGTTTCGATTCAACCCTTTCTTCACGTTGATTTTCAAAATTGTAGATTCTGCTTTTCTCCTTCTCTATTTGCTCCTGATAGATTCTCCTTACTTCTTCGATGGCAGCCTGGCTTTGCCTACTGTTCTCTCTGATATATTCGGTTAAGTCGCTTATCTTCTTTTTCAACTCGCGTATTCTATTCTCGCAAATCTGAATTTTATGTTCCCAGCGGGCTAAACCTATCCTATCCTTTTTCCGCTTGCAAAAGTCACGTTTCCTCCTGAAATCCGCCCTCTGAACCTCTAGATTTTGCAGTTTATGTTCATGTCTCTCCCTTTCCCTCTCTTTCGCCTCAGTTTCCCTTTTAAAAGTCTTTTTTATTCCAGCGATTTTGGCGTCCATTTCTCTCAGCAGCCGGTTCACCCTCATATCCACGCTGGGGCGAATCCTCGATATTTCCTCATCATACAATTTACGTATAAAATCGATTTCCCTCCGGATCATCCTCCCATGGATGCCTACGGCTTCCCTTAAAAGTTCCTCAGCATATTCTAGGCAGCTTATCTCTGAAAAGGCTTGCCTCTGCAGATCCAGCAACAGCCGGGCTTGTTCAGCAGCCGCCTGCGCGTCCAGTTTTGGCGGTATTAGCAATGCCGATGTTTTCTCATCAAGGCGCGCCGGAGCCGCTTCACTTACATAATTAGAAATGTCGGATAGCAGATCCCTTTCCGAAATTAAGGCTTCAATTTTAAATTCAGCCTCCCCCGTGAAATCCGCGAAGGTTTTCTTATGCTTCTCAATGGAAAACCAGAACTGCGCTCTATTAGATATGCCCCGCTCAACATCTTCAATGAATAATGAAACATCAGGGATCTTCTGGCATTTAATTGGGGCTGAAATTATGCCTAAACCATCCATGAGCAGGGAAAGGTTTTCCCATGGGATAAGCCATAAAGGATAATGAAGCTTAGATATGAAGAGCATCTTTCCCGTTTCAGATAAAGGCGTTTTCCCAATTTCAGCATCCGCTAAAAGCAGAACAGCCGCAACCTCCATGTCCAAAGTGAAGCCTTCGCCACCCTCTTCAGCAGGAGCAGCGAAGGGAAGAACTAAACTAACTGAGGGCGCGATCAGTTTTCCGCACCAACCTTAATTATAAATTAGAGAGATATATCATTTTACAACAACTTTTGAATCTTCTTTTACATGGCACTTTTAAAATTGCGGTCCCTCTTCACCTGCTTTAGCAAGCATTGTGAGATAAACCTAGATTTATGAAGTTTACCTGCTGGGTCACGCTTCTCAAAATTGATTCTTTTATTGTAACCGTGACGTTCACAGAAGCTCCCTAAGGAAATAATCTTAAAAATCAGCATTTACTTAGCTCACTGAAAATAATCTTGATTTAGCCCTCTTTTTTTGGGTCCGCATAACATGATTATTCAAGAGAAGCAGAAATGAACCCTGTTTCAAAAGCAGCTAAATACGTGCAAGAATTCTTCAGGGTCTACTCCACGCTTCATACATTAATAGTCCATCTTGGCTCCGAATTTTTCGCAAGATGCTTCAGCTGTTAGATGCTCACTGTGTTTAGCCATTAGGAGAATTTAAGGTCTAAGCTAGGGTGTCGGCGACCGCCGGGCTTTAGCCATCGGCTGAATAGTCGCCGGCACAGTTAAGGTGGGGTCCTTTAAAACATTAGTTTTCCAAAAACAATAATTTTAGGAGAGAGACTTACCCGCTTTTTCACCCCTTTAAGTATTTCCTATCGGGGTTTTCCAACCTAAAAATTTTATCGAATCTTCAGAAGATTGATGGATAAATAAAACTATGCAAACTTATTGTGCCTTTACTAAAGCCTTAAAGGAAAAAGGCGAAATAATATTCGACGCTGCCCTTCTTATAGCCTTTCCCTTCAAAGATTTTTCACTCTCAAACAAGGGTAGTTTCCAAAGTTAAAAAGGTAAAATGAAAAACTGATGATGTGTTAGGGGAATAACTTTAGACCGAAGTCCCTTAGAACATTAAAATGCTTTAAATCAAACGTGTATAGGGATGCCCCTCTATTAATGGTTATGGCGGCAATCATCGCGTCGGTTCGCCTAACAGGCGTTCCCGAACGCTCAGCTTTTAACTCTAATTCAGCAGATAACTCAGCATCCGCCTTTGTAAAATCAAGGACGGGCAGAAGCAAAACTTCTCGAACGGGCTTAGCATATTTCGCTAAACCATATAAAACCTCATGAAGATTAATCACCGTGATGGCTATATCCTGGCTTTTCTCGCTAATCTTTCTTAAGGCTTCATCGCCCTTAACAGACCGCCTATCTAAGATCTCAATCAGAACATCAGTGTCTAAAACAATCATAGCCTACGCTCAGCCCTTGAAGCATAAATTTCCTTAAGCAAAAGATCCTTATCCTTGAACTCAACGCAACCCCTAAGCCTTTTCAAAGTTTCAACAGGATCAGCTCCAGCCGCAAGTCTCTCAAACAAATCGCTGAAACTTTCACCCTCCCGCTTAATCTTCACCAATTTCCTATAAACCTCATCTCTAATCGATATTGTCTTAGTCAAATCATTCACCAAAACTATATATGTTTAAACACATATTTAAACAGTATTACGGTTAACTGAAGAAAGTTAAAACATTCACAAAAAGAAAAGACGAGGTATAAAGTCAAATTAACTCCAAGGTTTGATAAAGAAACAGTTAAGGTGGGGGCTTCACAAACAATAGTTTTAGGAGAGAGACTTACCCGCTTTTTCACCCCTTTAAGTATTTTCTATCGGGGTTTTCCAACCTAAAATTTCAAGAGGCTTTCTTGAACTGTTTTGTGGGTACGTTTAAATATGGGTAGTTTATTATTTGGTTATTAGAGGTGTTGGGTTTGGCTGAAACGACTTATCATGAAAAGAAGATTTATGTTCCGGCTGAGGTTCGTGAGAAGCTAGGTTTGAGGGATGGGGATAAATTAAGCGTGGTTGATTTGGATAGGAAGGGTTTCAGGGTTGAGTTAAAGCGTAAGACGGCTGAGGAGCAGATTCTTGAAATTTTGGCGAGGGCCCGCGAGGTTGGCGTTCCAAAAGGGTTGACTCGAAGGGAAATTTATGAGGATATTGGTTGATGGTGTAGATGTTGCGGAAAGCGTTCACGCACGTAAAAGGATTCTACTTGACACGATGATTCTATGTTATGCCCATGACCGTTCAAGTCCACATCATGCCGCAGCATCCCTCATTATTAAGGCTTGTGTAAACGGGTTGATTAGAGCTTTTGTTTCGTATCAGAATCTTTTAGAGTTTTATTTTATCATGACTGGCGAAAGAGTTAAGAAGCCCCTGAGCCCATCTGAAGCGGCTGAAATATGCATGCTATACGAGGAAAGCGTAGCTTTTGGGAAGATATATCCGTCAGCCGCCGCCTATAGGGAAGCATTTGAGTCTGCTAAGCGTTTATCTATTGTTGATGGAGACATTTTCGACTGCATCCTTGCGCAGACATGTAAGGGTAATGTTGACACTTTATGGACGGAGAACACCGGACACTTCAAGGGTCATACCTTCCTAAAAGTGGAAAATCCTTTAAAATGGAAATGGGAAGAAAAATAAAACCTTTATTCTGTACTAGGTTTAGGCTTTATTCTATCGCTTTATACTTGGGTGAGAATGAGATTTAAGGTCTAAGCTGGGGTGTCGGCGACCGCCGGGCTTTAGCCATCGGCTGAATAGTCGCCGGCACAGTTAAATGCTGCTTTAGGAACCAGGATGTTTTTGATTTTTTAGAGATTTTTCTTGCTCAGGGTTTATCCATTTTGGTTTTAGGCAGTGGAGATTTTAATGCTTCATGAATGTTTGTCATCGATGTATTTTATAGGGTTACAGTTACTGAACCTATTCTATTTTTATAGTGTCGGATTACGGAAGGCATCGTACAGTTTGGCGCTTCATAAATGATAATTTTAAGCCCCGCAATAAACTGGGTTAGAGGTGATGGAGGATTACAGCGGCAGATAAGATTAGGGAGAAGGGTCCGCCGATAGTCATAGTTGGCGCGTCCTCTAGACGGAGATATGCGCATTTGAAAAATCTGAAAGATTTAAGGGAAGCGATGACGGCGATGTGGGATGTGAGGCTTGTAAAGATCGGCATCGCTCTGGCTATTTTAGCAAGCATATCCGCTGTTTACGCTTTGCCGCCTGCTAGGGTGCAGGTGAGGAGTGCTGGGCTTGTTAAGGCTTTGGGGATCGGTGTTTATTGGGATGAGGGCTGCACCAAAGCTGTTTCTTCGATTGATTGGGGTCTGCTTGAGCCGGGCTCGGTGAAGACTGTTACTGTTTATATTAGAAACGAGGGTAATGCTCCAGTGGTTCTTTCGCTGCAGACTGAGGGTTGGAGCCCTGAGAGCGCATCCGAATACATGACGCTAGGCTGGAACTACGACGGTCGGCAGATCGACGCGAACAGCGTTTTACGCGTTGATCTTTCGCTTATAATATCGCCTAATATTCAGGGAATAACCTCGTTTAGCGTCACAATAATAATTTCGGCCACTGGCTAAAGAATGCTTGCGGGTAATCGGGGTCCTTAAATATTTAAGAATTGCATCATGCTAAGTATTCTCCGCTGATATTTTAGTAGCGGTCTCGCTATAATTTCCAGAATTTTTATTTTTTTCATTATGTATTCGGCTTTTTGAATTTCGTGGGGGACGACTGTTTTTGTTAAGGGCATCAGCGTTAGATATCCTATTAGGTATAGGGTTCCTCCAACCGCTATCTTGAATATTCCATGTAGGGGGATGGAGCTTAGCAGCGTTGCGGGTGGAATGCTTGATGCTGCTGAGATTAGGTATATCTTAGCTATTGACTTTTTGTCAAATTCTATTTGGAAGTCCTTCTTTGCGATGTATGCTCCGTAAAGCGTGCCCATTGTGTTCGCTATTATATATGCGATTATTAAGCCCTGGACGCCGTATGCCTTCGTTAGGGGCAGGGATAGCGTGGCGAGAACTATGAATGTTACTAGGCTTATCTTCATTGTTTTTTTGGTTTCGCCAAGGCCGTTGTAGAGGCTCGTCAGTGTTAGGTAGCCTATTCCCACGAGGAAATATATTAGGCAGTATAATGCCAAATATTTCGGGGCGGATTGGTATGTTACGCCGTATATGAATTGAACTATTTCCTTAGAGAATATTATGATTAGGCATGTTACGGGCACTATTATCATGGCGGTGTATTTATTCGCAATCTTGAAGAAGTCTTTCACTTTCCTATTCGCTGTAGAATTGAGTTTCGAGAATGCTGGGAGAAGGGTTGTTGTGATTGGGGCTGATAGAACTGTCATTAGGGCTGTGAAATTTAAAGCTGCCTTATAATTTCCAATCTCGATGTCCGTTGTGAATATGGCGAGCAGCATATTCTTGTATAATGGGATGAACCCCACTAGTAAGCTGGATATGTATAGCGGCGCACCATAGCGTATTAGGGTTTTAAGGTCTTCCGATACATTATGGTTGTTTTTAACATTTGGTTTCCCCCTCGTGATGGGCAGAAGGAGCAGGATGCTTATGGCTGTTGCAATTATGAGGCTTGCAACATGTCCCATTACGGCTCCCGTTAGGCTGAAGCCTAGGAGTATCAGCGTCACTGAGATTGTGGTTTTTGAGATTGCCTGTATCGTTGTTGTGAGCGCGTTGTATTCCGCTCTGTCTAAGCCTATGAATGCTGATGTTACTGTTGTGAATACTGCCTGGAAAACTATTGAGGCTGAGGCTATTTTAATGTAGGGTGATAGTTCAGGCCTCTGGAGGAAAAGCGGGGCGAGAAGATCTGTGAGGGCGTAGCTCGCTATGAAGATGGCTATTCCAACCGCTGTCTTAAGCAGGGTTCCATACTTGATTATTTCCGCTATTCTCTCGTTCTCGCCC